>Ga0316191_10002334_pt1 | contig 13765 bp, 10 predicted proteins | sample Eddworburr2cm_MG_FD_204928 | JGI IMG/M metagenome (GOLD analysis project Ga0316191, IMG submission 204928) | Coastal sediment microbial communities from Maine, United States - Eddy worm burrow 2 cm | ecosystem: Environmental > Aquatic > Marine > Coastal > Sediment | place: USA: Maine...
CTTGCTGCTGGTCCTGTTGCTGTTCTTGCTCTTCTTGCTGTTGCTGTAACAGCTTTTCAATTTCGGCCTTGTTATGCAGGGCATCCGCCATCTGCGGCTGTTTTTCCAGTGCCCGATCATAGGCAGTGAGCGCCTCTTCGTAATGCTGCATTTGCGCCAGCGCATTGCCCTGATTGTAGTCCGCATCGGCATCTGCCTGAGAGGCGAATGCCTGCTGTGCGGCCTCGTAATTCCCGGCCTGGTATTCCGCCGTGCCGCGCAGGGCCGGATCGCGTGCCAGCTGTGCCGCCTGCGCTGGTTCCCCGGCCTGCAACGCACGTGCAGCCTGCTGGTCCGGACGCAGCCACAGGTCATCCCAGCCAAGCGCCATTGCTGGCTGCGGCGTCGCGACAGTACCACCGACCAGTATCAGCAGCACCAGCAGCCAGCCTCGACGGAAGGCCAGTGCCGCCAGTGGCAGCAACAAGACCGCCAGCCACGGTCCGTTTGATTGCCAGCTGTCGGTGTGCATCCCGGCCTGTTCGGTGCGTTCGCCCGCTTCAGTGGTCATTGTCGAGAGCAGAAAATTGACATCATTATCGCCACTGCTGATGGCCGTGTAGGCGCCGCCCCCTGCAGTGGCCAGTTGCCTCAACGCCGCCTGGTCCAGAGCCGGCAGCACAATATCGCCCTGTTGATCACGCAGGTAACCACCCCGGCCGGTGGGCACCGGGGCGCCGGCATCGGTACCCACGCCCAGCACCGATACGCGGTAGCCGTCTCCATAGACCTGGGCGGCGGCATCGATAGCACGCTGACCGTCGAAGCCGTCGGTGACCAGCAGGATGTCACCCTGGTGAATACCCGCCTGCTGCATCAGGCTGGCAGCCTGTTGCAGGCCAAGATCGACACGGCTGCCCTGCACCGGCATCAGCGCCGGTTGCAACGGACTCAACAGGGCCTCGATGGTGTCGTTATCATGCGTCAAGGGCGCGACCGCGAAGGCGTCACCCGCAAATACCACCAGCCCGGTCTGTCCATCCATGCTCTGTTTGAGGATGTCGGACACCTTGTAACGGGCACGTACCAGTCGCGAGGGTTCCAGATCAGGACTGAGCATTGAATTCGACAGGTCGAGGACCACCACCCGCGAGGCCTCGTTACGGTACACCGGCTGCTGCTGTTGTTCCCAGACCGGGTCGGCGAGCGCGATCACGGCCAGCAGTCCGCCGACGGCAAGCAGCCACAGCGGCAGGCGTGAACGGCTGTTGGCTGCCGTGTCCAGCAGGTACGGCAACAGGCGTGCGTCACACACCTTGCGCCAGGCGGAAGACGGTTCGCCCGATTGCTGCAACAGCCATAGCAGCAGCATCAGTGGCAGCACTGCCCAGAACCACCCGGGTTGCTGGAAGTGAAAAGACTCAGGCATGAATGGCATTTGCTTAAACCCTCTGCCACGGAAGCACACGGAAGCACACGGAAATGAGTCTTGTAATGCATTTATCCTGCCGTGTGATTCCGTGTGCTTCCGTGGCTAATGGGGTATTTATATAGTTGGCAGCTATTAAGTAAGCAGCATTCGACTCAGGCATGGTCAGACCTCCTGGCGGCAAGTGTGCTTAATTGCTCGCGCAGCAGACCGCTTGCACCCAGGGCAATCAGCATGCAAATGAGCAAGGCAGCACCCATGGGCCACTGGTACCGTTCATGTACCGGCCGGAACACGTCTTCATCCTCACTCACCGGTTCCAGTTTATCCAGCAACTGGTAGATCTTTTCCAGACCGGCGATATCGCGCGCCCTGAAATACTGTCCGCCGGTCTTCTCGGCAATGGCGATCAAGGCCGGTTCATCCAGCTCACTGTTGGCGACGCGACGTCTGCCGAAGAAACCGGAGACGATGCGCTCATCTGCACCGACACCGATGGTGTAAATGCGCACACCTTCGCTGGCGGCAATGTCCGCGGCCTTCTGTGGCTCGACCGTCCCGGCGGTATTCTCACCATCGGTCAGCAACACCAGCACGCGGTTTTCCTGTGGCTGGTCACGCAGGCGTTTAACGGCCAGCCCAATGGCGTCACCGATAGCGGTGCGCTGGCCTGCAAGGCCGATAGCCGCCTCATCGAGTTGAATATTGGCCGTCTTGCGGTCAAAGGTCAGTGGCGTCTGCAGGTAGGCCTGGTCGCCGAACAGGATCAGGCCCAGCCGGTCTCCCTGGCGCCGCTCGATAAAATCACCGGCCACATATTTTACGGCTGCCAGGCGTGACGCTACCTGCTTGCCAAGTACCATGTCCTCGATTTCCATGCTGCCGGAAATGTCCACGGCCAGCAGCAGGTCTCTGCCACTGATGGGGAGTTGCACGGGTTCGCCAAGCATTTGCGGACGTGCAGCGGCCGTCACCAGCAGCACCCAGGCGAGTGTGGCCAGCAGCAGTCGCAGCCGTGAACGTGTTGCCCGCCCCTCACCCATGGAGGCATGCAGTGACCGGTAAAATGGCAGACGCAGCGCGCCGCCGCTCGACTCGGGTGCGCGCGGCAACAGCCACACCACCAGCATCGGCAACGGTAAGGCGGCAAACATTAGTGGCAACGCAAATTCCAGCATCATGTGGCCACCTTGAGGTTTTGTTTCACCCAGCGCCGCGCCAGTGCCAGCAATTCTTCTGCAGGCAGTTCCCGGTTATGCGGGGGGCAGTAGGGCCCGACCTCGAGGACCTGGCCGACGCCGTGTTCGAACTCCCCGTTGCCACCGGTCGCGTCAAGAAACCGCAGCCAGTCGCTGCCGGTCAGTGAAGCCACCTGCTCGCGGGCATAGCGTCGCAGGGCTACGCGCCGTAACAGGACCGACAATTGCGTAAGGAATGCCAGGGAATATTCATTATTAATACTGTCTGTTAGCGCATCAAGTTCATCCATTATCTGGCATTTGATGCGGTAGGCCCTATAGCGGCGCAGCAGCCACAGGGCACTGATGACCAGCACGGCAATGATCACTACCGCCAGCAGCCACCAGCCAGGGGCCGGCGGCCATACAGGTGGCGCAGCCGCTGCATGGATATCGCGTAAATCCAGTGTCGCCGCCGCCGTCGGGTTCACGCGTACGCCTCCCGCGGGGGCCTGCCCGCATCTTTCAGGCTGGCCACGCCAAACCGCAACGCCCGTGCCACATCATCGGTGGTGGCAATGCGCTGCAGGGGTACCGCACTTTGCTGCATCAACTGCTGCACCGCCAGGTGATGGTCCGCAAAATAGTCTGCATAGGCGCGGCGGCGTGTGACCGAGCGCGTGTCCAGCATACCGGTCTCCGTGCCATCAGTAATCGCGTAGCGTCCGGCCGGCGGCGGGTTGAGCTCAACGGCATCGACGATCTGGCAGGCGACGATGTCATTGTGCTGCCGCAGCCGCTGCAGGTGTCGTCGTGTATCTGCATCGATGGCGTAAAAGTCACTGAGAATAAACACCAGGCTACCCGGCCGTGCCACGCGATGCAGTCGCAGCAGGGCTTCATTTAAATGGCTGCCGTGGACATCGATGTTCTGGTTTGCCGTCGCAGCAACTGGATCGGTTGCCGTGACCAGCTGCCGGATCAGGCGCATCACGCCACGCTGTCCACCCAGCGGCCGTAACTCGTGGTGGCCACCATTGAATAAAAAGGCACCGATGCGATCACCGTTTTGAATCGCGGCCCAGCCGATTAATGCAGCCGCCCGGGCGGCAATCACCGACTTGAAGGCGCCCTGGGTTGCGAAAAACATTCCCGCACCCAGGTCGATCATCACCACCACCGGACGTTCACGTTCTTCCTGGTAGAGCTTGACATGTGCGTGGCTGGTACGTGCCGTGACTCGCCAGTCCATGCTGCGGATATCATCGCCGGGTTGATAGGCACGCGATTCCAGGTAGTCCATGCCACGGCCACGAAAGCGCGAAGTGTGACCACCGGTGATGGCACTGCGTGCCGGGCGGCGGCTGTCCAGCCTGATATCACGCGCCTGCAGTCGGCACTGCACCAGTTCGTCGCTGCTCACATGTACAACCCCCGGGGTGTGCGGGTTGTCGACCAGGCGGGAGGTGGATGGGCGTTGTTTAAACCGGTTCAGGATCGACATCGTGAATCAGGCAACCGGTACACGCCTGATGAGTTCACGAATGATGTCATCAGAGCTGAGACCTTCTGCTTCTGCCTCGAATGACAAAAGAATACGGTGCCGCAGGGTATCATGCACCACGGCCTGTATATCTTCCGGTGAGACGTAGTCACGCCCTTTCAGCCAGGCCTGTGCACGGGCGCAGCGGTCCAGTGCGATGGTGCCGCGCGGGCTGGCGCCATAACTGATCCAGCGTGCCAGGTCATCGCCGTATGGTGAGGGATCGCGGGAGGCCAGCAGTATCTGGATCAGGTACTCCTCGACGGCCGGCGCCATGTGCAGGGACAGCACTTCCTGTTGCGCACTGAAGATCTGCTCCTGCGTCAACAGTACCGCTGCGCGCGTCTCGTTGTGTGCAGCGTCCTGCGCCTGGCGGCGATTCAGGTCGAGAATCTGTTTTTCCGCGCTCGCCTGCGGATAACCGACACGTACATGCATCAGGAAGCGGTCCAGTTGTGCCTCCGGCAAGGGATAGGTGCCTTCCTGTTCAATGGGGTTTTGCGTCGCCATGACCAGGAACAGTCGTGGCAGGGTGTAGGTTACCTGCCCTACCGAGATTTGTCGCTCACCCATGGCTTCCAGCAAGGCGGACTGTACCTTCGCCGGTGCGCGATTGATCTCGTCAGCCAGCACCAGGTTATGAAAGATCGGGCCACGCTGGAATTCGAATTCACCGGTTTGCGGGCGGTACATCTCCGTGCCAGTCAGGTCGCCTGGCAACAGGTCCGGGGTAAACTGCAAACGGTGAAAATCGCCTTCTACACGCCGGGCCAGTTCCTTGATGGCCGTGGTCTTGGCAAGGCCCGGGGCGCCCTCCACCAGCAAATGACCATCGGCAAGCAGCGCGATCAGCAGGTGTTCGACCAGTGTCTGCTGGCCAATAATGCACGTTTCCAGTTCCTGCCGCAGCTGCCTGAATGCCGCATTTACCGTGCTGCCGACAGTGTTCTGTGTTTGCATGGCCATCTCCGTCATTGTTTTCATACCTCACTTGCTCAAAAGCGGACAATCATTATATCAATTAGTAGTACAACGAGTTCACCACAGAGATACGGAGGACACGGAGGACACGGAGGAATCTAAAGTCATGAAAACATCAAAAAGCAGGATTCAGGACGTTTTCGGTATTCTTTGTGTCTCTGTGGTGTGCTGAATGTTCTGCGGTAACTGACCTGAAAGACAAGGAACAGCTGCATTAGTTCCGGCACGCGGGGCATGTCACGATGAACGGTCATAAACAGCAGACGATCTGCATCAGGGGATGATGGGCAGTGGCAACCTAGCCACCCGCCAGGCAGAATCAGGCAACCTGCAGGTAGTGCAGACTGAATAAATCGTCGTTATCGCTCCACACCCTGCATGCTGTGAATCCAGCCTGCTGTGCCAGTGTCTGGAACTCATCAATCGTGTACTTGTAGGAATTCTCGGTATGGATGGAATCACCGGCATTGAACTCGAAGATATGGCCGTCAACGCTGACCGTTTGCCTGCGTTCGCTGATGAGATGCATCTCGACCCGTCCGCGGGCACTGTTATAGAAGGCATGGTGCGCAAAGGCCTCGGTATCGAAATCACCCGCAAGTTCGCGATTGATGCGTCGTAGCAGATTCAGATTGAAGGCGGCGGTCACACCGTTGGCATCGTTGTAGGCAGCGTCCAGAATCTCCGGGGCTTTCTTCAGGTCGACGCCAATCAGCAAGCCGCCACCCGCGCCGCTTATGTTGGCAAGACAGGCCAGAAAGGCGCGTGCATCGTCCGGATCGAAATTACCGATACTCGACCCGGGATAAAACATCACGGCATCGGCCTGCTCGGGGATGAACGGTAGCGATACCTCGGTGGTGATATCCGTACAGACGGCGTGCACGTCCAGCCAGGGATAGTCGTCGGCAATACCGGCCGCCGCCTTTTCGAGGAATTCGCAGGAGATGTCCAGCGGTACATAGGCCGCCGGCTGCAGCGCATCCAGCAGATGCCTGACCTTTTCACAACTGCCACTACCCGGTTCTATTAAATGACAATCGCTGGCGGCGACCGCCGCAATCTCATCGGCGTATTGTTTCAGCAATGCGGTTTCCGTGCGGGTTGGATAGTACTCGGGTTGCTCACAAATGGATTCAAACAGGCGTGAGCCGTCACGGTCATAGAAATATTTTGGTGGTATGCAGCGTGGTTGCCGGCTTAAACCGTCGATGACTTCCTGCTGAAAGCTGTTATCGCCAGGCACAACCTGGTAGAACGCGTAATCTTCTGCGGCTGCTTTTGTCATGGCACTTACCCAATTATTACAAAAGATCATTCGGTAGGAGCGGCGTCTCGCCGCGATTCGCGCCGGGGAAGCTTCCGCCTCCTGCTCACGCCCCTCACCTACATCCCTGTAGGCGACGGCGCTCCTGCAGGTCTGCTCCGGAACCTCGCCAGTAAGGCAGGTAATTTTGCAAACTAACATAAAACAGCTGCCATTACTTCACGCTGTTCAGTCCGACAAAACTGCCATTATTGGTTTCAGCGAGTTTGCGCATCAATGCGGCATAGCGCACGGCATTGGTGGGCAGACCCTTGCTGAAATCGAACAGTACCGGAAAACCCACCGTGTGGATGCGCACACGTGTTTTACCGGACTTGTCCGCACGGTTGAGTTGCCCGACCGTGTCCACCACCGCCTGTATCGAGCCTCTCGCGAAGTCGTCGCCAAAGACATACAGGCTAATGCGCTTGTCTTTAGCATAGAAACGCCGAATCGCGGCTTCCACGCCTTCAACCGGGCTCGAATTCGAGAACGGTTGCCAGCCGGCAAGCCGCTTGATGATAGCCTTGCGTCGCGCCGGCGTATCCGGAATCCATTTCCCCTGGTACTGGCTGAACATGTAGTCGCCCATGTCGTTCATCACCTGTATGCCCTTCACCTGCGGGTAAATAGACAGGACTTCCTCGAGTTTTTTCAGGACACCGGGCCAGGCATGCTGCTTCATTGAACCTGAGGTATCGATAATAAAGATGATGTATTCACTGTCAACCGGTACGCCGCCGATGGTGGCACGCGCAAGGTTACGCTGGTAGTTGGCACCCAGTACACGACGCATCTCTGCTGACAGGTTTTGCTTCGCCGAAGACAACTGCCCCTCGATAATGGTCTGGGCGTCATGCTGATTGCGGGACGTGCGGTACTGCCCGCGTATGTCGGACAGATCGCCCTTGAGTCGTGCCAGCTTTTCCCTGACCTCGGAAAGCTGCTGCTGCTTGCTGATCAGTTCCCGGTTCAGCACCGTAGTATCACCGCGTATCTCGAACAGTTCAGCCTCGAGGCGCTGCACCAGGCCGGTGAGGTCGACCGCCAGTCGCTCGATGACATGCGGTTCCGATACCTTGATGATGACCAGTAACAGGATGATCGCACCGAAACCACAGGACACCACGTCGAGAAACGACAGGTTGAAAATATCGACCTGGCGGCGGCCGCGTCTTTTCATGGCCAGTCCCGTGCCGGCGTCAGGAAGGAACCGCGGGTGTCGATTGCCAGTTTCCAGAAGGCGGCCGCGGCATAGGCATCTCCTTCCATGGGCAGCAGGATGGTGTTTACCGGGATGCCGGCCGGCAGTGTGCGTACCGCTGCCTCAAAATGCTTCAGGCGTTGCTCGGCGGACACGGTGGTGCCGCCCGGCTTGCTGCGGCCCTGCGTGGGCAGGCCGTCGGTAATGAGCAGAATATTATCCGGGCGGGGTGACAGTTTACCGGCAACGGACAGCGCCTGGTGCAGACTGGTACCACCGGCCGGGATGCTTTGATGCAAACCGGTCACGGCAGCCTCGATATCCTTGCGGTTGGACGTCAGCAGCCACTTGCCGTCCGAACCGGGCACCAGCGGCTGTGCACGGGTATTAAAGGCGTACATCTGGAAACGTGCAGTGGATGGAAGATTGCTGACCAGCCAGTCGGCCGTGGCCAGTGCACGCCGCCACTTGGTGGCACTGCGCTTGCTCGCCGCGTCCATGTTGCGCCGGCGCACGACGTTAATAATGGTCTCATCGAGCATGCTGGCCGAAACATCCACCAGTATCAGCACCCGTTTGCCACCGACCTTCAATCCGGTCAGGTACTGGCGGTCACCCTCCCCCTTGAAGGTGCGCACCTTGTCGCCCTGCGCAGCGTCGGCCGTCGCTTGCGCACCCTGGCGTTTCTGTTCGTCGTCAAGGCTCTTTAAATCAGAGGACAGTTCGTTGATGTGGCTGCGACTGGCGAGTGTTTCTTTCTCCAGCATCGCGATCTCGATTTCAAGCGCCTTGATGGTCTCGATAATGCGCTCGGCCTCGCCCTCGGTCGCGACCTGTTCGTCTTCAACCATGTCCAGGCTGTTGCGCGCCAGCACCCGTGCATCCTCGCCGCTGATGACTTCCTGTTCCAGGCGAATAACGTCAGCGCTGAGGTCGGCAAAAGTTTCATTGCGCGCCCTGACGGTATCGGTATTCAGGATCAGCACCAGTAATACCACGGCGCCAAAGCCGCAGAACATGATGTCCAGAAACGACAGGGAAAAAGGTGAGACCGGCCGGCGTTTCACGGGTCAGCGTCCGGTTCAGGTCTGCAGGCGCCTGATGAACCAGTGATCGATATAACGCTCACTGTCAAGTACCAGTCGTTCCTGCATTAATTGCAGCTGGTGAATGAAGAACATCAGCACAATGCTGATGACCAGTGCAATAAACGTTGAATTGAAAGCCACTCCCAGACTTGAGGTGACGCCGGTGATATCACCTTCTACCGCGCGGTGTGCCTGGCCAAGTGCATCACCGATGCCGCGCACGGTGCCGATGAAACCGACCGAGGGAATCGCCCAGGCGATGTAGCGGATGATGGATAGTTCCGATTCCATGCGTTCACCTTCCGACTCGCAGATATCACGCGCCGCGGTGGAAACATCCTGCACATTACGGGTCGCGCCGAAACGTTCTATCGCGGTGAGCAGCGCGCGTGGCAGCAAGTACTCCTGCACCGAACCCGGTAACGAGCGTAGCCGCGCTGCCAGGTCACGGGTATCTTCCGCACCGATAGGTAAATCATCCGGCAAGCGCAACATGTCCTGCTCGAGTAATTTCTGCTGGCTGTAGGTTGTCTTTCCCTTGAAGCCGAGGATGGCGAAGGCCCATAACATCAGCACAAAGCAGGTCTCCTGTTCATAATCCTTGATGACCACGAAAAATGAACGCTGCTGCACGTAATCCGGGTCTGCCTGCATATTCGCGGCTTCCTGCTCCAGGAAACTGTTTGCCTGCGGCCGGATCACGGTCACATACAGGGCATGTACCAGGATAAAGGCGATCAGCAGGGAAAATACCTGGTAGACCAGCTCAACGGGGAAGTTTTTTTTCATGGTTATGGTAATCCTGTCAGCGTGATAGTTGTCGCCTAGATATCGACCGGGAACGACACCGCACTGTCTGCACCGACCTTCTCCGAGGGCGTAAAGGATGATGCCGGCGCAGGTCTTTCAGGTTTGCCGTTGTCATCCGGCCTTGCCTGTTGCGGGGCCTGCGGTTCGCTATCCGGGTTGCTGTCTTCGGCAGCCGCCGCAAACAGGGTGCCGGCCAGCAGAAAAGAAACGACTGTTGATATAAATAATTTCATCATTGTTTCATAGATGTTAATCAGATCGATATTAAACTTGTTCAGCCACTGCCATACAAACAGGGTGTCCCTTCTCCCTCCGGGAGAAGGACAGGAAGAGGGGATAGAAAAAAGATCTCAACCAATACTTTATCCCCGGCCCCTCGCTTCGCTCTCCCCAACCCTCTCCCGGAGGGAGAGGGGGCAGGAATGATTTAACAGGTGCGAGCTACTACCCTACTCCGCATACCGTGCAATCCGGAAACCGAGGTCCGGGCGTGGCTCGCGGCTGTAGTCGCGGTAGCTGAAACGTAACTCGGCAATCCCGCCCTGCTGCCAGCTGGAATCACGGACGACATGATGATCGCCACTGGCCGGACCCGCGGGGTCGGTAACCAGTGTTTCTTGCATACCGGGATAGACGGCATAATAATCATGGCTCCATTCCGCGACGTTGCCGCCGAGATCATAAAATCCGCCGGGCGAGGCAGCAAAACTCCCCACCGGGGCAGCAACCCGGTTGCCGTCATTGTAGTCGGGCACGGTGTTGGCCAGTGTATCCGCGATACTGGCATCGGCAAAATTACCGACCGTGCTGGTGGGCGGGTACTGCCCTGCCCAGGGGTAGCGTGCCGTTTCCTGCCGGCCCAGCTGGCGAGCAGCGTAGGCCCACTCGGCTTCCGTCGGCAGCCGATAGCCGCTATTCATGGGTGACACCGCCAGCATCTTTCCAGCGCTTTCCCTATAGGCGGGGGCAAGTCCCTGCTGCGTGCTTAACCAGTTGCAATAGCGGGCTGCATCGTCCCAGCTGACATTCACCACCGGCTGGGTCCCGGCATTCAAAGATGCGCCCTCCGCACTCCCGGAATCATGTGACGGCTTGAAGCGCCGGTACTCGTCATTCGTCACCTCTTTTTCTGACAGGTAAAACGGTCGTTCCAGCTGTACCAGCCGCGGACTCTCGTTGGCTCGCCGGCCGGCCTCTCTGCGCGAGGCACCCATGCGAAAACTGCCGCCGGGTTTGATCAGACGCAACTGTTGTCCCGCTGCCGTCGTGCGTGTCGGTGGCATGCTGGCGACCTTGCGGTCAGCTTTTTCCTGCGCCTGCGTTTTCAGGGTGATGTCGACGTTCTTGCTGACACCGGCACTTGGCGTTACCGTGACCTGCTGCGACAGGTAGCCCGGCTTGCTGAAAGACAGGGTGTGCGGGCGGGTGGTCAAGCGTAGTCGCCGGGTAGCATCACCGGCCGGCTTGCCATCGATCTTGAGTGCTGCATCAGCCGGCCGCGTGGTCACGAAGACAATTCCGTATTGCGCAGGCAAGGTGACTGCCAGTTGCTGTGACTCGTCCGGCGCCAGCGTGACCGCCTTGTCGACCAGCTGGTAGCCCGGCTTGCTGAGTCGCACGCTGTGCTGTTGCGTTGAAGCAAGCGACAGCGTCGCCGGGGTGGTGCCGTGAAAGACACCTGCCACACTGATGGTGGCACCGGCCGGTTCGCTGCTGATGGCCAGACGTCCATCCGCCGGGCTCAGGACGATGTTATCGAGTTGTACCTCGGTGCCCGCGGTAAAGGCATGCTGCATGGACGTGGTTTTAAATTTCTCAAGTGATAGCTCGACGCTATGTTCACCGCCCATCACCTCGGTCACCAGCGGGGTCACACCCTGTAGCACAGCGTCGATATGGACCTGTGCACCGGCCGGTTCACTGCGGATAGTGACATCCGCCCAGCCGGGCTGAAGCTGATAGGCAAACTGCTGCGCCTGGCCACGGCCGGCAATCTCCAGCTGCGCGCTCACCGGCAGGTAGCGATCGGTCTCGATGCGCAGTTGATGTGTCCCGGCCGCGATCTCGGTGACGCCATCCTCAGCTGTCGGGAGCGGCGCTTCATCGACAAACACGCGGTAGTCGACGTCCGGCTGGAGTTGAAAATGGATACGCCCGGGAAGTTCCTCGAGTGTCAGGGTGAAGGTCTGCAAGCCACCCCGCTTGACCTCGATGTCTGCCTGCAGGGGCCGGTAGCCCTCGCGGCTGGCTTGCACGCTATAGCGACCAGGCAACGCCAGCCGACGTTTGCCGATCTTTACCGTGGGTGGAAAACCGTGAATCGCCTGGTGCTCGGGTTCGGGGCTAACCTCAACGGCTACCGGTGTTGCCAGCAGCACGAAGGCCGAGATCAGCAGCAACAGCAGAAACACGCTGAATACCGCCCAGCGCAGTTTTCGATGACCGCCATGTGGCGGCTCGCGTGCGATTATTTCAGGGACCGGGCGTTTTGGCGGCAGCAGCGTTGGCGTGTCAGTGGGCGCAGTGGCAGCTGCGGCAAGCGGCTGTGTGCGGGTTGCAATAATGACCATGTCACCCTGCACCGTCCAGCTCATGACCGCGTCACCGACCTGGACCTCATCACCGGATTTCAACCAGCGCGAACCGCTCAGTCGTTCATGGTTATGAAACACCTGGCTGGTTTCGTCGGTGGCCTGGATAAAGGCATAGCCGTCTGTTGCAGCGATGTAGGCCATCACTCGATCGGCGGGCACACCTGGCATCACGATATCGCTCGCCGCTTCGCCACCAATACTTATGGGTAACGCCTGCTCATCCAGCTGGCGTTCGCCGCGCGCATCCTGGACAACATAGAGTCGGCTCAAATCATTTCCTCACAGCGTATCGTCAGGGAGGCACCCTGTTTCCCCGGTGTTACCGACAGCTGTTTACGGATGTCCCGGTAGCCGGCACGTGACCCCACCACGGTGTAGGTACCCGGCAGCAACTCCAGCTGCTGGCGGGTAAAGGCACCCAGCTGACCGATATGGTAAATCGAGATATCGGTTTCACCGTCCGACAGTAAACTGACCGCGACCGGGGTGCCCGCCTGTGTCACCAGTCGCTGCAGCTCGGCAATCTTTTTCGCCAGTTTTGGTTCATCCGCCGGTGCACTGCTGGCGGCTGCCAGTAACGCCTCGGCATTCGCCAGTGGTTGTGCGGCATAGAGTCGCTCGGGTTTCGTCAGGTAGTGATCGAACTGTTTGTTTAGTTTCAGTCGCGCGTCTGCTTTTTCCAGGCCACTGCGTGCAAACCCTGCCGAGGCATTAATGGCCAGTACCTTCCTGTAGACATTACCGGCAGCCTGCCAGTTCTCGGCCCGTACCAGCGTCGTCGCCTGTCGTCGCAGGCTGTTTAGCCTCGCCTGTTGTCGTGATAGTGCGAGACGCTGCCGCGCATCGATGACCGCTGCGTCTGACGGGCGCAAGGCACTCGCCTCCGCCAGGGCCTTTTCTGCATCAGCCAGGCGGCCGCTGTCCAGCGCAGTCAATGCCCGTGTCATGGCATCCTGAAAGGCGTGCGTTTGCAGTGCTTCAGTGACGCGAGTAAAGGCTGCTGTCGGCGGTCCGTATTCGGGATCGAGCAAAGCGGCCTGCTGGAAGGCCGCTTGTGCGGTCACGAGATCCCCTTCCGTCTCGGCCCGCTCGCCCGCTGCCATGTTCTGTAAAACCGCAGCACGCGTGCGCGACCGGGCCAAGCCAAAACGGGCATCTTCATTATCCTCATCGATGGCGAGTGCTTGTTCATAGTGTTCAAGCGCCTGTTCAATTTGATTGCCTGCAAGCGCCTGCTGTGCCGTGTCGAGTGCTGCAATCAAGCGCGTACTGCGTTCGCGTTCAAGCTGCTGCAGGCTCTGCAACGCCTGTTGATAAGAACGCGCGGCTTCGCTGAATTGACGTTGCGCGAGCAGGCGTGCACCGCTGTCAGCTGCACGTTCCGACTGGCTCCATTCGGGCTCACCCCAGCGTGAGGCATGCCCGAGTTCCAGTTGTGCACGTAATTGCAGGTAGGCCTGCATTGCCTGGTTCGCGGCATCGCGGGGCTCAACCCCCGGCATGACAACCGGGTCTGCCGGTGCTTCAACCGGTTGCTGTTGCGGCTGCGGTGACAGCATCAATGCAGGTAATACAAAGATGACGGCCAGACCGAGAACCAGTACGGCTGCCAGTGAAATCCACAGCCAGAGATAATTGCCTGCTGCAGTGCGC
>Ga0316191_10002335_pt1 | contig 13763 bp, 6 predicted proteins | sample Eddworburr2cm_MG_FD_204928 | JGI IMG/M metagenome (GOLD analysis project Ga0316191, IMG submission 204928) | Coastal sediment microbial communities from Maine, United States - Eddy worm burrow 2 cm | ecosystem: Environmental > Aquatic > Marine > Coastal > Sediment | place: USA: Maine | collected...
GGTGTTTATGGCAAGGGAAGTCGGAAGGAGGTTTAGATTGAAATCCCTGATGAATTGCAGATAGGCCTTGTCGCTTACCGGACCCCATCCCTTGAAAGGCTCTATCACCTTGGGCCGGAAGCTATGAGTGTAGTTTACAGAAGCTCTGAGATTCTGGTCGATGAACTTTTGGATGTTGTAGTCCCTGTGATACGTTTCGTTGAAAAGATAGGAGAGTGAAAGATTCTCCAGATCGTAAAAGTGAGGTTTTCCATCAGAAGAAGTCCTGTTTCTTCGCACATTGATGAAATTAATGCTGCGTCTTTTGGTGTAATCCCTTGCGACATCGGCATTCGTCGAGTTTTTGTCAAACAAAACATCCTGGAATCTGGGATCAAATTTAGGGTCTCTGAATTCTTCACCAAAGCTGAAATTCATGGGAATGCTCATCGCTGCCCGTTTTGGCAGTAGCTGGCCGAAGTTGATATTTGACACGAAAGCATATTGTCTCATCTCGTCCTGGCTGCGTTCATTGACCATCTGATCCAGAGACCCGAATCCGATGGTATGCATGCTGCCCGTAGCCGAGATATCTGCAAAATCGGCGAAGTTTGCGTCTGCGTTAACAATGGCTGCCCAACTCGACTCGTTGTCGAAATTGGCTACCCTGAGTTCGTTATACCAGAGCTCCATGCTTCTCGGGCTGAAGCTCTCATTGCGGACACCGAGCATAATCGTCCGGATATTTCCCAAGTTTGGATTTCCTTTGATTCGTATGCGGAATACAGGGGGATCACCTGATTGGATCTGAGGGTAGAGTTCGTTCACAGGTGCACCCACCTCTTCCCGTTCCAGCTTCAGGCTTCCAAAGTCCTCGATCAGCGCGTCTATGTTGTTTTCCTCGGGCCATATCTCTTCTGCAGTGACTGCGCTGAAATCGGTTATTTTCAATGGGATCTCCACTTGGTAATAGTTGTCGTCGGTATCACTTCCCAGGCGCATGATGGCGACCAGCTCATCGTCCTGGACCTCCAGACTTCCCCGGACCGATTCCGCATGAATGAACATCTTCAAGTTCTTGTACATCCTCAAGTCGAATGTCGTGTTTTTGAAGACGGCACGCGTTCCTCCAGGTGGTAAATCGATGACTTTCACGGAAAGCGACTGCTCATTTTGTTGTTGAATCGTTGTTGTACCCTGTAATTGCTCTCTTTCAATTCCTGGAGGCAAAACATAAGGTATGGGTTCCCGGTCTTCGTTTTCCTCGATATTGACCACCCCGACTTCGAAATTCTGATTTTGATCCTGGGGAAGCTCCTGAGGGGGATCGATGTTGTCGTTTAGAGTTTTCGTATAGCGTCTCCAGTCACCTCGCACAAGCTGCAATTCACCAAACCTGAGAACAACGGGAATTTTAAATTTCGTCAGGAACATTCTCATGAAGCGGATGGATGTGAATCCGGACATGTCGTTGATAATGTTTTTGGGGTCCTCTGGTGTCGTTATCGGAATACGGAACTGATACCAGGTTGTCTCTTGAGTTGTGTTGTTGGCCAAAGTAACGGTGGTCGTCTTCGAATCGACTATGTAATTCTTTCCTACAATCAGATCATTCTTGTTTAAGGAAACCTTATACTGATAGTAGCGCTCAATGGCATTCATGGTTTGGTCCCGATTGATGTCTTCGACATCCGGCAAGTTGGTCGCGGAGGTCGGATAGTTCTCCGTGCTGTTGGCAATCGTAGGCGAATTTCCTTCTGTCAAGGAGAAGTCCTTATAACGCGTTAGTATCGAAGCGTCTTCTGCGTCGTAGTCGGAACCCCTGAAAAAGTGGTAATTGTCTGCCGAGGGATCCTCTCCGAACACAACCCCGTATTTCTCAGTTTCATCGCTATCGTTGATGCCATCAAGGCCCAGATCCTGATTGAGTCGAGCTTCATCATCCTCTGTAAAGGCGTAGAGCAATGACTGGTTCGAAGGGACGGAAGACCAAGGAGTCACGTCTACGTTTGAACCTGGAATCTGGTTTCCGTCTTCAGGCAGTCCGTTTTCAAACATCTTCAGGTCATCTCTTAAAATGTCCTCTGAAATCTCTCCAAAGTTGAAATACAGCTCTCCCACAAAATCGTCGTCTGAAGGCGGAATAAGTGGAGCTCCTTCATCGGGGCGAATCGAGTAATTCTCGTAGGGATCCATCAACCAGAACTGCACGTATTCAATGTTCGCCTGCTGGAAGTTTGTCGTCGTAAGCGCCCGGGTAACACCGGCCCATCTGTCTAAAGGATTAGAATATTTTCCGTCATTTCCGAAACTGTCGTCATAGCTGTTTGTACCTCTCTCTGAGGGATAGTAGGCGAGGTCAAAGGTTCGAACTATGGTCGACTGGGTCACATCGAGTTCCACATTGGGAAAGAGCTCGTTGTAATTGACTTGTCGGACCTCGGCCCGGGAAAGCTCATCACTGTCAATATTGGGTGGGCGCAAACTGCTACTGTAAAAGATCTGGTCTATGTTGTACCAGGACAGTCGGGACCTAAGCGCCCCGAATCTAAGCACCTCTGGAAGCCCTTCTGCTATATTTCCGTTGGTGAAATCGAGATCACCTGTCTGCCCGAGAGGTACCGAGGCGGTGAACCACTGCTTGGGAGCCCTCATGTCGAGCGGTATCTGGGCGCCTTCGAAATCATCGATGTACGAGGTTGCCGACCCTTCCAGGTCAATCCCGGATGGAGTTCCGGGAATGAGATGGGCCAGTTCGGTTCGAACCGAAACATAGGAGGGAGCGTCTGTGTCTATATTGGGCAGGGCATTCACCCATTTTGTGAGTTTGGGCACCTCCGACCTATAAGTCAGGTAGGCTCCGAGAATGGTGTTGTTCACTGGTTCCGATCCAAACTGGGCTTTTTGCGTCAGGGGTCTCTCGTTCAGGTTAATCAGACTACCCCCAATCGCGAGCTTCTCGTTGACCACATGAAGTACGTCGAGTCCCATATATCTTCGTCGTTGCTGGTTGAAACCAATATTGTTCTCAACGCCGACCTGAATGGGCGCGTCCGATGCGATGAGCGCCGGATTGATGATCTGCACATTTCCGATGTTGTAATCAACAACATAATCCACGCCTTCAACCAGCTCGCGTCCCCCAGAAGTGACCTTTACAGAACCTCTAGGAACATTGAAGGCACCCAGTGGAATTCCGCTCTGGCTGTCGGAAGTAAAGTATCCCTTAATGAAATACTTATCCTTTTGCTGGAAATCATTCTGAGCCTCTGCCTGGGTTCGGTCATACAGCTCCCGGAAGATATAAACATCGTCCTCCGGCAAAAGCTCGTTGTCCAGAAATTCTCCGAAAGGCTCAACAACAGGGAAGATGAAATACCCGTTCGGCGAATCAATGGTTATACCCTCCACATAATCAAAATAACCATCCCCTTCGGGTTTGATGTTGTTGTTCTGGTCGAGCCGGTCCAATCGAAGTAGATTCAGGATGGTCCTGTCGGACACACCAGGCGTCTGGGCATTCTGCAGTATGTTGACAGGTTCACCTGTTGCGTCATCGCGGTACAGCAGCTCGAGCCGAAACCCTTCTCTTTCAAGTTGGAAAGCCCCTGGAATTTCGTAAACGTTCTTCATCAACAGGTCAAACATCGGGATATCTGGATCGATGATCTCACTCCGAAGCATCTTCACCACCAGGTTATCCGGTGAAACTACGCCCGCGTCAGTGAATTCGCCCACTCGATAGACTTCGGTGCCGTCAGTGTATTCATAGGCCACAGCAAGAACGTCTGCGTCAACTAGTCGCCTGTTCAGGGTGATGAAACCAAGCTGTGCATTCATGGTGAAATCCACTCCCTGGACGAGCTTCACAGCGTTTCCGAGATAGGTGTAATCTCGTCCCTGAACCATGCTGTAAGGGGTCAAAGCCTCTCGAACTGTTGCGATGTCCCTGATCGGTCCGTTTAGGGTAAGCAGGTCGCTGAGGTTGTTTGCTTCGTTGCTCGGATCCTTGCCGCCGGGGGTAGGAATTACGTTGGCCGGTCCGATATTGTCCGGATCATTCTCCCCTAGATCCGCCAGTGCGACTATATTTCGTGTGCCCTCCGTTGTTGCGTTTCGGTTGGTTACCCAGATCTCAATACGGGTTATATTGATGGTGCTATTGATCAACGGAAAATTAGCCAGTGCCTGGTTGTAGCTGTCCCGGAAATGCTGGGCCAAAAAGAAGTGTCGGTTTATATCATAGTCGGTTGCCCGAAACTCGAATTCGTTCAGCAGCGATCCTCCCTGTGCCGTCACGGTCCGGGTTTGGGACCTTTGCTGGGAAAAAATTCCGGTGACGGTCGTTCTTCCGAACTGAAGCTCCATCTTCGCCCCAAATAGGTTCTGAGCACCAGCTACCAGAGAGTTTCGGCTGGGCATGGAAACATTTCCCACTTCGATCTTGCGGATGATGTCGTCCTCTGTGGGTGTGTATTCAAGCTTCACGATATTTTGAAAGTTGAAGGTCGCCTGGGTGTCGAAATTGGCCAGTACCCTGAGTCGGGTACCGATTCTTGCATTTAAACTGGCGTTTATCTCCTGGTCGAAATCAAAGGTGGTGCTCTGCCTGTTGTTCTGCGAAAGCTGGGGATTTTCGACCCGCTGATAGATCAGCCCCATTTTTATCAGGATCGAACCCTGAACATTGACGTCTATGCTGTTTCCTCCGAAAATGCTCTCAAAGAAATTGGAGTTGACATAGTAGGTCGGAAGCAGGTTTTTTCGTGCTTCCTCGGCATTTCCGGTCCTTCCTCCCACTGCGTCGAGCTTGGAACGGGAGTATTCGATCATGTCCCTCTGGAGCCTGTAGTCTTTGTATTCTTCGGCAGTCATTTGACGGGGATGTTCGATGTAGTAATCCCCGATTTTTTCCATGAGTATGTAGTTGCCCGTATTGGGGTCGTAGATTACTTCCAGTTCCTTGTTGTCATTGAGGAAAAGACCGCCGTTTTGCTTGCTGCTAAAATTGTAGGGAATTGCCGGAATTGTATCATTAGTAGTCGAACTACTTGATATTGAGCTTCTTGACGAATTATTGGATGAATTTATTTGAGCCGAAAGTACAGTCGTACTAAAAAGGAGTACAACAAATATAATAGGGAGATTATATTTGAATTGCTCTACACTGAACAAATTTTACAAGTTTTTTAAGGCTTTTTTTATGAGGTCCTCCAAACTGGTGTCTGGTTCTTCCTGCAAAATAACTTGTATTGTTTTTTCAACTTTTTTCTTGTTGAAACCTAACACTTCTAAAGCTGATAACGCTTCAATTCGAATAGTATTGTTCGGTGTTTGCAATTCTTCTGAAATTTCATAGGATTTCAGAATCCTGTCGCGCAGATCGACAATCACACGCTGAGCGGTTTTTAATCCTATACCCTTGACAGACTGAATCTTAGAAACGTCTTCATGAGCAATGGCTTCCTGAATTTCATCGGTGTCCATGGAGGATAACATAGTGACCGCCGTACTCGGTCCCACACCCGAAACGGAGAGCAGCAATTTGAAGATTTCCCGTTCGGTCTTGCTGTAAAAACCATAGAGGGTATGCGCGTCTTCCCGAATGACTTGGTGCGTGAAGAGATGGATATTCTCCTGGTCGGGAAGATTCGAGAAAGTCTGCAGTGAAATGACAAGATAATAGCCCAGGCCGTTGCACTCAACAACGACGTGATCTGGATGTTTCTCCACGAGCCGACCCCGGATATGTGTAATCATAAAATCTGAATCGTAATCAAATCAAATGTAAGGATTTTAAGTGCCGGGAAAAGTTTTGTTCAAGCTTTTTAATAACTAATTTTTTCTTCCCTGGGCATCTACTACCGCAATGCAAACCATGTTCACTATTTCATCCACACTGGCCCCGAGCTGGATGAGGTGAGCAGGTTTGTTAAGGCCCATGATTATCGGTCCTATCGATTCGGCCACTCCCAGTTCCTTGATCAGCTTGTAACTGATGTTTGCAGCTTCAAGATTCGGATAAATAAGACCGTTAACCTTCTTCTTCTGAAGTTTTGTGAATGGAAATTTGTCATTTCTCATTTCCGCGTTTAAGGCGAAATCTGCCTGGAGCTCACCGTCAATGGTCACCTCGGGATAGAATTTATGAAGATAGGTCACGGCGTCTCTCATCTTGACCGCTGAATCCCCCTTGGAAGATCCAAAGTTGGAGAACGAGACCATGGCGAGATTCGGTTCAAGACCAAAAAGCTTCATCGTCTTATCCGTCATCCGGGCAATTTCAGCGAGCTCTTTGGCATTGGGGTTGATGATCATTGCAGTGTCCGAAAGGAAAAGCGGACCCCTTTCGGTGAGCATCAGGTTGGTTGCAGCCACCTTTTTGATTCCCTTGATCTTTCCGATCAGATCAATCATGGGCTTCGCAACGGTGGGATAGCTTCGGGTATAACCCGTTACAAGGGCCTCTGCCATGCCTTCGTTGACCATCATTGCCGCAAAATAGTTTCGCTCCCGCATCCATTTTTGCGCCTCCAGGAGTGTGATGCCGTTGCGCCTTCGTTTCTCCCAATAGATCTTCGCGAAGCTATAACGCCTTTCCTGCTCGGAATCTGACTTGGGGTCGATGATTGCGATATCCCCCTCGAACTGGATCTCCTCCATCAATTTTCGAATCTCTTCTTTGCTGCCCAGCAAAATTGGGATGGCTATTCCTTCTTCATAGGCGATATGAGCTGCCTTAAGCACATTGAGCTGATCAGCCTCCGCAAAAACAACTCGTTTTGGATCGGATTTCGCCCTGTTGGTTATCAGCCGCATCAGTTTGTTCCCTGCTCCCAGCCGCTCGATGAGATTTTCCTTGTAGGCTTCCCAATCCTTGATGGGGCGCTGAGCCACTCCGCTTTCCATGGCTGCTTTTGCAACCGCAGGCGGAATCTCGCTTATGAGTCTCGCGTCAAATGGTTTGGGGATGATGTAGTCCCTGCCAAAGGTGATGTTCTTCTTGTTGTAGGTGATATTGACCTGTTCAGGAACGCTCTCTTTGGTCAGATCAGCGAGGGCGTGGACAGCTGCCATTTTCATTTCCTCATTGATCTTGGTCGCCCTCACGTCCAGTGCTCCCCTGAAAATAAACGGGAAGCCCAGCACATTGTTCACCTGGTTGGGATAGTCGGATCGACCGGTCGCCATAATGATGTCTTTCCTTGTTTCAACGGCAAGCTTGTAGTCGATTTCGGGATCCGGATTTGCCATGGCAAAAACGATCGGGTTATCCGCCATTGTCTTCAACATTTCAGGACTCACAACATTCCCGATGGACAGCCCGACAAATACATCCGCTCCGACCATGGCTTCTTCCAGGGTGTGCAGGTTCCGACGGGTTGTAAACTCTTTTTTCTCCGGCGTTAGATTGTCACGATCCTCTCGCAGAACACCTTTGCTGTCGCACATGACGATATTTTCCTTTTTGACACCCAGTTCTCCGTAGAGCTTGGTGCAGGAAATGGCTGCAGCACCTGCTCCGTTGATGACAACGGTCACCTCCGAGGCTTTTTTATCCGCCAGTTCAAGCGCGTTCTTCAAGGCCGCGGCAGAAATGATCGCGGTTCCATGCTGATCGTCGTGCATCACCGGTATATTCAGTTCCTCCTTCAACCTTCTTTCTATCTCGAACGCCTCGGGTGCCTTGATATCTTCCAGGTTGATCCCGCCGAAAGTCGGTGCAATGTTCTTCACTGTCTCTACAAACTTGTCGATGTCTTTGGTGTCAACTTCGATGTCAAAGACGTCGATATCAGCGAAGATCTTGAACAACAAGGCCTTGCCTTCCATGACTGGTTTGGACGCTGAGGGTCCAATGTCTCCGAGGCCCAAAACCGCAGTTCCATTTGAGATAACGGCCACCAGGTTTCCTTTGGAGGTGTATTTGTAAACGTCCAGCTCGTTGTCGGCGATCTCAAGACAGGGTTCGGCGACCCCTGGAGAATAGGCAAGGGAGAGCTCTCTTTGCGTACTGTACTTCTTTGTCGGATTCACTTCGATCTTTCCCGGGGTCGGAAACTCGTGGTAATGAAGTGCATCTCTTTTCTTGATTTTCGCAGACATGATTTTTCCTTAAAGATTCAACCGTCAAAGTTAAATCTTTTGAAATCACCGTACGTGACAATATTCACCTTTTAATAAATTTCAAATTTCTTTTCAAACCCGAGAATTTTGTTCTCTCCACTGCCGAGTTGGCGAAGAGATCCTTGAACAGATCCTCCGTTATTTCCTCCCAGTCTTTCTTGGAATATTGAAGGATCTCACTGCGCGGCTCAAATCTGGGTTCTGAATGCGGTAGTGAGAATCGGTTCCAGGGGCATACGTCCAGACAGATATCACATCCGAACATCCAATCCTCGAATTTTTCCCGGAACTCCGCTGGGATTTCATCCTTGAGCTCAATGGTGAAATAGGAGATGCATTTCGAAGCATCGATGGTTTTGTCCGGAATGATGGCCTGTGTCGGGCAGGCGTCCACGCAGCGGGTGCAAGTGCCACAATGGTCCGTCGAAAAAGGCGTATCGGCTTGGAGTTCGAGGTCGGTGATGATCTCGGCCAGGAAAAAGTAGGAGCCTTTGCTCTTGTTGATCAGCAAGGAATGCTTGCCGATCCAACCCAAACCGGAGCGTTGAGCCCAGCTCCGTTCCATAATTGGGGCCGAATCCGTGAAGACGCGTGCATGAAAGCTTCCGAGTCTTTTTTGCATGGAGGCGACCAGGTCCCTCAACTTGTCCCTGACCACGCTGTGATAATCCTCACCGTAGGCGTATTTTGAAAGCTTGTAACTATCTTCTCGTTGGAATTCTTTCGGGAAATAATTGTAAGTAAGGGAAATCACAGATTTTGCTCCCGGCATCAAAAGGGTGGGGTCCAATCGTTTGTCAAAATGATTCTCCATGTAGGACATCTGACCGTGAAATCCATTTTGGAGCCAGGATTCAAGGCGTGGAGCTTCATCTTCCAGGAATTCAGCCTTGCTCACGCCTATGGAGTCAAAACCAAGTCGCAGGGCTTCCTCTTTGATCCATTGGGTATGTCGGGATCCAGCGTCCACAACGATTTAAAAAAGAGTGTCCTGGGTACTTCCCGGAGTCTTTCCCAGGTGTTTGTAGGCCAGTTCGGTTACCTCCCGGCCACGAGGGGTTCTCATGATGAATCCTTCCTGGATCAGGAAGGGCTCATATACTTCTTCGATGGTTTCCGCGTTCTCTCCAACGGCCGTAGACAAGGTTGAGATTCCAACCGGTCCCCCCTTGAATTTCTCGATGATCGTTGAGAGTATTTTGTTGTCCATCTCATCGAGGCCATGCTTGTCCACGTTGAGCGCATTCAGGGCGTACCGGGCGATTTTGATGTCGATGTTCCCGTCCCCTTTGATCTGGGCAAAATCCCGAACGCGTCTGAGAAGAGCGTTGGCGATTCGGGGGGTTCCTCTTGAACGGCCCGCAATCTCTATGGCCGCCTCCATCGTATTATTGACATCCAGAATCCCGGAACTGCGCTGAACGATGTGGGTTAGGAGCTCCGTGTTGTAATAGTGCAGACGGCTGCTGATTCCGAACCGGGCTCTCATGGGTGCGGTTAGGAGGCCCGAACGCGTTGTGGCACCGATCAGGGTGAAGGGCTCCAGGTTGATCTGCACGCTTCGCGCATTGGGCCCCGATTCGATCATGATGTCGATCTTGTAGTCCTCCATGGCGGAATACAGGTATTCTTCAATGACCGGGCTAAGCCTGTGAATCTCATCGATGAACAGGACGTCGCGTTCCCCGAGATTGGTCAGTAAACCGGCCAGATCCCCGGGTTTGTCCAGTACCGGGCCCGAGGTTACCCTGATGTTCGTGTCGAGTTCGTTGGCTATGATGTGAGCCAGCGTCGTTTTGCCCAGACCCGGGGGTCCATGGAATAGGGTATGATCGAGGGCCTCGCCCCTCAAGTTCGCGGCCTTGACGAATACTCTCAGGTTCTCGATTACCTGCTCCTGACCGGCAAAATCATCGAAACTGAGGGGTCGCAGCTTGCGTTCCACGTCAAAGTCCTCCGGATTGAGGTTCTTGTTGCTGGCATCGAGATGTTCATTCATGGTCGTTGCTTCATTCCAATTCTATTTCGGTTGCCAGGACGATAGCCGAAGGATATTCTTTCTTGATGGATTGAATGCTTTTATCCGCTTCAAGGCGGCTTCTGTATTCACCTACCTGCAATTTCCACTGTGGCGTGCTGAAAATAATTGAGGTTGGAATATCCGGGAAAAGAGAGGTGAACTCGTCCTTGATCTCGTAACACTCCTTCTCACTTCCGTAATAGATCTGAATCTTGTATCCCGGATAAGAATTCTGCTCTTGGTTGTAGGCTATTTTCTGTGCGATCAGCTCTTTGACGCTTGCGCTGCTCTCCACTCTCAAATCACCTTCATTTTCCTGGCTCAGCAATACCCCCGGAATCAATAGAATGAATGTGAGCAGGCATGAAAATTTTACAGTCATCTGGCGCTTGTTTAATTATTTTTACAAAACTAAAAGAATGTTTGAAACAAAGGCCTTTTTCAACTTATTTAGAATCATTATAAATTAAGTTTAACAGAATATTTAGACTTTGTCTGTACAACAGAAAATGTATTTTTGCACAATATTTTACTCAAACATGATTTTTATCATGGAATTTGGGAGTTCAAAATATTTTTTCGCTCAAATTTCGAGCATTAAATCACGTAAATCGAACAGATGAAAGTTTTACTACAAAGCAATTCACTGAAGAAGATCCTGGCCAGCCTTTCTTTCCTTTTCCTTTTTTCTTTTAACCTTTCTGCTCAGGAAGGTGATTATGCCAACGGCAAGAAGTTGTTCAATGCCAATTGTGCCGCATGTCACAAGCTTGACAAAAAGCTGATCGGCCCGGCCCTGGGAGGAGTAACCGATAGAAGGGAGAATGAGTGGCTCCAGGCATGGATCAAAGATAACAATGCCTTGAGGGCGAGTGGCGATCAGGATGCCATCGATATTTTCAATGAGTATAATGGAATGGTGATGACCGCCTATCCACAGTTGACGGAGCAGGATATCAATGACATTCTCGTTTACACGAATGGTGAGCCCGAAGAAGCGCCGGCCACAGCTGCTGTAACCCAGGAAGTGGACCCGAAGGTGGCTGCCGGTAAAAAGCTTTACCAGGTGCATTGTGCCTCCTGTCATAAACTGGATAAAAAACTGATTGGACCAGCCCTGGGCAATGTTGCCGACCGCAGGAGCATGGAATGGCTCAAGGCCTGGATCAAAGACAACAACGCCTTAAGAGCAAGTGGCGATCAGGATGCCATTGATATTTTCAACGAGTACAACGGGATGCCTATGACGGCTTTCCCACAGCTGTCGGATGAAGACATTGAAGCCATAATCGCATATACATCGGTGGGTGATGTAGCCCCTGTTGCTGCAGCAGCCGGAGAGGAAGTGATAGCTCAACCCAGACATCCGATCCCGTGGATGACCTATGTTGTCATTCTGGCCATCGCAGGTCTTGTAGCCTGGATCTATTTTGTCAGCAATAACGGGTTCCTGAAAATTTCTGCAACGATCTTTGTGTTGATTCTCGTTGGATACATCGGACTCAATGCCCTGATGGATCTTGGCATCGACCAGGACTATCAACCGATACAGCCCATTGCATTCTCGCACAAGATTCACGCAGGGGACAACAAGATTGATTGTCAGTACTGTCACTCAACGGCCAAACACAGCAAGCACTCCGGAATTCCTTCTGTCAATGTTTGTATGAATTGCCACAAGAGCATCGCTGAGTACAACGGACCTGTTACTTCAGAGCGAGACAAAGAATTCTACGATGCGGAGATTCAAAAAATCTACGACGCTATTGGCTGGGACCCTGAGAACTTGGCATATATAGAGGGCTATGAGCAGAAACCCATCCAGTGGGTGCGAATCCACAACCTTCCTGATTTTGCCTATTTCAATCACGCCCAGCACGTCACTGCAGGAGGGATTGCATGTCAAAAGTGTCATGGACCCGTAGAGGAAATGGAAGACATGTATCAGTATTCACCTTTGACTATGGGCTGGTGCATCGAGTGTCACAGAGAAACGAGCGTGGATCTCAAGGGCAATGACTATTACGCCAAGATTCATGCACAACTCGCCGATAAGTACGGCGTGGAGAAAGTTACCATTGCTCAGATCGGAGGGCTCGAGTGTGGAAAGTGTCACTACTAATAAGAACTCATTTGAAGCGACCTCGTGACGTTTCATAAGAACGAATAAACAAGAGAAAAACATATGGCATCTAACAAGAAATACTGGAAAAGTGTTGAAGAGCTGAACGAAAACAGCTCTATTGTTGAAAAGCTGCAAAAAAGTGAATTCATTGAGGACCTTCCAACGGACAAGTTCCTTGGAGACAAAGAGTCCCTATCCAATAGCGACACATCGCGACGTGACTTCTTGAAATACGTCGGTTTTTCTACAGCTGTGGCCTCGTTGGCTGCCTGTGAGGGGCCGGTTATCAATTCGATCCCCTATGTGGTGAAGCCCGATGATGTGATTCCCGGAATACCTGATTTCTACGCTAGTGCAATTGCCGATGGGTACGATTTTGCCAATGTGCTGGTTAAGGTTCGCGAAGGAAGACCGATCAAAATAGAGCCGAACAAAGAAGCCGCAAATGGCTTTACCAATGCCCGGGTTCAGGCTTCGGTCCTGTCTCTTTACGACAACAACCGCTTGAGAGGGCCGATGGCAAAAGGAGAAGAAACGGATTGGGCCACACTCGACAAAGAAGTGGGCGGTCAATTGGCTGACATCAAGGCCAAAGGAGGACGCATCGTTTTTCTGACCGGAACGACGGCGAGTCCTTCCATAAATGCCTTGATAGGATCTTTCAACGAAGCTTATGGGAACGTTGAGCACGTGGTTTACGATGCCGTTTCCGAAGACGCCGCGCTCAACGCCTTTGAGAAGATGTATGGTCGCAGGGCGCTTCCGGATTACCATTTCGACAAGGCTGATGTCATTGTATCGGTGGCTGCCGACTTCCTCGGCGATTGGCAAGGGGGCAACTTCAGTGCCGGGTATGCCGCCGGAAGAAAGCCGAAAAACGGAAAGATGTCAAGACTCATCCAATTCGAATCGAATATGAGTCTGACGGGAGGTAACGCCGACAAGCGCGTAATCGTTAAGCCTTCCGAACAGTTGAAAGTCATGCAAATGCTCTATGCCGCCATCGTTGAAGGCAAGAGTGTAGGAAATGCGACCCCGGTTGAGGATGCGGTTCAGAAAGCCCTGGTCCAGATCAAAAAAGCCGGAAGCAAGGCTGTCGTTGTGACCGGGATTCAGGATGAGAATGCTCAGCTCCTGGCCCTGGCCATCAACCATGCACTGCAAAGCCAGGCCATTGACGTCGTCTCGACCAAGAATATTCGAATGGGTGATGACTCTAAGGTTGCCCAACTCGTGAAAGACATGAATTCGGGTGCGGTATCTGCAGTTTTCCTTTACAATACGAATCCGGCTTACACCCTGCCGAACGGGTCGGCATTTGTTGAGGGCCTCAAAAAAGTGGGACTTTCAGTAAGCTTTGCCTCTTCCATGGATCAAACCGCCGAGTTGTGTCAATATGTGGCAACGGGGCCTCACTACCTCGAATCCTGGGGAGATGTGGAGATCAAGAAGGGTCATTACAGTTTGATGCAACCAACGATTCACCCGCTTTTCAATACAAGGCAGTTTCAG
>Ga0316191_10002338_pt1 | contig 13759 bp, 11 predicted proteins | sample Eddworburr2cm_MG_FD_204928 | JGI IMG/M metagenome (GOLD analysis project Ga0316191, IMG submission 204928) | Coastal sediment microbial communities from Maine, United States - Eddy worm burrow 2 cm | ecosystem: Environmental > Aquatic > Marine > Coastal > Sediment | place: USA: Maine...
GCGGGTGCATTGGGCACCGTCGGTATTTCTAGCTCAAACGCCTGTGGATAGGCGATAACCTGGGTCAGGGCGATCAGCTTGGGTACGTAGTTGCGTGTCTCGCGGGGTAGCTTCAGCGACCAGTAATCGGTAGGCAGGCCTTTTTTAAGGTTGGTCTTGCGCGCTCGTGCCACGCGCCCCTTGCCTGCGTTATAGGCGGCCAGGGCCAGCAACCAGTCCTGGTCAAACTGCTGGTGCAGAGCCTCCAGGTAATCCAGCGCCATCCGGGTAGAATCGCGCACGTCGCGCCGCCCGTCATACCACCAGCCAAGTTCCAGCCCCAGATGTCGACCGGTAGCAGGCATGATTTGCCACAGACCCGCGGCGCGCTCTGATGAAGTGGCGAAGGGATCAAGCGTACTTTCGACCAGCGGTAGCAGGGCTATCTCCATGGGCATACCGCGGCGCTGCACTTCTTCCACGATGTAATAGAGGTAGTGATCCGCTCTCGCTGCGACCACGGGAAGGTAATCATGTTGTGCCAGCAGGCGGTCCCTGGCTTTGCCTATCTGTGCATTGTGGATGTCCTGCCAGCTTAATTCGCGACGAATGCGCTCCCACAGGTCAGCAGGGGGAGCCAGCTTTTGCCTGGCTGGCTTGGGCGTATGCTGCAGAACCACCTCTGGTTCACTGGAGACCGGTTCCAGTGCCACGGAGGCTGTCTCCGGCCCGGTGGTCTGGCAGCCAGATGCCAAAAAAATAATAGAAATAACTGTAAGTATATTTTTTAAGTTCATGTATTTATTGAATAAAATTAATTTTCACTCTGCGTCCCCAGCCAACCCATTGTATTGGCTCGCGGCGTGATTGCCAGATTTTTCCGGACTTTTTGCTTAAAAATCATCCTTCCAGGCGCGCACGGTGGCGAACACTTCAGGGGCGCTGCCACCCTGGAGCCGGTCCTGTTTGCGCAGTGCGTCCAGCAGCGCGGGTTCAGCGCAGCGCAGGAAAGGGTTGGTCTGCAACTCCAGGGACAGCGTGGAAGGAACCGTGGGCTCATGGCGCGCCCGGCTGGCCTCGGCCTCGGCTATGCGCCACGCCAGGGTGGTGTTTTCCGGTTCGACTGCGCGGGCAAAGGCGAGGTTTGCCAGGGTGTATTCGTGGGCGCAGTACACCCGGGTGGCCTCAGGCAGTGACGCCAGCGCCTGTAGCGATTGATGCATCATGGGGGGCGTTCCCTCGAAAACCCTGCCACAGCCACCGGCGAACAGGGTGTCGCCACAAAACAGCAGAGGAGTTTCCCCCGCGTGATAGTAAGCGATATGGTCCAGCGTGTGCCCGGGAACCTCCAGCACGGTGAATTGCTTGCCCAATACAGTGATGGCCTCACCGGCTACCAGTTGCCTATCAATACCCTCTATGGCGGCGTTGACCGGGCCATAAACCATCGGTGAATAAGCCGCACGCAGCTGCGCCAGGCCACCGGTATGGTCAAAGTGGTGGTGGGTAATCAGTATGCCGGTCAAAGACAGCTGCATTTCCTTCAGCGTTGCCTCTACGGGGGCCGCGTCACCTGGGTCCACCACGAAGGCCTCCCGGGAGTCCTCGTCATACAGCAGCCAGATGTAGTTATCGGAAAAAGCGGAAATTGGGGAGATGTTCAGCATGGGGTAACCTTTCAAAAGGCGAAAAATACAGTAACATGGCGCATGGCGGCCCTGGGCAGCAGCGCAGCGGTAACAACAGCGAGTGTAGCGATATTTTGACTGAACTGGAATCCTGGTATGCCAGGGACAACGGCGTATACCTGTTGCAGAGCGTCCGTGAAGCGCTGGAAAGCCTGCTGGATACTTCGTTTGGCTACCACATCCTGCAACTGGGTCTCACGGCGGGACAACCGCTGTTTGAGGCCAGCCCGATAAATCATCGTATTTATGTGGGGATGAGCGCCGGTGAAGGCATCAATCTGGTCAGTGACGCCCAGGAACTGCCGCTGGAGAGTGACAGTGTCGATGCAGTGATCGCTCATCACAGCCTGGAGTTTACCGAAAATCCACATCAGGTGCTGCGTGAGATACAGCGTGTGCTGACCCCTCAGGGCCAGCTGTTGCTGATCGGATTTAACCCCTACAGCATCAATGGTTTGAATACACGATTGCGCGGAATGTCACGACATTCCCTATGGCGCCAGCATCACCCGGTCAGCGAACATCGGCTGCGCGACTGGCTGCACCTGCTCGGTTGCGAGGTGCAGGATTGTACCCGACTATATGGTCTGCCGCCGGTCGGTGGCAAACGGCTGCGTGCATTGCTCACGCGCTGGGATCAATGGGGCAACCGCCACAATTTGCCTGTCGGGGGCGTGTACATCCTGCGGGCAATCAAGCAGCAACCGGGCCTTACGCGTCGGCGCAGATTGCGCCTGAGCGGTGAACGATTGATGGGCCTGGCTGTACCCAATTCGGGAGCGGCACCCAGTCCGACGCCGGCAACACCGGCACAGCGACGCAACAAACGCGTGGAGAGCGGGGATGTGGCGGCTTGAAACATGTGGAAATTTTTACCGACGGGGCCTGTAAGGGCAACCCCGGGCCCGGCGGTTGGGGTGCCTTGTTGCGCTTTGGTGAAGTAGAGCGTGAACTTTTCGGCGGCGAGCTGGAAACGACCAATAACCGCATGGAGCTGTTGGCCGCTATCGAAGCGCTGAGAGCCCTTAAAGAACCCTGTGCCGTCACCCTGACCACTGACTCCATCTACGTAAAAAATGGCATTACCCAGTGGCTGGAGGGTTGGAAGAAAAAGGGCTGGAAAACGGCGGGGCGCAAGCCGGTAAAAAATATCGACTTGTGGCAGGCGCTGGATGAGCAGAACCAACGTCACCAGGTCCACTGGGCGTGGGTAAAGGGGCACAGTGGCCACCGTGAGAATGAAATTGCGGATCAACTGGCCAACCGTGGTATTGAAGAGTTAGGCGCGTGAACTGGCAACAGGGAAAGTAAATGCTGAGACAAATTGTGCTCGACACCGAGACCACTGGCCTGGAGGTCTCCCAGGGTCACAGGATTATCGAAATCGGCTGCGTGGAACTGGTCAACCGCAAGTTGACGGGCAACCACTACCATCAATATATCAACCCCAGGCGTGAAATCGATCAGGGCGCGATCGAGGTTCATGGTATTACCAGCGAATTTCTTGCAGATAAGCCCCTGTTCGAGCGCATTGCCGCGGATCTCATGGAGTATATCGCCGGGGCCGAATTGATTATTCACAATGCGCCCTTCGACCTGGAATTTCTCAATGCGGAATTGCTGCGTCTGGATGAAAGCGGGGGCAAGGTCGAAGACAGCTGCGCCATTGTCGATACCCTGGTCATGGCTCGTGGCAAACACCCCGGGCAGCGCAATAACCTGGATGCACTGTGTCAGCGTTACGGGGTCGACAATTCACAAAGGGAGTTGCACGGCGCCCTGCTGGACGCGGAAATTCTGGCGGATGTCTACCTGGCGATGACCGGCGGGCAAACCACGTTGCAGCTCTCGGATGCGGAGGTGGCCAATGGCGAGGGCGCGGGTGGGGGAGAGCAGATAAGACGCCTTCCCGCGGGTCGGCGCGCGCTGCCGGTAATCGCTGCCAGTGCAGCCGAGTTGGCTGAGCATGAAGCGCAACTGGAAGCTATCGCCAATGCCAGCGGCGATAAAGTGCTGTGGCGTAAACTCGCCCGAAGCTAAAATACAACAATGCGGTATCAGATAAAAAGTGCCACGCTGAGCAAGCCCACGCTGCCCAATACCAGGGTATAGGGCAGCGCCATGATCACCATGCGCCCATAGGACAGCCGGATCAGCGGCGCCAGTGCCGACGTCAGCAGAAACAGGAATGCAGCCTGGCCATTCGGGGTTGCCACACTGGGCAGATTGGTCCCGGTATTGATCGCCACGGCCAGTTGATTAAACTCGCTGCGGCTGATGGTTCCCGCGTCCAGCGCGTCTTTCACTTCATTAATGTATACCGTGGCCACGAACACGTTATCGCTGATCATTGACAGAATACCATTGGCCAGGAAAAACATCGCCGGGCGCACGTCAGACTCCATTGCCAGTACGGTATTGATCACCGGCGTAAACAGGTGCTGGTCATGTATCACCGCCACGATAGCGAAAAAGACCACCAGTAAAGCGGTAAATGGCAGCGCTTCCTCAAATGCATGCCCGATCTGGTGTTCCTCCACCACGCCGTTGAAAGCGGTGAGCAACACAATCACCATCAGCCCTATAAGACCCACCGCTGCAAGGTGCAGGGCCAGGCCCGCTACCAGGATGGCCGCGACAAGGGCCTGCACCACCAGGCGCGCATTGCTGCGCGGATTGCGCTGTGATTCTTCTTTCTCCTGAAACTCTTCCAGTACCTGGCGCACACTGTCCGGCAACTGCGCCCCGTAGCCAAACTTTCCGCTGACTTCCAGCAGGGCACAGGTGGCCAGTCCGCAGAATAATACCGGCATGGAGACTGGCGCCATGATCAGGAAAAATGTGACGAAGTCCCACCCCGCGACGGTAGCGATCAGCAGGTTCTGTGGTTCACCAACCAGGGTGCATACGCCGCCCAGTGCGGTGCCGACGGCCCCATGCATCAACAGACTTCTCAGGAAGGCACGGAAAGTCTCCAGATCTTCCCGGTGATGTTCGTGCACCGCATCGTCCACCGAATGATCGTGCCCCTCGTGATTGAATTTCTTGCCGGAAGCTACCTTGTGATACACCGAGTAGAAGCCGACGCCGACACTGATCAACACAGCGGTTACTGTCAAAGCATCCAGAAAGGCCGACAGCACCGCTGCAACCAGCGAAAACAACAGTGAGAGGACTATCTTGGACTTCACTTTAAGAAGGATTTTGGTAAAGACGAACAGCAGCAGCTCTTTCATGAAGTAGATGCCGGCAACCATGAACATCAATAGCAGGATAACCTCGAAATTGGCGATGGTTTCCTCGTACACCATATGGGGTGAGGTCATGCCCAGTATTACCGCCTCTATTGCCAGCAGACCACCGGGTTGCAGGGGATAGCAGCGCAGTGCGAGCGCCAGGGTAAAAATGAATTCCCCGATCAACAGCCAACCCGTAACAAAGGGCCCCAGCGTATACAGGGCGATCGGGTTCAATGCCAGGAAGGCGATTATGGTTTTCTTGTACCAGTCAGGCGATGATCCCAGGAAATTTTTCCACAGGGCGTTGATAGCTGTATCGGTCATAATAGGATGCTGTTCGCGGCTGAGGTCTGGCGCGCATTCTACGCGATTCGCCTGGGGTTTTCTAAGCTTTAACGGCAATTATCTGGTAGAGCCCGGCTTTTCGCCACCTACTTTGGTCTATCACCGTGCCTTGCCCCTAACGGGCGGCGAGCATACTATAACCGGCCGTTTATAAGCCCTGAGGGGAGCAAGCATGTTTCGACCCGACACAGACGCCCCCGAGGTGACAGGCAATGAGCTGTACATCGTATTTCAGCGAGGTGAACTGGTCACCGATATGCGTGCGGCGCAACCCTGCCTGCTGCCAGCCGAGCAGGTCCAGCGCAACGACTGGATTGCCCTTCGCAGCCACTTTATGGGTTACTGGCACGAGCAGTCCTGTCATGCGCTGGAACTTGATCCCGCGGCAACCCTGGACCTGATGAGGTACCAGAAGGGCAGCCTTTACCAGGTATTGGGGCGCGTAGAAGAGCAATTATTCGCCCTGGTCGGCAGGGCATCGCAACTGTTGGACTGGGACAGAGACCACCAGTTCTGTGGGCGATGTGGCAATCCTATGCGCCCTGATACCCTCGAGCGCGCGATGCGTTGCGAACCCTGTGGCACTATTAACTACCCGCGTATAGCGCCCTGCGCCATCGTGCTGATTACCCGGGGCGAGGAACTGCTGCTGGCGCGCAATGCCAACTTCCCTGGTCCTATGTATAGCACCCTGGCGGGCTTTATTGAGCCAGGAGAGACCGTGGAAGAAACACTGGTGCGGGAAGTGCGGGAAGAAGTGGGTGTGGAAGTCTGCAATCTGCGCTATTTTCAGTCCCAGTCCTGGCCCTTTCCCAACCAGTTGATGCTCGGCTTCTTCGCGGATTATGCTGGCGGGGATATCGTCTGTGACGAGGTGGAGATTGTAGATGCGCAGTGGTTCCATGTTAACGAGCTGCCCATGATACCTCCGGTGGCGTCGGTCTCGGGGCAACTGATCCAACATTATATCGATAACCTGTAACACATTACCTGGAGCACTCTTTTGGAATTTATCTACGAATACGGCCTGTTTCTGGCACAGGCAGTCACCCTGGTGGCGGCGATCCTGGTGGTTATTGCCGGACTGGTTTCACTTGGCCAAAGGCAAAAAGCTGAACAGCACGAGGGCCATATCGAGGTGCGCAATCTCAACGAGAAATATCGTCAGATCGGCGATAGCATCCAGCATATGATCAGCGACCCGGACGATCTGAAAGCGCTGCGCAAACAGGAGAAAAAAACCGCCAAGGAAGAGGCCAAGCAGGCAAAGAAAGCGCGCAAGAAAAAGACCGGGGAAGATTCCGTTAAACGACGCAAGCGCATGTATGTGCTGGCGTTTGACGGTGATATCAGGGCCAGCGCCACTGATAACCTGCGTGAGGAGATTTCTGCAGTACTGCTGCAGGTGGAAAAGGGGGATGAAATGCTGGTAAAAGTTGAAAGCCCCGGGGGCATGGTGCACTCCTACGGCCTGGCTGCCAGCCAATTACAGCGTATCAGGTCCGCTGATGTGCCCCTGACAGTTGCCGTGGACAAGGTGGCAGCCAGCGGTGGCTACATGATGGCCTGCGTAGCCAATCGCATCATAGCGGCGCCTTTTGCTGTACTGGGTTCCATCGGCGTGCTGGCTCAACTGCCGAATTTCCATCGTCTGTTGAAGAAAAACGATATCGATTTTGAATTACTCACTGCCGGGGAATACAAACGTACCCTGACCATGTTTGGCGAAAACACCGACAAGGGGCGGGAAAAGTTTGTCGAGGAACTGGAGGAGACCCATGAACTGTTCAAGAGCTTTGTGAACACCAATCGGCCCTCCCTGGACATTGCCAAGGTGGCTACCGGAGAAGTGTGGTATGGCCAGAAGGCGCTGGGAGAAGGGCTTATCGATGAATTGCAAACCAGTGATGCATTTGTGCAGGATCACCTGAAGGAATGGGATGTTTACGAGGTCAAGTTTGTGCACAAAAAGAACTGGCAGGAAAAACTGGGATTCGCGGCCGAGAGCGCACTGGAGAAAAGCTTTCTGAAAATCTGGCAGCGCAGTCAGGGACGTAACAATTATTAGGCTGGTCCCTGTGCTCAGCTCGGTTGATAGGGGGCCGGCCAGGCGCCGGGCAGAACTGTAGCCCTGCACTCGATAAAACGGCTGCCAGGTGAGTCCCGCCTTAAACTTGTCGGGGAGTTGCAGAAGGCCCTGCGGCTTTCCTGCGCAGGTTCAGTACCACCACGGTCAGCGCTGGCAACATAGTCAAAGTGACCAGCGCGGCACCGATAATGCCGAACATCACGATGGCCCCCACGCCCCGGTAAAGCTCGGTGCCCGCGCCGGGGATTAATACCAGCGGCGACAAGCCGCACAAGGTGGTGATGGTGGACATGGCAATTGGACGCAGGCGCGCTTCCACCGCCTCGGTGACAGCGGCCAACGGTGCCATGTGCTGCACATCGACATTCTGCACCGCCCTGTGCACGATCAGAATGGGGTTGTTGACCACCGTACCCATCAGTATCAGGAAGCCCAGCATGGAGATCATGTCAAAGGACTGCACGATGGCGGTCAGGCCGACCAGGGGCAGCAGTCCGCCCACAGCGTTCAACAACCATAACCCGACGATGCCCCCGGCAATACCCAGGGGGATCGAGGTCATGATGAGCAGCGGGTACCCCCAGTGGTTGAAGATGGCGACCAGTAGCAGGTAAATGATCAGCAGGGCAACCAGATAGTTACCCAACAGCGCCTCGCGTGTGGCATCGAGCTGGTCGGCGGCACCGGAGATCGCGACATTGACCTCCGCAGGGATTTCACCGCGCTCGCGTAAATAGTCCACCACCTGTGTGCGCACCTGCGCGACTCCGGTCTCCAGAGGGATAGAGCGTGGGGGAATGATATTCAGGGTCACGGTGCGGCGCCCATTCACCCGGCGCACCACGCTGCTGCTGACGGTTTCGCGTATGTCTGCCACAGCACTCAGCGGCAACACCTCTCCCGCGCCCGTATACATCGGTATGCGGGATAGGGTGTCTAGCGTCGCATCCTGGCCTACGTCGCTGTACAGATAGATGTCGATCTTGTCATCCTCGAGGAAAAACTCATCCACGTAGCTGCCGTCGGTCAATGCCGCCACTGTGAACCCCAGGGAATCGGCTGTCATGTCGAGCTCGGCGGCGCGATCCCAGCGCGGTCTCACTTCCACCATGGGTTGGGCCAGGGTGAGAGACCCTGGCTGGCTCTGAATGCGCGGGTCTTCAAACACTTCCCCCGCCCGGCGGTATGCCGTTAGCGCAACGTCATAAATAGTCGCCAGGTTGGGGCCTGATATATCCAGGTTGATGCTGCGGGTGCCGCCGTCGTTACTGCTGATGATCGAGCCCCTGGCCGCGAAGGCGCGCATACCGGGGTACTCCCGGTACTTGCGCGTGAGGGCGTCCATCAGTGGCTCGATATCCGCTGTCCTGACCGGCTCCGCGATAATACGGACCTGGTCAGTGCCGATGCGCAGGGTCATGTACAAAATGGGGGGTACGTCAGTTTCGCCGCGGTCGAATAGGCCCGGGGCCGCATTCACATGGGGCAGGAACCAGGCTTCCACCTCATTACCGACTTTTTGCATGGCTGTCAGGTTATAGCCCGGTGGGGCATTCATCACAGCGAACACCTTCGGCTCCTCTCCCTCGGGCAGGTATTCTGCTGCCGGTGTCAGCAGCCAGATGACAGCCAGGCTAAGTATCGAGGTAATGGCAATACAGGCGATGCGCCGGGTAGGGGTAGCGATGGTGCTCTGGACCAGCTTGAGAGTGGTGTCCCGGCTGCGATGAAATTCCGCGTGGCTTTTGCCGCCTGTCGCGGACGCACGGCTCTCCTTGTCGCCAAAACTGAGCCTGGCTGCCGCAGCCGGCAGCACCGTCACCGCCACCAGCATGGAAGCGAGAATGGCAGCGGAAATGGCTATCGCCACATCGGAATAGAGTTGCCCTGCTTCCTGTTCTACAAAGGCCACGGGAATAAAGACCAATACTGTAGTCATGGTCGAGGCGAACACCGCGGGCCATACCTGCCTGACGCCATTAACGGCAGCTTGAAGGCGGTCTACGCCCCGACGCCGTTCCAGTTCGATGCTCTCCAGCACGACGATACTGTTATCCAGGGTCATGCCAATGGCGAAGGCGATGCCCGCGAGTGATATGACATTAACCGTCCTGCCCGCGAGCAGCAGGCCGAGGAAGGCGACGATAATACAGATGGGAATGCCCATTACCCCCGCCAGGGTTGCCCGGAAGGAGCGCAGGAACAGGTACATCACGCCGGCGGCGAGCAGAGCGCCCAGAATCAGGTTTTGCCAGACATTTTGTATCGACTCCTCAACGTAGCGCACGTCGTCAGCGATGGGCTTGAGCAGCATACCAGCCGGCTCAAGCAACTCGCGGTTGATCCCGGCGATCTCCGCGGTCATCAGGCGTTTGATGTCGATGACATTCGAACCGGGCTCGCGGCGCAGTGCGATAAAGATATGGGGAGCACCGTTGAAGCGGGCAATCAAACGCTTTTCAAACTGGCCCAGTCGCACCTCGGCCACATCAGACAGGCGAATCACCTGGTCACCGCGGCGGGACAGTATCAACTCTCCCACCTCGTCTACACTCTCGAAGCGCCCGATTGTGCGCAGCAGGTATTGGCGCTTGCCCGACTCGATCGTGCCGCCGGACCGGTCGAGATTGCGACTGCGGATCGCCGTTCGAAGGTCCGTCAGCGACAGTCCGCGCTGGGCCAGGCGTGAGGGATCCACCAGTACCTGGATCTGGCGCTCTTCCCCGCCCCAGATCGATACCTCGGATACACCTGCGACTGAGGCCAGGCGCGGCTTGACGTTGTCCTCCATGAAATCCAGGGTCATATCAATGTCCAGCTGGCGTGGGTTGCCGGGCAGTGTCTCGGCGCTGAAAAACATGAACGAATTACCAGAAAAGGAATTGGCGTAGATGCTAGGTTCGTCGACGTTCTCCGGGTAAGACGGTACCTGGCTGAGGGCGTTGTTGACCCGGATCATCATCTCGGTGACGTCGGTGCCGAAGGGAAATTCCAGCTCGATTTCCGCGGAGCCACTGCGGGCAGTGGCCGTTATGCGTGAAAGGGTGGGCAGGTTACGCAGGTAATCTTCCTGCTCCACCAGTATTTCCTTTTCCACGTCTTGAGGGGTCGCTCCGGGCCAGCTGGTGCGTATCCCTATCGTACGTACATCGAGGTCGGGAATCATCTGTACTGGAATGCGCAGGGCGGCGAAGATTCCCAGGACACTGATAATCAGCACGATGACTGTCAGCAGGGTACCGCGCTTTATGATTTGCTCGAACATTGCCCTACAGGCCTGTCTGCGCCTGGCGGGTGGTCACGCGTTGGCCGTTCTGCAGCGCCTCGTTGCCTTCAACCACGACGATGGCCCCGGCCTGGAGTCCCTCGCGGATTTCTACCAGTGAGGCGAAGCCCAGTCCAGGCACAACCAGTTTCTCTTTCGCCACGCCGGCATCCACTGTCCAAACGACGGCCCGGCCGTCAGGGAAGCGCAGGATAGCATCCCGGGAGACCACCGGCCCGCTGCGTCCGGTCGCCAGGTGCAGCTGGGCCCGCACGGACATACCCGGCAGCAGGCGCTGGTCAGGGTTCTCGGCAAGTACCCGCAGCAGGAAGGTGCGGGCGCCGGGGTCAGTGATTGGCACCAGGGTGTCAACGGTTCCGTCGAATACCCGGCCGGGGTTGGCGCCAAGGCTGAAGGTCAGGGGAGTATTGGGGCGAATATCCGCCAGGTAGTCCTCGGACACCGGGAAATCCAGGCGCACGTCATCCAGTGCGACGAGTTCCAGTACTGCCTGGCCCGGGTCTATCCATTCGCCCAGCTCGGTAAGCTTCGCGCTTACCACGCCATCGAAGGGAGCGCGCAACTGGTGCCGCTGCAGTATGCCCCGTCTGTAGCCCGCCTCGGCCTCCGCCTGGTGCAGGGCCGCTTCATCACCGGCGACTTCCGCCTCGATATCCCGCACCACGCTCTCGGCAATGCTGCGCTGGGGCACCAGCAAGCGGGCCTCGGCCAGTCGACGCTCAGCATCCTTCAGCTCTGTGTCTGCCTGCTCTACCTGTGCCATTGCACTGTCGAGTTGCAGCTGAGCCAGTTCCGGGTCAAGTTCCAGTAACAACTGCCCCGTCTTGACCCGACTGCCGGTATCCACTTGCAGCTTGGTCACCAGTCCGCTGGTGGCAGCCGAGAGTCGGGCGGATCGCATGGCCGTCACGGTACCGGTCAGGTCCAGTACCCGTTGAATGTCGCGCTCCTGCACAATTTCCACCGTTACCGGTACGGCCCCGCCGTCCTCTGAGGCGAGCACTGGCGGGAGTGGGCAGCAGAGCAGGAGTAGCAGCAGTCGTCGACAGTGGGGTAGCGCCAGGGGCATGGTGGAGTGTTTACCGCTAAAGATGAATGACTACAAGAATACCGGATTTACGCGCTGTCAAGAACCACTTGCCCATGCTTAGCAGCTAATGCGACCAGCTCTTCCCTATCCGGGCTTTCCCAATTTATGCCTTTGCTAAACGCTGTAAACATTGCTGAAGCATTGCCCTTGGATGTCATTGAGATAAATTCACCGCCGTCTTTGCCGAAATGAAACCAGTGCACCGTGCCTGCTGGTATATGAACCAATGTACCTGGAGAGGCGAGGATTTCTTCTTCGCCAACACCGCAATGAACTTGGCCCTTCGTAATGTAAAGTGATTCGTCCCATGGATGGTAATGAGGTCCTGGACCTTTGCCCTCTATGCCTTCTGCGTGAAAAATTTCATAGCCATCAGTCTCTTTCTCAGATGCCAGTACAGTGATAGATAAACCACCGACATCCAGCGGCTTGGGGCGTTGGTCATTGGTCGTGATTATTGCTTTCGCCATCTATTAAATCTCCCATGTACGTCACAACGTTAAGCATTCATTTTCAGCTTTTCATTATAAGTTACACCTGTGCGAGTAAGGAACACATGAATTCACGATATCCAAAAAGGCGAGAAAATACCGCTGCGGTACGCGATAAGCATGGACCGCCTCTTGATTTTCGTTGAATCGACGCAGGTTTTAGTTGAGTTTATCCTTTGCTGTCATGTGGCAGGTCAGACATGCCAAGACGGAGAAATGGAAGCGGAGCGCGACTGGTGGGAGAAAGCGAAAAGTAATGGTGTTGTACGCGCGGTAAGCGCGTTAGGGCGAATGCCCTAAATGGCGACTAAACCAAGGCGGGGCGTACTCTATGACCGGTGAAGCTCCAATTATTTGCAGGAGAGTGCCATGGCATTAAAATTATCAACGCCGGCTTCACTCCTAAAAATGCGCGGACGTATTTCTCCGCTTGCCACCCCAGTAGGCACCAATTATGACGGCCAATTCTATAGTGACCAGGACATAGAGGTCCATGACAGTGATATCGAACCCGGTACCGCCGATAATCGCAGTGAGAAAGCCAATTACCAAACTGATATTTAGGAGCGTGACAAGAGTTAGGACGGTCACTGGCACCTTATTATTGTGCAGACCCGATTTCAGCATGAGGACTCTCCTTCAGCCAAGTTATAGGCAAAATATATAGTCCATAAACTTCATGTGGTCAAATAGGGTGCGTCAACTGATCTACGTTAGAGTTTATCCGTGTGTGGCCGTCATGAGGTGACAGCCGGCGGTTTTCTGTTAATGGACTCCTGCTCAAAGCGCAACAAGTCTCTCAAGGTTGTGCACACCTACAATTGGCAGGAACGAAGATTGTTCATTCCAGTCAAAGTCGATCGCTTCTACTGTGAGACAAGATTTCGCTGCGCGGTTGGCGTGGAGGCACCTTGATGGCGGAACAACCGCTTGGTTCGGAACTGAAATCGTCTAGCCAATAGCTTTCGCCTGGGAGAAGACATCGCTGAATTAAGTCGGCGGGGCAGCCAGGGGGACGTCCGGACTTTTTACACGGCTCGGTATGGGACCGTGGCCCCGCCAGGGGTATGTCCAAAGGGGACTGGACACAATTTCAAGTTAACACTAGAACCGTGTTTTTTATCCAATGCCCATAACCCATATTGGGAAGGGTATTGCCACACCGGCTCGCTCATTGATGTCTGCTTTCGCCTGCATGGGCTGCTTCATATAGAATTGTGTGAGCTTGCGCTGCCAGCTTTAGTGCGGACGCCGCTGTGTATGGCATATCGCTTTATGTCGTTGGCAAGGGTGCGCTGAAGCAATCAAGGTCAGCCCAAGTAAGCGGCACACTCCAGGTGATACTGGGGTTTGGAGTACTTTTTGAGGTGATTCGCAGGGTGATGCTTGGTAGCGAGCCCGAGAGTAGCCTGATTTGATAGTCGGTAGCGTCATTTCACTTATCGTTATTCGCGGTGGATTTACTATCCTCAAAGATGCGAAACAAACGCGTGAAGCAGTATTGTCCGCCTGACCGCACGATCACTGCCGGGACATTTGCGACCCCTCGCTA
>Ga0316191_10002339_pt1 | contig 13758 bp, 16 predicted proteins | sample Eddworburr2cm_MG_FD_204928 | JGI IMG/M metagenome (GOLD analysis project Ga0316191, IMG submission 204928) | Coastal sediment microbial communities from Maine, United States - Eddy worm burrow 2 cm | ecosystem: Environmental > Aquatic > Marine > Coastal > Sediment | place: USA: Maine...
AGGTTAATGACTTTAGAAATTACCTTTAACCAGGCTTATGCATCAAAAACAGTACGAAACGGCAGAGCGTCGTTTGCATAGGCAACTAAAAAAATAACCGCAAAGCGGAAACCATATAGGCGGGGCCTCTATTGAGGCTCTGCCGTTTTTTTTGAATCGAATTTTACAATGTTTTCATAAAGGAGGAAAATTGATGAAGGTATGGGCGACAACCGCGCTGCTGTTTCTGTTTGCAGTGTCAGCCGCCCTGGCGGCGGACAATCTAAAGGCGTTTCCCCCCGCCGAGGAGGGCATGGTTCGATACGTCCTGCAGCTCCCGAAGCAGACGGATGAATCTGTTTTCAAGGTGGAGCTGATTATCGGCAAGACGGTCGAGGTCGACACGCAGAATAGATACTTTTTCGCCGGCCGGATTGAAGCGGAAACAATCGCCGACTGAAATTCAGGCCGCGTCGGGATCGGCAATCAAAAAGACCATACGGGTCGTGGGTGAGCCGGTCTACGGAGACCTGAACGGTGATAACCGCAAACACGCGGCCATGGTTCTTGTACACGACCCCTGCGGCTACGGAAAATTTTATTGCGTCGTCGCAGCGATCGTCAAAAGCGGTCAGTGGCAGGGTACGAATGCGGATATTATTGGTGATCGGGGGGCACCCGGGACGATCCGTATCCACAACGGGTTGATCGTGGCGCGATACACCGACCGCAGACCGGATCAGTCCATGGCCCAAACGCCATCAGTCATTAAAACCCTCAGACAGAGGGATTGCCTTCACAAACTATAGAATCACCAGTCGAAAAGCTTTATGAATCCAGCTGAAAAAGTCTTTTTAGGTAATGCAGTGTAGATATACATTCTTCCATTGTGAGTTTTGTTCGGCTGCGGCATAGATCGACAAAGCGCATTGCAACAAACTCAAGCCAATTAAGAACGTCTCTTTCGCATATAGAATCAGGGCTGTAATGTAATACGACAGTACCAGACAGGGGCGCAATGCTTGCGTTCTTGATACCTCTTTTCAGGATAATCAGATCCTGAACAATATTGGCTAATGAATGCCAGTCCTTAGGTAATTTCTCTAAAGCAGGAATGTATAGACGTACTCGACCGGGTATCCGATGCCTTATCTTATAGAATGAAGGAAGAATTATCGTCTCACGGGAAAAGTTTTTCATTGATTGCCTAAAAGTCTTTTCCAAACTTTTTTGAACAATGCAGAATTCTTACCAAATTTTATAAAAGCTAGAATTTTAATCGGTCCCCTGGACTCAGCAGGTTTAAAATCAAGTTTTTTTGCAAACAAAATTGAATTGTATGTGGTACTATTGCGACAGAGAAGCATGAAACGAAAGGCCTACATCGAATTCTTTTTGGACGTCTTTTTCTTCTCTTGGCCGGTCTCGTATTCTTTTTCGGCGATGATGTCTTCAAGCTCTTCTTTTGCTCTAATGAGGTCTTTTACTGACATCGTTCTTGGGTCATTTTCCAAAAATGATGAAATTTTAATGCCACGGTCCCTTAAGAATTGGTCAACCTTGGATTGGTTTTTTTTGTACATGTAAAAACCCAATGCCGATACGCCGATTCCTATTGCAAAACCTGTAACATGTTGTGAATTAATTGCCATGGTAAGCTCCTTTCCAATATCTTTAATGATTAAAAATACTTATCTAACAATATTCAAACGGATACCTTTGCTGTTGTTTTCAATACCTTCCAAAACTTGGTCACGATCATCGGAAAGTTTCCATATCTCCCGGAAGATTCGATCCTCGATCTTCGTGTTCATATCGCTGTATAGTCCAAATAAAAATTTAGGTAACCGAGCCAAAAGTGCAGAAGGTGCGGCGGATAGTTGCTGATTATAAATTGTTGCTTCAAACTCACATTGGTTTTCATCGCACTCCGGATCGATGGCCTCAGCTTCAATTTTCAGTTCTTTCGTTGGTGCCTCAAGCAAATGTCTTGCAAATGTCGTTATCCAGGCGATAGTTGCGCCCTTTAAGGGATTTTTTCGAATAAATGAAGCGAGAAGATAACCGACAGATAGAACCTCGGGATGAAATCTGCCCGTTTGTTTCAAATCCGAATAGGTATGTTCAAGAACGGCTATCAAAGTTCCAATCCCGGAGATAAGTTGTACCGCATGAGTAGTCTTACTTTCTGATGAAAGTAACCTTAAAAGATGGCCAGCAATCAATGTCATACCTGAAAGAAATGATAATTCGCTCAAAGAAGTTTGCGGTTGAGATCCCTTGATCGTCGTCGGAGCTAATTCATGCTCTGCCGAAAAAGCCAAGGCAACCCGTATGATAATCTCTTCTAATGTGATTGATCGTCGATCAAAGGTCACAAGGATGTTTTGCGTCATAGCGGTGTATATGATGTGTTTAACACCTGCATGCCCCTCAATATTGCGAATGGTATTATATGGATCCTTCAAAGGATGAGATAATCTCAACCGCACACGTCCCGGAAGATTATGGGCCATCATGATCTCAAGGTTACGTTTCATTTTACATATCTTTTGTGATGTTGGTGATTAAGACCCTGGCTGAGTTCGAAACCACTGCGATAGTAGTTGCATTGTGAAGAACAGCTCCCCAAAAAACAGGTAAAACCCCCATTGAGGATAACATCAAACCAATTGTATTGACGCCGATTGATGCTGCGAAATTTTGACGAACAATTTGCATCGTTTTCTGCGAGAGCTCAATGATACCGGGGAGTAGCAACGGATTGTCATTGTTGATGGCGATGTCCGCGGTTTCAATGCTGATTTCCGTGCTACCTCTGCCCAATGAAACCCCAACGTCGGCATATGCGAGTGCCGGTGCGTCGTTGACACCATCACCGACCATTACAACCTTGTTACCTTTGACCTGCAGCTTCAATACCATCTCGGCCTTGTCTTCCGGGAGTGCTTCGGCCTTATAACTATCTACGGACATTTTAGAGGCCATGATATTGGCATGGGTCTCAACGTCTCCTGTGAGCAGGATGATTTCGTCGAATCCGAGTCTTCGAAGACGGTTGAGGGTTTTTTTCATGTCCTCCCGCAAACTATCTTGAATGCCGATAAGCCCTAATAGTTTCTTACCGCGGGCCACATAAATGACATTCTCGCCGTTTTGATGCATCCGATTAGCAAATTGAGTGCCACCGCTGGTAATAATTCCTTCGGACAAAATGAAAGATTCGCTGCCGACAAAAATCTTTCTGCGATTAACCGTTGTCTCAACGCCTTTTCCAAGATGAACGTTAATTTTAGAATGCTTAGGAATCTTCCAACTCATTTCACGTATTTTGTTGACAACAGCCAATGCAATGGGGTGGTTCGTCGTTTCCTCACAGGCTGCCGCCAACTCCACGATCGTGCGTGTAGACGTGTTAGGATCCACTTGATAGACCGACACAACCTTGGGTCGACCTTCCGTTATCGTCCCGGTTTTGTCCAAAATGAGCGTATCGGCCTCACTAAGCATCTCTATATAGTTACCCCCCTTTACCAAAACGCCCTGTGCAGCCGCTCGACAAACTGAGGCAGCGAAAGCTGTTGCTGTCGACAATCTAACGCCGCAGGAATAATCAATGATGAGCATATTGAGCGCACGGGTCGGGCTTTTCGTAATCAGGTAAACAATTAAGGCAAGAACGAAATTTACCGGTATAAACTGGGCCGAAAAATGATCTGCATATGCCTGAATCGGCGCTTTTCGACTTTGGGCCTCTTCGACCATGTGGACGATCCGCGCAATCGCCCGGTCGTCCCCCACCCGTTCGGCGATGATGGTTAGATTGCCGGATTTCACCGTAGAGCCAGCATACACGGTGTCCCCTTTGGTTTTAACTGTGGGCATAAACTCTCCCGTCAGTGACGCTTCATCTACAGAGGCTTCTCCATCGCTGATAGAGCCATCTACCGGCACTTTTGAGCCTGTATGAACAGAAACCAAATCTCCAGCTTCGACTTCTTCCAAGGAGACGCGAACTTCTTTGCCGCTTCGATCAATCTTCCATGCATGCTGCTCTTCCAGGGAAAGCATGTCTACGATGGCGCTTCGGGTCTTTTCCATGGTGTAAGCCGTAATGAGTTCGGCAATATCCGCCAATAAAATGATTGTCAGCGAAGAGCCACTTTTACCGGATAACAGACTGGCGAGAATGGCTGCTGAACTGAGCGTGTCTGCATTAGGTCGACGATGAAAACGAAGCGCGTTCAAACCGCTTGTGAATATAGGCCTCGAAAGCGAAATAGCGGTAAGCGCATTGATATTCGTAAACTTCTTGAAGAGTGTAGTAGGTGGTGCCGGTTTCCGGATCAAAGAATAAAGGAGGGTCATGCCGTTTATGGCGATACGGATCAGCATTTCGCTGATCGGCTCTTCTTGTAGTCGCCTTTCTTGTACAGTTTGTTTGTTTTTGGTTTCGCGGTCTTGTTGGAAGGCCTTCATCGAATACGAACCTATCACTGTCTCTGTCAACTCGAGGATTTCGCGAGCATTGGTTTTTTCAGTATCGAAATGAACGAGGATATTTTCCGTAACAGGAGACATACCCGCGGATATAACCGCAAAGTCTGAAGTTAAGCGCGCTTCAATCTCCTCTTTGAAATCGTTTAAATATCCAACCGCACGAGAATTAATGCGGATTCTGCCTGGCAAACTATGGAGGATATCGCAGGCTGTGAGAGGTTTTTGAGATAATTTGAACAGCATAAAGGGTATCCTGGGTATCTATGAGGTTATGCTATTTTGATCTGTCTATACACAGCGTCACAATTAATGTCGTATTGGCCCTTTGTATCGTCGAATTTAAAGCTAGCTTTTTGGAGTCATACTCGCAGAACGCTGTGTATTATGCGCAAGGATTTATGTCGTTCTGTATAAATCTAAAGGGAGTGACGCTATTCATCGGAAATTATTTCCCGCTTTTCGCCATCACGTAAGACCACCATAATAAATTTAATCCACTCGGAATCGAGCGCTCTCTCAAAATAATGATCCGATACAGAGCAATTGAAACAAGGGCCATCATAAGGGATGTTTTAAAATCCAGTAGTCCAGCACTCGATTTGTGTATCTGATGGTCGAGGCCGCGGCCAAAAAGTTTGAGCTCCTTGAGAAGGGTCGATTCTGGAGAATAATCCAACTCCTTTTCTAAGCCAAGCAATTTTAAAACAATACCATGTACGACATGGTCTTTAATAAGTGCATCATCATATGTGAGAATCAAACTTCCGCTTATCGGATTGACATTCACAGATTTTATACCGTCTATTTTAGACAACTCATTTTCAATTCGATGGGGAAGCGATTTATCCATGTCTTCAAGCAAAGGCGCAAAATATCGGATTCGCCCTGGAATGGCATGGACGACTTCAAATTTTCCGAATATCGAAGGCAGAGTGTTGGATTTTATCCCCTTCTTTTTGAGCAATGATGCCAAAACAAATCCAATTACCATATGCATGAGAGCGCTCCTTGGGCATCTCCATAATGTCAAGCATGGGGCTTGGTTCGACCGACAATTACTGTACCCTCGGCGGGAGAGTTTTTATTAACCAACTTAATTGCTCGGTGGAGTTTTTGATTTACACTCGTTATGTATGTAAGGATATTGGTTATTCGAATTGTTCACACCAAAAGCTAGCCCGTGCTAGTTTTTAAGATCTGATTCGGCCGATGTCAAGTTTTGGGGTATACAGGGGACATTCTCATTATTTAAATTTTAAAGGACCAGGTTATGCCGCTTCAATAGTACTGTCAAAAACCAAATGCAAAAAATACGGAATTTCTTTTCTGGAAAGCTGATTTTTACGCGAAGGTCGGTTTGTCTTCTTCAGGCTGACTTCACTATCGTCGACGCTTGGTTGAGGCCAAAGCCTCATCTGCGGAATCCGCGGCCGAATGAGGTTCCCCGACCGAAACTGCGGCCGGTACCGCGACGATGACCCCTGAAACTCTGCCTGGTGCCGCGATGACCACTCCTGAAACCCTGCCCGGAACCGTGATAATGATGACGACTGAACGATCGTTGCTTGAACCGGTTTTTTGGGCTGCCGCGGTATGTCCCGGTGGCTCGATTGAAGTGAGGTCGCGACTTGAAGTTCGGTCGATGGAAACGGTGATGCGGTGAATAGCCCTTGTGAATCGGGTGTTTGCGCGAACGCACTCCGCTATGGCGGTAGTGATGTTTGTAAGCGTAGGGGTATCCAAACCCTAAATAGAGGGGCCGGTACACGTAACCGTAGTGTCGGCCGTAATAGTATGGGGACCCGGACACGTAACCGTAGCTTCCGCCGTAATAACCGGGCGTGGTATAACATCCCGCTAGAAGCGGCAGTGCCGTTAAAATGAGGATGGCGAGAGGTTTCATTATCATTGCCTTGCTTCACGAAGGCAAATCGCCTAAAAATGAAATTAAAATAGATACATGTCCTTGAAATAGTAATGGTAACGAACCATTTTTATAAACTGGAAATGCTCGATTTTCTTAAAAGTAGTGAGTAGCAGACATTGATTTCGTTACAATACCTATCGACCCCTCACATACCTCCCTGAGCTGTCTGCGGCTTGAAAAATATCCAGGGATGATCCGCGGAGGCCTTCATGTGGCCAAACCCCGCGGGAAGTTTCTCGTGAGAACCGATTATCAACATACCGCCGGGAGCCAACACTCGGAGGATCGTTTCCAACGCTTTTTCCTTTTCAGGGGTCCGGTAATACGTCAGCAGATTGTTCCTGAGAAAAACCACTTCAAACTGGGTGGCAGGAGGCTGATGTTTCGTGATGTCGTGGTGATCGAACCTGATCCCCTCTTTGAGAAAAGGTTTGACGACATAGCGCTGTTTTCCGGTCACCTGGTCGAAATATCGGTTGATATCCCCCCGCGGCAGTTCCTTGAGGCTCGAGATCCCGTAGACCCCTTGTTTTGCCATTCCGATGTAGGCCGGATTGATGTCGGTCGCCCACAACACGAGCGGCGATAAATTGGGGGCGGCGCTGCGCAATCGGTCCCATAGAATTTTGAAGCTGTAGGCCTCCTCGCCTCTCGCACACCCGCATGACCAGACCCGAAAAACACTCCCGCACGCGGAAATCAAATCTGGCAATTCCACATTCTCGAGTGCGTCCCAAAGGCGTCTGTCCCTGAAAAACCGGCTGATCGACACCGTCAGGTACATCCGGCACTCTTTCTCGATCTCGGGCGCCCGCGACACTGCGGCCATATATTCTCTGACGCTCACGCAACCCAGTTTCTGCATATGCTGCGAGAGCCTCTTTTTAACCCCTTTTCTGACCTTGCGGTACCCTTTCCGTGAAAGGTTGAAGTGATCGAGAATTTGATGAAAAGACGCGTCATCCATCGGCTCACCACGGGTAGTGTCGTGTCATCTTTAAAGTGTCTCGACTGCCTTGAAGTTCCAATTCAATTTTGAGATTTGGATATTGTAAATTGGAATTTATTTGTACTTTGGTGCTTGTGCTTTGGTTTTTGGCACTATTTTAGGCCGGCAGGCAGGCAAGCCCTGAATCTTATATCTAAACCAACACTGCCGATGGTCAAGGCCTCCTGTCGTTCGCCCCATGTCATGCGCTCGACCGGTGGCAAACACAATCGAGACGCGTCAGGTCAATTGCTTGCCGCTATTGCCCGGATGCCGGACACCTCAGGAAGGATGCGCTGCCATACGCTCTGCCCAGATGACCTTGTCCAAAGCTCGCCGTTCGACAATATTGCAAACAGACTCATATCTTGCTGGTAAAAGCGTTCCACCATGTGTCGCGGCCAAGGAGCATTCATGCCGACGGATGCCGCCTGCCAGCTCTGCCCACCGTCGTGTGTTTCTTCGATTCTTCCATTTCTCGATACACCGTCAGCCGGTCCCGCGATAATGTGCCGGGCATCTTGCGGATCGACCCATGCTGCACGGATGTAACAACGGTAAATGCATTTCCAGGTTCTGCCGCCGCCGATCGAACGATAGAGCCCTCCGCCTGTGGCCGCGGTGACGAGGTCGGATGAAGAAGGATGAACCGATATGGAATGCACATCCGGATGTATCATTGCGCCTGACTCACGGATCAAATCCGGTTTCCCATCGCTGCCTTCTGCCAGATGCCATTTTTGGCCGCCGTCGTCGGAAATCAAAACACCGCCCACTTCGACGGCCGCATAGACCCGGGCCTTATGTGGGCCGGATTCGGCGATGGCAAAGCCCCGCACGCAGCCCGCTTCCGGTGAATACGGCAGGAACCATCCGTTTTTATCGCGCAGTTCACCGACTTCCGCGCTTTGATGCCAGGTCTTGCCGCTATCTCGTGACATGAAAATACCCGCAGGCTCGGTACCAACGAAAATGATCGCAGGAGCACCCGCTGAACCGGCCATCCAACGTACATGCCGGATGGCGAGGGCCTCGTTAGCCTCGTTCCAGGATCGGCCGTTATCGGAAGAACGCCAGATTCCTTCAGCGGTTCCGGCCAGAATGACGCCCCCGGATTCGAAGACACCGGTCAAAGATTTATCAGTCAGGGCGTGCCCGACAATATTCCAATTGCCATTTGCCGGTGTGATGATGAACAGTCCTATCGACGTAGCCAAATAGAGGTATCCCGCCATAGTTTCACCAAAACATCGAAAGGTTTCCGATTAAACACTCATGGCCCTAAAGGCCGCCACGGTGCATGAAAATGATGCGCCGGAGCCCGGATGAGCGGTTGCGAAAAGCGGTTGACTGTCTGAATAGAATCGAAATTCTTGGCAGTCAACAACGGTTGGATTACGTTCACGTGGATGTTGGCTCTTAAGGGCCCCGGCAAAAAATAATTCCACCTCTTGCTTGTCTTATGGCCCGTCTACTGCGTTGCATCCACCCACGTATCCTGATATGCGCAGGTGGATGTGCCTTGTAGACAGACCATAATCCGGCGCAATCGTTTGGAATTATTTCTTATCGTGACCCTGAAGCTCTGAACCAATCTGTTTCGGATGCGGCTGGGCTATTGCTTGAAGTTAATTTTTTTCATATTAAGATACCGCAGACTGATATACGCTGCGGCCAATAACCCAATTTCACTCATTAGGAGGTGTGGATGTTTACCAGCGCTTATCTTGTCGAAATTCTAACGCCGAAACGGACCGATCTGGTCGAAGCGAAGGGCGCCATCAACCTGTTTGCCGAAAGGTACTACCGTGTTCTCGATTCCGGTTTAGGGCTTTCCGTTCCGGACAATCCGATGGGACAGCCCAGATTCGGCCTTCTGGAAATGATCGAACAGCTCGGTCTACCCGTGGAAGCGGAAAAGACCGTTATGAATTTAAACACGTTTCACACAAAAGCAGAACTCGATCGGCTGTTGACGAATGCAGCGAACCTCGGTGTGACGAATTTTCTCATCGTTAGGGGCGACGGCGGTCCCAAACTACCCAAGCTCGATCCCAAAAGTATTGGCGGAAACAAAAATGTGACCACTTCCATCGATCTTCTTCGCTACATCAACGCTGAATATCAGGGAAAGTTTACGACCGGTTGTGCGTATAACCAGTACAGCCCGATGCCATTCGAATTAAATCGATTGACTGAAAAAATAGCCGCCGGGGCGCATTTTGTCATCACGCAACCCGTCATCGGAAAAGATCCGAATATCGACGCTTTGTTCGTTTATGGGATACCGGTTGTGATCGAGGCGTGGATGTCGAAGAATTTGGAACTGCTGTTCAGGAGTGTCCGGAAAACCGGCGACGAAAAGACCACAGAATACGACCCGGTATCGAATCTGCAAACGCTGCACGAGACCTATCCGGACAGCTGCATTTACCTTTCGATGCTCGGATTCAAGAAGCAGTGGCGCCCTATTTTACCGTTCCTTGGATCATCGTAAATCGAAGGTGTGGAATCATTTTCGGGAGCACCCATGCAGCAACCCTCGGACATTAACGGATGAACTTTTCCCGAGCCGTTTAAAGTTGACTTCCAGCCAATCGTCGGCAGCCCGGTAACCCAGTTTGTGAAGATGGTCGAGAAACTCCCACTCGGTGTTCATTTTGCTGGACGCATTCAGGTTCTGAAAACCCTTTTCGTCGGCGATGATATGAACCAGCATCTTGCGATACCGTTCTGGATCCAGGCTACCTTCATCCAGCATTCTGGCGACAAAGTCGATGGCCCTGAGCTCATGCAAAAAGCTCGCGTTGAAGGTGATTTCATTGACCCTGTTGAGGATGTCGCGGGCCGCAAAGGGTGTTTCCTGACAATTCAAAGGATTGATCTGCACGATGACGATGTCTTGCGAGTCACTGTGATAGGCGAAGGGGTAGAGAACCGGATTGCCGGCATACCCACCGTCCCAGTAATCTTCACCGTTCACGTTCACGGCTTGAAAGATTTGTGGCAGGCAGGCAGAAGCCATGACGGCGTCCACTGTCAAGCCGCTGCGCTCGAATACCTTGACCTGACCGTTTCGAACACTGGTGGCGCTGATGAACAGTTTCAACTTGTCACAGCTTCGCACCCTTTCGAAATCGACCTGGTCTGTCAACAGATCCCGCAAGGGGTTCAGGTTCAGGATATTGAGCTGGTACGGTGACGCCATTCTGCTGAAAATATCGAAAAACAGGTATCCCGCGGAGTAGTCCAGGTTCCAGTTGCCGGTTAATGTATCGAAAGGTGTGCGCCGCATGGGGCTGAAAGCGGCTGCCTGATTCACCGCTTTCCAGAACCGGCGCAGTGCGTCACGAGCGCCCGTTTTTCCTCCGACCATTAGCCCGTCGGCCAGTACCACCGCATTCATGGCCCCGGCGCTGGTGCCGCTGATCGCGCTGATGTCGATGCGGTCCGATTCGAGCAGACGGTCCAACACGCCCCAAGTATACGCCCCATGGGCGCCCCCGCCCTGCAGCGCCAGGTTGATCTTTTTAGGATTCTGGGAGGTTTGATTTCCAGATTTACGTTTTTTCATTTCGACTTAGCCCGTTCCCATTGTGCTTTGTCCATTTACCTATATCGAGCTTTGGTCACCCCGGTAGCGGGCAACCTCGGGGTTGTCGGTCCAGATTCGCTGCCAAACCCAATTTAACTGCTCCCATCCGCGTTCGCCAAAAACCCGCTTGCTTTTGGATGGAATGGCATGCGGGTTACCCATCTGCGCCACTTTGAAGCTGAAGACATAATTCGGTTCCAGCCCCATTCTAAGATCCGTTATCACGACATCGCTTCCGAGGCGCTCTACCGAATAAAACCCGTGGGTAAACCATTTCAGGCGTTCGACCGGCCAGTGGCGATCGAGGCCATCGAGCAACTTGCGATCATTGGGGTAGTAATCGAACCGGATGGCCCGATTGTCATCCAACAGCGAATAAAATCCCTCGTAATATCCGTTTGCATCCATGACCAGGACCCGCCAGAGAAGGGTATTGAACGGCGCGGGAACGGTCAGGACACGATCATATCCGATGTTATGGCGCGTCAAGGATTCGTAGACCGTGTTATTGACGAATTGCTTCGCGCCGACACTCCAGATCAGATATCCGGTGCTCAATATCAAACAGGCCGTGTTGACGGCATGACCAAGCGTTGCTTTGCGGCTCAGGACCAATGCGCCCAATACGCCGAAAAACAACGGCAGGGAATATGCCGGATCGATGATAAAAATGGTCGACCACATGACGGGCGGGGTGCTCAACGGCCACAGAATCTGAGTCCCGTAAACGGTAAGACAATCTAAAAACACATGGGTAGCAAACGCCAGATAGACCAGGGCATACCACCTGATCCGGAACCGAGCCGTCTGCGGGTGCAGCTTGAGGATCACATAAACAAACAATGGCGTCAGCGCCGCCAATACAAAAAGCGAATGGCTCGGTCCGCGATGATAGGTAAAATTCTTGACGGCATCGCCGAGCGGAACCAGAACGTCCAAGTCAGGGAAAAGGCCGCATATGCCTCCCCACAGCATGGCCCTTCGACCAACTTGTCGCCCTAATGTCGCTTCGCCGACGGCGGCGCCCAAGGCTATTTGTGTGACAGTATCCAATTATATTGACCTCGTGCAGGGTTCTGGGTTCAAGGTTCGGGGTTCAGAGGTTCAAGCGGTTTTCAAAAGTTCAACAAAGGGCTATAATCCTCTAACTCTGAACGGGGAACGTTGAACTTGGAACCTATCGGGTTCAGGGCTCAGAACTGCCTCTGGCCGCAAGCATCCAGTATGATCTAAGACGAAACTTTGCAAGCGTTCACAGGGCACCGCATCTGCTTTGTTGTCGGGCACTTGAAGTACAAAAGTACGTCTGCGCGCCCGACGCCTTGCATCTGCGGCACCCTGTAAACGCTTACAATTAGGTGGTTTGAAGCGCATCGGACTTTGCAATCCTGTGAACGGTTACGAAACTTTTAGGCGTAATACGATTAATCGAGACCAAAACTTAACTGGGAACCGTTAATCCCGCGGGAAACCTCTCAGTCATTTCATATCTAAGCACCCATTCTGAAATGTCCAGCCCGGGGCTGTCATCGCTGCCGAATCCGGTTTTTAATTTGACACGAAATTTCGGATGAGGGAATAAGGAGGATTTGGAAATACCTGTGGGAGTGCTGACAGCCGAAAACCCCGTCAGAGGCACAACAGTTGGAGATGCCGTAATTCCCCGCTGAATGAAGACTCGGAGACCCAAAGATCTATCGCGTTAAGGAAGGGAATCGCATCATGATGGTGCATACTGAAATCAAGATTCGTGGATACCACCTCGACATGTTCCGCCATGTGAACAACGCTCGCTACCTGGAATTTCTGGAAGAAGGCCGCTGGTCTTTTTTCGACGCCAACCCCGGATTCTTTTACCGGCTGAAAGGCGTGACCTTCTTCGTGGTCAACATCAACATCAATTACCGGCGACCAGCGTCCCTCGGAGATGTGCTCGACATCCAAACCCGCCTGTCTAAAATCGGCCATACCAGCGGCGTCCTGCGCCAGGAAATCTACAAAAAAGGAAACGGGGAGCTGGTCGCCGATGCCGATGTCACTTTTGTCATCGCTGACGCCAAAACCCGGAAGCCGCTGAATCTGAAAGACCTGCTAAAAGACGCCATGGTCTCATAGGGAGGGGGGTCCAGAAAAACCGAGTCTGATACCCTCTATTTTATTGGCTGCCGCTGGATATCCCGACCGGGTCGGCAACAATGGATTGCTCCGGCGGCCTGACACGATCCAGGTACCGCTCCGCCATTTCCTCGATGACCAGCTGAGGCTTGAACCGATCGATGAGCTGAATCATCAGGCCGTGGTCGTATGGGCGCCAAACCACTAAAAGTTCTCGAAAACTTTCCGAAAAAAGCGCCTCCAAAGCAAGAGCGAATGAATCGACGAACATAACGACCCGCAGTTCCGCGTTTTTGCATTGGAAGGCGTGATCCGCGCTTACGCCCTGAAGCTCGATCTGAAGGGGTTGGGCGCAGCGTTCAGGGACATCAGGCACCATGATTTTTTCCGCCAGATGCTCCTCCAATTGGACGATGTTGGCCAGGTCGCCCTTGGGAGCGTACACACGACGCTGTTCAACGGATGAAACGACGGGCAGCAACGCTTCCGGAAACATTTCACGCACGCGTTCCATGATGTCGTGGTAGGCCACAACAACGCCGTCCACGTTCCAGTGAGCATCGGTGCGGTAGTAAACCTGTTGCCGTATTTTCGCTTGAAGAAGAAGCGGGCGAAGATCGAGGACGTCCACACTCGATCGCTGCTGCATGTGTT
>Ga0316191_10002340_pt1 | contig 13757 bp, 13 predicted proteins | sample Eddworburr2cm_MG_FD_204928 | JGI IMG/M metagenome (GOLD analysis project Ga0316191, IMG submission 204928) | Coastal sediment microbial communities from Maine, United States - Eddy worm burrow 2 cm | ecosystem: Environmental > Aquatic > Marine > Coastal > Sediment | place: USA: Maine...
AGCGAAAATAGCCCTCGGCGGAGCAACCCCTCTTGTATGAGCTTCTCGGCGACTGCTCGGGCCAGGGAGTCGATGCCCGTCTCCACCGAGGCCGGATCGACGATGGCAGAATGAGCGGCCCAGACGAGGCCACCGTCGCTGATCGCATAGAGGTTCGTCTCGAGTCGGTAGGCGATCGTTCTCTCGTAGTAACCGGGCTCGTGAACGACCTGATAGCTACCTTGGTAATATCCCTCCAACGGACGCGCGCGCGGCACTCCGGACGTATCCCCTTCCACGTGTTCCTCGTCCCCGTCCTCGTCCACGCTGACCAAGCGCGTGATCAACACGCCGTCGAATTCATTCGTGCCGAGTGCGGTCTTGAGCTCCGTCTCGGTGAGAAGTCTGCTCTGAGGCAAGCGCTTCCAACTCGGCATCGCGTACGTGCTGTCATCGGTAAGCACCCTGGAGAACACATCCTCGAAGAGCCGTCTCTTTTCCTCGTTCTCGCCTACGCCGATTACAAACAAGCTCTTGAAGACCACCCGCTCGTAACCCGGCATGCGATCGTATTGGGGGATGGTGCTCTTTGATGCCGTCGACTTCGAACAGGCCGCGATCAACGCAACAGCGAAGAGCGCGCGCGTCACCACCCAGCACCGGCTTGGCATGCTAGTCATGGCAAGTATCTGGGGGAGAGTGTCCCCATTAGTAGAATTGCTCACACCATTTGCGGAACAGATGGATGTTGCCGTCATCTCCCAAGACAATGGGTTTCTCGCAATATGATTTCGTCGACCAAATATCGAGATCTTGGCTGTTGATGAAGGCAAACATGGGGGACAGAGCGGTACATGCGGCGCGATGGACAGCTCTGTCGACAGCTCGCTTAACATGCTCGTTCAAATGGCGGTCGAGGCGCTCCTTTTGGCTTTTTATAAACCGAGGCACTTTCACGTCCGAGAAAGACACCTGAAAGTAGAACCAAAAGTTCGTCGAGGTCTCATCGATCGGCGTCAGAAAAACGAGATGGTTTACCTGCAATCCAATCGGATGAAAACGATTGTGGGCCATGGGGAACCCAACGCCTACCGCGGCCTCCTTGACAACGGAATAGATGGGGACGTTCCTCATGAACTTTGGGAGAATCCCCATCTTTCCAATGTGAAGCGTTTGGTAAAAATGCTGGCGGTCGGCAACTGCTTCCGTGATCTGATCGACCTGGTCGAACTGGTGCAGAGTCCGAAAATGTAAGGTGTCGACGGAGTTCTCGGCGGCGTCCTGCGGGTGAATTGGATGCACGCCTTGATAGCTCATATAGGGCTGGCTCCAGTTTCCTTCTGGGCGAAAGAACTCAGAGACCTTCCAGGTCGCAGGCAGCTTGTCTTTGTGATGATAAACGAAGACAAGGCCTTCAACGATTTCGGTTTCCCAAGTGAAAACCTTCGCCTTGGGTACAGACGCGTGGCTCCTCCCTGGTACGCACGTGCCCTCGGAGTCAAAGGTGAGATGGTGATAGGGGCACTCTACGCAGCCATTCTTTAGCCGATTGTTCCGCCCCTTCGCGTCGCGTCCCAAATGGGCACCTAGGTGAGGGCAGTAGGCATCCATCACGGTAATGCTGTCGTCCCCCGATTTGAAGGCGATGATGTCGTGCCCGAGAAACTTGAATGAGCGAATCTCGTCCTTCTTGAATTCGCTAAAAGGGGCCAGGTGAAACCAACTATTCGGAAAGGGAGGCAACCTGACTTTCTTCGAGCTCGAATGAAAGCGTCGGCTCTCGGCCTTGGCTTCGTTCGTCTCTTTGTTTGCCGGGGAGCGAGTATACGCGAGGGTCGGTGTGGTCTTCGATTCAGGTTCTCGCACTTGCACTCCAAGGTCCGGTTTCGCACGGGAATCGGTCGTCCCGGTGGGAGGGAACGTAACACTGGCGCCTTTCTCATGACAACCTTCGCCAGGGGGTGCACAAGGCTCCACTTGGCGCAGCGTTATCGGCTTAGGCGCGTGGGCGCGAACGTTGACCGGGTCAGCGAGGGAGCGCGGTGGTGAGGACGAGTATGAGGAGCGCGATGGCGACGAACGTGGGCTGCAACCATGAGGTATAGCCGATGAGAATCAGCTGCGCGGTCATCCAGACGAGCAGGATCGTGCCGGCGGCGAATGCTGCAGGACGCGCCCACCGGCGTCGGCGGAAGACGGACATCGCCGCCAGGAGACACGAGCCTCCCACGGCCACGAAGAGCACGACACTCGGGATGAGGTAATCACGGAAGGGCGTCCCGCGTAGCCATTCCGTCGAAACGCCTTCGGCCCCTGCGGCGCCGTACAAGCCGCCCCCGAACGCATTGAGCGCAACGAACGCCAGCAGTGCCCCAAGGGCGCGACGCGGAAATCCGTCTCTAGGCTGGGCGACGATGGCGCTCATCATCGCACGCCGAGCATGTCCGCGGATTCGACTTTCGCTTCATCCCTGACGAAGATGTAGCCGCGTGAGTCACATTGTGATACATCAGGTTTATGGATGTATCACAATGCTCTGCGATCCAGCTCAAACCCAAGGAAAATCGGGCATCTGACGCAAACTCGTCTCTGCGCCACTGGTTAGCCGCGGTAGATGCGGTGCTGCGGGCCGTCGAGGAGACGGTCTGGCGTTTGCGACGCGAAGCCCTGGAAGCCTACCAGGCCGGCCGGGAGGAATGGGCGGATTGGGCCGGTGGGTTTCGGGATGCGCAAAGCGCGTTGCAGAGTTGGCAGCAGCAAACGGCGCGCCTCGTCAGCATCGGTTGGGTACTAACCAAGATCGCCGCCGGCTACCGCCTGCATTTGACCGGGGCGGCGTTTGTGAGTCGGCGACGCGCCGCGGCGATGCTCGGGCGGCTGCATGCGAAGAACGCACAGCGGTTCACCGACGTTTGCATCTCGCACGGCGGGGGGTTTCTCAAGGTCGGCCAGTTGCTCTCCTCTCGTCCGGACCTGTTGCCGCGCGTTTGGATCGAAGCACTCTCCATCCTGCAAGACAATGTCCCCGCCGAAGACGAGGAGCGCATGATTGCGATCCTCGAAGAAGAGATGGGGGTGTCGCTCGACGAGGCTTTTCGTAACTTTGAAAAGACGCCGATCGCCTCGGCGAGCATCGGTCAAGTTCACCGTGCCGTCCTGAAGGACGACACGGTCGTTGCGGTCAAGGTGCAGCGCCCTTCGATCGACGCCGTCATTCAACTCGACATGCAGATCTTGGCGTCGTTCCTCGAAGCGATGAAGACCTCGCTGCCGCCAGCGGACTACGAAACCATCGTCCAGGAAGTGCGCACGACCATCAGAGGGGAAGTCGACTACGACGCGGAGCGCGCACACACCTCCGCAGTCGGCGACTATCTCGCTACCTTGCAGGGTGTCCGCGCACCGAAGCCTGTCGGCTCACATCAGAGCAAGCGCGTACTCGTGACCGAATTCATCGGCGGCGAGAAGATCACGTTGGTCCTCGACCGACTCGCCGAAGCACGGGACGAAGGCGACGAAAGCGCGCAGATCGAGATCTCGCGCCTCGTGAACAAGTTGATCGAAGCGTATGCGCGCCAAATGCTGGAGCTCGGGCGCTTTCAAGCCGATGCGCATCCTGGTAATCTCCTCGTCGAGGCCGACGGCACCTTGGTGATCCTCGATTTCGGATGCACGAAAGTCATCGAAGCCGACGTGCGGCGTGACTACGCCCAATTGCTCCAGGCCTTCTTCGTGCGAGACACGCAGGGTGTGAGCAAGATCCTTCAGCAGCTGGGGTTCCGAACGCAAAGCGGACGGCCGGACACCTTGCTGTGGTTCGCAGAGCTGATGCTCGACGAGCTGCGCTCTGAGGGGAGTGCGCTTCGGCAAGGGGTCTCGAGCGCAGAGATGGTCGACGAATGGATTCGGCTTCTCCGGGCGGTCGAACAGGATCCGGTGGTGCGTGTTCCCGATCACTTCGTTATGATCGGCCGCGTCCTCGCTACGCTCGGGGGACTCATCATGCACTACCGACCGACCATGGACATCCAGCGCATCATGCTGCCGGCTCTAATGGCGGCGCTCGCCCCGAACCAGGCAGGGTTGAGCCGATAGGGCTGCCGTGGCAGGAGACTGACGCGATGGAACAGAAGGAAATCACGGTCCATGGCCAACGCCTGAAGTATCGCCTGGGCGGTAAAGGCCCGCTGGTGCTTCTGATTCACGGGATGGCCGGTAGCGCAACGACTTGGAAGCAGGTCATGCCGGCGCTGAGCGAGCACTTCACCGTGCTGGCCCCGGACCTGTTGGGGCACGGCGAGTCGGACAAGACCAAGGGCGATTACTCGCTTGGCGCCATGGCTTCGACGCTACGCGATTTGATCGTGGCCTTGGGGTACAAACGCGCCACGGTGGTCGGGCAGTCGTATGGGGGCGGGATCGCACTGCAATTTGCGTATCAGTATCCCGAGCGCTGTGAGCGACTGGTGCTCGTCAATGCCGGCGGGCTCGGAACCGAAGTCAATCCGCTCCTTCGGATGCTGACGCTCCCGGGGTCCGAAGCCATCCTGCTGGTGGCCTGCGCACCGCCTGTCCGGCGCATCGTCGAAGCGATCGGTCGGGTCGTGTTCCGCAAGAAGCTCGAGAACGCGACTGTGATTCCCGAGCTCTGGCGGAGCTATTCGTCGCTCGGGGACGTCGAAGGGCGTCGCGCGTTTTTGCGCACGCTGCGCGCGGTGATCGACCCTCGCGGCCAATCGGTGAGCGCAAGAGACAAGCTCTACCTGGCCGCCGGAATGCCCACGCTCATCATTTGGGGCGAGGACGATCCCGTGATTCCGGTGGAGCACGCCCATGCGGCGCATGCGGCGATCCCGGGGAGTTGGCTCGAGATCATCGAGGGCGTGGGGCACTACCCGCACTGCGAAGCGCCCGATCGTTTCGTCATCGCGCTCACCGAGTTCATCGAATCGACTCGGCCGGCTCGCATCAAGGTGTCCCGGAAACGAATTCTTCGGCCGCCCTCTGCGGATGGGTCCGAATTGAACTAGGGCAGTAGCGATCCTCGCTGACAGACGCGCGATGCAACGGTTACGCCAGCCGCGCGTCGCATCAGAGCTAGCACCACGCAATTCGGGAGCTGAAGGAGCCAGGGGAGCGAATGCGGGTCGGGTTCATTCCGGCTTGCGCCAAACTGAAGCGAGCCACGGTTGGAGGTGGCGAGGTTTGCCTGTCGGTCGATAGTAGTGCTCCAACTCGACGAACTGAGCATCAATCATGAAGCGTCGGTAGGTCGGGAGATCCAGATAGCAGCAATAGCGATCCCCGGACCAGCCTTCGCGATTGGGACCGTGGGGGTTGGAGGAAAATAGGACGCCGGCTGGCTTGAGGCAGAGCCACAGCTGCCTGAGCACTCGCGGCAACTCCTGACTCGGAACATGAAACAGCGCCGCGTTGGCGAAGATGGCGTCGAAACGCTGGGCAGGGAGATCCAGGCGCAGGAAGTCCTGATGCAAGACCTCGCAGCCTGAGTGATCCCGAGCCATCTGCACGAAACGCTCTGCGCCATCCAACCCAACCGCGAAATGGCCGAGCCCCCGAAGCGTCACCAAGTCTCGGCCAGGACCACAGCCAAAATCCAGGATCGTGTGTTGGGCTGACTCTGGAAGATGACGCAGCAGGGCGGCGACGTTTTGACTCACGTCATGGCCGAGAGTGCCTTGCCGAAAAGATCGAGCTTCCTCATTGTAGTGGCTCAGCGTTTGAGCGCCGGCACCTTGGAGCTGTTCGGCACTCAGGGTCGCCAGGGGAAGCGGTGCATCGCTCACTTGGTCCTTCTCAGGGCCCTCAGCACTCGTACCAGAGGATCTGCCCAAGATGCGCCGAGTGTACCTGCCAGGAGAACTCCTGCAAACTCGTACATCGTAGTAGAGTACCCCGAGTCATGCGGTTCCCCCCATTGCGACGCCCGTGGAGTTCCTGGGGCCTCGTCGCCGTTGCCCTTCTTGTGACGGGCTGCCCAACGGGAACGAAGAAATCCCCGGCCCCTGCGGCGACTTGCGCCACGCAGTTCGCCCAGTGTCAAATGCCCGATGGGCCTCTCGGGGTGTGCAATGACGCGCCGTGCGCTGAGGGCCAACCCGCGCCCTGCTTCAAGTGCGTCTCACAGCACTAGCAATCTAACCGGGGGGCATAGCCAATTCAAAGGCCCTGTCTGCGCTGCGAGCAACTCGACATAACCTCTAGTACCACGCAATTCGCACCCCGAATGGGCCCAATGGGCTGAGAGGCTCGCAGCTGACGCTCGCTCACCCGACATCGCCGATCGAGCGACGCCGCTCTTCGCCGTAGATTCGAAGGGCGAACTGGCCGGCTCTGTGGGCGCGCACTTCGCTGATCAGCGCCTGAGCCTCGTCGTCGAGGGAAGCTAGTTCGGGCAGAATGGCGCCGAATCCCTCTTCGGGTGTGATGCACAGCACGGGTGAGAGGAGCGCTGCGAAGGTGAGGTCGGCCGCCGTGAATCGATCGCCGCAGAGATAGTCGCGGTCCGCGAGCCTCGACCCCGTGGCGTCTAATTCCTCGCGCAGGCGCGCCATGGCGCGGTCCCGACCCTTCTCCGTGAGACCCAAGGCACGTGTGAGTTGGGACTGCATCAGGGGCGCAAGTCGTTGGAACACCTTTGCTTGCCGACTGCCTACGTTGTCAGCAGCCAGTTGCTCGATCATTCCCGGGTGACGGCCCAGGTGCCAGTACGCCAAGAGGCGGGTGTACGGACCCAGCTGGTCGCCGTAGTGGTCGACGAGCTCCGAGACCTCGCTGCTTGGAAAGAAAGAGTTGTCCCCTTCCGCGGCAAAACGAACGATGTCGGTGGAGTCCGAGAGGACACGGCCATCGTTCAGGATCAGGACTGGAGTCGAGTATCGGGACGATGTGCGGTCGGCCTTGCCACCGCGACCGCGCGTCGCGACGGCGACCGCCAAAGAACAGACGAAGGGCATGTGCGGTTCCTCGCTGTAAGGAATCGCGTATCGATCGAGCGCCCATCGAGCCTTCTCGTTGTAGTGAGAGAAAGCAAGGGTGATCAATCGATGCGGCCTGCTCGCGTTCACGGCTTGCGAATCATACTGTCTGCAACCTCCCTTGTCTTCGGTCGGCGTCCTCGCGCAGACGTTCGAACCGCATGGCGTCGTGCGCCGGCTACGGAGCAATCTTCTTCTTGATCGCCTTCGCGACAGGTGAAGGGACGCTGCCGAGCGCGTTGAGCATGTGTGGTAGCGCTTTGAGTTTCAATCCTTCGTACTCGCTAGGGACGACCGCATCGATCAGATACGGGCCACGGGTCTTCACTGCGTTCTCCAGGGCTGTGTTGAAGTTCTCGGCTGTCGCGACGCGTTGTGCAGGCACGCCCATACCTTTAGCCATCGCCACAAAGTCAATCGCGGGTTCCGATAGGTCCAATTGCGCCTTGGCTTTGGGCCCGATCTTGTCTGCTCCGACGCGCTCGAGCTCAATATTGAGAATCCCATAGGAGCGGTTGTTTAGAATAACCGTAGTTACGTCGAGACCCTCGTGTGCGATCGTCCATAGCGCCTGAATCGTGTACATGGCGGAGCCATCGCCAACGAGTGCGAGCACGGGACGGTCCGGCGAGGCCGTTGCCGCCCCGACGGCAACCGGCAAGCCTTGTCCGATTGCCCCGCCAGTCAAAGTCAGCACGTCATGGCGAGGCGCACCCGTCGTGAAACTCGGCAGCCTAACCCCGGAGGTTTGCGCCTCGTCGGAGATGATGGCGTGTGCCGGCAACAAGGCACCAATGGCCTGGCACACCTTGGCAGCGTTGAGTTTGCCTTTGGGCAACTTTGGACGTTCCGCGCTCTGCAACTTGGGCTCGGTGTCGGACGCGCCAACCGCTTCGACAAGTGCCTGCAGGGAAGCGAGCGCATCTTCATGCGCCTGCACCAATGTGTGGGCTGTGCAGTTGTCTGGCACGAGATAGCTCTTCTTGCCTGGATAGGCGAAGAACGACACGGGAGCCTTGGCATCCACCAGAACCAAGTGGTCGTACCCTTTGAGCTGCACCGAAGCCATTTCCGCAAGGTACGCAATGCGCTCAACGGCGGGCAGTCCTTCACCTCGCTCGAGGCGCGTCGGAAAGACCTCGCAGAAGAGCTTGGCGCCTGTCTTCTGCGCAATCTGCGACGCCGCGCGCAGCCCCGCCTCACGTAGCACGCGATTGCCCAACAAGAAGGCAACCTTCTTGCCCGACTTCTTGATGACCCGTGCAATCGCCTGCACCGTTGCGTCGGGCGCCGGCGGCGTTTTCACAGGCTCGTGCGCCTGCGCGGGTTCGGCACCCTCACCCCAGGACACATCTGCGGGCAGAATCAGGGTAGCAATCTGTGCGGGCGGGCCCTTGGCCACCGCTACCGCTTCAGCCGCATCGGCAGCCAGTTGGCTGGTTTCAGGCGTTGTCTTGAACCACGTAGAAATGTTCTTGGCGACAGTCTCGATGTCCGACTGCAACTGCGCGTCGTATTGAGTGTGATAGGTCGCATGATCTCCAATGATGTTGATCATGGGTACACGCGCCTTGCGCGCATTGTGCAGGTTCGCGAGCGCATTGCCCAGACCGCATCCAAGATGCAACAACGTTGCTGCAGGCTTGTCTGCCATGCGCGCGTATCCGTCGGCAGCCCCCGAAGCCACGCCTTCGAACAAACACAATACCCCCCGCATATTAGAGCGATCCAACGCGGCAACGAAGTGCATCTCCGACGTCCCAGGATTGGTGAAGCAGGTGTCCACACCACAGTGGATGAGAGTATGAATCAGAGCTTGTGCGCCGTTACTCTTGGTCATTCAGTTGGGCACCGTACCCCGCGACGGACGTGTTGCCTAGGGATGTAAGGCGTTTGACGGTCGCCAGCCTGGGTTGAGTCAGAGATTTGGTGCTCGGTGCCCGGTCCGACTAGCCTGTTCTACTACCGGGCGCTCTTGACCGGTGCAGCTTGGAAGACAGGGAACGAGACGTGCTGTCGAAAACGCAACTTTCGGTGCTCCTTTTCATCGCCGCCTGTGGTTCGGCTCAAATCGGACCGACCACAGTTGAGCGTAGGAGCCCCCGTGCGACGCCGGACTCGTCGGCGCAGTTATCCGAGGACACGGTTCGGTTCTCCACGGCCGTGATCCAGGCACTGAGCGACGACGCGAACAAGCCGCCCCCAAGCAACAGCTACAGTCACCAGAAGCTGCTCGGCCCGCGAAAGCGGCTCGGTGAGCCGCAGGTCCATCTCGAGTCGACCGACGCACACTCCCTCCTCGCTTCGACCGACTGCTCCGGCTGGCTCAGCTTCGTGCTCAACACGATCTCCCCTCTCCATCAAGCGGTACTGCAGGCCCAGCGGGGGCGAGATGAGCACAACCGCCTCTATTCGGAGGACTTTGCGCTGCGCGAAAGCCGGAGGCCATGGTCGCGAGCGTTCGTGGTGGCGCAGTACCTTCGCAGTGGCGACGCACCGGCGACCGGCTTCGAGACGCTGACGAGCTTCGAGGATTTACGGTCGGGCGACATCGGTGCCTACGCCATGGGACGCTATGCAAAGCCGTCCGACGACAGCCGCCCCAAGCCACGCGACACCGGGCACGTCTTCATCGTTGCGGGCTCGCCGACCGTGGTCGATCCCAGCACCAAGGACTACGATGGCCGCGGGACGCTCGAGAAAGACGCGGCGAAGGTCATCTCGGTGCCGGTCATCGACTCGAGCGCCACCCTTCACTTCGACCCCGATTCGAGAAAGAACGCGGATGGGCGCTACGGCTTGCCGAAAGTTCGTCCCCATTCCCGAGCGAAGCCGGGTGGGGTCGGCACGGGCACGATTTGGTTTGCTTTGAGCGAGGAGGGACGCGTTCTTCAGCGGCGCCTCGGGCCCCAGCAGAAGTATCGCCCGGTGCTCGCCCGCGCGGCTCGCTTGAGCGGGAACATCGCTCTCGATGAGGTGATTCTAGACAATGGAGGCGCACTGTTGGTCCGTGTCTTCGACAACTCTCCCGCGGAGTTCGCTGGAATCTCATACGGGGACGCTCCGATTCATCTGACGGGAGAAGGTGGTCTGCGGATCGGCAGCGGACGACTCGTTCTGAACGGGAACAACGATTTCTCCGGCGGTGTGACGGTGCAGTCTGCAGATCTGATCGTGTCGTCCCCAACCGGCTTAGGGGTAGGCGACGTCGTTGTACGCGGCGGGTCGGTGACACTTCACGAGCCAGCGATATCGGACTCCGCCACGCTGAGCCTCGCCGAGGGCCTCGCCGACGGGGCGATTCGTCTCGATTTCAGGGGACGCAACGTCGTACGAATGCTGCAAATCGGAGGGACGACGCACCACTGCGGAACTTGGGGAGGACCCAATTCCCGGGCCATGTTCGTCGACCCGGTGTTCTCTGGGCGAGGTATCCTCGAGCTCTCCGCCAAACCGCGCGAATCCTGCGCACCGGCTTCCAAAGTATCCCCGGGACGCCGGGCACGAGGGCGCGCTTCGTCGACACGGCACACTGGCAGTCTCTGACAGGCGGAGCGAGTGCATGAACTCGTTTGCCAACTGCACAAGGCGTCCTCGCCACCGAGCACCCACTTGCAGGCGCGGAGGCGGTCGCATATGCAGCCGGCATGGCACAGCGCTTTGTAGTGGTTTCAGATAACGGTGAGTCTTGGGTGCTCGGTGGCGATCCCGACGACGGCGAGTTCACCTCCGGCAAAGATGACCAGCATGCCTTGCCGCAGCTTCTCAAAGATGGTTGGTCATCCAAGATGGTGACGCCCGGCTCGGGGACCAAGGACGAGTCTTCCTATTGGCTTGTCCTGCTCGAGAAGTAGTAGGCCTTCATCGAGGCTGCCATCCTCTGCGCGCCACGAAGAACTCGTAGGCGTAGTAGTCCCAACACCGGCGGTGCATCTTGGGCTCTTGTGCAATCTGATCGAGCACGGCCTGCGCTTCAGCATCATCGATGTACTTGTTGCGCAGCTCCTCGATGCGGTGCTCCATGGGTGTGTAGAAGTCGTTCCACCAGTCTTCGTTCGGTAGGGTGAAGTGATCGACCAGCGAGAAGTCGCTTTTATCGATTGTCGCTAACACGTCTTCTATGCGGCCCATGCCCGGATAGTCCTCAAAGCTCGCCTTCACCTCGGAGGGTGGGTACTCCTTGCGCCAGACAGCTTCCGTGAAGGCTAGATAGCCACCGGGGCGCAAGAGCCGATGATAGATGCGGAGGGCGTTCTCGATGCCAATGTTGTACAGGGCACCCTCGGACCAGATGAGGTCGAAGCTCTGTAACTATTTGCACGCGGCACTCATCTAAGCGGTGGCACTCATATCGCTGCTGACACTGCACGGCGGATGAAAGGAATCGGATGAAACTGACGAACGCAGTCGGCGCCGCATCTGCGATGGTGATTGGAGGACTCGCTGCGAGCGGGTCGGCGCAACACGCGCTGGATGGACTCCATGGCATCTACTTTCATCAGGGTGGCGAGGCGTGCGACATCCAGATTCAGGAAGCCGTGGAAGATGTGGTCTCCGAGATGGGCCGCCTGCAACGCGGGATCGCGAGACACAAGCTTCTCGACAAGAACCACACATACGAGAGCTTCCAGATCCTGATCGACGGTGACACACTCACCATACGCATCAATCATCGGGACTATGAGCTCCAGCTCGGCGCCGCCCCTGTCGAAGCGACCGGCATTGAGGGTGGCACGGTGCTGACGCAGGCGACGGTTCGCGGGCGAACCCTGGTTCAGATGTTTCGTACGCCTCAGGGCTTGCGCCGCCACAAGATCCACTTTGGTGCAGATGGAACAGCTTTCCTCGAAGTATCGATCGAAAGCGAGCGCTTGCCCAAGCCCGTCCACTACGGATTGCCGTACGTCCGCCACTAGTTTCGTGACGACGCCGCGACGACCGCTCGAGATGCGCTCAGTCGCAGCTCGCGTCGGCGCCGGTTGCGAAGACGTTGGTCCAGTAGGCTCCGTAGGTGCCGCCGCCAGTCGCACGGCCGAGCCCAACGACAACGTAGCTGTCTCGGAGCATGTTAGCGTTGTGGCCGGGCGAGTTCAGCCACTGATCGAACGCGCCTTCAGCGCCGGAGTTCCCCGCGGCAATGTTCTCGCCGAAGCCGGTCGACTGACAGCTTTCGAAGCAGGCGTCACACGCGCGCGAGCTCGGGCTCGAACCGTTGAGCCCGCTGTGATCGAAATAGTCTTGGTCGCGCATGTCCTCACTGTGGGCCTGCGCAGCGCGATTCAGCGACGCACACGCGGACACCGGGGGAACACCGTTGGCCTGGCGATGCTGGTTCAGAAGCTCGAGAAAGCGTTGCTCCTCCTCGTCGAGCGAAGCCGCCGCCGGGTCAAAGCCATCGCACTGCCCGCCGCCGCCCCCATTGCCACCTAATCGCTCGTCCCCGAAGAGATCATCATCTCCGCAACCGCTCGCGACGAGCGCCGCGCCGACCAGCACGACCCAGACTCTCTTGTTCATCGCACGCCTCCCCTACTTTGCCTATTCGAAGCTGAACGTGTAGTCCGCGCCCATTCGAGGGGCGGAGAACTTCGGGAAGTTGATGGCGATCAGCTTCTTGGCGACGCAACCTTGAAAGGTTTTGCTGCCCGGCTTGGTAGTCGCGCCAGTGACGTCGCCCTTGCCCGAGATGACCATTTGAATCGTGACGCGACTCATGGGCGTCTTCTTGAGCTCTCTGAGGACGCAGCCTTGGAAAATCCCGTTGACGTGTCGGTTCATGATCTCGGAGACCTTGGTCGAGCTCAGGTGTGCCTGACCTTCGTCGTTGCTGAGATCGCCGAGCTCGGCTGGCTCGAGCATGGCCTGTACGTAGGAAGGCAACTGTCCCTTTGCTCGCATCGCCTTCGATGATGCGAAGCCAAGCCCGGCGTCACCGCCACTCGCCTTGCCCCTGGGCGGCAAAGCTAGAGCGTAGGCTTTGGCGGTGCCCGCACCCACTAGGCTCGGGGTTTCCGCGCTCGGCTCCGCGTGACTCGTGCTCGACCAGGCGGCGCTGCCGAACGCGACGAGCGCAACCGCTGTGCCGATCGCCGAGAGATGCTTCTTGAAATGGCTCATCATCGCCTCGCCTGCTTCATCTTCTTGTCTTGCGCGTCGGCGCGTTCTTTCGCGACCTTGGCGCGCTCGGCGGCGCCTGGATGCGATGCCTTGAGCGACCTCTTGCCGTCGTCGTCGCTCAGCTCGGCGAGCTTGCTGAACGCGCTCTCCATCGCGTGGTAATCGTAGCCGTGCTCGACCATGAAGTTGAACCCGTATTCGTCAGAGGCCGATTCGTCATTCCGCGAGAACTTCGCGTTCATGACGTCTTCGATGAACGTGCCGAGTTGGCTATCAGTCAAGACCTTACCCGTCGATCCGGAGTTGGCTGCAACTGCATCCTTGCCCGCGGCTACGCCGTAAGCCTTCTGGTATTGCTTCTTCGCATGCTGAAGCTTCACGTGGCCGAATTCGTGACCGATGACGCTGAGGACTTCGTCGTCCGTCATGATGAACATCAGCCCCGCCATGACACGAATGCTCCCGTCGGGCGTCGCAAAGGCGTTGACGTCCGCGACGTTGTAGAGCTTGAAATTCAACGTGAGCCCATCCTCCGACTCGAGGCCCTTCACGAGAGCGTTGAAGCGCTGCGCCAGCGGGTCGCCGTCCGGCACCACCGGATTCTGCTCATCCATCGCCGCCACGGATTGAAGCGAGAGCTTCTTCATGTCTTCGTCGGAAAGC
>Ga0316191_10002343_pt1 | contig 13751 bp, 9 predicted proteins | sample Eddworburr2cm_MG_FD_204928 | JGI IMG/M metagenome (GOLD analysis project Ga0316191, IMG submission 204928) | Coastal sediment microbial communities from Maine, United States - Eddy worm burrow 2 cm | ecosystem: Environmental > Aquatic > Marine > Coastal > Sediment | place: USA: Maine | collected...
CGTACGCCGACGTGCCGATCGTGAAAGAACCCGTGGAGTTGACGATGGGCGATTGGGATCCGCTCGCGAGATCGATCTCGTAGAGCGTATCGGTGGTGTCGACGAAATTGCCGTTGGCGACCGCAAGGACGCGCTCTGCATCGAGCGCGATCAGAGCGTTCACCGCGACGACCGAATCCTCGTCATCCGCTGCGCGCCAAACGCGCTCGACCGCTGCGCCACCGGTCTGGACGTCGATGACGGCTATGCCCGAGGTCGCACGGATCTGGACCGCGTCTCCGAACGGGTTCGAGAAGCCGACGCAGGCGATCGCGGCCTTCGTGGGTTCCCCGGGAATCGGGACGACTCGACCGCAGTTCTTCAGCCCCTCGAACTCAAGCGTCAGAATCGACTCCGCCTCGACATCGACCAGAGCGACCGCGCCAGGGCCAGCCGCGTCGAACGCCGCGCTGATGCGATCGAGCCCGAGTACGATGGTCGATCCGATCAGTACGCCACGGCCGGGTCGCGCAAACGTCTCGACCGTATTCTCGTCGACCATTTCCATCGTGTTGAGCACCGAGAGATCGATTCGCATCCCGGTCGCACTCCAGTCGGAGGGATTGATCTCGACTAGATCATTGCCCTGATTCTCCGGCGGAGCATCCTCGTCCAAGTTGAACTCGTAGCGCGGGATCCAAGCGCTATCTTCATCGATGAAGATGATGTCTTGCGGGTTCGAAGAGAAACCCGAGTCGCCGGTTTCTCCCAGCGTTCGCGCCTGACCGTGGAGGTTGCCGCTCGGGACGAAGAATTGCGTCACCACATCGGTCAAGAAGCGATCGATCACGCTGAAGGTTCCGGTGCCCTGCTGACGGGTGGGAAGCACGACGTCTCCCGAAAGCGTCGCCACGAGCCCCGGATAGGTCGTACCGGAGTTGAGCCAGCTCTCATCGATGAGCTCGAAGCCCTCGTCGAGCATCGCGATCGAGCTGCTGCTGAAGTCCGAGCTGACAACCGCATATGCGGGCGTTGCGTCGAGCGGATCGAGCGCAGGCGTACCAAGCCCACCAGTGCTGGTGCTAGTGTCACCGCAGCCAGCCATCGTGAGGACGAGCCCCACGAGAAGAATGAATGTTCGATCCCGTTTCATTGTTCTTCCTCCTGCCGCGACGACAGAGGAAGCAACCACGGCGCGTTCGTGTCGGAACGAAGACCATGCAGCCACCCGCCGTCCCCGAGACGATTCGAGTTGACTCACGATGGGTAGGTCTCCGGGCTCGTGACCGTGGCCCTTGCCGCCTTCCCAGGCTTTCACCCAGTGGCTCAATGGCAAGGTTTTTGATCACATACCGTGGCGGGTCCGCGCCGGCTTCTCACCGGCTTCCCTGTTCAATCGAACGGTTTTCTCTCCGTCGATCTATCTCCAGCGTCTACAAATGAAGACGCCTTCGACCCTCGCAAGGAGCCCGACGGTACACGCGAGGTTGGCAATGTCAACCTACCACCCGTGACGGAACGAGACGCGACCAGTGTAGCGACGTCCGGGCAATGGATACCCCAAGAGATCTTGTCCGCGCACGTCGAGCAAGTCGTCGATCCGAAAGCTCAACCCCAGGCGTCGCTCGAACATGTCGACCCCGACCCCGGTCGCAAGCTCCGTACGCGAAACCAACTCGACGAGATTCGCGGGGTCCGCATAGCTTTTTCCGACGTAGAGCACTCTGAAGAAGCCAGTGATGTCGGAGACGATCTTCGAGAGCTCGCCGGAGTGTGCTTCGGGTTGGACGAACGCGACCCACTTGGGCTGTCCTGGCAACTGATTGCCAGTCGCGTCGTCGCTGGCGTGCGTCCAGGTGAGATCGCCTAGCAGTACGAAGTGCTTCGTCACGCCGGAGCGCAGCTCGATCTCGACGCCACGCGTGCGTCCAGACGCGATGTTCTCGTACTTGATCTGCGACTGCGCCGTGCGCCTGAAGCGGATCATGTCGTCCACCCAGGTTACGAAGGCGCCTGCGCTGAGATAGCCGCTCCAGATCCCTTGCTGGCCGCGGGCTGTCACCGCTCCGTCGACAGCGAGCGAGCGCTCCGGCACGAGGTCGGGGCTTGCGACGACGGTGGCACGATTGCCAAACAGCTGAAGAAGGGAAGGCAGCCGGTAGCCGCTGCTCACCGAGCCGCGGAAGGCGAGCCATTCGAGGGGTGCGATCGCCGTGCCAACACGATAGCTGGGGAGAAAATCGGACGATGGCGCCGGCGGAGGCGCTGCCCCACCGAGAACGGACTGACGGATCTCAGCACGCGTCCAACTGAGTCGAACGCTCGGGCGGAGCTCGAGCGCAACCTTGCCCGCCTGTCCGAAAAAGCGAGTCTCGACCGTCCCCGCCGCAGTCACGCGGTCCGAGGCTAGCGATGGCGCGGTGCTCAACTCACTCTCAGGGTCGAACACTTGATAGCGTGCGGAGGCGATCGTCGTGAGCTCGAACCAGCGCACCGGCAGTACCGACGATGCAACACGGCCGAAGAATGCATGAGTCTTGTCGTCCGTGCGCCTCGGGCCTCCGTTGCCGATCTCGCCGAGCTCGTCATTGAATCGGTCCCGAGCGAAATCGTAGTTTGCCGCCACTTGAACCCGATAGGGGTGCGCCCCCTTCTTCTCATGAAGCCACGCAGCCGATCCGATGAGGCGCGTCTCGTTGACGCGGGCCTGAATCGCTGGACTCGACCCGGGTCCGGGTTCACCACGCTCCCGACCGAGACCGAGAAAGACGAGCTTCAAGCGGCTGTACTTGCTCGTCTCGACCGATAGATTTCCGAAGCCGAACCCCTGAAGGAAGTCGGCGTTCCGACGGTCGCGTTCGACGTCGTCGCTCGGGTCGAAACGGGTGCCATTGTCATCCAAGTACGGGTAGTCGTTTCGCGCGCCGGCCGCTCCCGCCGTGGCAAAGACCTCGACCTTCTCCGTCGCACCGGCGCCGAACGCATTGGCAGTCCAGCTCCCGAAGCTACCGAAGGTCCCACGTGCGCCGATCTCGTTCTGTTCGTAGGTGCGAGGACGCAATCGAAGGACACCTCCTACCGAACCATCGTTCAACCAGGCAGGGGCACCGCCCCGATAGATCTCGAAGCCGTCGAGCGCCTCGAGCGGCACGAGGCTGAGGTCGAAAGCCCCAGCGTCGGGACTGCTAATCGGCACGTCGTCCAGCATGACCGTCACCTGATCACAGGCTGCGCCACGGATTCGAAGGCAAAACGGAGTCCCTTGGGCGCCAGTCCCAACGACGCGGGTGCCCGCAGCCTCTTGGACGAGTTGTTCGGTGGTCTGCGGGACGATGCGGTCGCGAACGAGCACCTCACTACCCGCCGCTGTGGCATCGAGAGGGTTGGTGGCGGGGATCGGACGTTCGACCTCCACCGTCTCGCTGAACTGCGCCGAGGCATACGACGAGGAAACGAGCACCACGACGGCGGCGAGAGACCCGCCCCATGCGCTCGTCCGGCGTCGCTTCCTTGGTTCCAATTCCCATTCCCAATTCGGGAACGGTCGGACGGTGGGAACAGATGTCCCGACGCGCGACTCTCACCATCCCCGAGGTGATCGACACAAAATCATTCGCAGGTTTCCGGGCTCACAACCCCAGGCTTCGTCGCCTTCCCAGGCTCAGCGCCCAGTGGCATCACGACGGAGCATTCAGTTGCATACCGTGGCGGGTCCGCGCCGGCCTTTCACCGACTTCCCTGCTTGGGGCCGACGATGACCGATCGCCCGGACATGGTCAATGGCGTCCATGCGCATCGATCGCAGAGCGGCAGCGTGGTAAGGACGCGCCGTGCGCTTGTACGCTTTGCTCTTCTTTTCGTTGCTGATCGCAGGAGCCCTCGGCATCGTCGTCGGCTCAGGCGACCTCGCCGATCCAGAGCTGCGCGACACGTTCTTGAAGCTTCGTGGCTTCAGGCTGACTGCTGCCTTCCTTGCAGGCGCAGCGCTTGCTGTGGGCGGGGTCGTCGTACAGGGGCTCTTCCGGAATCCGCTCGCGAGCCCGTCGGTTCTCGGCACGACCGCGGGTGCAAGCTTCGGCGGCCAAGTGGCATTGCTTCTCTCGGGTCTCACGGGCGTGAGCAGCGGCCTCGTGTCGCCGGAGATGCTCGTCCCCATCGGCTGCTTCCTCGGCGCCCTGGGGGCCCTCGCCGTCTTGCTTCTATTCCTGAGGATCACGCAGGACCTTCTCGCACTTCTGCTGACGGGCTTCGTCCTGAGCGCGCTTTTCCTTTCGATGAGCGCATTCGTGACGAGCGTTGCGCAGGAGACCTGGGAGCTCGGCCGTGCGGTCGTGTCCTTCTCGCTCGGCTCCGTCAGCGGGACCGGACCCCGGCAGCTCGCGTTCGCGATCCCGCTCGTGGTCACAGCGCTCACGGCGTGCTGGCTCTGGGGTCGTCCCCTCGATCTCTTGCTGAGCGGGGAGGAAGAAGCTCAATCGATGGGTGCCAACGTAACAGGCGTTCGTTGGTGGTCCGCGATCTGGGTGAGCGTCTTGGTCGCGGGTGCCGTATCCATCGGCGGCAACGTCGGATTCGTTGGCCTGGTGGTGCCGCACATGCTGCGACCGTTCGCAGGAACCCAGCATCAGCGACTGATCCCCGCGGCAGCTCTCGGAGGAGGACTCTTTCTCGTCGTGTGTGACGTCATCGCGCGCGTCATTCCAGCCCGCAGCGAGATGCCGCTTGGCGTCGTGACCGGCCTGATCGGCGCACCGCTGTTCCTCTTGCTGTTGGTTCGTCTGCGCCGGGAGCGGGCCTATGCGTAACGGCGAGGGGCACATGGGGCTGAGCGCCCGCAGCGTGAACGTGTCGCTCGGAGGCCGGGCGGTGCTCCATGACATCGACCTCGACGCGCGCCCTGGAGAAGTCCTGGCGCTGCTCGGGCCGAATGGCGCCGGCAAGAGCACGCTTCTCAAGGCACTCGCCGGCCTCTTGCCCTATGAGGGCGATATCGTACTCGGCGACGCGAACAGCGCATCGCTATCGCCTCGAGCCCGCGCGAGAAGGATTTCCTATGTCCCGCAGCGAAGCCTCCTCCGCTCGGCCTTGAGCGTCGAGGAGGTCGTCGCGCTCGGCCGCTACGTGCACGGCGGTAGCTTCGGTGGACTCTCGAAGAACGATCAAGAGGCGATCGACCATGCGCTCGACACGGCTCATGCAGACGTGTTTCGTGGTCGCATCTTCACGCAGCTCTCCGTCGGCGAGCAGCAACGAGTGCTCCTTGCACGAGCGCTTGCATCCGACGCCCCGATTCTCCTGCTCGACGAACCCACTGCTGCCCTGGACGTGGGCGAAGGCATGGCCGTGCTCCGGCTCATTCGCAGCCTCGCGGAGCGGGAACACACCATCATCGTGGTACTTCATGACTTGGCAGACGCACGCTCGACGACGGACCGTGCACTCCTCCTCAAGGAAGGCGCGGTCGTCGAACGCGGCGACACGGCGAAGGTCGTCGCGCCGGACCCCATACGCGCGGTGTACGGCGTCCGGCTGATCGAGAACGCGCGCATTGGGTTCGAACCGGACCAGGATTCGAGCGGAGAGGCTCCAGGTGCGTAACCCGACTCTGATCAACACCGCGCTCCTCTTCGTCGCCGGCGGGTCGGCGTTCGTCCTCACGGCGTTGGTATCCTCCACAGGAAACGGAAGAGTTGAAAGGGGCGTAGAGACGATCTTGGATGAGACAGGGGCCGCGATCGAAGTGCGCGACTACACACGAATCGTGAGTACGAGCACGATCGCCGACGATGTCCTCCTTCGAATCATCGACCCGAGCCGCGTTCTAGCCGTCAGCGGCCATTCGATCCGGCTGGAGAAATCGGCCGCCTACGCGGACAAGATTGGCGTCGAGCACGCCAGAGACATCGAGACGATCATCGAGCTCAGACCCGACCTCGTGTTCATCAATAACTTCGTGGACCGCCGACATGTGGAGCGATTCAAGGATGCGGGCTTGAACGTCTTCGACCTCGGCCCGATGCAGGGGCTCGACACGCTTCTGAAGAACATCCGGCAGATCGCTCGAGTACTGGGGATCCCGGAGCGGGGCGAAGAGCTCGCGCAAGAGTTCGTTCGGCGTCTCGACGCAGTCGCCATGGACGTGCCGGAGCCGCAGCGTCGTCACGGCCTGTACGTGGGCATTCACGGCGACCGACTCTTTGGAGGCGCAAGTGGTACGAGCTTTCACGACGTGCTGGTGGCGGGCGGGCTGGTCGACGTCGCAGCCGATGCAGGGTTCACAGGCTGGCCCGCATACACCAACGAACAGCTCCTCGGCTTGGACCCCCCGTGGATCATCACAAACAGGGACACGGAGCAGACGCTCTGCCGCCATCCGGGCTTCGATTCGCTGACCGCCTGCCTTGCGCGCCAAGTCCGCGGGATCGCCACCGATCTACTGACCGACCCGGGCCTCGGAATGGTGGATGCTGCACTCGCGATTCGAAACGCGGTCTACGGCCCGAGGCCGGCTAGCCTTCGAACAACGCCGCCATGAGTTCCGAGTACGCCTCGGTACGCTCGAACTGCGGGAACTCTTCGGCGACGTTGTCCGGACAGCGGAACAGGATTCCGCGATCCGCCTCCTTGAGCATGGTCGTGTCGTTGTAGCTGTCGCCCGCGGCGTGGACTCGAAAACCGATGTTCTGGAGCCCTGCGACGGCCTTGCGCTTGCCGTCCGGAATACGGAGCTCGTAGCCCGTGACTCGGTCCTCGTCGTCGATGAGGAGTTGATGGCAGAACAGCGTGGGTTGCCCTAGCTGCCGCATGAAGGGCGCCGCAAACTGGTAAAAGGTGTCGCTGAGGATGATCAGCTGTGCGCGCTCACGGAGCTCGTCCAGAAACTCCTTGGCGCCAGGGAGCGGTTCCATCGTGCCGATGACGTCCTGAATGTCGGACAACTTGAACCCGTTCTCATCGAGAATTTCGAGTCTTCCCTGCATCAGTTTGTCGTAGTCGGGCTCATCTCGCGTCGTGCGCTGAAGTGCAGCGATGCCAGTCTTTTCCGCGAACGCGATCCAGACCTCGGGAATCAGTACACCCTCGAGATCGAGGCAAACAACGAGTGGGGACATGGCGGGTGGCCTACCCGATTTTCGCGGCGCGGCAACTGTGGGGTAGACAAGCGGCGCGCTCCGCGTCACGAATGGCGGGCCGATGACCTTCCGAAACGCCATCTTCGCAGGGGGTGGGAGTCGCTGTTTCTGGCAGCTTGGCTTCTGGGAGGGCGCCAAAGCCTCCGGCCTCGACCTGCAGGGGTCCGTGAAATTCGTGGGCTCGACGAGCGCCGGCTGCGCGATGGCGACCGCCGCCGTGCTGAATCGGGCCGACGGGGCACTGAGCCTCTTTCAGGACATCACGGCGCGCAATCCGAGGAACGTCCATTGGTGGAACCTGCATCCCTCACGAGACGGAAGCTTGTTCCCACATGCGCAGATGTATCGCGAAGCGCTCAACCAGTTCATCGCGGGCGATGACCTCGCGACCATCAAGCAATCCTCGGTCCATTTCTTGATGAGCAGTTACCCGACGTGGCTCCGCGGAGCGGTCGGCGGGATCGCGGCCCTCTCCATCTACACGATGGAGAAGATGCTTCGTAACGACCCGCTCCACCCGAGGTGGCCGGCGAAGTTTGGTTTCAAGCCGGTCGTGGGCACTGCGTCAGACTGCCATAGCCACGAGGACTACATCGACTTGGTGCTCGCCGCCTCCTGCGTTCCGCCCGTCCTCCCAGAAGGGCGCTTCGGCAACCGTGACGTGCTGGACGGTGGCCTCATCGAGAACATTCCCGTCCGCTTGGCCGCCGACCAACCAGGTAGGACCCTCGTATTGGCCAGCCGCAAGTACCCGCATCGCTTGCCTTCGACCGAACGGGTGACCTGGGTCCAGCCATCGGAGCCCATCAAGATCGACAAGTTCGACTACGCGAACCCAGAGGGATTGCAGGAAACATTCGACCTCGGTCTTCGCGATGGACGCGAGTTCGGTCGAAGTTGTGTTCTCGGCCCTACGACTTATGGTGCGCCGCGGTGACACGGGCCATCCTGACAATCGCCATCGCGCTCGGCATCGCTTCACTCGGCGCATGGTTTGCTAGAGGCCTGAAACTCGACACCGGTATCCAGGCATTGCTGCCCGCCGATTCCACCTCGGTTCTCTCGCTCGAGGAGACCCAAGAGAAGCTGGCGCTCGAAGAGCCGCTCACGGTGCTGGTGCATTCCGACGACGTCGAGAACAATAAGGTGCTGAGCGCCGAGCTGTCGGACGCATTTTCGGAGTGGCCGGAAACCGCCTGGGTCATGACCGGCTATGGGCTCGACGACCTCGCAGAACGGGCACTCTACTACGTCGACGCGGAGACGCTCTACGAATGGAGCGAGCTGGCCGAAGAATCGCTCGACTGGGAGGTGTGCAAGCTATCACCGCTGTGTGTGACTATCGCAGACCCCCCGCAGCTGCCGACAGGCGATGACATTCGCGAGGCTGTGGATGCGTCGCCTGCGGGCACGGTGCTCCATGAGCTCACGGGGCAATCCGCGAAAAATGCAGGCGCTTCAGAGGGCGAAGACGATGACTCGCCGACGGCGCTCTGCAATGAGGACGGCAAGACCTGCGCCATCCAGGTCATGCTGACGGGTGACCCGGGGGACCTTGCGTATGCGCGAAGCATCAAGGACCGGGGCGAGGCGATCACGAAGCCCCTGGCGGCCGCGCAAGCGACACCAACTCGGATCGAGATGGTGGGTCGATATCGGTCCGCCCCGATGGAGCACGAGGTCATCGTGAATGATCTTCGTCTCGTGTCGATTCTCGCCGCCCTGGGGGCCCTGCTCGTGGTGCTGGCCTTCTTCCGGGACTTCACTGCGGTCATCCAATTGATGGTTCCGATGTTGAGCGGCCTCGCAGTCGCTGTCGGTTTGATCGTCCTCATCGAACCGAAGCTCAACATCATCAGCGCAGCGGCGCTCGCGATCCTCGCCGGCATGGCGATCGATTTCGGCATTCACCTGCTGATGCACTATCAGGCTGCCCGCGCAGAGGGGCTCGGCGCAGCGGAAGCGGCGAAGGCGAGCGTGCAGGAGCTTTGGGTGGCGCTCCTCGTGGCCGGCTTCACGACCGCATGTGGTTTCGCCGCCCTTTCCATGACCGACTTCCAAGGCTTTTCGCAGATGGGCTGGATGGCGTCGCTCGGCATCGTGGTGACGCTGCTGTGGACCTTGGCGACCTTCCCGGCGATGGTACGCCTGCTCCCAGGTAGCTCGAAGCACCACGCCCAGCCTGCCGCCAAAGACCGTAGTTCGAGGCGCGGTGCCTGGTTCGTGCTGGTCCTCGTCGTCTTGGCGATCCCCGTTGCGATGCAAATCGGGTTCGAGTCAAACCTGGGCAAGCTGCAACCGAAGGGCATTGCACACGGGCTCGACTCCTCAATGATGCGGGCTCGAGGGAGCATCAGCACCCTATACGTGAGCGACTCGCGGGAGGCGGTTGACGCAGCGCTCGACGATGATCTGCTGGGCACGCGGGGCGAAGAGCAGCTCGGCGTCGAGCCCATCGTCGTCTCAGCCCAGGTGATTTTTCCGGAAGACTCCGACGAGAAGACGAAAATCCTCGACGACATTCGGGCCACGCTGAAGCGAGCCCGGGAAAAGGGGATCGAGCGAGACAATCAAGAGCTGATCGACGAACTCGACGAGCTGGAACCCTGGCTCGAGATCGATGGCCCGCCTCGGCCCGATCAGATTCCTGCGTGGCTCGCCGCAACGCTGGTGCTGAAGGACGGAAGCGTCGGCAAGAGCGGAATCATATACACCAGTCTGCGGGGCTCGGACGCTTCTGCGATGGAGCGGCTGTCAGCATGGCTCGACGAGCTTCGTGAGGCACATCCCGGAGTGACGTTCGCGTCGGCGGCCGCTCTTCTCGGAGAGGTAACGCCCGCTTTGATTGCGGACGCGCCCTGGATCATGGGCCTCGTCTTCCTCGGTTTGATTCTGTCGACGGCGGTGGCGAGCCGCTCCGTCGGCGTCACGAGAGACGTCTTTCTCGCGACCGCCTCGAGCACCATCCTGTTCGCAGCGGCGCTCACGCTGCTCGGCATCGACCTGCATCTCTACAATCTCCTCGCCGTGCCGGTGGTCATCGGCCTCTCGGTCGACGGCGCAGTTCATGTTCGCTGGGCATACGATTCGCAGACGCCGCGAGAGCAGTACGCCACATACAAAGCCGTGGCCGCTTCCACACTCACGTCGATGGTTGCGTTTGGCGCGCTGCTCACGGCGGACAGCCCAGGGCTGCGCTCGCTCGGCGAAGTTGGTGTAATAGGCCTCGGAATCTCGCTCGCAGTCAATCTGCTCTGGCTTCGCGCGTGGTGCCCCCCGAGGTCGACGAAGGAGACCTGAGCGCGTGTGCGGAATCGCAGGGATGCTGGCGCACGATCGCGCGGCGTTGCCGGACGCTCAGGCGGTTCGGCGCATGTGCGACGCGATGGTCCATCGCGGTCCTGACGACCATGGATATCGAAGCGCGGGCCCGTGCGCGCTAGGCCATCGGCGGCTCTCGATCATCGACCTGCGCCCCGAAGGCGCCCAACCGATGACCAACGAGGACGACTCGATCTCGGTGATCGTGAATGGCGAGATCTACAACTTCCAAGAGCTTCGAAGCGAGCTAGAGGCCAAAGGTCACACGTTCAAGTCTCGATCGGACTCCGAGGTTTGCTTGCATCTCTACGAGGAAGAGGGTGTCGACTTTCTCGACCGCCTTCGCGGCATGTTTGCCTTGGCCCTTTGGGACGCACGGCGCGAGCGCTTGGTGCTGGCTCGAGATCGATTCGGAAAGAAGCCGCTCTTCTATCACGTCGGCAAAGAGGGTTTGGTCTTCGCGTCTGAGCTCGGCGCCCTCGCGGCTTCGGGGCACTTCGAGCGCCGACCGAACCTCGACGCGATCGACGCATTCCTTTGCCTGCAATACGTACCCTCGCCCTCCACGGCGTTCGAGGGGGTGCACAAGCTCCCGGCAGGGAGCCGTCTCGTCTGCGAGAAAGGCCGGGTCGGCAAGCCGGAACGCTACTTCGAGCTGCGATTCGATCGAACGATCACCGGCTCGTTCGAGGAGCTGACTGAGCAGCTTCGGGCGAAAGTCGAAGACGCGGTTCGAGTTCGTTTGGTCTCGGACGTTCCTCTTGGAGCGTTCTTATCAGGTGGGCTCGATTCATCGCTGATCGTCGCGATGATGGCGCGACACTCGACCGAACCGGTGAAGACGTTTTCCGTTGGTTTCACCAGCAAGGACTTCAGCGAGCTGCCCTACGCCAAGCTAGTCGCCGACCGCTACGGGACGGATCATCACGAACTCGTGGTGCAGCCTGACATGGCGTCTGTGATCCCGGAGTTCGTACGTCACTACGGCGAGCCTTTCGCCGACACCTCGGCACTCCCAACTTGGTACCTCTGCCAGTACACCCGTACCGGCGTAACGGTCGCCTTGAGTGGCGACGGCGCCGACGAAGCGTTCTCCGGGTACCGCCGCCACTCCCATGCGCAGACAGCCCGCGCCCTTCGGAGCCTGCCAGGACCCCTTCCTTCGATGCTCGCAAAGACGATCGGCGCAATACCGATCCCGGCTGCGAAACAGGTGCGCGACTATGGGCGCCGGCTAATGAAACCGGAGCATGTGCGCTTCCTCGGACTGGCTGCGCACATTCCGTACGAGGACCGAATGGGGCTCTACACCGAGGAGATGCGGCAGCGGTATTCCGTCGACCTCGTTGCGCAGCGCTTCGGCGAGCTTTACGCCGGCGCGACGGCAACGGACCCCATCAATCGACTGCTCGAACTCGACATCCAAACCTATCTCACCGACGACATCCTCACGAAGGTCGACGTGGCGTCGATGGCGCACTCGCTCGAGGTGCGATGCCCTCTCGTCGATCAAGACCTGATGGTGTTCGCTGCCTCGCTGCCGGGTGAGGTCAAGATGCGTGGTCTAAAGACCAAGCGGATCCTGCGTGAAGTCGCGAGGCCACTGCTGCCTCCGGAAATTCTCAAGCGCCGGAAGCAAGGATTCGGCTTGCCGGTCGATCGCTGGATGCGGGATGAGCTCGCGCCACTGTCGCGCGACATCCTACTCGATCAAACCGCTCGCGAGCGGGGCATCTTGAAGCCGAGCGCGGTGGAAACGCTGCTCGAACGACACCAGCGAGGGGAACCTCGCGGCGATCAGATCTGGGCGCTGATGATCCTGGAGCTTTGGTATCGCGAGTTCATCGATCGCTGATTTCGTCAAGCAAAGACGCGAGCCGCGAGCCCGCCGAATAAGCAATCGAATCGCGGCGCTCAACAGTTCTTTCGATTAAATTTCGACGACTCGCTGAACGGATACGAGGTAGTGTCGGTCGCAGCACGAAAGCTGCCGGCCGCAACGACTGCGCTCGGCCTGCGCGCGATTCAAACACGCCGCAGCGAGGGTATTCGACATTGGATCGTCGAGCGTACCGAACCTCGCTCGCGCTGCGTCACGACCGAAAACGGCGAGTCGACGCAGAAACTGCGCGCGTCGCGTTGCGGCTCGATCCGCGAAACGCGCGAGAGCAATGAAAAAGGGGGTAGACAGAACGTCTTACGATTGTGCATTCTCCAGACCACCGGGGTTCACAGCAACTCCGGCCTGCACTTAGTGCGCTGGCTAGAAGGTGGAGGTGCGACGTGAAGTATGGATGGATCGCAGCAGTCGCAATGATGGCTGCTTTGTTTTCGACAGGGCAGGTCGCGGCGCAAGAGTGGGGTGCCGAAGCCACTGGAGACGCACCCGCACCGCCGTCGGATGTACAAAAGGTAGAGACCTTGGTCGAGGATCAGCTCGAGGCCGACCAAACACCGAAAGTGACGGGCTTCCAGCCACCCGGTCAGTCATCGGAGCCCGGCATGGGCACCCAGGCGGAAGAACGCGAACGGATGCGGCGCTCGCTAGGCACCGTCGGAGATAGCGTTCGCGCAAGCGGAAAGAGCGAAGACGCGATCCCGCTGAAGTTCACGTTCCACGGGTACTACCGAACCCGCTACAACTGGGTGGGCAACGCACCGATAGGCGCCGGCCCCGGCCAGCCATATCAAAGCAAGAACGCGTCCTACGGATACATGCGACTTCGCCTGGATCCCGAGGTCACGTACGGTCCGAACCCCGACCTGCCCATCGCGCGTCTTCGATTCACGATAGATGGATTCGATAACGTGGTCTGGGGTGACAACGCCCGCGTGCAACAGGGTATTCCGCTGTTTGCAACCGAACAGTCGCTCACCAACATCGATGGATTCGACGCGAAGGAGTCATTGAAACTCGAGCGGGCCTGGATCGAATTCTTGGTGCCCATCGGCCAGATCCGAGTTGGTCGAATGGAGTCCCAATGGGGCATGGGTCAGCTGACTCACGCGGGCAACGGCCTTGCCGAGTGGGGCGACTTCTACCGCGGGGAAACCTTCGACCGCGTCCTGTTCGCAACGCGCCCCATTACCCTCGCGCGCGGCATCTCCAAGGGAGACACGCGGCAAACCCCTCTGATCTACGCGTTTGTCTACGATCGCTTGAGCCAAGACCCCGTGGTCGACCCGGTCATTAACTCGCCGTTTGACGGCGGCGATGCCGGCGGTAGCGCAGCAGTCAATCCCAATTTCAAGCCGACGTACACGACCTTCCCAGAGCGATCGACATTCCCGTTGGCCTATCTCACGAACCTCGACCGA
>Ga0316191_10002352_pt1 | contig 13733 bp, 11 predicted proteins | sample Eddworburr2cm_MG_FD_204928 | JGI IMG/M metagenome (GOLD analysis project Ga0316191, IMG submission 204928) | Coastal sediment microbial communities from Maine, United States - Eddy worm burrow 2 cm | ecosystem: Environmental > Aquatic > Marine > Coastal > Sediment | place: USA: Maine...
CCGTTGTGGTGCGAACGGTCGGACGACCCACGTTGCATGCCTGCGAGCACGCACGGCACGTCGGTCAACACGCTCGTCCCGGTGGCCATGAGTTTTGGCCAACCGATTCGCTGGAGCGCGCCTCCCCGCACGGGCATCCGAATGGATGTACGGGTCGACGGAGACGCGCGGACCGAACATTCACGCAGAGTCGAACGACCACCGCGCTAGCGCCGGCCGCCTCTCGTGGGCGGTCGTCCCGGCATTTGGTTTGTTCATTCGAACGTTGAGTTTTGTTTCAAGCTCGCCGCGCAGTCGCAGCGGGAGGATAAAGATATGAGTAAAGGTTCATCAATTCTATTGGCCATCGTGATGGCCATCGGCGGGTTCGCGCTCGGACACGTCGTGGGTTCGCGGTCCGGTACCGACACCGGTGTCGCCGAGGAGGCGCAAGCCGCGGACGTCGCAGTCCCGGGTGATGCCGAACGGTACAAGATCCCCGTCACCGACACACAGCCCTCCAAGGGGCCCAAGGACGCACTGGTCACCATCGTCGAGTTCAGCGAGTTCCAATGCCCCTTCTGCGCTCGGGTCTTGCCGACGACGAAGGAAATCGTCGACACGTACGGCGAGAAGGTTCGGATTGTCTGGCGTAACAACCCGCTGCCCTTCCACCCCAACGCGGGGCCCGCGGCTGCCGTGGCGATGGAAGCCAACGCGCAGGGCGGTGGCGAGAAATTCTGGGAGGTGCACGACGTGCTCTTTGCCAACCAGAAAGCACTGGGGCGCGAGCAGCTCGAGGAGTACGCGCAGAAGGCAGGTCTCGACATGGCGGGCGTGAAGAAGGCCCTCGATGAGGGAACGCACAAGAAGGCCATCGATGCCGATCAGGCCCTTGCGGCGCAGGTCGGTGCACGTGGTACGCCGTACTTCTTCGTCAACGGACGCACATTGCGCGGCGCGCAACCGATCGCGGCGTTCAAGAAGATCATCGACGAAGAGATCGCCACGGCCGAAGGTCTCCTCAAGGCGGGCGTGAAGAAGGAACAACTGTACGCCACGCTCACGAAGGACGGCCTCACCAAAGCCGCTGCTCCCGAGGCGAAACCAAAGGCGGGTCAGCCGGACCCCAAGGCTGTGTACAAGGTCCCGCTCAAGGGTAACGAGCCGCAAAAGGGTCCGGACGACGCGCTCGTGACCATCGTCGAAATCAGCGACTTCGAGTGCCCGTTCTGCGGCCGCGTGGAGCCGACCCTCAAGTCGGTGGAAGACAAGTACGGCAAGGACGTTCGGGTCGTTTGGATGAACAACCCGCTCCCCTTCCACAAGAACGCCAAGCCCGCGGCCAACGCCGCTCTCGAAGCCCATGCGCAGAAGGGCGACAAGGGCTTCTGGGCCATGCACGAGAAGATGTTCGCGAATCAGAAAGCACTGACGACCGACAACCTCGAAAAGTGGGCCAAGGAGCTCGGGCTGAACATGTCCAAGTTCAAGAAGGCGCTCGCGGACGACAAGTACGGCAAGACGATCCAAGAGCAGCAGGCACTGGCCAGCAGCTTGGGCGCTCGTGGTACCCCGGCGTTCTTCATCAACGGTCGTAACCTCCGCGGCGCTCAGCCTCTGCCGGCCTTCACGGCGGTGATCGACGAGGAGCTCGCCAAGGCCAAGGCGCTCGTCGCCAAGGGCACAGCGAGGTCCGAGGTCTACGCAAAGACCATCGCCACCGGCGAGACAGGCCCGAAGACCGCACCTGCTGCCGCTGCACCGGACGCCAACAAAGTCTACGACATCCCGGTTCCGAAGAAGGCTCCCACCAAGGGTGCCAAGAACGCCAAGGTCGTGATCCAGGAGTTCAGCGACTTCCAGTGCCCGTTCTGCAGCCGGGTCAATCCGACTGTCGCCCAGGTCATGAAGGAGTACGGCGACAAGGTACAAATCGTGTGGCGCGACTACCCGCTACCATTCCACAAGGACGCGCAGCCGGCCGCACAGGCAGGTCGTGAGGTGTTTGCTCAGAAGGGCGATAAGGCGTTCTGGGCCTACCACGATCTCCTTTTCCAGAACCAGAAGGCGCTTTCGCGAGAGAATCTCGAGAAATTCGCTGAGCAGGTCGGCGGAATCGACATGAAGGCCTTCAAGGCCGCCCTCGACTCGGGCAAGCACAAAGCTGCGGTCGACGCCGACATGGCGGCTGTGACCAAGGCTGGCGCGAGAATCGGCACGCCGTCGTTCTTCATCAACGGCAAGCTGCTTCAGGGCGCCCAGCCCTACCCGGCTTTCAAGGCCGCGATCGACGCAGCACTCAAGTAGTCGAGCTTCGATCATCAGGAAGGGGCAGGTCCGCGTGTCGGGCCTGCCCCTGTCCTTTTGACACGATGGGATCGACACACTACATTCCGCCTCGTTCTCAAAAACTAAAGTATTTTCAAGGTGTTGACGCATGGTTCGAGCGAAAGCTGCCGCCGCCAAACGACCCCCAAAAAAGCCTGCGGTCGAGGAGCTCTATTTTCGGAGCGACAGCGCTTACCTTTGCCTCCTGCTGAACCGTCGAACGCGATCCATTCGTGTGATCGACTTCCGTGCGGGCGCGCTCCCAGCGAAGCGGCTCTACATTCAATCCGTCGCGACTCAAGAGAACGTCGAGAAGGTCATCACCCTGGTCGAAAAGGACGAGGTGTCTTCTTGGACGCGCGTCGGCTTCGTTCGCGAAGGGACGATCCCCGGCTTCTACAAACGCAGTGACGGGCATCTGTGTGGATGTGTGATCGGCGACAAGACCGCGTCGATCGAAGTCACTGACGCATCGACCAAGCTCACCGAACGAACGATCAACGCCGCCAAGAAGGCAGCGGCAGACATCCCAGAGAAGATCAAGGGCGCCTCGGTTCGACCCGCAGCCGAAAAGGATGCCCTCTCCGCGCGCGACGCAGCGTGGCGCAAGAACCCTGCCTTCGGGTCATTCGATATGTTCGGGCGCGACGCGGAGCGCATCTATTACGACATCGGTGTTCGCCGCAGCAAGACCAACTACCTCTCGGCCGAGTTCCAAGATTGCTTCGGCCATGCCCTCGTCGAGGTGTTGCGCCTACCGACGAGTGAGAACGAGACCTTGGCCGTGATCGCGGGCCTCCGGGTTCTCGCAGAGAACCTTCAGGATCGGGGAATCGTGGCCACCTTCGCGTTTGCACCCAACGACAACGTCGAAATTTCGACCGCGTTCGTCGCAGCGGGATACCGCAAGACAGGACTCCTGGCGCGGGGGATTCTCGACGCTGACGGGGGCCGCAAAGACGCGATTTTGTGGACTCACAAGTTCGTCGACGCGCTCGCCGCGGAGTACGAGTGAGACGGCCGCGATGCCTACCTACGATTACAGCTGTGACAACTGTGGCCACGAGTTTGAGCGCCAGCAACGCATCACCGAAAAGCCGCTCAAGAAGTGCCCGAAGTGCGGCAAGGACAAGGCCCGGCGGATGATCGGCGGCGGTGGTTTCATTCTCAAGGGCGGCGGCTGGGAGTCCGACCTTTACTCTGGGCCCTCGAACCGCGCGGGGACTGCGGCCAAGAGCAGTGAGTCGACCTCATCGTCCTCCTCATCATCGACCAGCAGCGCCCCTAAATCCGACTCGAGCACCAAATCTAGCTCGCCCAGCAAGTCCGGCGACTAAGCCGGCTCGAGGTACGAAGCGATGATCTTCCGAGTCCCCCAACCGGGGAAGTGCACGGAAACACGCGGCGGAGAACCCTGCATCACCTCCCGCACTTCACCTACCCCGAATTTCGGGTGTCGGACCTGCACACCGCGCCGCAGCCCCTCGAGGTCGGAGAGATCGGAACCCTCGCTATAGTCGATGTAGCTGTCGCTCGGCTCGTGGCGGGGCTGCTCGGGGGCTGAAGCCCGTGAAGGAGAGCTCGACCTCGCGCCGATCCATTCGATGTCCTGTGCGGGTAGCTCCGTCAGGAAACGCGACGGAATGCCGACGCGTTGCTGACCGAAAATCCTCCGGATCGCGGCGAAGCTGAGGACCAGACGCTGCTCCGCGCGCGTGAACGCCACATACGCGAGACGCCGCTCCTCTTCGAGCTCCTCGGGATCTTCCCAGGGGTCGATGCCCTTGAACGGGAACACCTGCTCTTCGAGGCCGGTCACCATCACCACGGGGAACTCGAGGCCTTTGGCGGCATGCACGGTCATCAAGGTGACCCGGTCACCGTCGGCAGCCTCATCGGCTGAAGTGTGCAGCGTCACGTTCTCGAGAAACTCCGCAAGGGTGGCTTCGGAACGCTCGCGCTGGAACTCGTCCATGGACGCAACGAGCTCCTGAAGGTTCTGGAAGCGGGCGTCCGCTTCGGGGGTGTCGTCGTGCTGGAGCATTTCTGCATACCCGCTTTGATTGACGAGCTCTGCGCCGATCTCCCCGAGTGGTGCCCCGGAGGCCCCGACATCGCGCAAATCTGACATGAGACGACGGAAGATTCCGAGCCGCTTGCGCGCCGCACTTCCAAACTGGTTCAGCGTTTCGTCCTCGTCGAGAAGGTCTGACAGGCTCCGGCCCTGCTCCGCAGCGAGGTCGAGAAGGCGCGTGATCGTCGTCTTGCCGATCCCTCTCGACGGCGTGTTGATGATCCGAAGCAGGCTCATGTCGTCTACCGGGTTGATCATGACGCGCAGATAGGCGAGCAGATCTTTCACCTCCGCGCGATCGTAGAAGCGCATACCGCCAACGATGCGGTAACCGATGTTGGCGCTCCGGAGCGACTCTTCGATGACGCGCGACTGTGCGTGCGTTCGATAGAAGACTGCGACGTCCGAGAGACTGTGTCCCTGAGAGAGGAGCTCGCGAACGCCCCGCAGCACGAGGCGCGCCTCGTCCCGCTCGTCCATGGTGCGAACGACCAGGATCGCGTCACCCTCCTGGTTGTCCGTCCAGAGCTCCTTCGGCTCACGGTCGGTGTTGCGCGCAATGACCGCGTTGGCAGCGCGGAGGATTCTCTGCGTCGAACGGTAGTTCTGCTCGAGCTTGACCAGGGTGGCGTCGGGGAACGAGGCGCGGAAATCGAGAATGTTGCGGCGATCCGCGCCCCGCCATCGGTAGATGCTCTGATCGTCGTCCCCAACGACGCACAGGTTCCGGTGCCCCTCCGATAGGAGCTGTACGAGGCGGAATTGCGCGTGGTTGGTGTCTTGGAACTCGTCGACGAGCACGTGCGAGAATCGACCAACTACGGCATCGCGAAAGGAATCGTCCGATTCGAGTGCGCGCACGGTGCGGTAGATCAGGTCGCCGAAGTCGAGGGCATTGGCCTGATGAAGCCGTTCTTCGTATGTCGAGTACACGCGGCGCACGACCTCGGACCAGGTGTCGGGCGTCTCGATGTCGTCGGGCCCCTGGACTTCTTGCTTGGCACGGTTGATCCGGCCCGCCATGGCCTTGGGCTGATATCGTTTCTCGTCGAGGCCCAGGTCGCGAAGCACGCGCTTCACGAGCGCCAGCTGGTCCTGATCGTCGTAGATCGTGAAGTCCTTGGTGAGCCCCAAGCTCTCTCCGTGACGCCTCAGCAGCCGGGCGCAGGTCGCGTGAAACGTGCCCACCTGAACGGCGGTGCCCTGCTCCCCGAGCAGCCTAAGCAAACGCTCTCGCATCTCGCCAGCCGCCTTGTTGGTGAAGGTGACCGCGAGGATCCTCCAAGGCGCCACGTCGTGGGTGGCGATGAGGTGCGCGATGCGAAACGTGATCACGCGGGTCTTGCCGCTTCCGGCGCCCGCAAAGACCACGAGCGGCCCCCCCTCGTGAACGACTGCCTCGCGCTGAGGAGAATTCAGAGAGCCCAGGTCCAGCACCGGCTGAACGTAGCTGTCTGCCCGCCGAAAACCAGGCAAATACCGCGATCGCTCGAACCGTGCGGCGCCGATTGCTGGCCTTCGCGACGATTTGCGCGTAGACCATCACGCGTCGGTCGCGACGGCGACTAACCCCTTGAAAACGTCGAGGATCTTGGGTGAATCAACCGCTGTCCAATGCGTCCAAATCTGAGGAGGCCTCAGAGGGCTCCTCCAAGAAGGACGACCATGACTTGGTACAACGCGTACAGGCAGGAGACTCAGCGGCTTTTCGGGCGCTCTTCGACAAGTATCACCGCCGAGCGTTTGCCGTGGCCATGGGTGTCGTCAAAAACGAAGATGACGCTCTCGATGCCGTTCAAAATGCTTTCGTCAAGGTTCACAAGAACATACACAGGTTCCAAGGGAGCTCGAGTTTCTATACTTGGCTCTATCGTATCGTCATGAATGTCTCCATCGACCACATTCGGCGCACCAGCAGGCGGAAGAGCTTGGACTTCGACGAGCGCGTACTTCACGAGGAGAGCGAGGTCGCGGGAGACGGCGCGTTGATGCCACACGTCACGGATGCCAACCCGGGTAAGGCCGCCCTTCGCAGCGAGCTCGGGAGGGCCATCCAAGCCGCGCTCGGCGAGCTGCCGGAGCACCACCGCGCGGTGATCGTGCTCCGGGAGATCGAGGGCATGAGCTACGAAGAGATGGCCGAGGCCCTGGAAGTCCCCAAAGGGACTGTGATGAGCCGCTTGTTTCATGCGAGAAAGAAGATGCAGGCCGCGCTTGCCCCATATCTTTCGGGAGAGGTAGTTTCCGAGGACTAGTCATGGAGACCGGTAAGACAAAAGACGAGAAGCTTCAGATGTTCTTCGACGGAGAGCTTGCTCCGGAGGAGGAGGCCGCCGTGCGCCGTAGCCTCGAGGGCTCGGCTGAAGGCGCGGCGCAGTTGCGGGACTGGGAGCAGTTACGCAGCGCGATGAAGACCGTTTCCGCCGACTGGGCCGGTCAGCTCGACTCCGACGCGCTGTTCGCGCGGATCGAGTCCGAGATCAGCGCCCCCGTGGTCCCGATCGGGCAACCAAAGCAGGAGCAGCCGGCCCTGCGTGTCGTTCCGGGCGGCCGCGAACGACGTGTCTGGGGCGGGGTGGCGACCGGGTTCGCGGCAGCTGCCGCAATCTTCTTGGCGGTGATGGCGTGGCCGGAGTCTCATCTCGACCCAGCGCCAATCACACGAGGCTCGGAGGTGCTCGAAGCCGATTTCGGCTCCAACACAGGGACGATTTTCGAGGTCGAGGGGGGCGCCGGCGAATCTTTGGCCGTGGTTTGGATCGATGACGAAGAGGTAGGGCATCCATGAGTCTCATTCGACGCTTGCTGGTGATCGGCATCTTGCTGGGCGCTTACGTGACTTCTAGCGCGTCCGCGCAGGGCAGCTCCTTGGCCCGATCGGATCGCGCCTCGACGACGGCGAGCGTCCCAGCCGAGGTGCTCGTCGTCCTGGCCAAAGAGGAGCCGGGCAAGATCGACCCGCAGCTCGAGAAGCTGACCGCCCTCCGCAGGCCCCCGTTCAATTCGTTTCGCTCGATGACGATCTTGTCCCGGCCAAAGCTCAAGCTGACCCCCGGCAAGGACGCATTGGTTTCGTTGCCCAATGGCCGCAGGATGAAGCTGACTCTCCTCCGGGTGATGCCCGATGGACGCTACAAAGTGAAGGCGGCGATCAACCGGCCCGACAAGTCCGACTATCTGCCGCTTCTGCAAGTGGTAGCGTCCGCCGGCGATCCATTCTTCGTCGCCGGGCAGACGTACCAGGGCGGGACGCTCGTCGTTGGCGTCATCGTCGACCCTAAGAAGACCGCACGATAGGTGCGGGCGGACGACCCAGATGCGATCGAGATCGTGGGCCCTCCATCGCTCGCGCGACCGGCGGAAGTGGTCATCGAGGCGCTCTCGCCGGTCGTCACCCCCGAGCGCTTAGAAAGGATCGAAGAGGTCGTGCGGAGCCGAACCGATGGCCTGGTGTTGGTGCTGGACTGCATCGCCGACCCGCACAACTCGAGCGCGGTGTTGCGGAGCGCCGACGCGTTTGGCGTCCAAACGGTACACGTGATCGTCGGGGAGCATGGTTTTCGCGCGTCCCGAGGGGTGTCCAAAGGCACGCACCGATGGTTGGATGTCATGCGCTACGAAAGCGCCGAAGCGTGTGCGCGACATCTCAAGAAGGACGGCTACGCGATCTACGTCGCCGCCATGGGCGCTGAAACGCAGCCTGAAGACCTGCATGACACACCTCGCCTGGCGGTGGTGTTCGGAAACGAGCACCGCGGCGTCTCCCCGGAGATGCGCAGCATCGCCGATGGAACGTTTGCGATTCCGATGCGCGGCTTCGTCGAGAGCCTCAACATCTCAGTCGCCGCCGCGATCACGATGCAGGCACTCGCTCGAGACGGAAGGCCGAGTCTTCCGGTGGAACGGCATCAGGAGCTGAAGGCCAGATTCCTAATGAATTCGGTGAAGAAGGCTGACCAAGTGATCGAGAAATTCCTCGGGAATGATTAGATAGGCCCAACTGTCGTGAATTAGGGGGAAGGCGCGAAGCAGGGGATGCTATAGGCGCCGGCGGACGAGATGGCAGGCAAGCAAACGCAGAAGACAAAGCGCAAGCCAACCAAGCGCAAGCCGACCAAGCGCAAGCCGGCCAAGCGCAAGAAGCGGAAGCCGAGCGGCGGCTCGGTGCTGCCGAAATTGATCGGTGCGGCGCTGGTGGTAGGCGCGCTGCTCGTGCTGGGCGCGTACGCGTACTTCAGCCGCGACCTTCCATCCGTCAGCGCCTTGCGGGACTACAAGCCCCCGCAGACCACGCGGGTCTATGACCGTCATAAGAAGGTCATCGGCGAGATATTCTCCGAGCGTAGGACCGTGATTCCAATGTCGAAGGTCCCCCGGCACATGGTTCTCTCCGTCCTCGCTGCCGAGGATGCGGACTTCTACGAGCACGAGGGCCTCGACTACAACGGTATCCTGCGCGCGGTCGGCCGAGACATCGTCGCCGGTAGAGCCGCGCAGGGCGGCAGCACCATCACCCAGCAGGTGGTCAAGCTGATGCTCCTGACCCCCGAACGCACCTTGGCACGAAAGGTGCGGGAGCTCATCTTGGCGCGGCGCCTGGAGAACGAGCTCTCCAAGGACGAGATCCTGCACCTTTATCTCAACCATGTGAACTTTGGCCGTGGGCGCTACGGCGTCCAGGAAGCGGCGAGGTACTATTTCGCCAAGAACGCGAGCGAGCTCACCCTGGCGGAATCCGCGATGCTGGCCGGAATTCCGCAGGCGCCGTCGCGACTTTCGCCGCGGCGCAATCCGGAAGCCGCCAAGCGGCGCCAGGCGTATGTGCTGTCGCAGCTGGAGGCGAAGCGAGAGGTCTACTGGCCTGACCTGAGCGAGGAGGCGATCGCCGCCGCACGCAAAGAAAACGTCGAGCCCGCCCCAATGCCAGAGGGGTCTGGAAACGCACCCGAGGTGTTGTCCATCGCGCGCCAGGCGCTGCGCGCCGCCGCCGGTGACGAGGCGCTGGGCGAAGGCGGCTATGAGGTTCACACCACGATCGATCTGTCCTTGCAAAGGCAGGCGCGGAAGGCGCTACAGCGTGGGCTGCTCGCAGTCGACGACAGGCAGGGGTACCAAGGGCCGTTCCGCCGCTCCAAGCGGAGGGGCGGGCCGAAGCCCAGCGAGCCCAGCGACACGCTCAGAATGGGCCGAACGTATATTGCGCGGGTCACCGGATCAGACGACGAGAACGAAAGCATCCGGCTCAATGTCGCGGGTCATCCCGCCGTGCTTCCGATGCGCGACGCCAGCCGGTACAACCCGGACGGACGGCCAGCCTCGGCTTTCGCCAAGAAGGGCGATCTCCTCCCGGTGTCGATCAAGCTGCTGGGCGGAGAAGAGGACCCGGCCGTTGCACGAATGGAGCGCGGCCCCGAGGGCGCGGTCGTCGTCATCGAGCCCCGCTCACGACAGGTATTGGCGTTGGTCGGTAGCTTCACCGCCGAAAGTGGGTTCAACCGCGCCACGCAGGCGATTCGCCAGCCCGGCAGCGCCTTCAAGCCCATCGTTTACGCGCGTGCGATCCAGTCGCGCCGCTTCACGGCGGCATCGCTGGTTGTGGACGCACCAGCGGTCTACGAAGAGTGGAAGCCGCGCAACTATGAACAATGGAACTACCAGGGCGCCGTTCGGCTCCGCCAAGCGCTTGCGCGCTCGATCAACATGGTCGCCATTCGTGTGGTGGAGGACATCGGAGTGCACGATGTTGCCGAGTTTGCCCGACAGGACGGGATCACCACCAAGCTGGAAGAGGACATGGCGCTTGCGCTGGGGGCGAGCGGGGTGAGACCGATCGAGCTCGCCAACGCTTATGCGACGTTCGCAGCGGGCGGCCGCTGGGCTCCGACGCGGATCGTGACCAAACTCGTCGCTCCCGACGGAAGCCGGATACAACTCGACCCTGGCGAGCCCGCTCGCGACGTGATGACGCCGAGTGAAGCATACGTGATGACCAGCATGCTCCGGAGTGTGGTCACCGAGGGCACGGGGTCGCCCGCGCAGCGCCTCGAACGTGCGGTGGTCGGGAAGACGGGCACCAGCAACGAGGCGCGGGACGCCTGGTTCGTCGGTTACTCGCCCTCGGTCGTGGCCGGGGTTTGGGTCGGCTTCGACGACTCGCGATCGCTCGGCAAGCGCGAGACCGGCACGAGGACTGCGCTTCCGATCTGGATCGACGTCATGGATGCCGCGGACAAGACGCCGAAGGAAACCGATTTCGCAATGCCAAGCGGCGTGACGAGGGCCCTCATCGATCCGGCATCCGGCCTGCTGGCCTACGACGGACAGGAGGACGCCTTCGAAGAGGTCTTCCTCACGGGGACGGCCCCGGTCGAGGTCGCGAGGCCACCCGATGTCGCCGACCCGAATCTGTTCTTGATGGAACAGTACGAGGAGGAAGGCGAAAATGGCTCGACCGAGGCCCCGCGGCCGTCACGCGAAGAGCGAGTCCTCGGCGGCGTAGCCGCACCATGAACCGCTTCTCCACCCGCGTCGTCGTTCTCTTTGCGCTGGTTGCGACCTTCCCGGTCGCGCTGACGGGTATCGTCTGGCTGGCGGTGTCGCAGTGGGGAGCTGGCACTGGAACCGGCGAAGCGGAGATGGCCCGAACGCAGCTCGATGAGCTCGATGCGCAACGCAAAGCCGCGGTGAGCCGCCTTTGCCGGGACGACCTGGCCGTAGACACACTACTCCGGGACCGCAGTAAGGAGACACCCTCCGAGCTCGATTACGACCGCCTCTTTCGTGGATCGATGGAAGCCGCGGGGCTTCAGGCGTTGTGGGTACTGGACTCGCTGAGCGGAGATGTCATCGCCACAGGGCATCGCCATCGGTTACTCGGAGGTGATGGCGCCGAGATGACCCGCCAGGCGAGGAGCGCCGGGGACCGTGCATACGTGCTGGCGCTGGGCGACCGAGAGCACCAGAGATTCTTGGTCAGGTCGTGTTCGATGACGCGGGGAGGCGCAAACGTGACCCTGATTGCCGGACACCGCTTCTCTGACCTTCGAAGCCTCGACCCCCGGCAGCTCGTGATCACAGACGAGGCCGGTAAGCGAGACGAAGTGGTGGCAGAGCTGACGGATGCAGAGGGTGTTGCTCAGAGCGTGCTGGTTTGGCGCCCAAAGCTCGACCGGCGCGGCCCGCCGCTTCTCCTGTGGATCGCCTGCGTCGCCGTGCTTGCACTGGGGCTCGCGCTGATCTTTGGCGGTTACCTCAATCGCTGGCTTCAATCCTCGGTCGACGAGCTGACCGAAGCTGCCACACGAGTCGGACGTGGCGACTTCGACACGACGCTGCGAGGCGGCCCAGGCGGAGCGTTCCCCGCGACCGCGACGGCGTTCAATCGAATGACGCGGGACCTGAGGGACGCGAGGGAACAGCTCCGCCAGACGGAACGAATCGCCGCATGGCAGGAGATCGCAAAGAGTCTCGCGCACGAGCTCAAGAATCCTTTGTCGCCCATTCGTCTTTCGATCGAGACTTTGCGCAAGGCGCATGAACGCTCGCACGAAGAGTTCGACTCACTGTTCGAGGAGTCGACAAGGACGATTCTGCAGGAGGTCGAGCGCCTGCGGAACATCGTCGACGAGTTCAGCCGCTTCGCGCGGCTCCCTGCGCCCAAGCTCGAGCAGGCCGACCTCCGAGAGGTCGTCGCCCAGGCCGCCTCCCTGCACGCGGAGGGCGAGGCGCCAGTCACCACCACTCTCCCCGGCGCACCGGTTGTGGCGTTCGTGGATGCCGGTCAGATCACGCAGGTGCTGCACAACTTGCTGCAGAACGCGCGCGACGCGGCCACAGAGGCGCATCCCGCCGGCGGGGCCGAGGTTGAGCTGAGCCTTCAGGAGAAGGCAGGGACCGCGTACATTCGCGTGGAGGACAATGGGGCTGGCATCCCAGCTGATCAGGCAGAGGCGATCTTCGAGCCGTACTACACGCGCAAAGAGGGTGGCACGGGGCTTGGGTTGGCGATCACGCAACGGATTGTGACCGAGCACGGCGGCCGCATCGACGTGGATTCGCGGGCTGGGCGGACGGTGTTCACGGTGGTGCTGCGACAGGGGTGACAGCGCCAGTGTCAGTGCCCCGGCCTAGACCGTCGGCAACGACCCGGGCCTTTGCACCTTTCCCTGGGTGAGAATCGGAAGGTACCGCCACGCAAAACAAACAAACCCGAGGAACCACGCCGCCGCCGACACCGCCAGTAATGCGCGGGCGCCTGGCCCGATCGTCGCCGACACGCGGCAAATCGCCGCCGCCGTGATCAACACGTACGCCGCGGTCAGCACCGGGTGGCTTTCGAGTGGTCGGCTCGTGTGACCGAGCGCTGCGCGGCCGGCGATAGCGATGATCATGGTCGTGATTGCGCCGCTCGTTAGCGCGTGGATCCCTGCGGTTCGAGGAAGCAGGCCGAGTTCCGCAAAGGCCAGAAAGAGGAAACCGAGTGGGAGCCAGGAGAAGGCGACGTGCAGCACCCACACGAGTGGCTCGCTGCCCGTGTGAATCCCCTGCCAGCGAGTGAGCCGAATGAACAGCATGACGCTGGTGAGCAATCCGAGGACGGCAGTCCATCGGGACGGCGCTCCAAGCAAGTGGAGGACTGCGAATGCCACCATGAGCGAAGTCGTGAATAGGTCGAAGCGATCGAACGTGGGCGGCAGCGTCGCCGGCTCGCGCTTCTGCTCTACGAGTTGACGTTTCAACCAGTTGCGCGTGAACCCAGGAATCACCCGGCCGCCGATCAAATTGATGAGCATGACGACGAGCCATAGGCCGGCGAAGAGAGCGGTCATGGTCCAGCTCGCGTTCTGCGTCATCCCCCAAAAGAAGAGAGCGTCGGTCACCGGCAGCAAGCCCAGAATCACGAGCACCGTGTAGTTGCGCTGACTGCGAGCGGCGATGACCTCTCGGCTCATCAGCACGAAGAGCAGCAGCCCATACCCGAGGTCCGCTGCGATGGCGGGTGGGAGCAAACTCTGAGACGGCAGCACAAATAGGACACGTGCGGTCACCCATAGAGCGCTGAGGATCATCAAGGGAGCGCCGGCAACCGGCGGACGCTTCGTCCAAGTCGCCACGGCGGTCAGGGCGAAACCACCGATGGCTGCCCAGGCAAATCCGTAGATCATCTCGTGTGCGTGCCACCAGCTGGGCGTCCCGAGCGAAGTCGGCATCGGAAGATACCCAAGCCAGGCCGCCGCCCAGACCGGAACCACCGCGAGCGCGTAGAGCGTCGCGAGGAGGAAGAGCGGGCGGAAGGCGTAGGTGAAGAGAACCGTCATTGCCGAGGCAACCATCTACTACCGGACCCCCC
>Ga0316191_10002353_pt1 | contig 13717 bp, 12 predicted proteins | sample Eddworburr2cm_MG_FD_204928 | JGI IMG/M metagenome (GOLD analysis project Ga0316191, IMG submission 204928) | Coastal sediment microbial communities from Maine, United States - Eddy worm burrow 2 cm | ecosystem: Environmental > Aquatic > Marine > Coastal > Sediment | place: USA: Maine...
AGGGTTTTTGCAAGAGGCTCAGCTGTTAGGTTCATCACACGCCGTCCCAAGAGATTCAACCCTGCGATGGAGCTAAAAGCTAATGGCTAAGAGCTAATGGCCAAGGGCTGATAGCTCCCTACTCCGCTTCCTCAACCCAAACCATCTCGGCGTTCTCAGGCAACGGCCTGAAGAGATCGAAATCCGGGTGGAACTGAGCCAGAAACTCCACCGACAGGAGTCGATAGGTGACCCACACAGGAAGGAGCAGCACGGTTCCGAGATAGGGCACCGCCGCCAAACAACAGGTCATCATGCAGAAAACACCGAAGAAGATGGCAAAGATCGTCGCGAGCATGAGCACGAAGAGCCCATAGACCAAGAAGCCCGCCGGACGTGCCTTCAACCACGGCAGGAAGGCGCGCCAGGCGTCGAGCACAGGCATCTCATAGCGATACATGATGGGAATCACGAACGACTCGGTCATGAGAGCAACAAAGGCTGCGGCGATGCCGAAGACCACCAACCCCACGACCCCGAGCACTCCCGCCGCGACCGACAGACCCTCGAGGGCATCGTGGAAGGAGAAACCGGCGGCCGGAGCGAAGAAGAGCAACGCGACCAGGAGGACGCCGAAAACGCAGGCGAGGCTGAAGCACAAGCGCCACAGGAAGAGCGAGTTCCCCAGGGCTTCGTGGCGTTTCCAGGGTTCGACGATCTCGGCCTCATTGCGAACCACGTTGCCCAGAAAGATGAACTTGAAGCGCGACGTGACCCACAGCAGGAGAACGGCGACCGCGAGACCGAGCATGATCCCCATGACCGCCAACGGCAGCCAGATCGCGCTGGCGGATATCCCGTCCCACGCATGATCCAGACCCGACCAGACCTGTCTTCCGGCGTCATTCGAATCCGCCCGCGCCGCGGCGGCGGAGCCGGTGTCCGTCGTGAGTCCGGCCACCCAGGCGGCGAAGGCCAGCAACAACCACTTTGCCAGATCGAACGGCTGCCAGAGAATCACCCGGGTTCGTTCCCAGGCGCGTGACAACGGTTCGAAGTATCCAATTCTCATCGATCCTCCCGCGGGGCGCTCGATCGATTGTAGAACGACCGCGAATCCCCGGTTTGCAATGCCGACCACTTCGGCCGGCATCCACCCCTTCAAACGGCAAAAGACCGGGAATTGTTCTCAGGAGAATCTCATGGCCCGCGCGATGACCTCGATCGGATGCAGAGCATCGACCCCGGTAAGGGCCTCGATCTGGTGCCGACAGCTGGTCCCGGCGGCGGCCACCAGGGTTTGAGCCGGCAACGCGCGGATGAGCTGAACAAGGGGTGCGGCCACCGCCCGCGAGAGATCCCGGTTGACCTCGAGCATCCCGAAGACGCCCGCCATCCCGCAGCAACCGGTCTCGAGCTCTCGGACGATCGCGCCCGGAATGCGCCCGAGGAGCTCCACCGCCCGTCGAGGATCGGCCAGCGCCTTGGTGTGGCAGTGTCCGTGGACCACCACCGCCAGCTCCCGCTTCGACCAGGGCAGCTCTGACAACGCCTCTGGGTCCATGGCATCGAGGAGAAGATCCTCCACCAGCACGCACCGTCTCGCCACCTCGTCGGCGCCGCGCAGACCGAGCTGCCGATACTCATCGACGAAGACCGAGTAACACGAGGGTTCGAGAAAGGCGATGGCCTCCGACCTTCCGACGAGGAGGCTCAGATTGTGCGAGCCGAGACGACGAAGCTCGGCGAGATGGCCGCGGCTCGCCGCCGGACGGCCACAGCACTTCCGACCCTCCACGAGACCGACCTCAAAACCGAGAATCTCCAACACCTTGACCGCGGCACGGCCGACCCGAGCTTCGTGGTAACGGGTCCAGGTGTCGTCCCAGAGCAGCACCCGTCCGCGTGATCCGGGTGACGAACCCGGCCTTCGATGGAACCACCGATCGAAACGGTGTCGGGTGAAGGGCGGCAACGGCGCGTCCGCCGCCACCCCGAAGGCGCGTTTCATGACGGCCCGGACCCAGCGCAGACCGAGCACCGGGTTCGCGATCCACGGAATCGCGGTTCCCACCCGACCGAGAAGATCCGACGATGCCACGAGACGGTCGAAGAGGGGCCCACCGCCCTCGGCGTGGCGGGTCGCCACGAGCTCGGCCTTGAGCGCCGCCAGATCGACGTTGGACGGGCACTCGGTGCGACACGCCTTGCACGACAGGCAACTCGTCAACACCGATGAGAGCTCCGGCGAGCTCAGTGGGTCGACGCCGAACCGACCCTCGAGAGCCGCACGGATGGTGTTCGCGCGGCCCCTGGTCGAGTGGGCCTCGTCACCGGTGGCGACAAAGGTCGGACACATGGTCGGTGTTTCCTTCAGACAGCCGCCGCAACCGTTGCACTGCTCGAGATTGGCGACAAATGAGTGGTCACGATCGACAAACCCGAGCTCGCCCACCAGCACGGGATCGAGGTGCGATCCTGTCCCGAGGCGCAGATCGCCGTCGATGTGGAAGCGCCCGGAATCGACGATCTTTCCCGGGTTCATGAGCCCTCGCGGATCAAAGAGCCGCTTGAGCTGCCGCGACGCCTCGGTCAGCTCCGGTCCGAGGTGCTCCTCCAGGTACTCGGTGCGTGCGATGCCGACGCCATGCTCGGCAGCCAGCGAGCCTCCGAACTCCCGGCACAGCTGAGACACCTCGTCGGCGACCTTGCGCAGGTGTTCGAGATCTCCCGCTTCGTGAAGATCCAGAATCGGACGGACGTGCAGTTCGCCCGACGCCGCGTGGCCGTAGTACGAGGCCTCGAGCCCGAGGGGCCGCATGATCTCCCGGAGCCCATTCACGTACGCGGGAAGCCGGTCGGGTCTGACACAGACGTCCTCGATACCCGCGGTCGCCTTGGCCGGACCCGCGCGCCCGGTCAACAGCGACAGCCCGGCCTTGCGCAACGCCCAGACCAGCGCCTGATCGGACGGGTCGGGAAGCATCAGACGCCGGTCGCCGAGATCGGTCGCATCGAACTCGGCGAGATGCGCATCGACCTCGTCGAAAAACTCCACCAAAAGGACGGACTCGCACGGTCGATCGTCGAGCTCCAGGAGCTCGCGAGCGGCGGCGAAGGCGCGCTGCCCTCGCGTCTGATCGAGGAGAATGCGGTCGATGTGCTCCACCGCCGCCGGTTCGAGCTCCGCCACGTCCACCGCCGCCTGCATGGCCTCGGCCACCGACGAGAAGAAGATCACCCCCAAGCCGCAGCGGGCGGGCTTGGGGACCACCGACAGCACGGCGCAGGTGACGGCGGCAAGCGTGCCTTCGGACCCGGTCACGAGTCGGCTGAGATCGCCGGGCGCCCGCAGGGCGTGATCGAAGCCAAAGCCGGGCCATCGTTTGACAAGGCTCGGCGGCATCCTGTGCCTGATCTCCGCCGCGTGCTCAGCCACGAGCACATCGGCCTCCTGGCGGAGGCCGGCAAGGTCGTCGTGGTCGCGTCCAACCCAGGCCACGCTGCCATCCGCCAGCGCCACCTCGAGGGCGATGACGTGGTCGACCGTGGTGCCGTAGACCGGCGCGTGGGCGCCGGATGAGTTGTTGCCGATCATCCCACCGAGGGTGGCGCGGGACGAGGTCGCCACGTCGGGCCCGAACCACAGACCGTGTGGCGAGAGAAAGCTGTTGAGTCCGTCGAGGACCGCCCCCGGCCCGACCCGCACGGTCTGCCGCTCCAAATCGAGATCCGAGATCGACCGGTTGCTTCTCGCCAGGTCGACCACCAAGCCGGATCCCAACGCGCCACCCGCCAGACCGGTGCCGGCGCCGCGAGGAGTGATCTCGAGCCCGGCGTCCGCCGCCGCCGCCAGCAACCGACCGGCTTCACCGGCGTTCGAGGGAAAGGCCACCGCCTGCGGTTCGATCTTGTGGATCGACGCGTCGGTGGAGTAGAGCACGCGAGTCAGCGTGTCGGCGCGCACCTCACACCCCGTCGCCTCCAGGGCACGATGTTGATCGGAGGTGAGATCCGGGGCCATCTGAGGATTGTACGTGACGCGTCCATTCTTTCGGTTCCTCCGGTCTTGCGAAAAATTCTTGTGTGTTGCGACCCTCCAACGGTATCCTTGTGGCCGCGGTCTTGGTCGGCCGTCGGAGGATTGATGGAGATCACCGGGTTCAGTCTGAGCGTGCTCGCCGCGGCCGGCGGCGTGGCGTTCCTCCACACCCTCCTCGGACCGGACCACTACCTCCCGTTCATCGTCCTGGCCCGGGCGCGGTCCTGGTCCATGACCCGCACCCTGGTGGTCACGGCAATCTGCGGTTTCGGCCACGTCGCGTCCTCGGTCCTCCTCGGCGGCCTCGGCGTTGGATTCGGGGTGGCGGTGGCCAAGATCGAGGGCGTCGAGGGTGGCCGCGGCGATCTCGCGGCCTGGGCTCTCGTTGCCTTCGGACTGGCGTACGCGCTCTGGGGACTTCGCCACGCTCTGCGCAAGAGACAGGGCATCGAAACCCACGAACACCACGGACACGTCCACCTGCACACCCACGGAGACGCCAGTCACCAACACGCGCACGGCATGGGCTCGAAGCTGACCTTCTGGGCGCTCTTTTTGGTCTTCGTCCTCGGTCCGTGCGAACCGCTGATTCCACTCTTCGTGCTGCCCGCGAGCCGCGGCGACTGGACTCTGGCGGTGGCGACCGCGGTGGTCTTCACCATCGTCACTCTCGTGACCATGGTGAGTCTCACCGCCGCCGCGCTGACCGGCGCCAAACAGCTGCGGCTCGGGCCCCTCGAGCGTTGGTCGCACGCGTTGGCCGGATCAGTGGTTGCGGCTTCCGGTCTGGCCATTCTCTTCCTCGGCCTCTGAATTCCACCCGTTCCGTGGTCAGCTTCTCCAACCGCGTCCCAAACCGACTCGAGTCGAACCGCCTCGCATCGGCGAGGGCCCTCGCAGGAGAGATCCCCTACGATCTCAGTATCAGCAACCCGACCGTCTGCGGTCTCCCCTATCCCGACGATCTTCTCTCTGAGCTGGCGAACCCGGATGGGCTCCGATATTCCCCGGATCCCATGGGGCCGGTCCGGGCGCGACGTGCGGTGTCCGACGCATACACGCGAAAGCGCATACTCGTCGACCCGGACAACGTCGTTCTCACCGCCTCGACTTCTGAAGCCTACAGCCTGCTCTTCAAACTGCTCTGCAACCCGGGCGACACGATCGTCACCCCGACCCCGTCCTACCCTCTCTTCGATCAGCTCTGCCGCCTCGACGGCCTCCGCACCCACCCCCTCCCCCTCGATCCTGACGACGACTGGCGACCGGTTCTCGGAGCCACCGACGCCGCACCCGACAACACCCGGGCGGTGATCGTCGTCCATCCCAACAACCCGACGGGCTCTCACATCCACCCTGAGGACGGCGCGGCTCTCGCGAAGATCTGCCGCGACCGCGGTTGGGCGCTGGTGGCCGACGAGGTCTTTCTGCCGTTCGTCCTCGATGGCGGCCCCGGATCGGAGACCAGCTTCGCGTCCCGGAACGATGTACTGACCTTCACCCTGGGGGGACTCTCCAAGAGCGTCGGTCTACCGCAGCTCAAGCTGTCCTGGATGGTGGTCGGCGGACCCGACGACCTGGTCACCGAAACCCTCGAACGCCTCGAGTACATCGCCGATGCCTATCTCTCGGTGAACACCCCGGTGGCACTGGCCGCACCGCATCTGTTGGCGGCAGCGACCACCGTCCGGTCCGCCATCATCGATCGGTGCCGCACCAACCTCGAAACCCTTCGCTCCATGGCCGCATCGCTACCGGCCGCCTGCGTTCCGGCGGTCGGTGGCGGGTGGAGCGCCATCATCCGTCTTCCGGCGGTGCTCAATGACGAGGAGATGGCCGTCCGTCTGCTCACCGAGCGGGGCGTCGCCGTCCAACCAGGCTTCCTCTTCGATCTCCCGACCGAGGGAACCATGGTGCTCAGCCTGCTGACCCCGGAGCCGGTCTGGCGGGCGGGGCTCGAGGAGGTATTCGACGCGGTTCGTGGTTGGATCTGACTTCAGCGCCAGATCGGGCGAGTATCAGTCCCGCCCCTACGGATCTGACTGTAGGGGAGGGGTTTACACCCTCCACTTCAAGCCGTTGACCCCACTAGTGTACCCCGCCACAATTGGGGTGAAGTATCGAGAGTGCCGACGCGCGCTCCTGCCGGTGTTTCGCGAATGAGGCGTACCGTTTCGTACGTTGATTTCGCGAAGCACCGGCAGGTGGGATGGATCGGTGCTCGAATACCGCCTCCAATTGTGGCGGGGTGCACTAGCTGCCTACTCCGGCAGGAGCGGCGCCAGCAGACGGCGCACCTCTTCGCCCGTCAATCGCCGGTTTTCCAACAAGGCGGCGGCGAGGGCCTCGACCGCCGGCCAGCTCCCCCGGAGCAGGTCCTCGATGTGATCACCAACCATTTCGAGAAAAGGAAGGACCCGTTCGCAGTCGCCGACGACCTGCATGGCGAGCCGCACCGCCGTGTCGAGATCCTCGCTGCCCTCGTCCCAGTTCCGATGTCCGCTGACCATGGCCTCGGCCACCATCCCGGCCGCGGTGCACAGCAGTCGCCGCTCGATGGGCGCCGTGGGAATGCTCGGGTCGTGCTCCGATCCGTGCTCCTCGGCGAATCGGAGCGACCGCACGCTGCCCGAGAGCTCATCGTCACCGACGATCTCCACCTCGGTCACCTGTTGACCGCAGAGTTGGGCCATCACCGCGTGGCCGGCCTCGTGGTAGGCGGTCAGCATGAGCAGGTTGTCGATCTCCACCTGACTCCGTTTCTTTGAAGCGATGATCGTGCCGGTGGCGCGCCCGACCGAAGCCCGAACTACCGCAGCTTCCACCTCATGGAGCGGTCCTGCATCCACCGCACCGCGAGGGCGTCGCGGAGACCGGAGAACGCCCGGTCGAGGGTGCCGTACTTGCTCGACCCGGTGAGCCGAGACGCGTGCCGGACGGGCATCTGTTGGACCGAAAACCCCTCCATACGCAAGAGCGTGGGAAGGAATCGGTGCATCCCGGTGAAGAGCTTCACCGACCGGATCGCCTCGGCTCGAAAGACCTTGATGGGACAGCCGGTGTCGATGATGTCCTCCCGGGTCAGCCGATTCCGAACCCCGTTGGCGAACCATGAGCTGAACTTGCGCCAGCCGGTGTCCCTGCGATCGGCCCTGATCCCCACAACAGAGTCCAGCCCTTCATCCCGAAGCGTGTGGAGCAGCTGTGGGAGGTCCTCCGGATAGGTCTGAAGATCGGCATCGAGAAGCCCGATGTATCTGCCCCTGGCGTGACGAAACCCTGCATCCAGACCCGAGGTCTGGCCGCGGTTGGCCACGAAGTGAAGTACCCGGATGCGCTCGTCGGCGACGGCGAGCTCATCCATCTTCTCCCCGGAACCGTCGGTTGACCCGTCGTCGACCAGCACGAGCTCCCAATCGAGGGCAGCGCTGTCGAGGGCGCCGCGAACCCGCTCCACCAGGGGATCGAGGCAGCCGATCTCGTTGTAGACAGGGACCACCACCGAGAGCTCGCGTGTTGCGGATTCACTCATGGAGAAAGAGTATCAGAAGGGAGCCTGTTCCGGAATGAGCTCGGCCCCTGAAACGCGCCGCAGAGGCCCGATCGGTGCTCAGGTCGAGCGAGGGGTAAGGAGGTTAAAAGGTAAGAAATTAGAGGGTCAGAAGGTTAAAAGGTACGAAGTTAGAAGGTCAGAAAGTTAGAAAGTGAGAGGTGAGAGGTAATTCAATCAGCCTTTCAGCAATCCCAATTCTGACGCGATGGACCTTTTCACCAGCGAGCGAAGCGAGCGCTGACCTTCTCACCTCCTCACCCGCTACACCAAATCCGCATCCGCCATGGTCAGATAGACTCTGCCATCGAGATCTGTGACATCGAGTTCTGGGTGGAAGGCCCGCGCCACCATCACCAACTGGCCCGGCACCTCGCTCCGGGTGAATCCCCGACCCTCGAGCAGCTTCCGCCCGTCGGGGTCGCCGTTGAGCCAGAGCTCCTCGAGCTCGGCTCCGGTTTGGGCTGCGAGACCGATGGACAGTTGGTTGGCAAGCTCGAGCGCACCCGGGTGACGGTGGTCCCACAGCAGATCGACCCAGCGGCACCGGCCCTCGTCGGTCCTGAAGACAACGAAGGCAACCGGTGTGCTCGCGAATCGGGGGAAAATCAGAAATCGGTGGTAGTGGATCGATGGATGACCGGCGAATCGGTGGAGCGCGCGGTCGGCATCGCGGATGACCGCCACCGGATACGATGGTCGCGCCCGGCGCCACAGATCATCGAGGCGGGGCTCCCAGTCGGCGGCAAGCTCGGCCCGGTAGAGGTGGCGCCACCGGCTCGAAACCGCCGCCGCCGGTGGGCGCGACAGATAGATGATGGGCTGGGGCTCGACGGCGTCGTATCCGAGCTGGAGCACACCGAGCCGCAGAGGCCGGGGGCTGGGAAAGCCATAGAGCAGCGTGGCCCGGCCCGACTCGCCGAAGGTCTCGAAGAAGGCCTCGACCGTCCGCACCCACACCCCCTTGCGGGTGAACCCGCGGCGGGCGGCACGGGTGGAGAAGACATCGACGATCTGGGCCGCGCTCCACTCCCGCCCATCGATGGTGAATCGCACCGGCATCCCGGCGTAGTGGGCGAGGAGATCGCCTTCGATCTCGGCGAGCATGATGAGCCGACCTTCCGGCTGTGGCGGAAACTTCCACGCCCAGTCGTCGAGGCTCCGATCGAGGTTGAACGCGGCGTTGAAACCATCGTTGACGGCCACCTCGTCAGCCGGAGAAAAAGGCCTCATCACGAGCTCGGAAGTCTTCACCGTGTCTGCCACGTCCATCTCCCCTGCAGCCGCCAACGACCACCCTCCCGCCTGGCCGCCACAGCGTACCAGCGATCGATCCCCGCGATCTCGAGGATCGCCGGAGGGACCGAGGACACCCGAAGGCTCCCCAGGGATGGCTGCATCCGGTTTACGATCGAGATCAGCCAAACGTCGGCCTCGATCTCGGGGATCTCCGAAGGCCGCTCGACCTCGGTGAAGTCCGGCCCCGGCGGTTCCACCCGCGGGGCCAACCGGCTCAGCAGCACTCGAACGAGTCGCGGGTAGTTCCGGTCAAAGAAGCGGACCCGCGACCGCTCCTCCACGGCGGCGCTGTCACCGTGACGGCACGTCGAGTGCCCCCATCGGTGGACCACCCTCGAACCGGGGACCAACGCCAGTCGGGCGCCCAACCGACGGGCCCGCCACAGCCACTCGGTCTCCTCGTAGTAGAGGAAATATCCCTCGTCCAGCGGCCCGAGTCGTTGAGCTGTGTCGCGACTCAGGGCGAGCAGGGGTCCGCGGAGGGATGGAACGGGGCAGGGATCGTCCGCGGTCCACACCCTCCAACTCCGCTCGATGACCCGCTCCAGGGCGCGGCGACTCGGCCACCGTCGGCCCATGGTCCGGGCCAACTCGGCGGCCGGGCTCGGGTCGTCCGGGATCGGCAGGATGAGCTCGCCGGCGCGATCCCAGAACAACTGAGGGCCGGCAACATCCACACCATCCGCAACCACGTCCGCCAGCGCACCGACACTGCCCTCGAGAAAGACGATATCCGGGTTCCCGAGAAGAAGGAGCTCGCCCGAAGCTTCCGACACGCCCGCGTTGAGGCCGGCTGCGTAGCCTTGATTCGGCCGTCGCAGAACTCGGTCGGGCCGTGTCGCCTCGACCATGGACGCTTCGTGATCGTCTTCGGAGTGTTCCACCACGATGACCTCGGTCAGGAATCCGGCCGTCTTTGCCTGTTGCCGAAAACTCTCGACGCACTCGGGCAACACACCCGACGAGTGGTGGCAGACGGAAATCAACGAGATCTTCACGCCCTTTGCCCCCACCCACCCGAGGCGGCCCAATGGGCGGCCTCGTCCAGAGTCGCTCCCACCGCGTCCTCAGAAAAGCACTCTGCCCGTTCGAGCCCGCGCCGGCGCATGGTTCGCCACTTCAGTCCACTCGCGAGAATCCGCTCGGCCGCAGTGGCAAATGCCTCGACATCGCCGGAGGACACCAGTTCCGCCGCCCCCGAGGCGAAGCCCTGGTGCGACGGGATCCGCGACGCCACCACCGGTAGACCACAGGCCATGGCCTCGAGAACGGCCAGCCCAAAGCCCTCGGACTCCCACGACGGAGCGAGCAGGAGGTCGCAGCCCCTCAGGAGGTCCGCGACTTCGGGCGGATCGAGATGATGGTGGAACTCGTCCGGCTCCATCACTTTCCTCTCGGCCTCTGAGAGGGGCCATTGGGACAGCCGGACAAGTTGGAGATCGACCCCGCGCTCCCGCAGCAATCGAACGACGTTGAGCGCGGTATCGACCCCCTTCATATAGAACTCGAAGGGGTGGGCAACGAGCACCCTGGGCCGGGGTCCCGGTCCCTTTCGATCCATCGGCTGCCAGTACGGTTCGAGCGCCGGCGGCACGATCCTGACCGGGCGTTGGAATCGGTCCCGATTCAGAGTGGCGAGATGGGGTGAGACGGTCCAGGTCGGGATGACCATGGAGTAGGTTTCGAGAATCTTCGGGTGCTCATCGCGGTTGTGCTCGAGGGCGGCCTCGAAGCCCTGGCAGAAATGAACCGTCCGGCCGGTGGGCAATGCCGCTGCCGCGGCCACGGTGGTCCAGAAGGTCGCCACGTGGAGCTCGGCCTCCGGAACGTGTTCGGCGGTGAACTCGGGAACCGGGCGAAAATCGTCAGCGGTCGGGTACCACGTGGGTCTGGGTCCGCGGCTGACGACGGTGACCCGGTGGCCGGCCCGGCGCAGCAGATCGGCGTGGTGCAGGACCACCTTGACACCGCCGAAAAGCGCGGTGTCCTCGAGCAGGTAGTTGATCCTCAGGGACCGACGGTCGGTCAAAGCCTCTCCCACTGATGCTCGACGTCGATCAGCGACGGCGTCCACTGAGAAGACTCGAAACGCACGGCCTCGGTGAGGATCACCTGGTCGTGGTTGTAGAGCCCGCTCTCATCGAGGAGGAAGGCATAGACGTGAAACGTGCCGGCCGCGATGGGCAGTGATGGGACCCTGAACTGAAGGCGGTATCGGGTGTCGCCGCTGATGGGATCGGCTCCGTCGCGCTTGGTGGAGGCGGCGAGGACGCAGCGGCCGTCCAGGGTGTCGAGAGTCACAGCGAGGTGAAACGGCTCCTCGGGATCAGAGCTGGTGAACTCCACATCGACGACGAGCTCGTCCCCGGCGCTGAGGTCGAGAGGAAGACCGGTGGAACTCCCCCCGGGACGCACCGCGGTGATCCGACCCACCTTCTTCCCCTGGGCGGTGGCCGCCGCACCGGAGTCGGCCTCGGCATCCCCGGCGCCCACCCGCCGCATGTTCCTCGCCTGCAGGTGCGCCTCGTAGGCGTCAACCACCTCCTGGGCCGGACCCTCCCGCTCGACACGGCCCCGGGCGAGCCAGACGGCCCGGTCGCAGAACATGGTCACGAAGTACATGGCGTGCGAGCAGAAGACGATGGTCGTTCCCCGGTCCTTGATCTCGCGGATCTTGTCGATGCATTTCTTCTGAAAGTAGCCGTCCCCGACCGCCAACGCTTCGTCCACCACCAGAACCTCAGGATCGACGTGGGTGGCGACGGCAAAGGCGAGCCGCATGGCCATCCCGGTGGAGTAGCTCTTGACCGGGTGGTGGATGAACTCGCCAAGCTCGGCAAAGGCGAAAATGTCTTCGAGGCGGCTCTCCATCTCCTGTTTGTCGAGGCCCATCAGGGCCCCGTAGAGCATCGCATTGTCTTGACCGGAGAACTCCGGGTGGAAGGCGGCGCCGAGTTCGAGAATGGCCGCCACGGTTCCGCTGACCTCGACCTCGCCCACGGTTGGGCTGGTGGTGCCGGCGATGATCTTCATCAGGGTCGATTTGCCCGAGCCGTTCTCACCGATGATCCCGACGGCGGTCCCCGACTCGACCTCGAGGCTGACGTGGTCGAGGGCCTGGATATCGAGGTGGCGGCTCCGGCGTCCGATCACCCTTTTGATCCGCTCCGTCGGCGACGCATAGACCCGGTACCACTTGTGCACCTCCCGCACGGAGACGGCGGAGTGACCCGGAGTCAAAGCCATGATGGAGCGAAAGATACCACGGACCCGCGAGCGACTGTAAACACCCTGTAACGGCGAAGGCCACGCAGAACCGTTCACCCTATAATGCTCGGGATCGATGTGGGGAGCGCCGTCGGCTCGCAGACTTCACCGGGTATGAACTGCGGGCGAAGCCTCCTCTGCCAAGGAGAGAACCATGAATCGACGCCACCTCACGCCCCTGCTCGTCGCCGTCTTCGCCACGCTGACCGGCCTCGCCTCGGCCGCAACCCCCACCGTCGACAGCCTGGTCGAGCGGGCGATCTCGGCAGCCGAGACCGACTCGACCCTCGCAAAACACGACATGCTTCGGATGGTGATTCGCCAGGAAGAAACCACGTCCGACGGCTCGGCCACCGTTCGTGATCTCAGTGCAACCGTCCACGGGGGTCGTCTGGAGAACATCCGGGTGGAACTCGACGGCGGAACCAGCCTCGTGCTCAACAACGGCACCGGATGGGCCATCATGCAGGGCGAGCTCGACACCCGCGTCCAGACTCCGCGCATGGCCGCCGGAACGATCCGGCAGACCGTCTTCCCGTTGATGCTTCCGTTCTCGCTCCGCATGGATGGGGTCCTGCTCGGCGCCACGGTCTCCGAGGCCAACTTCGACAACACTCCGGCCTGGGTCATCGAGGTCCGGTTCGAGCCCGATTTCTTTGCCGCCCCGACCATGGTCACGACCTGGAAGATCTTCATCAGCCGCGAGGGCAACCTCGTTCTCGGGGCCGAGTTCCAACCGCCCGCCGAATTCCGCGCAGTGATGGATGAAGGTATCCGATACCGAACCCTCACACGGCAGGACGTCGACGGACTCAACCTGCCGGCTCAGATTCTGTTGGATGGCATCGATCTCAACGGAGTGGAGAATGGCCACGTCCGGGTGACCAAGATCGAGTCAACAACCATCGGGCCCTTGGATCTTTCGATCTTCATCCACCCCAGCGAGAAAGAGCGGCTCGATTCCGGCGATGTGCTCTAGCAATTTTCACCAGCTTTTCAGCTGGTGAAAATTGCCGGCCTTCGGCGCCCGGCCGGTGGTCGATCTGACTTCGTGGTGATGCCTTCTTGACTGGAACGGGAATGACAAGGGTGTGTCATTGGGAGCGAGGGGCTCCGCTTGCCACGGCAAAGGCCGTCGGGCGGAGCCGGGACGACCGAGTCGACGCCCCCCCACAAAAAAGGGCGGCCCGTCGGGCCGCCCCGTTGCGATTTGTGTACGCGGTTGAACCGCTGTCGCCGGTCTACTCGACCGCGGCTCCGAGCACCTCGGTGGCTGGGATCAGGATGGGATCCTGGGTCCGATTGTCGATCACCGATGCGTAGGCCGCCACCGGACCGCCCGACAGCACTTTGATCTCCACCGACCCGACCATATCCAGGTTCCCGATATGGGCGAACTCGAAGATGTTGCCCTGAACCAGCACCCCGGGACCGACCTGGAGATTGGGAATCCGGCCGACCCGCACCCCGGCGGTGTCGAAGACGTTGATCTCGACCGCTGCGGTGTTGTTCCCGCTGGTGTTGAGCACACCGACGTTGGTCCGGAAACCGGACGTGTTGTCCGGGTAGTTCGAGACCCC
>Ga0316191_10002354_pt1 | contig 13717 bp, 24 predicted proteins | sample Eddworburr2cm_MG_FD_204928 | JGI IMG/M metagenome (GOLD analysis project Ga0316191, IMG submission 204928) | Coastal sediment microbial communities from Maine, United States - Eddy worm burrow 2 cm | ecosystem: Environmental > Aquatic > Marine > Coastal > Sediment | place: USA: Maine...
CCATGCCTGTCTTCTGCTCGACCCGAATACACGCAGACTTCAGGTTGCGACCATAGTTCGAACATGCCCCGTGAATGATTCAGCTTGAGCGGTTGCAGCAGCATCCGTTGCGTGGTGAGTTGTTCGATCATTCCTCCGCAGCCCCCAGCTTGTGCCTTTCTATCCAGAGTTGTTTAGTGAGCGCATATTCATAGTCAAGGCCGTCCCAGACCTGTGCTGACCCCTGATAGCTGGTATCGGTGTTGCCGAGGTCATCATCGGACAGCTTGAAGGCGCGAATCCGCTGCATTCCGAGTTTTTCCAGAACACGCTGAGAAGACAGGTTTCTCTCATATGTCTGAGCAGTGACCGTAGCCAGATCACTGTTGGCGAATGCGGTGCTAAGCAATGCTCGGGAGCCTTCGCTCGCGTAGCCTTTCCCCCAGGCTGATCGGTATAACCGGTAGCCGAGCTCGGCTTGTATTTCGTCAGGCCCGGTAGTACGCAGGGAAAACCAGCCGATGAATTCGTCGCTGGCATTGCGTTGCGCAGCCCAGAAGCCGAAAGGCGAGTCATCGTGGTTGAGCATCAGCGGTAGACTTCGGGTGGTGATCACCGCCATTGGTGTCGGGATCCCGCCGTTGATGTAGCGCATCACCTCGGGATCGTTGTCCAGTTCGAACAACTGCTGCGAATCGTCGCAGCGGAATCGTCGCAGCGTCAGTCTCTGACTCGTTATGGCGGTCATGAACGAAGCGTCAGTTCCGGCCGCGCGCAGCCATCAGTTCCACTGCGAAAACGATTGGCACTGCAACAATCTTCAGAGTTCCGGTCAGATACGCATCACCCAGCGTTCTCAGAATTGGCGAATCAACTCCGGCTGCCAACAGTGCAACGGATGCCAGCCAGGCAATGGCCAGCCCACCGCCCAGCCAGACGAAGGCCATCGCCAGCCCCAGACCCCAGGCAGCAGAGGGTGAGTTGGGAGCAGGCAATAGCGAACGGTCGGACGGTAACGTCACCAGGTTGCGCCACAGCAGATACAGCGGAATCGCCGCCGTAGCCAACATGATGATGATGCCCTGGCTGGCGCCGACAGGATCGCGGTCGAAACTGTGTCGGGCAACGCTGACCATTGCCGTGACATCCAGGAAACTGCTGGCAACAAAACATAGCGTGAAAAAGCGGTAGATCAGGCTGTTCAGCGTATTCAAAGCGGGAAAACACTCCAGGTCAGTGAGTGATCATCAGATCTAGGGGTATCGATTGTGTCCGTTTCACCTCGACGCTACAGTGCCGCAATTCCGGCCGTCTGAAACGCAACGATGAAATCATACCTGCTGTGGGACCACGATGGGGTTCTGGTGGAAACCGAACCATGGTACTTCGAGGCCACCCGACAATGCATTCGCCCGCTCGGGGTTGAACTCGAACATGCCCGCTATCTTCAAGACATGGCCCACGGGCACAGCGCCTGGCAACAGGCAACGGCGCTGGGGGCGTCGCCGCAGCAGATTGAGTCCTGCAAAGATCAGCGTAACAGGCTCTATCAACAGTTTCTGTTGGAACAGGACATCGAGATCGCCGGCGTGGAAAGTGTTCTGGAAGAGCTGGCTGCCAATTATGCAATGGCGATTGTGACCACGGCGAAACGCAGCGATTTCGAGCTGATTCATGCTCAGCGGAACATTGTTGACCACATGGAATTTGTGCTGACCAGCGGTGATTATCCCAGGTCCAAGCCCGCTCCGGATCCGTACCTTGCGGCACTGAACAGATTCTCCGCAACACCTGAACAGGCGCTGGTGATAGAAGATTCTGAGCGCGGTCTTCGCTCAGCGGTCGCAGCCGGCATTGAGTGTGTGGTGGTGGCCAATGAGTTCGTCACCGGTCAGGATTTTTCAGCTGCGGCCTATTTCATTGATAGTCTGGCGCAACTGCCCGACCTGCTCAGGGAACTCTAAGGTTCAGCAGCAATTAGCCCATCGACGTACTTTGCGAACTCCTCATGAAACTGCCAGCGCCGTTGAGCCCAGTAACGCTGACCGCCCGGCATCACGAAGATTCTCGATAGTATCCGGCCCCATCGGGCCTGGCTGAGCTCTTCGCCGAACTGGATGTTGTGCAGATAGTAGCTTTCCATCAGCGTCAGATAGGCATCGAGAATCGTTTCCGCCTGCAGCAGTTCATCGTCTGATAGGGAATCCGGAGCGCGTAACATCGTTCGATAAAGTTTCTGCAGATAGGGATTTTTAGCGAGATTCCAGGAGAACTGGGCAATCGAGTCAGCGGCGGTGTTGTAGGTGTGTCGGTGAGCTGCCTGGGTGGACTGGCGCAACTGGATAGCCAGATAGAAGATGGTCACTAAGACAGCGATGCTGCCGATGATCTCGCCAATGGAGCCCCAGTCCTGAATCGTCATGTCGCTCACCACGCCCGTCCCTCAGGTAATAAATCAAAGTACCCCATTGCACCGTTGAGGTCTTCGATACCTCGATTGTAGGCGCTGTAGGTGTGATAGATGTCTCCTGCCCCATTACGCGCAAAAACGCTGACCCCATGGTTCTCGCCTCGATCAAATTCCAGTCGTTCACCGTTCTCGTTCACGATTACTGAATCACCGGCATCAGGGGACGAAGCATGAAAGTCGTAGTTGAAGTCGCTATTGAATGAAGAGAACCAGGGAAATGACCAGCCGAGATTGGCGGCGGTTTGGACCAGCTGATGGTAAGGTGCCCTAGAGACTGCAACCAGCTGCGCATCAGCACGCTTGAACTGATCGGTGGTTCCATTGAACGCATTTGCCCAGGCTGTGCAGCCAATACAGGGTCGTGGCCAGTCCGGGCCAAACATCAGATGATAAACGACGAGCTGAGACTGCCCTGCAAAAAGCTCGGAAAAATCGACGTCGCCGTTGGGTCCTGCGAAAGAATAGGTCTTGTCCAGTTTTAGCCACGGCAGCCGTCGGCGTTCTTCAGCAAGAGTGGCTCTGGCCTTGGTATGGGCCTTTTCTTTGCGTAACAACTCAGCCCTGGCGGCGAGCCAGGCATCCCGGGTCACAACTTTGTGGTTCAAACCAATCCTCCGGTCTGGCTGGATGAAAGGTTTACTATTAAGCGGATGCCCTGGTCAGCGTCAATCATTGCAGACAGCTTCGATATGATGGCCATCCAGGTCAATGATGAAGGCAGCGTAGTAGTTTGCGCCATAGTCCGGACGCAAACCGGGTGCTCCATTGTCTGTTGCGCCGTGGTGCAGGGCTGCCTGATGGAAGGTGTCCACTGCCAGGCTTGATGGTGCAGTGAACGCCAGATGAAAGCCGGGTCCCGGCTCGTTGACCGAATCGGCGGTGACAATCGCGAACTTGTCACGATTGTCTTCGATGCCATAGCCGATAAACCCTGGAGATTGAGCTACCCGGCGATAGCCGAGTCTGGCGAGCATTGCGTCATACATGCTGGCGGCCGCGACGATGTCTGAAACCGGCAGTGAAACGTGGTGCAGCATGTGAGTCATTTTGAACGTCCTGGCGGCGCGGCGCGATCCTTTTCGAAAGCACGGCTAGAGACGCTGAGAGCCGTTAAGGGTCGAACACGCAAAACTGATTGGCTTTAAGGTGCTGCATCACCGTAAGGTCTTGCCGCTCATCGAAAACTGCAATTACTTCAGTCCAGCTTTTTCACCATGATCAGCGCCGCGCAGGCGTCTCAATCGTCGTCGTGGAATGATCTGATCACGGTACTTTCTGCATGATTCATAAGGTTGCTCTCAGTCGCTTGATCATATCTGTGCTCACCGCACTGAAACCGTAAGATTCGTAAAGCGCTCTTGCGTGAGTATTGCTTGCGAATACGTTCAAACCCAGGGTCGCTGCGCCCTGGTCGAGTGCCAGGGTTTCCAGCGCTTCAAGAGACGCTCTACCCAGTCCGCGGCCACGCTGCTCTTCGTCCAGAAACAGCTCATAGATGAATGCACTAGACAGCTCGGAATCGACAAACAGCCAGGCGGATCCCACCGCTTCATCAGTGTCAGCAACGATCAGATTCAGAAAACTGTGGCCGCATGTCGCCTGACCATCTGGCAGCAAAGCGTGCCACTGCTGCTCGGTATAGTGGCGGGCCTGCTCGTCGTCGAGCAGATTACCCTCAATACGATCCAGCATATATCGAGCTTTTAACTGAATCATGAATCGCACGTACTCTGGCGTGTCCAGGGAACGTACGATGATTGTCGGTTTTTCTGGCACTGCTTGAGTGTTTCATAGATTTTTGCAGATTTCGACGCAGCTCGGATTCGCTGGAATGGTTGGTCTGATAGGCTGTGGTGAGATCCACTGGACACTTTCTGGTATGCCCGAACAGCGCTTTGAAGCCATAGACGAAGGCCGGGGTTTCGACTGGGGCCGAACCTCAGCCGACTACGATCGTTTTCGACCGGGTCCCCCTGACAGTTTCTACACTCGATTGCAGAGCTTCGAAATCGGCTTGGCCAGTCAACGTCTTCTGGATGTCGGCACGGGCACAGGTCTGCTGGCACGCCGTTTTGCTGCCCAGGGCGTTGCGACCTGCGGCAGTGATGTCTCAGAAGCACAAATTGCGATGGCGATTTCATCCGCCGAGCGGGAAGGGCTGAAGATCGACTATCAGGTTGCCGGCGCGGAGAGCCTGCCCTATGCGGACGACAGCTTCGATGTGGTGACCGCCAACCAGTGCTGGATGTACTTCGATTTGAGCAAAACTATTCCTGAGGTTTGCCGGGTTCTAAAGCCTGGCGGCTGCCTGCTGGTTTCCCATTTCAGTTTCATGCCGCGTCTCGATCCAATAGTTGCAGCGTCCGAACGGCTGGTGCTGGAACACAATCCGGATTGGGGAGGCGCAGATTGGAGCGGCCATCTTGCCGCTGAACCTGACTGGTCTATTGATACATTTGAGCTGATTGGTTTCTTTGCCTATGACGAGCAGATACCGTTCACCCGGGAGAGTTGGCGTGGTCGAATGCGCGCATTGCGCGGAATTGCGGCGAGTCTCAATTCAGATCAGGTGGCTGCGTTCGATCGCGAACACGAAGCACTTTTAGAGCAGCTCACCGGCAATGAATTTCAGATCTGGCATCGAATACACTCGCAGATATTCAGACCGCGATCGCAACCAGGCAGACGCTGAAGGCGCGACCGGCTAACCGACTGCCACTGCCCGCCAGGCGGCCAGTTTGACCTCCTCCGAAATGGCGGCATTCGCTGGACTCGTTGACGGCAGGCGAGTGGTGGTGAGGTTAGAGAATTCTGCTCCGATTTCAGGCAGCACATAGCGTTGATAAATCTGTTGTGCTTTGGCGCCGTTGAAGAAGACTTGCGTGACGTTCGGATGATGAATAAGAAAGCTTCGGAGGTCGTTGGCCACCATCGATGAGGCGACAATATCCGAATCCAGACTGCTGGTACGTGTACACAGTTTCAACACATCCCACAGTGCGATCCGCTGTTCAATGAGCTGCTGGCAACGCCGCGGGTAAGATGCACCGGAGTCTACAAGATCGAATGTGTTCAGCGCTTTCCAGAACAGATTGCGGGGGTGCGCGTAGTACTGGCCTGCCTCAAGAGAAGCTTTGCCGGGCATGGATCCGAGAATCAGTCGTGTAGCTGAATAATCACTGATCGCAGGAAAACTGTGGATGTGCGTCATCTTGGCTCAGGTCAGCGCAGAGCCGGCGGATAGCGGAAGCTGAGCAGCTGCGCGATCAGCAGACCGGCTGTAACAGCAAGAAAAATCCCTGATAGAAGGTAGCCAAGGGGATTCATAGTACTTGTGTGAATAGCGTGCAGACCAAATCCGCCGAGTATCAACCCGCAGATTATCGATAGCGCAATAGGTCGGAGCCGGTGATTGAAATCTTTATAGGTCCCTTCGCCAAATCGCCCGTCCAGCAGGCGGGTAACCAATGGCAGATCTTCGATCAGGCGGATTCGAGTAGAAAAGGTCAGAGTCAATGCGAACACGAAAGACCCGCCCAGTATAGTCGCGAAAACAGCTCCGGGTATCGTTGGCAGTGTCAGGATGGCAACAGTTTCGGGTAGCGCTACGCCCTGTCTGTAGGAATCCACCAACAGATAAACCCAGAACACACCGATCAGTAAACTGCTGATTTTCATGATTCGAAATCCATATCGGTTCTGCAGATCAGTCGCCTTCGCGTTTACGATCATCTTCGAAGCTGCGCGGGCTGTGCATCCCGACAAAGTTTCCGTCGGGATCCATCACAATGGCGAAACGCGCCTGCCATGGTGGATCACAGGGAGCCAGGTGTCCGATGTATCCATCGTTTACCAAAGCTGAGAAAGTTGAGTCGACCGCTTCCCGCGATGCCAGCTCCAGATTGATGGTGTTATTGCTGTTACCGTCAGGCCGAATCCAACCGGGATCGTAGCTGTGAGTGAGTTCATCAGTGCCGAATTCGATCATGCCGCCACCGGGCATCGTCGCCCTGGCAAACACGTCGCTGATTTTTTCGACCTCAAGACCAACCTTGCGATAGAACGCCAGTGTTGCATCGAGGTCGTTTGAAAATACATAGATTCCCAGCAGCCTGAGACCTGTCATGGTATCTCTCCCCGGTCAGTTTTTGCGATACGTCGTATTTCTCGCATCCGGGAGTAGAGCAGCGAACGGTGGTGTCTGCAATGGACATCGTTTTTACGACTCGTTTGGATTACGGGTTCATGGTGCTTAGGTTTCGGCGTGCTCCTCGAATTGTGGCGCGTTCCCGCCGATATGATCCCAGGGTGCCTTCGAGCCAACAAAGATATGCTCTTCGATTTCCACACCGGGGTCGCCATCAATGCACCCCAAAGTGAGTCCGTGGACGTCGCCATTCCACATCCCGCACAAGGTAGAACCGCAACTGCCGCAGAACCCGATGGCCAGTCCTTCGTCAGCCGATGTGGATAGAAATTCTTTACCTGTCCAACTGACGGTGCTGCCGGGTGAGAGTTGTGCATAAGCCGAAGATGCGCCGCTGAAGGCTTTTCTGCATCTGGAACAGTGGCAGGACCGGCCATTGTGCAATGAGCCGTTCAGGGTATAAGAGACTCTGGAGCAGAAGCAGCTACCGGTGATCATAGTGCTATTCCTCAAGTGATCTTGTGTTCGCCGTGGCGCGGGCTACACATCGTCGTAAAAAGCTTCATGAAACTTGAACGGACCATCAGGTTGCTTGGAAACAAACAGTTTCAGCATGAAGTACTCCGCGGGCTCGTTTACCGGGCAGTTTTCCGGACACAACTCGAATCCGAAGCGTTGATAGTAGATTGGATTTCCGGTGAGGATGCAGCCGCGTGCGCCGAGCTCGACAATTCTGCTTAAACCCAGATTGATCAATTTCGAGCCAATGCCTTGGCCCTGGAATTCCGGTAGAACAGAGACAGGCCCAAGCGCAAACCAGGGCTTTGAAGCATCGGCCACGGTTGCTGGAGAGAAGGTGATCTGCCCGACAATCTTCGAATCGATCAGACATACCAGTGACAGCGTCAGATCATGCGCGTTGCGCAGTCGGATGATGACGTCCGGTTCATCTCCCCCAGCGTAGGGTCGTCCACGAAAAGCGAGTTCAGTGATTGAGTGAATAGCCTGGTGGTCAGTGCTTTGCTCATCGCGAATCACTGCATCAGGTCTGAGTAGCTTTGAGGTCATGGTATGCACCATACGGGACTATGAGAGACGTCAGGCACTTTGAGTTCGACGATTGTGTTTTTTCGCGCTGTGGTAAGTCAGCGCCAGTGCGATGCACTGGGTAAGGGATTCCACCGGTAGTTCTTCTGTCACTTCGAAGATAAGCGCGCGATTGCCCTCGAAGTGTAGCTCAGGAAACAGTGTTCGAAACGTATCTACAAGCGTGGTCTGGCAGTTGAAGTACATCGCGTATTGGTTCGGCACGGATTTCTTCCAGCCAATGCGTATGGTGCTGCCTGATTTACTTCGCTCTGTCAGGTAAGCGGGCTCACCCCATTTCAACGTTTCGGTAAGTTCACCAACAACCTCGATCCCGGACGCGGTCGCAAGAATGAGCTTGCGCACAATGTGCAAATTGCTGCGGATTTCTTGCGGATACGAAGAGAAGACGGCCTGTACCCGTGAATTCATACTATGTGTCATTCCGCCGTTTTACTTTGAGTCATCGGTAATGAGTGGTCGGTAAGTGAACTGCCGTCTACCCAGCGATTTGATCATCATGACCTGAGCGTCCGGATAAACTACCACATCGTCCTTTTTCCGCTCGCCGTAGACGAGGTAAGTGCAGAGTTCGTCAGATTGGTTGATCAGATGATGGGCGATCTCTTCGCCGGCCTGAAACCAAATATGATCGCCTTGCGAAACAGGAATTTTGCTATCGCCCCAGAGCAGAGTAGCTTGGCCGCTTAAGATGAACACATGTTCTTCTTCGCTGGTGTGGTAGTGGTGGTAGCTGGAAGTTCCGCCAATCGCCAGTTCTTCGATTCTTGCCCCGATGTGTTGGCCGTCCAGGTTCTTATAACGATACGTCAGGTCCGCCGAGTTGCCTGTACTCCATTTGGTTGTTTGAGTGTGGATGAGGTTTGGTGGAACTGTTTCTGGCATGGTGATGACCTCGCCTGTCTGCGCGCTTTGCTATTTCGCTGAAAACTGTCGATGCGTAGCAATCTGCCAGCGATTACCCCAGGGGTCTGCGACCATGGCTCTTCTGTCTCCATAAAGCATCTCCGCCGGTGCTTCGATGCAGATCGCACCTTCCTCCAGTGCTTTGTCGAAAGCCAGATCTGTATCGGAGACGTAGACTTAGAGGAATGTGAGCCGAAGGCGCGTTTTCCGTTACTACGCCCACACCCAGGATTCCGGCAGGGACTGCTCGAGGGCGTACATATGGCGAATGATCTGCCCTTCGTGCATGACTTCGTGTTCAGCAAAGGTTGCCAGCAGGCTGGCTCGCTCTGGTGTCCAGTCAGTAATCGCATTGATCGTGTCGCTGGCTGCAAGCGCCGAGTTCTGAAGGTGAGCCTGAAAGTCCTCAACTTCGAAAGACTGCATGGAGCATGCGAACCCTGACCATACGCCCTGATCGATAGCCTTTGTGTAGCTTTCTCTTGCCCCGACCACACACCACAGATGGTCAGTGAGTGACTTGTGTCTTGGCAGGTCGATTCTTTGCTTGAGTTGATCGGCGTCGATCAGCGCCGCAAGATCAGCGTATGCATCGAAGCGCTTTAGCAGTCTCTCGATCACAGTATTCTGCATTGCATTCATAGTGTGTGCCTCCCCAGTCTCGATGTCTCAGCCCGGTTTGCAGCGTAAGAATTCTGACCACATCTATACAGTGATACTTAATCAGATCACCAGCAACCGGTGCAACCGCGATCGAAAACGCCCCTGCTGGTCTATTTCTGGGGGATTGGTACCTGAACGAAAGTCATAAGAACAACTTCTCGATCGGTATCTTCTGCGATAGCGGCGATTGAACTCTCTGCCGCCTGATAGCTGTCGCGATGGCGCTGGCCATCACCAGCCGCTGATGCGGCATGGGCATGGATGGTGTGGACGAAAGCAATTTCCCAATCGTCAGTTTCCCGGTTGAGAAAGTAGCTTCGCACTTCTTCAGCCAGAGCAAGCGAAGACTGGCCAAAGTTAGCTAGTGCATGGGCTTCCGCGAGAAGCAGCTTGGCGCGCATTCCGTTCAGTTCCGTACCAACCTTGCCCCAGTGCAATGCTGCAGCGTGCGCGGTATCCAGCATCTCCAGCGACTCTTCATCTGTTCTGGCTGGCATACCGGCCAGCTCCCAGGCGCGATTGTTGTTTTCGATCGCAAAATAGCGATGCCAGCTGGCTGGGTCTGTGTCTTTGGGAGTTTCAACAGCCATTGGACGTTCCTGCAACCGGGATATTCGCGTTGTTGTCGATCGATCCATTCAATCGACATATATTGGGGTTGTTGCTGATTCGGAGCCGATTCACCGAAGGGCATACCGTGTGAGGCGAATATACGCTGCTAGCGGGATCAACGTCGTTAGTCACAATCTCGAGATAGTCGATCTGCATTACATACACCCTATGAACCAGTTTCGTTGAGTCGCTTTTCCCGGGTTATCTTCACAGGCGGAAAGGATGCGCAATCAAAAAAATCGAAAACGACCTCGAAAGGATCGATGGTTTTGTTGGCGAGAGCAATTGCTTCATCACGGTGAGAATATTCGATCGATGTCGCTAAGGAGGAATGTGGCACCCATCGTCCTGGTCGATAGTTAGCGCGGCAGAGTTCTGGTTCTATCTGAGAGTGAATGCGGGTGTGAATTGACGCCAGAGCGTCTGACGGTTCGGGGGCTGCCCAGAGAATGATCGCATTGGGTGCTTCGAAGTAACCTAGAGATCGAAAGCTGATTGTGAATTTGTCTATACCCATGGAAACAATGCTGAACGCATCGAGCAGAGATTCAGGAGCTGGGTCGTCGTATATAGCGAGGGTGATGTGTGGTGGATAACTCAGTTGAGCCATGCTCGGTGAGCGTTCGAAACAGCTGCATTGCTGCCACAGTGATAGGAGCGGGTTAGAAGTTTCGTTTTCGCTGCGGATGTTGAACGCATATGCCATCAGACTAAAACGTGGTTTCCGCATTCTGCACATTTCGTGATCATGGAACCTCGTTATGCATTTTTCTAGTGGTGGGGGTTGTTCCCGGTTTCGGTCAGCTCCTCAAACGACACCAACCCTCTTCGCCAGATCGATGCGCTCCCGGTGCTCTGGGCGATCACCATATTCTCCTGCGCCATCGCCTCGACGAAGGCGTATTGCGCTTCAGCCTGGCTGTGTTTGTTGATGCTGCAGGTTTGCATAGCCAGCGAGGCTAACGTGGCCAGAACGACAACTGATCCCAGCAGTTCACCAATGGCGCCAAGTGCGTCCCAGTTAATGGCCGGCGGTTTCTATTCCATGACGCCGGGTAACGTCAGTGTGCCGTCTGCTTTTACTTATGGAAATCGACATAGAAGCTGACTTTGCCTCTCGGCTCGACTTCGTGTAATACCTGAGGTTCTACTACTCCGAAGCGTTCGGAGTCCAGCAAGTGCTCTTCTACTTCAGGTTCGAGAATTCGATAGAGGAGTCTTCCTTCGAGTACAACAATCTTACCCCAGGTTCCCGCTTTGGTCTGATGAGCATTCAGCAGGCCCTGGGGTACGGTAGCCTCGGTAAAGACCGGCGTCTTTTTGTAGGAACTGTAATCGTCTGGTATGGATTTCATTTGTTTTGGTCTCTGATAATGAGATCGATTGAGCGCTCGGCCTGGCGTAATTTTAGCGCCCCGGCTTGGGCGCGCAGTCTCAACTCATGACGCCTCTCAGAATATCCAGGCGATTGGCTGGAGCGTTGGGACTGAGGAAGTCGGAAACTGGAGTCTCGGTCCGTCGAGGACGCGTCAGAACCTCGTCCCACACATATCCGCGGCCTGCTTTTGCAAGGCCTGCATACGAGCCGAACTTTGTCGCGTCCAAAACTCCCGGGTAGCTCATCATGACCATCTGGACGCTGTTTTCGTTTCTTCAGTGTTAATCTCGAGCTGACGCCTGCGACGCGATAGGCAAATTTCAAAGACCACCGACTGGGGTTTGATCGAGCGAAGCTGCTCTCAAACGGTCTAATAAACCCGATATTCGGCGCGATCACTGATAAGTTCTTCCATTGTGCTTTAACCAGCCGGCGACGTGTCGTCTTTGCGGGTCATCGTGAGTCCAATGGAGTACGCCGCCTTTGTAGTTCCACTCGTATTCACCATAGAACTCAACTGTATCTCCGGTCTCCAGGTTCGGGATTCGTGGGGCCAGTGCGATGTTGTGGGCGATGAGCAAAGTCTGACCAGAGTTGAGCCGGAGGATGAATCGCTGGTGCGGGCTGCCATCGGTGTCGTCTGCAAGGAGAGTTATAACCCGTCCGCTGCCTTCGACCTGAATGTCGCTCTGACTGTTTTGATAAGCCTCTCGTAGAATGGCGTCTGCTTCCGCAGGACCCGAAAACAGTTGTTGTTCTAATCCCAGTTCGTTCCACGCGACATAGCAGAGGCTGAATACGAGTAAAAGTGACAGAAGTTTTCGCATAGGGGCCGGGTGAGTTGCTTAAGTTGGGGTCAGGTTAACTGCTCTTTTACGTGTTCGAAGTGAATATTTGCCGGTGATAGTGCTTGCAGATGGGCGATGTCCCAACCTCGTGCATTCGACAATGCGATTTCCAGGGGTGTCCACGCGGCTGGGTTCTTCCATAAGAATGCGGAAGTCATCCGGGGGCAGATCACTCATTGTACGCAGTGGGCCTTTTACCTGTTCATAGTAGTGATGGATCTTTGCGGGGAACATCAGTGGTGTACCTGGGCTTTTTATCTCGACACCGACGGAGTCGCTTAACGGTTCGGGTCAGACTGAATGAGTTGCTCTGTTTATCCGGCAAATGCCAGAAGCTATCGCGTCATGAAAACCTGCCCAATGGCGATCTCGAAGCTCTTCCGGAACGATTAGATCGAGAGTTTCTCCTGTCGCCTCCTCACGGGGATATCAGCAAGTGCTCGCGTAACCGAATCCCACTCAACGATGAGGCCTCCCAGATCAGAGTAAACTAAAGCGCTACTAGGTTTCGGATTATTCATAGGCGGAAACCTGTGCAGAATAGCAACACAGTAGTCCTAACCTTCAACGTTGATTCGTTCCTTAATATCAAGGTATGCCTCGCTGATCAGAGTCTCTAAAGAACCTGAGTCGAATGCCATTTCAGGCTTTATCTTTACATGTCTCATACGCTTGCCGGTACCTTCCAGGAGCGATGCCGGGTCGGATAACTCTGCTCCGTAGAAGAAACCCACGTTTACATGTGATTTAAAAGCACCAACGTATGCAAAAGGAAAATCCCCGACGCACGCCGTCAGGTATCCATCGTGAAGAAGTTCTGTCACATCGCTCCCAGCTCGTCGAACCAGCTTGAACCAGTGCGCTGCGATCTTGCCTGGCTCGTTTTGATGGTCGGCTATCCACTCCATGATTCTGGGATCATTCTCAGTTGAACCTGAAAATGTGAGCAGCCTCATCCTAGGCGTCATTCTTTGATTCATGTTTGTTAGTAATCTGCTCCGTACGAACCAGTAAGACAAACTGTTGGAATGCCCCAACCACCGTCAGGACCAGCGCTAGAAACAATGGCCATGCATCAGCGATCACGATGCAATTCACCAACTGTAATACAACCATAGCAAGCGCTGAAGAATAGAATATTGAGAATACGAATAGATTTTTCTGACCTCGCTCAGCCTTTTTGAGGCGATAAACTCTCACGACGTCCAAATGCTATAACTATCCCGGAGAAGCTGGCGAGAGCTACTGACGCTTCGGCGAATATTGAGAATGTGACACGAGGATCGGTCGTAGCTGGCTGCCTTCATCCACTTGATCTTTGTCGCGAGAGATCTGCGCTGATACACATACGTTGCGATACACCATGGTATAAATGTAGATCTCCCCGCTTTCGTCGGTCGAAACATACCCAGTTCATGATGAACTCTTAAAGTTCTATTACCTTTGAGAAATAGAACATCGTGTGAACACCCTTGATCATGTGTTGCTCCTGCTATGGCGCCTACTCAAACTGTCAGTAAGACGGTTGCTGATCAGGCTCGCAGCACGATTGTTGTAAATAGAATGGTTGAGAGAATCAGCTGCCATACCAGCGCTCCGAAAAACGG
>Ga0316191_10002356_pt1 | contig 13712 bp, 13 predicted proteins | sample Eddworburr2cm_MG_FD_204928 | JGI IMG/M metagenome (GOLD analysis project Ga0316191, IMG submission 204928) | Coastal sediment microbial communities from Maine, United States - Eddy worm burrow 2 cm | ecosystem: Environmental > Aquatic > Marine > Coastal > Sediment | place: USA: Maine...
ACGGGTTTTGCGGGTATCGGGTGATCGCTTTGACACGCCACGGGATTGATGCGCTGTCGGATTAGCCGCTCGATAAGCAGCGACTGCAGCAGCAGTCGACTCGAGCGGGGCAACCCGCTCGGCGGCACGCGCGTCGATAGATAAATGCCCGAAGGCCAGCAGCAGGGCTGCCGCGAAATACTTGTCCATGCGCCACATCCTTGTGTTGCATTAGTTGGGATAACCACAGGCGACATGCTCTTGGTGTGATTCACTGCGCCCGCGGTGGTGTAGGGCAATTAATAGTCCCAATGGCACTGCAGGGCAACAGCAGCGACCGCAGCTGATGACAATCGGCCGACTTTGCCCGCCCGGCAGCGCTCGGTCTATACTGCAAACACCTCCAACCCCGGATCTCTTGTCATGCAAACGATTACCGTCAACGGCCAGTCCGTCACTCCTTCCAAGATCGTCTGTGTCGGTCGCAACTACGTGGCGCATATCGAGGAACTGGGCAATGAAATGCCCGAGGACATGGTGGTGTTCAACAAACCCAACAGCGCTATCACCGACATCCTGCGCTCGCAAATGGGTGGCGAGCCACTGCATTACGAGGGGGAGCTGTGCTTCATGGTAAAGGCAGGTGCCTTGCATGCAGTGGGTTTCGGCCTTGATCTCACCAAACGGGAGCTGCAATCGCGCCTGAAGGAAAAATCCCTGCCCTGGGAGCGGGCCAAGGCCTTTGATGGGGCGGCGTTATTCAGTGAGTTCGTCAGCCTCCCGGAGAACCTGGCGAGCCTCTCATTGGAGTTAACGGTCGACGGCGCGCCGCGCCAGGAAGGCGGTGTAGAGCTGATGATGTATCCGCCGGAGGCCATCCTGAAGGAGCTCACCGCTTTCATTACTCTGGAAGATGGCGACATCATCATGACTGGCACGCCCGCCGGGGTGGGCGGCATCCATACCGGGGAGCGCTTTGAGGCACAGGTGCTTGCGGCAGGTCGCAGCCTGCTCAGCGCGACCTGGGTGGCGCAATAGCCGGCGGTTTTTGGGAACTGCCTCACACTTTTAAGGTTGCCAGGCGACCTGGTTCACACTTTCAAGCTCCATGCTTCGACTTGTTCCACCGGCAGTCATAATCTGCGCATGAGAAAATTACCTGTGGAGCGCGCCCCGTGCGTTTAGTGAAAGTTCCAGCCATGAACCTCGAGCCCGGCATGTTTATTGCCGAGCTCGACAGGCCGTGGCTGGAAACTCCCTTCGCACTGCAGGGTTTCGTGGTGGGCAACACCGACGAGATAATCTACGTATCCAAATACGTGGAGCACGTGTACGTCGATGCAGAATACAAGGGCCGGTCAATGCCACTGAGCCTGGCGGTGGCGCCCACTGCGCCAGATCCTCGCAAGCGCCTGGAGCTCGACGAGGAATTCCAGCGCGCGCGGGTCAGTTTTGATTCTGCTGCAGCGACCCTGGACAAGGTTTTCGATTCGCTGAGAAACGGCCACAAGGGTGATATGCAGGCCGTACAACAAGCGGTCAACCCATTAATTGAAGGCGTATTCCGCAACCAGGAAGCGGTCGCCGCCCTGCTGCGCCTGAAGCACAGCGGCGAATACCGCTACCACCATGGGGTATCCATGGCCGTCTGGGCGGCGATAATCGGGCGTCACATTGGCCTGCACCGCGATGAACTGGAAAAACTCGCAGTCGGCTGCGCCATGTGCGATGTGGGTATGACCCAACTGCCTTCGGAATTACTGGACCAGGCGGAGAACCTCACCGACAAGCAACGGCAGATCATCCAGGCTCATCCCCTTATGGGGGCGCAAATGGTCAGCGAGTCCAAGGACGTCGACTTCGAGATTTTAGCCATCATTGAAAATCACCACGAGCGCGCGGATGGCTCGGGCTACCCGCGCGGTATCGAGGGCGCGGCCATTCCGCTACTGGCACGTATCGCCGGCCTGGTGGATACCTACGACGCAATGATTACTGCGAGGCCTTACGCCACGGCAAGAACTTCACACGAGGCAACCCAGGAACTGCTGGACTGCAAGGGCACGCTGTTCCAGGAAGCCCTGGTAGAGCAGTTCGTGCAGGCGATAGGCCTGTTCCCCACCGGCACCATGGTAGAACTGAACACCGGGGAGGTAGGGATCGTGGTCACCCAGAATGATACCCGCCGACTGAAGCCCGAGGTGGTGCTGGTGCTGGACGCCGACAAGGAGAAACTGGAAAATCTCAAAATAGTGGATCTTGCCAACCAGCATATCGCTGCCGAAGGCGAACGCTGGATTGCCCGCGAACTGCTGCCTGGAACCCATGGCATCAGCAGTGAGGAGTACTTCATCTGATGAATGGCAGTAGCAATCACAGCGTGCTTGGCCTGGTGGAACTGAGTGATTCGCAAGCTTCAACAGGCTACCACAGCGGCAACTCGCTGCGTGTAATACGCGACGTGTTCGAGGATCGACTCAAGGGCTGGGTACGCGCCAAGGATCAGTGGCGCCTGCTCAACGACAACCGTGTGTGCGTGATTCTCAAGGACATAGGCAGCCAGGGCGAGCTGGAACTGGCGGCAGCCAAGCTGGGCAGGATATTTGAAGAACCACATTTCCATATGGGCCGCGCCATGCCCATCGCGGTAACGGCGGGTTTTGCCGAAATCAGCAGTAGCGGCCGCGACATGAAACTGGCCATGCAACAGGCTGGCCTGGCACTCAACCAGGCAAAGAAATCCCGCCGCCTGTTTGACGTGTATTCAGACCAGTGCAATAGCAACAACAGCGACGAAAGAGAACTGGTGTCCAGACTCGAAGCGGCACTGGAGGCAGGTGAGTTACAGCTTTATTACCAGCCCAAGGTGCACGCCGCTTTTCACACCCTGATCGGCGCCGAGGCACTGATGCGCTGGCATACCAGCGGGGGGCAAGTAATAACGCCAGACAGGTTTATCGATGTAGCCGAGCGCAACGAGGTGATCAAGCCCATGACCCGCTGGGCGATCAAATCCGCGGTAGGGCGATTGGCCCGCTGGCCTGAGGAGCTGTCCATCGCCGTGAACGTGTCCCCCAAACTGCTACTGGAAGACGATATCCCTGCGGTTGTGCGCGATGCACTGGAGATATACGGCGTACGTGCGCAGCGGCTTAACCTGGAGGTGACCGAGAGCATCATGGTGGACAACCAGGACGTCATGCTGGACCAGCTGGCGCGCCTGCGCGAGATCGGGGTAAAAATCTCCATCGACGATTTTGGTACCGGTTTCTCCTCCCTGGCCTATTTCCGTGACCTGCCGGTGGACGAGATCAAAATCGACAAAAGCTTTGTGTTACGTATGTTGGAATCAGAAAAGGATATGGCGATCGTCAAGGCGGTGATAGACCTGGCGCACAACTTCTCCATGAAGGTGGTTGCCGAGGGTGTAGAAACCAAGGAGATCGCCGAGCACCTGGCGGACCTGCGCTGCGACGTATTGCAGGGTTACTTCTTCGACAAACCGTTGCCGGCAGAACAGTTCGTCCAGCACTACCGGCTCTGATCAACCACCACCCGCAGCACCGCGCATCCCCACACCCAATTCCTGCCACAAATTCACGATTGTAGTTGCCGTGTTTTTGCAGTAGTTTTTAAGCAGGCAAATGAGTGGGAGATCATGCAAGCTATCCTGCGTCTGGATCTGGCAGGCCAACCCCGGGGTTGGATCACGCTGCACGAGGCGGTTTCCGCCTATGCGAAAGGCGATGTCATCTATGGCATCGGGGACGCCCTACCGCCGGTTTTCGGTGGTATACAGCGCACCAGCGGGTGTCGCTCCCGCATCGACCTGCAGCCTATCGTGGCCATTCAGGGTCGCATCATCAATGGCTTCAGCCCCCCCCTGTGCAACCGCACCCTGTTTCGCCGGGACGACCACCGTTGTTTGTACTGTGGCCAGCAATACCCCCGCAGCGCACTGACCCGCGACCACGTACTGCCGACCTCCCGCGGGGGTACAGATCGCTGGGAAAACGTGGTCGCGGCCTGCCGGCGCTGCAACTGGCAAAAGGACAACCGCACACCGGAGGAGGCGCATATGCCCCTGCTGGCGATCCCCTTCAAGCCCAACTCCTGGGAATGGCACTTCCTGGCCAAGGATCGTATTCTCGCGGACCAGATGGACTACCTGTCCCAGCGGTTTCGCGCCGAAAGGGCCTGGGCCAGCTAAAAATCCACTGCAACTGCCGCTATACTGAGGGTCCAGCCAATTTGGCACCCTGACCAGACTCTAGCGGGAGCAAGCCCTTGTCCAGCGAAGACCACAGCGCTATCCATTCCATGATGCGGCAGATGTCGCAATCGGTTATCGGCCAGGAAGAGGTGGTACGCACCCTGACCCTGGCGCTACTGTGTAACGGCAACGTGCTGCTGGAGGGCCTCCCGGGTACCGCCAAGACCCGCTCCATCAAAACCCTGTCCCAGGTGTTGCAGGCCAAACTGGGCCGCATCCAGTTCACCCCGGACCTGTTGCCCTCGGACGTTACCGGTAATGAGATCTACCAGGACAACCAGGGCAAATCGGAACTGCAGTTCCAGCCCGGGCCGATCTTCAATGAGCTGGTATTGGCGGACGAGATCAACCGCGCGCCGGCCAAGGTGCAATCCGCTTTGCTTGAGGCCATGGAAGAGCGGCAGATCACTGTCGCCGGGAAAACCTACCCACTGCCGCCGCTGTTTATGGTACTGGCCACCCAGAACCCCATTGAGCAGGAGGGTACCTACCCGCTTCCGGAAGCGCAGATGGACCGCTTCCTGATGAAGATCTCGGTGGATTACCCGAATTCCAGCGCAGAGCTGCAGATCGTCCGCCTGCTGCAGGAAGAGGAGGGAGAGGCATCGGACCATCTGCAAATGATCCCCCAGGACCATATTTTCGCCGCGCGCAAGGAGGTGCAGGCAATGCGGGTAGCCGAGCCGGTGGAGCAGTATCTTGTCGACCTGGTGACGGCCACGCGCCAGCCCGAACGCTACGGCAAGGACCTGGGCCGCTGGATAGACACCGGTTCCAGCCCCCGTGCCAGTATCGCCCTGCACCGGGCCGGCCGCGCCAGCGCCTGGCTGGACCAGCGCGACTACGTGACCCCCGAAGACGTGCAGGGTGTTTTGCATGCCATCATGCGCCACCGCCTGATCCTGACCTACGATGCCCTGGCCGACCGCATCACGCCCGACCAGGTGATCGACGAGATACTGCAACAGGTGGCAGTGGGCTAAAGCGACATGGTTACGCCTGCCAGCGATGACATCTATACCAATCTGCGTGCACTGGTGCGCCTGCGTTATACCGCCCAGGGCTTCAGCTACCTGCCGCGACGGTCGGTACGCTCCCTGTTGAGCGGGCGCAAACGCTCACGCCTGCGCGGTCGGGGACTGGACTTCGACGAGCTGCGCCATTATCGCCCGGGTGACGACATACGCACAATGGACTGGCGGGTAACCAATCGCACCGGCAAGCCCCATGTTCGGGTCTATACCGAGGAGCGGGACCGGCCGGTGATCGCCATCGTGGATCAGCGCCTGCCGATGTTTTTTGGTAGCCAGCATAAAATGAAATCCGTGGTGGCCGCCGAGGTGGCGGCGATAACCGCCTGGCGCGTACTCGAGGTCGGCGACCGCATCGGTGCCATCCTGTTCAATGACGAGCGTTGCATGGAGGTAAAGCCCACCCGCAGTGAACGCAAAGTCATGGGCTGGCTGGGCGACCTCGCTGATATGAACAATGAGCTGTCGGTCACCCCCGGGCGCAATAGCAACCCAGCCGCCCTGGCACAGGCGCTGCAACTGTTGGAAAGCAGTATCGGCCACGACTACCTGGTGGTGCTGATTTCTGACTTCTATGGCTGGGACGCGCAGGCCCTGAAGATCATTCGCAGTATCAGCCAGCATAATGACATCATCTGCTCGCTGATCTTCGACCCGCTGGAACGGGATATTTCCCGCGCCAATAACCTGGTGGTCAGTGACGGCCGCTACCAGCTGCAAATCGATCCTCATGAGCAGGGGCTGGGCGAGAAATTCGAGGCCAGTTTTGAAAGCTCCATGGCCCATGTACAGGGCGAATTGAAGCGTCATCGTATCCCGGTAGTCCCGGTGGAAACCAGCACCCCGGTATCCGACCAGCTGCGGGAAAAACTGGGCGGGGAGAGGGTGCTGGCATGAGCGCCCCACCACTGCCCCAGGCTTTCGGCAACTATGCGCTGGGCGACTTTATCGAGGTGGTATCACCGCAGGATGTCAGCTGGCTGCCCCAGACCCCGGGCTGGTGGCTGCTGGCCGCCGCTCTGCTGGCGCTGGCTTTACATCGCGGCTGGCGTTGGCTGCGTCACTGGTACCGCAATCGCTACAGGCGTGAAGCGCTGACACGGCTGCAGCAAATATCCGCCGAACACAAACAGCAGGCCCTGGTGAGGGAGGTCAACAAACTGTTGAAAATCACCGCAATAGCAGCTTATTCCCGTCCAGCGGTAGCCAGCTTGTACGGAGAGCAGTGGGCGGAATTTCTTAACCGGCAATGCACTGCGCCACCCTTCACAGCGGAATTGGCGCAATTGCTGGCTACAGGTGCCTACCGCACACAAGCCTTAACTGCCAACCAGAGCCAGGCACTGCTGGATGCAAGCCTGGACTGGGTGCGCGAGCACCGGACCGCTGCCGATGTTTGAACTGGCACACCCCTGGGCACTACTGCTATTGCCATTACCGCTGTTGATGCGCCTGCTGCCGGCTTACCGGGAGAGCAGGGATTCAGTGCGGGTACCGTTTTTCGACAAGCTGGTGGAGCTCAGTGAACAGCGCCCGGACACCGGTGCCATGATCCTGCGGCGCGATCGCGCGCAGCGTTTCCTGGTGGGCTTCATGTGGCTGTGCCTGATCATCTCTGCCAGCAAACCCCAGTGGATAGGCCCCCCTATTGAACAACAGAAATCCGGCCGCGACCTGATGGTGGCAGTGGACCTGTCCGGGTCCATGGAAACCCGGGACTTCACCCTGCCGGATGGCACCACGATAGACCGCCTGCAGGCCGTCAAACACGTCCTGGACGAGCTGGCAGAGCAGCGCGCGTCCGACCGGCTGGGCCTCATCGTGTTCGGCAATGCCCCTTACCTGCAAACCCCCTTTACCGACGATCACCTGGTGTGGAAGCAGTTGCTGGCTGAAACGGAGATCGGTATGGCCGGACAGAGTACCGTATTCGGCGATGCGATTGGCCTGGCTATCAAGCTGTTTATCGAGAACGACTCCGACAACCGGGTGCTCATCGTGTTGACCGATGGCAACGACACAGGCAGCACCGTACCGCCTGTGGACGCCGCCAAGGTCGCGGCCGCCAACAACATCCGAATCTACACCATTGCTATCGGCGACCCGGCCTCCGCGAACGAAGAGGCACTGGATATGGACACCATTGAGCGGGTCTCGGAAATAACCGGCGGCAAGGATTTCCAGGCCCTGGACCAACAGGCCCTGCGCAGCGCGTACAAGACAATAGGCGAGCTGGAACCGGAGCTGTACGAGACCATCAGCTTCCGCCCGCGGCAGAGCCTGCACTGGGCGCCACTGGGCCTGGCGCTGCTGCTGTACAGCGTTTACCACGGACTGGGCACCTGGCGCAGTTGGCGCAGCGGGAGGACCACCCGTGTTGCCTGAGCTCAATGCACTGGCATATTTTCATTTTTTGCGCCCTGAATGGGCACTGTTGCTATTGCCCTGGCTGGCCATGGTGCTGGTACACAGGAGGCTGAACAGACAGCGCGACATGTTCGGGGGCATTATCGCGCCACACCTGCTGGAACACCTGCGCCTGCAACGCTTTGATCGCCGCTGGCTGAACCCGCGCGGTTTTACCAACGTGTTTATGGTGCTCTCACTTATCCTGTTGATGGGCCCCAGCTGGAGGCAGCAACCCTCCCCCTTGAGCCAGGACGAGGCGGCGCTGGTGATCCTGCTGGATGTGTCGGCGTCCATGCAACAAAGCGACGTACAGCCCAGCCGGCTACAGCGTGCACAGCAGAAAATCACCGACCTGCTCGCCCTGCGGCCCGATAAAAAAGCGGCGCTGATCGTATTTTCCGGCACCGCCCATACCGTACTGACCCTGACCGCAGACCAGGACATTCTGCAGCAGTACCTCGCCGCCATCACCCCGAAGATCATGCCTCGTAGCGGCAAGTTTCCGGAGTACGCCCTGCCCCTGGTGGACGAGGTTTTGCGCGAGACCAATGCACCGGCGACGATAGTGTTGTTTACCGATGGTACCGGTGCGAGCAGCAGTGAGGTCTTCAAGGACTATTTTGCCAGTCGCCCGCACCAGCTGGTGGTGGTGGGTGTGGGCACTGAGGAGGCCGCCGATGGACTGATCCCGCTGGAGCGCGGTGCATTGGAAAGACTGGCGAGCAGCAGCGGTGGCAGTTATGTCGAGCTCAGCGTCAAGGACAAGGACATGCGCCGCATCAACCGCCGCATAGACAGCCACTATGTCATTGTTGAAGACAGCGCCCTGCCCTGGCTGGACAGTGGCTATCCGTTGGTATTCCCCGCTATGGCCCTGTTCCTGATGTGGTTCCGGCGCGGCTGGACGCTGACCTGGAGTTGGCTGTTGCTGCCGCTGCTGCTCGCCACCCCGCCGGCGCCAGTTCAGGCCGCAGAGCAGGCTGCGCGACCCGCTTCGATAGTGGATAAATCCGTGCGATGGTTTGCCGACCTGTGGCTGACGGGTGATCAGCAGGGGCGCTGGTTGATGCAGATGGAACATTACCGGGAGGCCGCCCGCCACTTCGAGGACCCGATGTGGCAGGGAATGGCGCATTACTACGCGGAGGATTTCATGGTCGCCGCGGAATATTTTTCCCGCAGCGATACAGATGATGCGCTGTTCAATGAGGCCAATGCCAGGGCACACGCCCGTGATTACCTGCGCGCAGTGCACCGCTATGATCGCCTGTTGCAACGCAGTCCGAATTACCCCGGGGCCGCACAGAACCGACAGCGTGTGCAGGAGCTTATCGACGAAATAAACCGTCTCAGCGAAAGCCAGCAACAGGAAGCCGGTGTCAGCTCGGAGGACAAGGAACTGGGCGGAGACGATGCCATACCCGCCGAGGGCGCCGACGAGATTTCCTTCAAACAAGCGGAAATCGTACAACTGAGTGCAGAAGATATTCTGCAGGACCCCGCCACACGCGATATGTGGCTGCGCGGGGTACAAAAGGACCCATCGCAATTCCTGGCGATCAAATTCAGCATGCAACTCAATAACCGGCAGGCAAGCGGCGGGGAAAACAGTGAACCGTAAGCGGCAAGGTTTGTTACTGTGCCTGGGACTGTTGCTCACCTGGGCTGCTGCGCCGGTCGCGGCAAATCCACTGCGGGAATTACAGGCTGCGGGCCACCTGGAAGTGACCGCAAAGCTCACTCCGGAAGGTGAGGTGGTGCCGGGGCAACGGCTGTCTCTGACACTAAAAATTGCCACTGACCGCTGGTTTACCGGTGGTACTCGCATCAGCATCCCCGAGGTCCCGGGGCTGGTGATACTGCAGACCGAGCAGTTTGCCAGTAACGCCAGCGAAACCCGCGGAGACCAGACCTGGGTGGTCCAGCGCTGGACGCTTGATGTGTATCCCCAGCGCGCCGGGGAATTCAACATCCCGGGAATATTGCTGCGACTCAAGGTCAACACCGCTGAGGCGGGCGATATCGCGGGTGAACTGGAAAGCCCGCCAACCCGCTTCAGCGCGACCATTCCGGCCGCCCTTGCCGGGATCGCGCAATGGGTAGCAGCACCCGAGTTCAGTGTCAGCCAGCAGTTCGACCGCGACCTGAATGACCTGCAGGTAGGCGATGCCTTTACCCGGGAACTGCGCTTTACGGCCAGCGATGTCATGGCCATGATGTTGCCCGAATTTGAGCCGCAGAAAGTTAGCGGACTGGCGGTTTACCCCTCGCCGCCGACGCTGGAGAACAACAGTAATCGCGGCGCGAGCAGCGCGACGCGCAGTCAGCAGATCAGTTACGTGGTGGAAGCCCAGGGGCATTACCAACTGCCGGCACAGGAGTATTTCTGGTGGGATACGCGCAGCGCGAAACTGCAACTGCTGTCCCTGCCCGCTATCACATTCACCGTGGGCGACGGGGTTTCCGTCAACACCGGCGAGAAACCAGTAATAGATGGTCATATACTATTGAGGATAACTGCCGGCCTGCTGCTGCTAGCCACAGGCGGCTGGTTGCTGCGCTCCTATCTTTCGCGTGGCCGGGGGAAGCGCATTGCGCAATGGTTTACCCGGACCAGGACCCGGCTACGGCAGTTGCGCCAGCCCGCCCTGCCGCAACAACTCAACCCCGGTAGTAACGCTGGGGAGTAAAGGGCATTGCAGTAACGGTGACCGGCAGCAGCTTGTCCCGCACACTGACCTGCAGAAGGGTGCCCGGCTCACCCAATTCACGGGCGATATAGGCCATGGCGATAGGACCGCCAATACTGGCACCAAAACCGGCGGAGCTGATCGTACCCACCTGCTCGCCCTGCTCGTCCCTCACCACCTGGCCGTCCCGTACCGGGCGTTTACCCTTTACCACCAGGCCGACCCTGCGCAGGGCAGGCTTATCCACGATACGTTGGAATATGACCTCTGCCCCGGGAAAGCCGCCGGGGCGCTCGCCGTCAGCTCGGCGGGATTTACTGATGGACCAAAGCAGCCCCGCCTGCACCGGGTCAATCCCGGTGTTCAGTTCGTGTCCATACAGGCACAGGCCCGCCTCCAGGCGCAGGGAGTCCCGGGCTCCCAGGCCTATAGCCGCGACAGTCTCGTGCTCCAGTAATTCCCTGGCTAACGCCTCAGCCTGTGGCGCCGGTACCGATATTTCAAATCCGTCCTCCCCGGTATAACCGGAACAGGTGATATAGACCTCCACTCCCTGCAACCGGGCCGCGCAACCCTGCATGAACACCAGCTCCGCCGCTGCGGGGCACAGCTCACTCATTACCGCCCTGGCACCGGGGCCCTGCAGGGCCAGCAGTGCCTGCTGCTCCAGCACAGTGAGCGTCTGCCCGGTGAGGTGCTCGCGCAGATGGGCAATGTCCTGTGCCTTGCAGGCGGCGTTGACCACCAGGAAAAAGCGGTCCTGGGCCCAGCGCGTGATAATAAGGTCATCCAGCACACCGCCCTGCTCATTGGTAAACAGCGCGTAGGTCTGGCGATCGACGCCCAGTGCCTCCAGATCAACCGGCACCAGCGATTCCAGCATAGCAGCGGCGCCCATCCCTTCGATAATCACCTGTCCCATGTGGGACACGTCAAACAGGCCGGCGGCCTCCCGGGTATGCAGGTGTTCCTTGATAATGCCCGTGGGGTACTGCACCGGCATATCGTAACCGGCAAAAGGCACCATTTTGGCACCCAATTCTCGGTGCAGGCCATCCAGCGGTGTGGTCAGCAAGGTCATCGGCAACTCCAGAGCCCCTGGGGCATCGGCATAAAGAGCGCCACTCTAACCAGCCCCGCACAGGCGCGCAAGCAGCCACAGGGCTTGTTGCCACAGCGGTAATCAGGATAATGGCGCACATCCACCCCCGCAGGGAATTCCACCTTGGACGACCCCCAGGACACACCCACCACCATCAGCCTGATCGGCATGCCCGGCGCGGGCAAGAGTACCGTGGGGGTGATTCTCGCGAAACTGACCGGACTGCGCTTTTGCGACACCGACCTGGATATCCAGGTGCGCGAACACGCCACCTTGCAGGACATACTGGAGCAACAGGGTTACCAGCGCCTGCGCGCCATCGAGGAAGAGGTACTACTGGCTATCGACCTGGAGCGAGCCATTATTTCCACCGGCGGCAGTGCGGTGTATAGCGGTGCGGCCATGGCGCGACTGCAGGACGCAGGCCCCATAGTTTACCTCGCCGCAGATCTGGACAGCCTGGAACGGCGCGTGGCCAAGGCCCCGCTGCGCGGCATTGCCAGCGGTGCCGCACAGACTTTCGCTGAACTTTACGCGGAGCGTACACCGCTGTACCAGCATTATGCCGATGTCACTGTAGACGCCACCAGCGGCTGTGCCGAAGAGGTGGCCGCCAGCATTCTGCGGCAACTGGGCCTGAACAGCTAGCCCCCAAGCCAACGGACGCGTCCGGACGCGTCCGAACCGCCGGCAATTCAGCACCGAAGTAACCGGGGCCTGGTGTGATGCACGTCCTTAAACCTGGCACATTGCCTGCATAGTCACTTACCAGGGCGACCCGCCTGCGCACCTCAAGGGCCAGGGACGGCAGTGACAGGGAAGTCACGGTCGGTGCAGCAGCACGCCATGGAAGGCAGCGGGTCGCCCCTCCACGCAAATTAGTGTGAATCTTCGACATTTTTTTTCTATTGTTAAGGCACAGGATTTTTGCTTAACTCCGCAACAACGCTGCCATGAATAGCGCGGCGAGTGATCTGTGTTAAATCATCGGGAGGTGATTTATGGGAGAGCGACACCAGGATACAAACTCGTCGGAATCACTGGACGACATCTTCGAGCCCGCTATCGGGGACCTGAACGAAGAAGAACTCAGTACTTTGGCACCGATCTCCTCAGAGAAGCGCCGCCTCGCGGAGAAGCGCCGCCGGGCGGAACAGCGGCTGGAGGAAAAGCGCCTGCGCGATGAACTGGGCTACTACGACCTGGAACTGGATGATTTCTAGGGCTGCCTAGGGCAACTCCCTGTTTCAGTTCATCGCAACCCGATCCGTCACTACAGCGGGCGGCGTGTTTTACTCCGTGCAACGGCCCCGGCACTATTCTCACCAGCGGGGCGCCCGATAAGCAAAATTGTCATATCCGTGGCCCTTCAGGGTATGTGCAAATGCGCGGTAATTCGCTACATTGCCAGCTTACCCCTTATTGGAGCCCTGCCCTGTGAAGCGCCCTGTTTGGCTGCTTAGCATGGACTCGGAAGAGTTCAATGCGCCGCCGACCACCACAGCCTCGCTGACTGCATACTTTCGCCGCTATGGCAGTAGCTCGGACAGCACGGACATTGACCTGGTGCACTTCCAGGCGGCGGCAGACATGGCCGCCTGGCTGGAACGCTGGCGGCAGGAGCAATTGCCAAAGGCGGTACAGGCACTGGCAAATGGCTTACAACCGCTGGTGGGTTTCAGTTTCTACACCTGGAACGCGGCGGAATTCCTCGCCCTGGCGCAGCAGCTCAAGGCGCTGCTACCCGATTTGCAGATAATCGCCGGGGGACCCCACGTGCAACAGGCGGAAGACTACCTGGGGGTGGAGCCTATCGATGTGGTGTTCCTGGGGGAAGCCGAGGAAACCTTTCAGGAATTCCTTGATTGTGGCGCGCGGGAAAACTGGCGCGATATCGATGGCCTGGCCTATCTCGAGGATGGCGATATTACCAGGACCCGCCCCCGCGCCCGCTGCAAAGACCTGGAAAATTTTCCCTCGCCGCTGGAGGTGCTGCAGCTCAGCGACGCCCAGGGTCAGCCGCTATACCAATCCATCGCCTACGAAACCAGCCGGGGCTGCCCGTTCAAATGCGCTTTCTGCGAATGGGGCACCGGTGCTATCGGCAGCAAAATGTACCAGTGGCCTATGTCGCGTATCCGCCGGGACTGGGAGCAAATCGTAGCGGCGGGCATCAAGGATATCTGGTTGGCAGATTCCAATTTCGGCGCGCTAAAACAGGACCTGGA
>Ga0316191_10002357_pt1 | contig 13710 bp, 11 predicted proteins | sample Eddworburr2cm_MG_FD_204928 | JGI IMG/M metagenome (GOLD analysis project Ga0316191, IMG submission 204928) | Coastal sediment microbial communities from Maine, United States - Eddy worm burrow 2 cm | ecosystem: Environmental > Aquatic > Marine > Coastal > Sediment | place: USA: Maine...
AGCATTTCACTATTTGCAGCATCAGGAGCTGAGATATGGGTATGCACACGGGCTTCACGCTCTTCTATTATGATTTTCCCCCACGATGGGATCATTCCTTTCCAATCACGCGCAAAAGCATCATAGCTGTTCTCGCTGCCGAGGGTGGAATATTTCACAACACCCGCCACATCATCATTTATAACGGACTGCCAGAATGCAAGACTCACTTCCTGTGGTGTCTCAGGTTTATTGCATGCTGATAGCATGAATGCCAGCATTAGCAGGACAGACAAGATAGATCTGGATAGGAATTTAATTTTCACCTGCAGGCTCCCTAGGGTGATTTTCATTCTTGGATTGTAACTGTATTTCTGACCACCAAGCGTCGCATCAGAAATCAAAAAGTTATTGCTGTTCTCAATCAAATGGGTATTGCAGAATAATGAGAATATCAATGAGTTATAGATGATACCAGAATCTGCACAAACACTACATGTATAGGAAATCCTGCGATGCTATCAGGAACTGCATGAAAGCATTGAGCAGCCTGCTCTGTCTCGAGCCCAGTCTGGACGTTTCTCGGCAAATCGTTCGTTAGCCGGCTGCTCGGCATAGGGATTACGGAGCAGTTCCAACAGCTCATTGATCATTGAATAATCACCTTCATGTGCCTTATCAATAGCGAGCTGCGCGAGATAATTCCTCAGTACATATTTGGGATTAACACTGTTCATCTGTTGCACTCGCTGAGTATTATCCATTGCATCTTTTCGCAAACGATGAATATATTTACGTAACCAGCCCGCTATCTTTTTAGAAACCTCAATATCAAGCTGTGCTGGATCATAGTAGGCGTCCTGAAGTGGAAAAATCAGCTCAGAGTCACTGGCATCCGGAGATGTGGCGGAAGAAATATTCGTCAGCCTGCGATAAAAAATAGTCATGTCTGTTTCGAGCTGCGCCAAAACATTTAACAACTCAGCTATCAGCTCATCATCACCAGCAGGCCTGTATTCAGACAACCCAAGTTTGTTTGCCATCATAGCATTCCAGCCCGAAGTGTATTGCCTGGCAAAACTATCGAGCGCCTTTTGCAATGGCTCAGGCTCATCTATCAGGGGGTAAATCGCCTGCGCCAGCATAAACAGGTTCCACTGCGCAACCTGGCCCTGGCTGCCAAAGCGATATCTCCTGCCACTTGCATCAGTGGTGTTCGGTGTCCAGTCCGAATCATAATCCTCGAGCCAGCCGTATGGCCCGTAGTCAATAGTCAGGCCAAGAACTGACATATTGTCAGTGTTCATCACTCCATGGACAAAACCTACCCGCTGCCAGTGCACAACCATCTCTGCCGTCTTGCTGCATACTTCTTCAAACCACTGCAGATAGACTTCCTGTGAAGGGCTGCCGAGATGAGGAAAATCGGTGCGCAGGGTATAGTCAAGCAACGCTCGCAAGGTATCGGTATCTCCCCTCGATGACAGTATTTCGAAATTCCCAAAACGAAGAAAAGAGGGAGCCACACGGCAAACAACCGCCCCCGGCTCTAGTGTCGGATTACCATCGTAGAACATATCACGCATTACCTGTTCGCCAGTTGATACCAGGCTTAGGGCACGGGTAGTTGGAACACCAAGGTGAAACATTGCTTCACTGCAAAGAAATTCCCTGACCGATGAGCGCAGTACTGCCAGACCATCTGCATCACGTGAGTAGGGTGTCGGCCCCGCCCCTTTTAGCTGTAAAATCCAACGATCTCCCTTCTTGTTGATTACTTCACCAAGATTGATTGCTCGCCCATCACCTAGCTGCCCAGCCCAGTTGCCAAACTGGTGGCCGCCATAACACATGGCATAAGGATCCATTCCATCCAATAAAGCATTCCCTGAAAAGACATCGGCAAAACGTTGGCTGTCGCACTCGAACTCAGGCAAGTCGATTAATTCTGCAACTTCTCGCGCGCAGGCAATTTTTTCCGGGTGACTGACGACAGCGGGTCTCACTCTTGAAAAACACGCTTGCTCTACCTGGCGTCGAAAGTTTTTCTGCTCGGGATCAGCAGGCAGTTCCCTGGTGAACTTATTATCAAATACCAGGCGTTCAAGTCCCTGCGATGTCTGTTGTATATTCATATCAATTTTTAACTTTTTGTAACGGTTTCTATGCAGCTGAGTACACTGCCGCATCAAATTCACCACTGACTATTTGCCGCGGGATGTGTAGTCTATGACACTGTACAACAAGGGTGACCTGCAGGCATATAATAAGCCTAAATGTCCAGGGTGATTAGGAATCAGGATAAAACAGGAAATTGTGATCGATTTCAGTAAGCTGATTGTTATTGTGTTAATGGCGTTAGGCGCAACTGCTTGTGAAAACATCGGCAAGCGGACTGTATTCAGCGCCCTGCAGCAAGAGAGCAAGTTCGACTGCGAACTGTCTAATAACGAGGCATGCCCTCGCTCACCTGGAAATTATGATGAGTACAGCAGGCAGAGGCAGCAGATACTGCAAGAAGAGGAGAAGCAGCAATATAGCGAGTAACGAGAATAGTTGGCTCTAGAGAGCCATTATTGAGATAGCGATGGTCGCCCTACTGATGCAATTCAGCGTGGTTGTTGATATCGCCAGGCTATGATGTCGTTTTCATTCAGGACAATATGTTCATTGTCCAGAGATAGCCATTTTACCAGCATCGCACCTTTGTAATAAGCTGTTTCTGTGCGGCCATCATCGAGCCGAACATAGAAGACTCTGGGATTCTCAGGATCGGTGGGAGTTACAGGTAAACCATCTTTTGCTGATATCCACTTGTACGGGTCAATCTTTACTTCCTTGCCATTCTTTTTAACCATCATATTGATCATAAGCAATTCATCCTTCTATTTATATTTTATATATTTTATATATTTTCTAATTAACATTTAAGTCTAATACATAAAAAATATCCAAACCTTGATCTAGATCAAAAAAGAACTACCATCTTTGTATCGTTGACGGTAATTTCACACAACGCCTGATGTTGAATCGATTACGGCGACAGATTTTTTACTATATTTACCACCGCTGCGGTCAGTGTATGCAGGTCAGCTTCATCAATCACATACGGCGGCATTAAATAAATTAGCTTGCCGAACGGCCTTACCCAGACCCCTTGCGCAACAAATTCATACTGAATCGTGTGCATATCGACAGCGCGATCAAGCTCAACAACACCGATCGCGCCGAGCACCCGAACATCAGCCACTCCTTTCATCTGCCTGCACACGGCCAGGTTGTCATACAGAATCTTTTCAATCTGCCGGACTCTCTCCTGCCACGGTGTAGAAAGCAGTAAATCGATGCTTGCCAGTGCGGCTGAGCACGCAAGCGGGTTCGCCATAAAAGTCGGCCCATGCATGAACAATCCGGGTGAACCAGAACTAATAGTACTGCTTATTTCAGCGGTTGTCAGGGTTGCTGCGAGTGTCATATAACCACCGGTCAGCGCCTTACCTAGACACATAATATCCGGCACAATGTTAGCGTGCTCGCAGGCAAATAAACGTCCCGTACGGCCAAAACCTGTCGCTATCTCATCAAGGATTAACAGTACATTATGTTCTGTACATAGCTGTCTGATTTGTTTCAGATACTCAGCTGAATAGAACCTCATTCCACCGGCGCCCTGAACAACAGGCTCCAGAATAACAGCGGCTATGTGTTGATTATTCTGTTCCAGACAGGTCTTCATCTGTGCAAGATCACTGTCTGTGCAGCTCTCACCGTAGCGACAGGCAGGCGCGTCAACAAAATACTGCGGCGTCAAAACTGCCGAGAACAGGCTATGCATACCGGTAACAGGGTCACACACCGACATCGCACCAAATGTATCACCGTGATAGCCGCAACGAATGGTCAGAAAATGCTGTTTTCCTGGCTGTCCTTTATCGTGCCAGTACTGGATGGCCATTTTCATAGCGACTTCAACCGATACCGAGCCGGAATCGGAAAAAAATACACTGTTTAACGCTTGCGGTGTCAAAGACACCAGTTTTTCAGCCAGCATCACAGCAGGCTGATGGGTCAGTCCGCCGAACATCACATGCGACATCTTCTCCAGCTGAACTTTGATCGCATCATTCATCACCGGGTGGTTATAACCATGTATTGCACACCACCAGGAAGACATACCGTCGATCAGCTGCCTGCCATCTGCCAGCCTGAGCCTGACACCTTTGGCTGACTCAACCGCAAACACCGGCTGGTCCTTTCCCATAGCGCTATAGGGATGCCATACACAGGCGCTGTCCAGCCGCAGGATATCGTCATATCCCATCTTATGTCCCTTCACTATGTCCTGCGTATGCTGATTCATTACATTTATTCCCTGCCACGGCTGATCAGGATGATTGTGATTACCCCGGAATCATACACCATATGTTGCATGCCCCCACTGACGGAGATATCGCTTTCAGAGACTTTCAGCCGGTTTGCTGCATTCCTTTATAGCAAAATAAACCAACGTAACCCAGACGTGACTATGTCACTGTATAGAAGCCTTTCAGTAAACTAGAATGCATTCCACTATTACTTATTTTCTGGAGATGCTAATGCTCAATCCACACAAACAATGCCAGGAGACTCGTCGCCTGCTTAGCGAAGGAGCACAACTGGTCGATGTGCGCACTGAAGATGAATATCGACAGGGTGCTATCGAGGGTGCCATTAACCATCCGGTGCAATGGATCAGCGCAGGTTACACCCTGGAGGACAAACAAACGCCGGTTGTTGTTTATTGTGCAACAGGTATGCGTAGCCGCATGGCGAAAGAAATGCTACTGCATGCCGGCTTCAGACAGGTTCACGATCTCGGCGGGTTTCAGAATATTCAGGCCTGCTGACAACGTCAAAATATAGAGTCTGTGAGGAAAATAAATACCTGGCAGTTATTTCATTCTAACGACAGCACGCATACCTGTTCGCAATGTGAGCAGGAAACTGGTGAGGCTGCCTCACGTCGCATTTCCTAAGATCAAACGCAATCTCAGCCGTTTTCAGTTTTCAGCACTATATAGCTTGTTATTGTGGTGCCTGCCAGATTAAGGCTGGAAACCAGGCTTTATCTTTTTAATTCCTGCTGCAGCTGTCTGATTGCCATGTTCTCCGGCATCAGTTTTATCAAGGCAGCCAGGTAACGCAGGGCGGCCTGCTTATTACCTGCATCTCTGTTTACTGTCACCAGGGCGAACAGGACATCCGGATTTCCAGGGTGCAAACCATAGCTGGTTTCAAGCACTTCCAGAGCCTTGTCCACTTCACCGGTTGATTGCAGCGCTATTGCATAGACATAGCTGAATCGAACATCGTCCGGCGCAAGCTCGGCGGCACGTGACAGCTGCTCAAGTGCCTTCGGTAAATCCTTCTGGCGCACCAGCGCCAGGCCCAGCACGTGATGCAGGCTGGCATCATCAGGCACCTGCTGCAGTCCGGATTGCAGAATGTCTATGGCTTCACCCTCTTTATTCTGTTCGCTCAATAATTGCGCAAGATTTACATAAGCAGGGACAAATTGCTTCTGCAGTTCAATCGCTTTCCGGTAGGCGCTTTCTGCCTCAGCGTTTCTACCCAGGTCACTGTAGATACCACCCAGGTTGACCTGCGACTCGGGCCTTTCTGCATTAAACAGTTGGGCATTTATAAATTCCCCGATAGCAGTATCCAGTTTCATTTTCTGCTGCTCAGGCAGGTTGCCGACAGGAACTGAAGCCAGCACACGAGCAGCATTAATCCTGACGCTGCGTGTTTCATCATCCAGTAGCGGGAACGCTAACTGGACCCGCAGCCTGATATCGAGTGAATCGAGGGCATCGAGGGCGGCCAGTTTAAGCATCGGGTCAGTACTTTGCAGCGCCTGCTGAATCGCCCCTGCCGCTGCCGGAGTTCTATACTGTCCTAGATAACTGACTGCTGTCGCCTGCGCTATCATTGGCTGTTCTGTATTTGCAGCCAGAGAAGTTATCAATGACTGCGAGGCAGACAGCTGATTTCTTGCTGAATGCAGAGCTGTAGCAAATTGCTGGTAACCCTCTGCCTGGCGTCCATACCAGGACTCGATCTTCTCTGATGCCCACAGCGGTGTTTGTTGATCGTGGCAATTATTACAGGCATTTGGTGTTCCCAGTTTGACGCTGAGATCGGGACGCGGAATGCGAAAACCATGATCATGCCTCGCGTCTACCTCCATATAGGTTTTAGGAGGCATGTGACACTCTACGCAACTGGCCCCTGTTGTTCCCTTTTCATGGTGGTGATGGCTGCTGCTGGTATAAACATCAGCCCTATGGCAGCTGTAACAGACCTGTTCTCCGGGTGCATGCAGATCGGCGAGATGGGGGTTATGACAATCAGAACAGGTAACACCTGCCTGGTACATTTTGCTCTGCAGGAATGACCCATAGACATAGACTTCATCATCAATCTGGCCATCGGCATGGTACAGCCGCTCGGTCAGCAGCGATGGCTGAAATGAGTCATTAAACTTCTCACCAGGCTTATCATTCTCACCGATCTGGCTGCGGCGGCTATGACATACCGCACAGGCTTCAATCTCCCGATTCGATTTTAGCGGTTCAGACCTTACCGGCTGACCTGTCTCTGAATTGATGCTCCAGCTAACACCCTTGCGCTCATTAAAGTTTGTCGTCAGCCCCATGTTGTTTGCAGACTTATCTTTACTGTTGGCCCAGGAGACATGGCTTTCACCTGGTCCGTGACAGGCTTCGCAGGAAACATTGATTTCTGACCAGCTCGTATCGTAGCTGTTGCTGGCGCTGTCATAATTTTTCATCAGGTTGGTCGAATGACACTCGGCGCACATGTAATTCCAGTTAAGATTAGGTCCTGTCCAGTGCAACACATCACCCGGGGGGATTTTTTCATCAGGGTTAAGGCGAAACCAGCGCTGTCCACCCTGTTCCTTAGGACGACTATCCCATGAGACGTCCAGAGCCTGTAATCGGCCACCGGGAAATTCGATCAGGTATTGCTGCAGTGGATAGACACCAAAGGTATATTTAATGTTGTAGTCATGCGGCTTGCCATCAGGGCCAATGGTATTGACGAAGAAATCATCGCCCCGCTTGAAGAACTTGCTGGTCACGCCATCGTGAGTCAGGCTGCCGTTAGTAAAATCACCAAGAACTGATGTTTCACTGGCTGTCATCATCGCCATATCATGATGCGATCCCTTCCACTGCTGAGACTGCTCCTTGTGGCAGCTTGCACAGACCTTTTCACCAACATAGGAATCTTTAACCTGATCCTCTGCAAGTACAGACTGGCACTGCAAAAGAATTGCCAGAAGAATAAGAAAGACAGGCAGGAATGGTCCTGCAGCACGCGTATTGTTCATAAAATTAGGAATCTGTTAATTATCTGCTGAATACAGCTGTTGAAATCTTGCTATGCTAAAGCCGTCTATGCGCCGATCTCCAACCAGGATAATCGGCACGCCACTGCGACCTAAACGATTATAGCCCTGCCTGCCCTGCGGGTCATTTTCCACATCAAATTCATCGTAGACGATACCCTGATCATGAAAGTATGCCCTGGCACGCATACAAACACCGCACCAGGTGGCAGAATACATTACTACGGATTTACCTGTCGCCTCATCATAAGACTGCATAGAAGATACGGCATTCTGATGGATCACAACTTGTCTGGCTGATGCCTCATTGGCAGGTTTTTCACTGGAATAAACGACACGGCCAGATTCATCGACATAGCGGTATATCTCTGCCTGTGCCACAGAGACATACAGGCCAGATATGGCAATAATCAACACACAAACGCTATGGATCAACGGCTATTCCGCAATGATATAATTGGATACAGTTACGAAGTCTAAATAGCCAGGCCTGGAAGCGCAATGACGAATAGTATAAATAACGGCAAAAAAAGAAAAGCAGTTGCCCTGGTATCCGGCGGCCTCGACTCCATGCTGGCCGTTAGGGTTATGCAGGAACAGGGTATCCACGTCGAAGGCATTAACTTTTATACCGGCTTCTGCATCGAAGGGCATACTCAAGCTATTCGTAAGAAAGACCGTGACAAGCCGAAAAGAAACAACGCCCTGTGGGTTGCCGAGCAGCTGGGGATAAAGCTGCATATTATAGATGTCACTGAAGACTACAAAAGTGTCGTCATCAATCCCAAACACGGCTATGGTGCCAACCTCAACCCCTGCCTCGACTGCAAGGGATTCATGGTGCACGAAGCCATGGAATGGATGACAAAACATGACTTCGATTTTCTAATTACCGGCGAAGTCATCGGCCAGCGCCCGATGTCGCAACGCAAGGGCACCATGCCAATAGTCACAAAGGAATCCGGAGCCGGTGACCTGCTATTGCGTCCGCTATGTGCAAAATTGTTACCAGAAACATTACCGGAACGTGAAGGCTGGGTTGACCGTGAACAACTGCTTGGTTTTTCAGGCAGGAACCGTACACCACAAATGGCGCTGGCTGAAAAGTATGGTTTCAAGAACTACGCTCAACCTGCCGGCGGCTGCTGCTTTCTTACCGACGCCAGCTATTCCAAAAAACTGGCTGATTTATGGAAAGCGCGAGGAGAGAAAACCTATGAGATTGACGATATAGTCATGCTCAAGGTTGGGCGCCATCTTCGCCCCAGGCCGCACTTTAAAATTATTATTGCGCGCGAGGAAGGTGAAACGAACTTCCTCAGGGGCTACCGAAAAAATTATTTAAGCATGAGCACCATCAGCCACCCTGGTCCAGTCAGCCTGATAGATGGCGAGCCTGATGATGATGACCTGGAACTGGCAGCCAGGCTGGTTGCACGTTTCAGCAGTGGTAGAGAGGCAGAACTGGTGACCGTGGAGGTGATGCAGAAAAATGGTGAATCCAGAAACATCGACGTCAAGCCGCTGCTAGCAGATGAAGTTCCCGGTGAGTGGTATGTCTGAAACCACCCTGGATGCCCGCAACCTGCTCTGCCCTTTACCGGTAATCAGGACGCAAAACACAGTAGAAGAGTTGCAGCAGGGAGATACCCTGCTGGTAAAGTGCACTGATCATGGTGTGATTAATGACATTCCCGCATGGTGTCGAATAAACGGACACGAAATACTGTCGATAGATGAGCAGGAATATGAGATAGTGATTAAATTACGTGTGGGAAAAAACAGCTAGGAGATACGGAATAAACCATCTTACGCTGTCAGGCCTGCAATCAGTTAGCGTTAATTTTATAAAACTTAATAAGTGCTTGATACCTGATCCGGTAAAACCGGCTGATAGCCGCTGCGAACCCAGCCGATGATGCCACCACTCAGATTAATGACATTTTCGTAACCATGCTGGCCAAGGAACATACACACCTGCCCCGAACGAGCTCCACTACGGCAGATAAATATAACCTCCTTGTCTTTCGGTATTTCATCCAGACGAACGGGGATGGTCGCCATGGGCATCGGGATGGCACCTTGAATAGTGCCGCGGTTAATTTCATGCATTTCGCGAACATCAATGATGACAAGATCATCATTTTCTTCCATTTTGGAAAAGAGTTGTGGTGAATCAACTTCTTTAATGAACATTTCGGTATCCTGCATGAAAAAAGATAGCTCACTATTATATAAGAACTTACTTATATAATCAATGTAAAGCAATTTAGTCGGGAATTTAAGATCGAATTAAACAGTGTTAAGTCAAGATAATGAAAGCATTAACAATCCAGGATCTATATAAACAATACGCGGGTGGAACTACGGCACTAAAAGGTGTCAGCCTGGAGGTCGATGCCGGTGACTTCTTTGCCCTGCTCGGTCCTAATGGTGCTGGAAAATCAACCATCATTGGTATCATCTCATCACTGGTCAATAAAACCCGCGGCACGGTTTCGGTCTTCGGGCATGACATTGATAGATCACCGGAGGCTGTCAAGTCATGTATCGGACTGGTTCCGCAGGAGTTCAATTTTGGTGTGTTTGAAAAGGTCTTTAATATCGTTGCAAACCAGGGAGGCTATTACGGCCTGAAACGCGAACTGGCTGAGCAAAGGACGGAAAAATACCTGCGGCGGCTGGATCTTTGGGACAAGCGGGATACGGCTTCACGTACCCTGTCCGGGGGCATGAAAAGACGCCTGATGATTGCCCGTGCACTGGTTCACGAACCAGAGTTGTTAATCCTTGATGAGCCTACGGCCGGTGTTGATATCGAAATCCGCCGCTCAATGTGGGAATTCCTGCGTGAAATTAATGAGCAGGGGACTACGATCATTCTTACCACCCATTACCTGGAGGAAGCAGAAAATCTGTGTCGCAATATCGCCATCATTGACCACGGAAAGATTATGGAAAATACCAGCATGAAGCAGTTGCTTAGTCAGCTAAACATGGAAACCTTTATTCTGGATACACGCGAGGAAATTATTTCTGCACCGGAAATAGAGGGTTATTCACTGCAGAAAATTGATGCCCACACACTTGCCGTTGACGTCGCTAAAGAGAAAGCACTCAATACTTTGTTCTCTCGTTTATCCGATCATGGTTTCACCATTCTTAGCCTGCGCAATAAGACCAACCGGCTCGAGGAACTGTTTATGGGAATGGTCAATGAAAACAAGCTATCTAATGTTTAACTACAGACTTTTAGTCACAACACAGGTTCAGCGCAGTGGTAAATAAGCTAATACAGTTATATGAGGCACTGGTGCTGGACCGCCCATGGCTGATGCTGGGGCTGTTAGCTATCCTGGTAGCCGGTGCTGGATACTATAGCAAGGACTTCAGGCTCGATGCCTCAGCAGATACGCTGGTACTGGAAAATGATTCAGCGTTACGCTATTACCGTTCGATTTCCGCGCGCTATGGCTCAGAAGACTATCTCGTCATCACCTACACACCAAACAACGGTCTGTTCAGCAAGACCGTGCTGGCAGATCTGGAAGAGTTGCGCGAGCAGTTAAAGTCCATCAAGCGTGTAGACACTGTTACTACTATCCTTGATGTACCGCTTATCAATTCTCCACCTGTCACACTCTCTGAATTAAGCAAGAATATTCGTACGCTTGAGTCACCGGATACCATCCCTGGTATGGCCAGGAATGAACTGACAACTAGCCCATTTTACAGCAACCTGATCATCAGCCCGGATGGACATACTACTGCGATACAAATCACATTTAAGCGTGACGTAACCTGGCATCACCTGTTTAAACAGCGCAACGATTTACGTGTTCAGCGGATGGAAAATGATTTCACTGCTGACGATGCAGCTGAACTGAAACGTGTAAGCAGAGAATTTGATCAATACAGTGAAAACCTGCTGGCACAGGAGCGTAAAGATATTCAAGCGATTCGCGATATCATGGATAAACATCGCGATACTGCAAAGTTGTTTCTAGGCGGTGTGCCAATGATTGTCGCTGACTCTATGGATTATGTCAGGAGCGACCTTATGGTCTTTGGGATAGCCGTTCTGACGCTGCTCGTTATCTTTCTGTATACCGCGTTCCGCAAACTCCACTGGGTTTTCCTTCCACTGCTCACTTGCGCTGTCACCGTAATCTTCATGCTCGGCACACTGGGTTTACTGGGATGGCGAGTTACCGTTGTCTCATCTAACTTTGTATCCCTGCTGCTGATCATAGCCATGTCGTTAACTGTTCATCTAATAGTGCGATACCGTGAACTGCATGCTGCCAATCCCGGCAGTGATCAGCGTTGGCTGGTCAGTCAAACGCTGCACAGTAAATTCCTGCCGAGTTTTTATACAGCCATCACTACGATGGTAGCTTTTGCATCACTTATTTTCAGTGATATCCGTCCGGTAATCGATTTCGGCTGGATGATGGTTATCGGCATCGGAGTGGCCTTCTTTTTTACCTTTACCCTGTTCCCGTCCAGCCTGATGCTGCTAAAAGCAGATCATCAAGCAAAACTTAACGATATCACCGGTAGCGTTACCCGCTATATTGCAAACCTGATCGAACGCCGCAAATTATGTGTGCTGCTGACCGCCATTACGCTCGCTGTAATAAGTATTATCGGCATCTCGAGACTGTCAGTTGAAAACAGCTTTATCAGTTATTTCAAATCATCGACCGAGATCTACCAGGGCATGAAGTTGATTGACCTGGAACTCGGCGGAACGACACCTCTGGATGTCATTATTGATGCACCAAAAAGCTACTTCGAGGAAAAAGCCGAGGAAGAGACTGATCCTTATATAGGTTCTTATGGGCAGTTTGAAGTGACGGAAGAAATTGAAGTTGCCGGTTCCAGCTTCTGGTTCAACTCGTATATGCTGGAAGACGTTGACAAAGTCCACAGCTACCTTGACCAGCTACCGGAAACCGGCAAGGTATTATCCATCAGCACCGCCATGCGCATGCTGCAATTATTAAAAGACGGCAAAAACCTGGATGACTTCTTTCTTGCTGTATTGTTCAAGCGCCTGCCTGCAGAGGTAAAACAATCCCTGTTTAGCCCCTACATGTCTGCTGACGGCAACCAGCTGCGATTCAGTGTGCGTGTTATCGATTCAGATCCCGACCTGAAGCGAGCTGAACTGATAACGAGAATCCGGGAACACCTGGTGGACAAAATGGGTTTTCAGCCAGAGCAGGTCCATTTGAGCGGCATGCTGGTGCTCTACAACAATATGCTGCAAAGCCTGTTCAGCTCGCAGATCAAGACCCTTGGTGTCGTTTTTCTCGCTATCCTGTTCATGTTTATCATTCTCTTCCGTTCATTTAAAATGGCTGCACTCGCGATTGTTCCAAATATCCTCGCAGCAACAACGATTCTTGGCATCATGGGCCTGCTAGGCATCCCGCTAGACATCATGACAATCACCATCGCCGCAATCACCATCGGTATCGCGGTAGATGATACGATCCATTACGTTCATCGTTTCCAGGAAGAATACTGGGTCGATAGAAACTACTGGTTTGCCATCATGCGCTGCCACAATAGTATTGGTCGCGCGATGTTTTATACCTCGATTATTATTACACTCGGTTTTTCTATCCTCGCACTATCGAATTTCATTCCGACAATCTATTTTGGCCTGTTGACAGGTGCCGCGATGATTACCGCACTGATCGCTAACCTGACATTACTGCCATTATTGATTTCTATCGTTAAACCAATGAAAGAACCTGAAAGCAGTAAGCCGGTTACTGTTTGAATATCTCTTCTGCAGAATAAAACTGATATGAGTACTACTGTCCGCTATACCGCATACAAGACCATCGTCATCCGCGAGATCACACGCTTCATGAGAATATGGCCGCAAACCATTCTGCCACCGGCGATCACCATGACCCTGTATTTCATCATTTTCGGAAACTTGATTGGCTCACGTATCGGCACTATGGATGGCTTCAGCTACATGGAGTTCATCGTCCCCGGACTGATCATGATGTCCGTTATCACCAGTTCCTATGCCAATGTTGTCTCATCTTTCTTTAGCATGAAATTTCAACATTCCATTGAGGAAATTCTGATTGCTCCAGTGCCCAATTACATCATTCTTGCCGGCTTTGTCAGCGGCGGTGTAGTTAGGGGCCTGCTGGTAGGGCTCATCGTCAGCATCATCTCAATCATTTTCACCGGACTGTCCATTAACAACTACCTGATCACCATCAGTGTTATCGTCATGACGGCAATCCTGTTTTCACTTGCCGGTATGATAAATGCGGTATTCGCGC
>Ga0316191_10002358_pt1 | contig 13709 bp, 14 predicted proteins | sample Eddworburr2cm_MG_FD_204928 | JGI IMG/M metagenome (GOLD analysis project Ga0316191, IMG submission 204928) | Coastal sediment microbial communities from Maine, United States - Eddy worm burrow 2 cm | ecosystem: Environmental > Aquatic > Marine > Coastal > Sediment | place: USA: Maine...
CCGCAATCCGCAGACTTCTTTCCGGGTTCTCGGATAAGGCAACCATAGGTTCAACTTCACCAATACGGCTCAATGCCAGTACTGCAGCATGACGCAAGTATACATCCTCATCATTATTAACGGCCAGGAAATTAATTAAAGGTTGAACTGCTTTTTTGTATTCTATTCTTCCTAAAGCCTGTGCTGCAAAGAAACGCACCCTTTCGTTTTCATGTTCCAGTAAAGAAATAAGTTTGTCTCCGGCCTCCTTATATTTAACATCTCCGAGGACTTTTGCCGCCTGAGCTATGATTTCGGGATCCTCGTCATTCAATAAATCCATTAAAGGTTGGGCTTTATTAATATTATCTGAAGCAATCTGACCAATTCCCCAAATTGCGTGTATTCGTGCGAATTGATTTTTATCTTCCAGAATCACCTTTTTTAAGGACCTGTATCCCCAAAAAGTGCGGTCTGCAAGCTCAAATTGAGCCTTTTTTCTTATGCGCATATCCGGATACGCCAGTAGTTTAACAAGATCATCGGCAGACTGGTCTTCATATTTTAAAGCCATAAGCCTTTGGGTCTCCAGTCTTTCTGCATTTAAATCGTTTTTTGAATCCTCAACATCCAATTTCCAGACCCGTCCATAATTTTTTGTCCCCCAACCATTAATCCAATCAGCCAGGTATAATGCACCATCGGGCCCGAATTGTAAACCGGTTGGTAAGACACCACTTAACACATCTGTCTCCTTATCCAGATCAAAGGAAGCCCCTTTTGGCTTTAAAGTAAAGGACCAAATATGTGAAAGTGCCGGATCTCCCACAAATTCAACCAGAAAGAATTGGTTCAGCCAGTCCTTCCCAAGGGCGGTCCCCGGGTTATAAACCATCCCTGTAGGACCATTATGGTAATTCGCAATAGGAGGAATTATATAGGCTGCCTGTCCTTCCCAGCGGGGGAGGTATAGCTTTTCATCCATCCACACTTTATAGCTATTGTTCTTAGGATCAGTATATTTACCGTATTGCCAGTTTGCACGCCATCCGGCATCCGAACCTTCAACAATATGCACAAGTCGTTCGCTTTCTCCCCTGTGGTCCCCATCATTATCTGAAGAAATTAAATTGCCGTACGCATCAAAAACAAATTCGTGTGTATTTCTAAGACCTCTCGCAAAAACTTCAAAGTTGGTGCCGTCAGGATTACATCGGACAATTACCCCCTGATTTGGATAATGATGTGTATCACCTTCTACTGTGGTGATACTGGCTCCAATGTCACCAATTCCCCAATAAATTTTACCATCGGGGCCTTCTATTGCCCCGGACATTCCGTGAGCTCCAAATCCAATATGTACTGCGAAACCATGTGCAATTGAAGTTTTGGTATCCATAACACCATCACCATTGGAATCCTCTACGCGCCACATATCGGGTCCTATACCAACAAAAATATCATCGTCCCGCACTAATAGGGCGCCTGCAACATCTGTAATTTCTTCATTAAAATCTTCCAAAATACGTCTGGAAACATCGGCAACACCATCTTTGTCGGTGTCTTCCAGTTTCCATATTTCATCTTTTTCAACGGTGAGATCCTTCCAGTCATGAATGCTGTCGTTATTTAGATCAGGAAACCATTCGTTCTCTTTGCTGAGCTCAGGAGCGAATGTTTTGCGCAAAAAAGCACGCCTGTCTTCTACTGTTTGCAGACTAATGGAGGCCGTCATCCAATCCTGATGCCCCCTGATATCAAATTCAGAATTTTTTTGCCTGTTGGTTCTTGTTAGATATACATTGCCTTCATCATCTATGTCAATGGCAATGGGATCCGGAGCCAATGAATCTGATGCCCATAAGTCCAATTTTAATCCATCTGCCAATTTTGGCGAAATATACTCCTGACTTACATCAACCAAGGTTGCTGCAGATAAAGAATCCAACTTGTACGTTAAGGGAGTTTCCTTTGGTATTTTTGACTTTTGACTACATGAATGTGCCAATAGGCCTATTGTTATTAATGCGATAATAAATGAGAGGTATCTGCTTGAAATCATTATTATTTAATTAACGAGATTACTTTAAAATATGACTATTTATTCTTTGTAATGGAATAAATAGATTTAATATGATTATTTAAATTATTCAGGGTTTGTGCTAGTTTTTTGATTTGTTCCTGAGCTTGCGGCCATTCTTTTTGCTCTATAGCTTCCCTAACACCAGGTAAGGTTTTAACTCCATAACCGGTATAGAAGCCTGGTGCATAAATCTGATGTTTGTACCATGGTCTTCTGGGTAATCCGGAGGCATCGGTTAAGGCAAGTTCGGAATGCATTAGTTGCTTATTCATTGCTTCAAGTTCGCTATCATAAAGTGAATTTATATCTATTGAGTTGAACAAAACAATTGTTGCCCTGAGGCTAATCATACTATTTAGAATAGGTGTAAAATCCAGATAAGGGATATGCTCTTTTTTCTTAGGTTCAATAAAGGGTTTAACCGGATCTGAGGCCAGATAAAAGGCATTTTCATCGATCAGCTTGTTATGTTTTTCCACAGCTTCTCTCATGGTTTCGCAAGACTTCATTACTTCCTCAAGATAGGTTGATACTGTCTCACGTAAGGGGTCGAATGCGAAGGGCAAAAAATCGGCATTTGCGAGTCGCAATACAATTCTGCCTGCTGTCTTTGCCAGGGCTGCCCCGTAGGCAAATTCAGGATCCTTAAAACGTTTATAATGGGTATAAGTATCATAGATAGTATGATATTCTCCACCGGCATTTTCGCCGCCAAATCCTAAATTTAGCGAAGCAATTCCCGCATGTTGAATAAATGGAGTGTAATCAGATCCTGAGCCCAGGGCATAAAGTTCAAATTTATCATCTCCACCATTTATCATGTCCTTTGCAATTTTTCTTTCTTTAATAGAAACACCTTTCTGAGGATCTTTAACAACTTCGGCTACTTCACTTACCAGGGTCTGCAGGGTATGGGAGCCCCCGGCGTTGAAAAAACCTCTGCCGTTCCCGTCGGTATTAATGTATGCAACGGCTTTCTTCTGCAGTTCTTCTTTATGATGTTCCACCCATTCCGTTGAGCCAATCAGTCCTGGTTCCTCGGCATCCCATGCGCAGTATACCAAAGTTCTTTTTGGGCGTTGTCCTTTTTTAGCTAATTCACCAATTGCTCTCGCTTCCTCCATTAAAGCCACCATACCACTCACGGGATCGGCAGCACCATGCACCCACGCATCATGATGGTTGCCACGCAAAACCCATTCATTTGGAAATTCGGAACCTGAAAGGGTGGCTATGACATTGTAAGCCGGTTTTAATTGCCAGTCAAATTCAAGTTTTAAATGAACTTTTGCTGGCCCTGGCCCTATATGATAGGTAATTGGTAATCCTCCCCGCCATGAAACAGGGGCGACCAAACCTCCAAGTGCTTCGAGCAATGGTTCAGCATCTTCATAGGAAATAGGTAATACAGGTATTTTTGTTATCGTAGGAGCATCTTTTCTGTCCAATCTATCAGCTTCAACTGTGGCTCCATAACCGGGCGTGAGGACATCTCCGGGATAAAGAGGCATATCCATTACAGATCCTCGTTGCACTCCGGTCTTATTTTTAAATGCCCCTTTTGGATAAACATCTCCCTGAACATAACCGTCATCCTCAGGATCTGAATAAATGATACAGCCTATAGCTCCCTTTTCAGCGGCTAATTTTGGTTTAATTCCGCGCCAGGATCCGTAATATTTAGCGATAACTATTTTTCCTTTTACGTCTATTCCCAGTTTTTCCAGCTCTTCGTAGTCTGCCGGTATTCCGTAGTTCACAAATACGAGTTCTGCTTCAACATCACCGTCCGTAGAGAATGCATTATAGCTGGGTAATAACTCATCTCCCTGCTCAGTATATGCATCACCAGGAACGGGTACTGCAGTTAATTTAGCCTTATAGGCATTGGGTTCTGTTAATTCGAGAATTCTAACTTTAGGATAAGGAAAGAGAACCTGGTAGGTTTCTATTTTTGCATCATAGCCCCAGGATTTGAATTGCTTCAACATCCATTCTGCATTTTCTTTTCCATATTCACTACCTACATAATGGGGCCGGGCAGCCATTTTTTTCATCCAGGAATCCAAATTACCTGTCGATATTTTGGCATCAAAAGAGGCTTCCAGATCTAATTGTTTTTTTAAATTTTCAGGTTTAAATCCTTTAATATTCTGGGCATTCAGGGCCACAACAAAAAAGATTAAAAGGAGCACGAGGTATTGTTTATTCATATTGGTTTTTATCATAAAATATTTTAAGTTGTATCGGCTGGCTATTCCAATTCTATTTTATCAAGATATAATTTAAAATCTTCATTTTTTTTGTTGCCAATCAAAATCGCAAATTGCTCCATATATTCCCCGGGGTAATTGGGAAGATCTAGTATATTTCCACGAAATGACGGGATCATATTTGAAAACAGAATTTCCAAAGTCTGCCATTCTCCATTAGTTTTAATATAAGCGATATATGAATAATAATCCGAAATCCTGGTTTTAACCCTTATCTGATATTGCTTACCATCGCCTTTAAGACGCAAAGTCATTTTCTTATAACTGCTTACCGATTTTGATTCGAAATTGTAACGAACGGAAGAGAAACCGCCATTATTTTCGAGAGATACATGCCCAGTAAAAAAGCCATCCCCTTTATCATTAACTGAGAAGTTCCCTTTTGACAGACCCCCCATTACGCCATCATTCACCACACTCCAGTTTTGAATATTACTTTCTTTAGTGAAATCAAATAGAACAAAAGGTTTAGACATTATTACTATGAAAATTATTAGAAATAAAAATTTCATGAATACAAGACTTCAGGTTTTCTTCTTAATTGTTGTTATAAGAAGAATTTTACTTAACAATAGCTTTTTTAATCCTAATAGCTCATTTTTAGCTATAACGGATTGTTTTTAGATACTAAGAGATCATTTTCAAAAGTAATGATAAAAATAAACTCAATTTTTTTAAAAAATAACTCTATTTTATCATTTTTTACTTCTAAATAAGCAGAAAGGGAGTCCTCTAAACAATCAGAAGATTCAGTTAAGTCTTCTTACGATAAAAAACTCCGCAATAAGAATATTTGGGACCCAACACAACCAGGCAATAATCTTATAAGCCGGAATAAAGTCCATCTGCATTAACCCAGTGAATAAAGGGAGGTAAAGACGAAGTGTAACAGCGGCAAAACAGAGGGCGTAACTACGGATCATCCAGCGCTGATGTGCATCAATATTCATTTTTTTAATACTGGTGTAGGCATTTGAAGTGGTATAAAGCCAAAGTAAGGCTAATCCCGCAAATCCAAGAGCGGGAATTATCCCTCCTGTAGCAAAAAACGCAATACTCAATCCCGCAATCCCGCTTAGTAAGACAGCTCCAACATAAATTTTCCCTAAAACCCTATGCAACGCCGGTCTTTTTCTTCTAAGCTTTTTGTAAAATTGAGAAAACCCCGTTAGCAGGGCGAGTCCGCCTAAAAAAATATGGGTATAAAAAGCAGTGAGATAGATAGAACTATTAAGCAGCGTCTCGGATTTTGATCCCAAAAGACTTTCTTCATAAGGCAATCCAATAAATCGTAACGGATACAACCCAATGAAAATGGCAAATAATCCAAGAAAGAAATATCCTGTGTCCAGGCGCCATTTTTTTAAATCCATATTAAAAACTTAATTTAAGATATATTAGTTCAATTTCCCGGTCACAGTCCAACGATTTAAGTTCAAGTAATCTTACGATAATATTGTCATATTTACAAAAATCAATTCTTTTGCAGGCTACTGTCTTAGCTGCGTTTATTTTTATAGTTTTAGCACTTGTAATTGGATTTATCTAATAAGTAGGAATTATGTTTTACTTTCTAATGGATCTATTGGGAACCGTAGCCTTTGCTATATCAGGTGTGCTTGTAGCCATGGATAAACGCCTGGATCTATTTGGAGTATTTATAATCGCATTTGTCACAGCAGTGGGAGGTGGTACACTTAGAGATTTGCTTATTGGCAATACACCTGTGGCTTGGATGCTTGAATCTACTTATATAATTACCATTATAGGGACTGTTATTCTGGCCATTATTTTCAGGGAAAAACTTAGATATTTACGAAAATCATTATTCTTTTTTGATACGCTGGGAATAGGTTTGTACACTATGGTTGGAATAGAAAAGGGCATAAACGCTAACTTGCTTCCTGTAATGTGCATTATTTTGGGTACTATAACAGCTAGTTTTGGAGGCGTTATCAGAGATATCTTATGTAATGAAATACCGGTTATCTTTCGCAAAGAGATATATGCCACAGCTTGTGTAGTGGGAGGGTTGAGTTATTTCCTGTTACGAAAATTGCCTTTAGGTGATGAATACGTTTATATGGCGTCTTTCCTAATTGTTATAGGGATTCGTTTAGTGGCAGTAAAATACAAAATTGCACTTCCCTCTATTTATAAAACTAAATAATCATTGAACAATTTCTGCCTTAAGAATATTGATATTTTGCATAGGCCAGTCTCCGGTATCTACAGGTTGCTGGTTAATTTTATCAACCACATCCATACCACTAATAACTTTCCCAAAGGGTGTGAAATCGCCATCTAAATGGTAGGAACCGGGATTTGTAACAACAATAAAAAACTCATAGGGAGAGGCAAGCATATGCGGATTATCTATTTCACTACTGGGCATAGAAATTGTTCCTCTGTGATGCTTATAACCTTTTCTGGTATCAGGAGGTAGAAGGTATCTGCCAATTTCTTTGCGTTTACGGGCGGTTTCAACGTTGTCTGCATTACCTCCCTGTATGATAAAATCTTTTACAACTCTGTGGAACATGGTATTGTCAAAATATCCTTTTTTCGTGAGGTAAATAAAGTTTGCCTTGTGATAAGGGACATTATCATATAGCTGTACCGTAAAACTACCCAAACTGGTAGTAAGCTTTACTTTGGTAGTTTTTAGATTTTTTTGGTAGTCAAAAAAGAAATCTATGGCATTTTCTTCGGTGAGTAAAAATGTTTCCTCCTCTTTGATTTCAGCTATTGTATCTGCTACTACGGTCTCTACTTTAAGGGGTTTTGTATTTTCTTCCTTGGGGTTTGAAGCCGGGGATTGCTTGCATGCACCAAAAAAAAATAGTGGTAATATTGCAAAGCAGGTAAATTTTAAATAAGACATGAACTATAATGATTTTGCACTTCAGATAGCAAAAATAAAAAAACTCCCTCTTCCGGGGACACCTTCACACTATAAAATGGCTCCGGAAATCCGTATTCAGGAGTTAAAAGCAATGAAAAGGAAGAACACAAATCCAAAAAAGGCAGGGGTTGTCGCTTTATTTTATCCGGATGAAAGGCAGTTAACAAATCTGTTACTCATTTTACGAAACACCTATCCCGGGGTACATTCTAATCAAATTGGATTTCCCGGAGGGAGAGCTGAACAAAAAGATAAAGATTTACTTGAAACGGCCTTACGTGAAACTCATGAAGAAGTTGGTGTAAAACCAGGGGATATTCAAATAATCAGATCTTTAAGCGAAATTTATATTCCGCCTAGTAATTTTGAGGTAAGACCCTATATAGGGTTATATGATAAAAGACAACCTTTTGTAAAACAGGAAGATGAAGTAGAGGAATTGGTTGAGGTACCTCTGATTGATTTTATGGATGATTCTAAAATGACCACCCAGATTCTCACAACTTCTTACGCAAATAATATTGAGGTACCTGCCTTTAAATTAATGGGTTATACCGTTTGGGGAGCAACGGCGATGATGCTAAGTGAAATCAAAGAACTTTTCAAACAGGTGTTATAAGTCATATTTTGTAGTTTTGTAGCCTATGGGGTTATTTAAGGAAAATCCATTTGGACATATTTTATTTATAAAGAAGTGGTTAATTCGCAGTTTGGGACTTATCACTCATCAGCGGTATAAAGGTTTTAATACTCTTGAAATAGAAGGTTCTGAAATAATACGTAACCTTCCTGATAAAAATGTATTATTTGTAAGTAATCATCAGACCTATTTTGCTGATGTGGTTGCCATGTTCCATGTGTTTAATGCAAGTTTACACGGAAGGGATGATTCCATAAAAAATATAGGATATTTATGGAACCCCAAATTGAATATTTACTATGTGGCCGCGGCGGAAACCATGAGAAAGAGTCTCTTAACAAAAATGTTCGCTTACGTAGGTTCCGTTAGTATAGAAAGAACCTGGCGTGCGGAAGGAAAGGAAGTCAACAGGCAGGTTAAGATGAGTGATATTTCAAATATTGGGATGGCACTGAATGATGGCTGGGTCATCACTTTTCCTCAAGGGACAACTACGCCTTGGAAGCCCCTTCGAAAAGGTACAGCACATATTATTAAAAAGTACAAACCCGTGGTAGTACCGGTGGTTATAGATGGTTTCAGGAGGTCGTTTGATAAACAAGGACTACTTATTAAGAAAAAGGGTATTCTACAGTCTTTGGTTATTAAAGAACCACTGGAGATAGATTATGACAATGAATCTGTTGACTCCATAATAGAAAAACTTGAATATGCCATTGAACAACATCCTTCATTCTTAAAAGTAATTCCCGAAAAGGAATTGCAGGCATATGAAGAGAAAAACAAACAACGTAAATGGAGAGGTTAAACCTCCAGCTTCTTTAATTCGTTGTAATTTTTGCGAAGCCTTTTCAGAAGTATTCCATAAAGCAGTTTATAGAAAAACCAGATCAAGATCAACACAATGGTAATAGCCACAAGGACCATCCCAAATAGCATTACCCAAAAAAGCGTTTCATTTCCTGCCTGTGAGGCAGCTACCTTAATTTGATCGCTGCTTGCACCATAGTTAAGATTACCATAAAGACTTACAATTAAGTAGGCTACAAATATTCCTATGTTAAACCAGACATATTGGGAGACTGTTCTTTTCACATTTAAGATGGTCTTCATTAATTTTCTCGAAGATTCTGTTAAGGATATGAGTTTGTAATTAGAATAAAACTTATATATAAAATAAATTAATACAATATAATTTATGATTGTAAGCGTGGTTGTAATTTCATAAATATGCCAGGTCTTTTCAAGCTCCAAGGATTCCTTACTATAGGAAATTAAATTAAGAACTGCCCAAAAGACAAATTCAATTATACTTATGTAAAAAATCCATTTAACGGTAGAGGATGACTTCTTTTTAATCATCCTGTAGATTTCGTCAAAGGACAATTTAGGATGGTGTTCCTCCTTTTTTTGCCAGTCCTTCTTTAATAATTCTAATTCATCCATCATAACCTTAGGGATTAAGTATGGTTCTAAGTTTATTTTTAACACGGTTCATTTTCACCCTGGCATTCACCTCACTAATTCCCAGTGTCTCGGAAATTTCACGGTAATCTTTGTCTTCCAGGTAAAGAAATACCAATGCTTTTTCAATATCTCCCAGCTGCCTCACAGCTTTATACATTAAATGAAGTTGTTGTTCCTCGGTGGCATCATATTCATCTGTTTTAATTCTAAAAATAACCGAATCAAAATCCTGTGTTTTTATACTTCTTTTCGATTTCCTGTACAGCGTTATAGCTGTATTTAAAGCTACTCTGTACATCCATGTACTGAATTTGGATTCTCCTCTGAATTTCGGGTATGCTTTCCATAGCTGAATGGTTATTTCCTGAAAAAGATCATTGTGTGCCTCCCTGTTCGTGGTGTATAAACTACACACCTTGTGAACAATATTCTGATTATTCTCAAGTTCCGTAACAAATTTGTGTTCCAGTTCGTTGTTCACGCTTTGGGTTGGTAGTGAATTATCTATTAGTAGGTTTTATTGCCGGATTGTTACATGCTTTCTCATTAAATGTAAACATATTTTTTCCTGGCCATATTAAACCTTCATTGTGCAACATTAAATAAGGGTTTGTTATTTTCTGTAGTCCAGGGCAGGTGGCCTGTCTCCCAATAATGGGATATAAACAAAATCTGCTCCTCTTCGTTCTGAAAATTCAGCTTTCGCCTCATTAATTAGCTCCTGGTTAGCCAACAGGTCTATTGCAGTTAATGTAAGGGTTTTTGCCGCTACCATCATTCCTTTTTTACCAATTGTTGTCCCACCTGCAGCCACGGCCTGCCAGCTATGAGCCGGAGTTCCGGGAACCCAGGTTGCCGCACCCATGCCTGCTGTAGGTACCGTAAAACTTACATCACCCACATCTGTCGAGCCTGCAGACTCGCCAACGGTATTGTAAGGTTGAATGTTTTCAGCAATTTCCAAATCAGCTTTGTCATACCCCATAGTTTTTGCAATCTTATCTGCAAATACTATTTCCTCTGGTGTATAAGTAATGCCTTGGACCTTTGTAAGATTGTCGTACATTAATTTTTGTAATGTCAGATTTGGCAATAGTTCATGGGTACCTCCAATTAATTCATAATCGGTAGTTGTTCCGGTACCCAATGCGGCTCCCTCCGCTGCTTTAACAATACGATCAAATATATTGATCACAACATCTCTTTTATCATGCCGGGCATAATAGTAAACTTCTGCAAAATCGGGTACAACATTAGGTGCTTTGCCGCCATTTGTAATGACGTAGTGAATCCTGGCTTCTTCCGGAATGTGTTCCCGCATCATATTTACCATTACGTTCATGGCCTCCACCCCATCAAGCGCTGAACGCCCTTTTTCAGGAGAACCCGCAGCATGGGCAGAAATTCCGTAAAATCTAAATTTAGCGGATTTGTTTGCAAGTGCGGCACCTGCGTTTGCCTCATTTTCGGCACCTGGATGCCAGTGTAAAGCGATATCTACATCGTTAAATAATCCATCCCGCACCATATATACTTTACCAGAGCCACCTTCTTCTGCGGGACAGCCATAAAAGCGAATGGTTCCTTTTGTATTACTAGCTTGCATCCAGTCTTTTACCGCTATAGCTGCCGCTGCAGAAGCAGTACCAAAAAGATGGTGACCACATCCATGGCCAGCCGCCTTATCTGCAGATTCTCTCTCAGGTACCGCCTTTTGCGATAAGCCGGGAAGTGCGTCATATTCCCCTAAGATGGCAATTATTGGTGCACCACTACCATATTCAGCGATAAATGCGGTCGGAATACCAGCTACTCCTTTTTTTATCGTAAAACCCTCATCACTCATTGTTTTTTGCAGCAAAGCGGAGCTCTTTTCTTCTAAGTATCCCATTTCCGCAAATTCCCAAATATTCTGCGCTATGCTGGCATAAGCTTCAGATTTCTTATTTAATTCCACAAGAACTTCTTCTTTGGTTTGTTGTGCCTTCAGAGAATTTGTACAAAACACAATTAATAAAGCAAGAAATACTACTTTTCGCATGATCTATATTTTTGATTTTCGAGATAAATATAGTCAAACACATAACTTCTGAGGTAATCTTGGTAAAAAATCATCAGATGTTGCCCTTTATAGATCCAATTCTAAAAGTATTGGCCTTTGGGTATGAAACAAATAATATATTTCATTTACAGATATATAAGGATAGATTTAAAAGGCAAGAGAAGGAAGTAACTAGTTTTGTCTCGGATGAAATTTGTTCACTACGTCTGCAAGATGTGAACGATCTAAATGCATGTACACTTCCGTTGTGGTAATACTTTCGTGTCCTAACATTTGCTGAATCGCACGTAAGTCGGCACCATTTTCCAATAAATGAGTCGCAAATGAATGTCTGAAAGTATGTGGACTTATATTTTTGGATAGATCAATTTTAACAGCAAGTTGTTTGATGATTGTAAAGATCATAGCTCGTGTAAGTTTCCTTCCTCTTCGGTTGAGAAATAAAATATCTTCAAATCCCTTTTGAATTTTTTGATGATTGCGCACCTCTTTTCGATAAATAGTAATATATTTTTTATTTACATCACTTATTGGAACAAAACGTTGTTTATCTCCCTTTCCCGTAACTTTGATAAAATCTTCTTCAAAGAAGAGATCAGATATTCTGAGCCCGATTAATTCTGAGACCCTTAACCCGCACCCATAGAGTGTTTCCAGCATGGCTCTGTTACGTTCACCTTCCGGCGTAGATAAATCAATAGCTTTAATAAGACTATTAATTTCTATAGTTGAAAGGGTGTCTGGGAGTTTTCGGCCAATTTTTGGAGATTCTATTAAATCTAAAGGAGTGTCTTTACGGTAATCTTCAAAAACTAAATAATTAAAAAAACTTTTGAGCCCTGAAATTATGCGAGCCTGAGACCTTGGGCCTACTTCTTTGGCTACTTCATATATAAAAAGTTGCAAAGTTTCACGATCCAGGGATACAGGGGTTTTATCTATTCCATTATTTTCCAGGAATATTCTTAGTTTTTCTACGTCTCTTATATAATTGCTAATGGAATTGGCCGCTAAACCACGTTCTATCTTCAAATAGTATTCATAATCTGTTTCGGCCTGTTTCCAATTCATACTATAAAGATATTGCTTGTTTCTCTTAATTTGAAGTTTAGAATTTTTTTATCTCCTTAATTCAGATATACAGTTTGCGGAAGAAGCAGTTTAACCAGTTGTTAATATGCCTATGAATAATCTGATTAACAGGCTAAAAATATATTAAAAACGAAGTGTATTTCATGTGCTTTTTTTGCACTATACATTTTATTACTTTTAACCCTATGAAAATTATAATTATTAACGGCCCGAACCTTAACCTTCTGGGGAAAAGAGAACCTGAAATCTACGGTGGAAAAACCTTTGAATCTTACTTTTCTGATTTACAATCAAAATTTAAGGATTTGGAACTGGAGTATTACCAGTCTAATATAGAAGGCGAACTAATAGATAAAATTCAGGAAGTGGGCTTCTCTTATGACGGGATAGTCTTAAACGCTGCCAGTTATACGCACACTTCTGTCGGCTTAGGTGACGTAGTTAAGGCTATAAATACGCCAGTAGTAGAGGTGCATATTTCGAATACGCATAAACGTGAAGATTTTAGGCACGTTTCTTATATCTCATCCGGGGCTAAAGGTGTTATATTAGGATTTGGTTTACAAAGCTATGAGTTGGCAATCCGAAGTTTTTTATGAGGTTGCAAGTGGTTTTAGGTATTTCTCATCCATATAGAATGTGCCAAAAGGCAGAAGTGAAGCCAGTACAAGCATTACTATTTTTTTTGGAGCTATTTTCCTTTCCATCGAAAAGACTAAGGCCAAAATCATATAGGCTATAAACAAAAAGCCATGTATATACCCTATATAAATATTAGGTTCAGTGATATTTGCCCAATATTTTAAAGGCATGCTAAAACTGAATAAAAGCAAATAGGAGATACCTTCCAGAATTGCACTTAGTTGAAATATTTTAAGCATATATATTTTATTGATTAGCCGGGTTAAAGGTGAATAACTTCGCCATATGCATCTGCAACCGCTTCCATTACGGCTTCACTCATTGTCGGATGTGGGTGAACAGCCTTCAGGATTTCGTGTCCGGTTGTCTCTAATTTACGGGCAACTACTGCCTCGGCAATCATATCGGTTACGCCGGCACCTATCATATGACAGCCTAGCCATTCGCCATATTTTGCATCAAAAATCACTTTTACAAAGCCATCGGGATTCCCTGAAGCTTTAGCTTTGCCACTTGCAGAGAAAGGGAATTTGCCAACTTTAAGTTCATAGCCTTTTTCTATAGCT
>Ga0316191_10002360_pt1 | contig 13704 bp, 7 predicted proteins | sample Eddworburr2cm_MG_FD_204928 | JGI IMG/M metagenome (GOLD analysis project Ga0316191, IMG submission 204928) | Coastal sediment microbial communities from Maine, United States - Eddy worm burrow 2 cm | ecosystem: Environmental > Aquatic > Marine > Coastal > Sediment | place: USA: Maine | collected...
AATTTTTATGATATCCATTTGAAATCTAACATTTTCAGTGGGTTACGATAATGGCAAGAGTACCAGAAAAAAGTCAAGCACTTTTTTTCACTTTTTTTTAGACAACACTCCTCCTGTCCGGATTGAGCCGGTTTTTTTTGAAGATTATTGAACCGGAATTAGCGACTGCAATCATAAGCTTTTCGAAGCCCGGCGTAGCTGGTGGAAACCCCTGTCCATGGTGTCCGAGATTGGCAATCTGGTATGACTAGATCTCTATTGACTCATAGGATCAGAGTACCTTGGAGCCATATGGGTGGTTTCGGACGGACAAGGTGAGGCACTCTTGCCATAGCCGTCAATGACATCCATCTAATCGTAGAGCACTGCGGCAGCTATCTTGTTAGCCATCCTGTCCGCCGAAGCGACAAAAACCTATGACTGTCGAGGCTAAGTCCAGTTTCTACTCGGGCTTATAGTTTTAGTTTTATATCATAGAGCTCCTGTACCATTTGACGCCATTGGCCAAGGGGCTGATCCTTGGCAAAGGCGGCTTGATGGGCGTGGGCTTTTTTCCACTTGTCACGCAGAAGCGGCCAGGCAGTCAGATAATAGCCGGCGCGCTCTTGCATTTGAGTTTTAGGGTTGCGAAGTTTCGGTGGCAGATAAACTTGCGAGCTTCGCATCAAACACATGGCCATGCGTAAAAAGCGTCGGCCAATACCAAAGTCCGCGTGTTGGCCTGCTGCATCACGACGTTTGTAATCTTGTAGCAGCGGTTGCGGGCCACGAATTCCAATGTGAAAAGCAGACTGCACGACGTAATCTTTGAGCAGATGATTACTTCGTTTACTAACCCGACCGGTATGGGTGTGGCCCTCAATGCCGCCGGATTGTTTGACCCGCGGTATAATTCCGCAATAAGAGGTCAGATTGTTTAGTGGTTTTTGTCCAAAGGGGTCGCCGATTTCAGAACTCACTCCGGCTGCCAAAACGATACCGACACCCTTGATGCTTGTTAAAAAGGCAGCTTGAGTTTGCGCCAATACAAGCGCTATTTCTGATAGCAGTTGGTCAATGTTTTCCTGCAAGCACCGGTAATGCTTAATGTGATGTTGCAATGAAAGCTGCAAGGTTGCGGCATATTCATCAGGAGTTGTGATCACCTGGGTCACATAGCTGTGAAGCTTGGCCGCTATTTTTTCAGCATCTGGAGTTGCGCAGCGCTTAAGTATTTTAATCAATGTAGATTTCTGACGGCGACGGATTTGTTGCGCACTGAAACGATCTTCCATCAGAGCCAATGAGCTTTTGGAAAAAGCATTGATGCCGGTGTTTTTTTCATTCAAAAAGCCGGGAAAGAGCCGATCGACCAGGGTATGCACGCGGTTTTTGACTTCGGTTTTCATCACTACCAGCTTTTTTCGATGTCGCACCAACGTTCGCAGATTCCGATAAATGCCGTCTTGAGCCGGAGAGCATTTTGCCCTAAGGTTGAGCAGCATCATGGCAATGCCCATCAGATCTATGCGGTCGGTACTGGCCTGCAGATTTTCCCGTTGCTTTTTGGCATCATGGGCATTGACGTTGGCCACCAAGAATCCTTTGGTGCGTAATGCGTTGGCAAAGTTTTCTGCGTATGAATTGACATCTTCACCACCAAAGAAAACATATTCTTTTTTGATGTGACGCTGACGGCATGAACGCATCACTTGGTCAATCAAGTATTTGACGCCTTCAAGGGTATTTTTCACTGAAAACGGTTTGCGCATAATATCGCCGTATCCGTTGCAAAACATGACCATGTGGTCTTTTTTGGCGTAATCGATGGGAACACACATCATCTTTAACCGGTTGCCTGCTTTTTCAAACAGACGAAGTAATTGTTGACTTCGGTTTTGAAAAATGTTTCTCTTTTTCATGGTGAAGCTCCTTTGGTTTCTGCAGCTGCAAAATTGCAGACTGCTCTTTAGTATACCACCGGCATCAGCCGGATGGTTCCCAAAACAGGGGAGCTTCACCGTCATGCTTTTGTAAATGAACTTAGTGCCGTAAATGGAAATCAGTAATATTTGCAATGACGGCCCGAGTTATCGAGTTGAGGAGTCGAGCGAGCTACACCCTTCGGGCTCGCTCGACTCCCCAACATCGATCTCTTGGTAATGTACCAGCTATCTTTCAAGGTCTTAAGTTTTTCCCATCGGTACGAAAACTTCATTAAAGGCGGCAAAGATGATGATAGATTTTTTGAAAGAAAACAAAAAAGTGATTGCTTTTTATATCATATTTACCGTGTTTTGGAATTTATGCGTGATAGGCATGTGTTATATGATTCCTGAAAGATTGCGCAGCGGCGGATGGTTTGTTGCCCCGAGCTATCAGGCAAAATCAATTCAAAAATAGAAATCCATCCTTTAATTAGCCACAGACCCACACGGACAGACACAGACTATTTTTTAGGGTCTAATTCCCCGCAGCTTGTTGTAGCGAAGCGGAAATCCCGCCCAGCGGGGCTGCGGAATATAATAGACATTATTCCTATAGCCCGATACCCCGTCAGCTTTGCTGCGGGGAGCCTTCATTTCTCTGGTGCTGGTTCCTTTTTAGCTGCCTTTAAGCTGGATGGCCCTTCTGAAACTACCCGCACATCCAGGGGGCCGGTTGCATCCAGATGCACATCTCGCTGGGGGAAGGCAATCGTCACGCCGGCTTCTTTGAAGGCGTCATCAATCGCAACGTTCAGTTCATGCAGCATCGGGATATAGTCATCGATTCCGTCAATATATACCCGCAGTTCAAAGTTAAGACTGTTGTCGCCAAAGCCTTTGAAAACGGCATCCGCAGCGGGTTCGGAGATAGCCCGCGGATTTTTCCCGGCAACCTCCAAGAGCAGTTCTTTGGCCAATTTGGTATCGGAGCCGTAAGCGATGCCTACCGGTATCCGAATTCGGACATATTTATCCGAAAGCGACCAGTTGATCAGGCGGCCGACGACAAACTCTTTGTTGGGGACGATCAACTCCTTGCGATCCCAGTCGACGACAGTCGTCGCCCGGATGCGGATCCGCGATACGGTGCCGTTGATGTCGCCGATGGTGACCGTATCACCGACTCTGAACGGCCGCTCGAACAGGACGATCAACCCGCAGACAAAGTTTGCCACAATTTCCTGCAACCCGAAACCGAGGCCGACACCCAGCGCTGCAACCAGCCACTGCAAATTCCCCCATTTGATACCGATCTTATTGAAAACAAAAAGGATACCTATGGCTGTGATCGCGTATCGGCAAACGGATGAGTAGGCATATCGTGCCCCGGGATCCATCGGCAAACGATTCAACAAAATAACTTCCAGCAGGCCCGGCAGGTTGCGGCTGGCAATGATCGTTGTGACGGCCACAATGACTGCCATGGAGATGTTGGCCAGGGTAATCGGAACCGTTTTTGCGACGCCGTCCACCACCGTACTGTAACTCCAAAATTGGATATCCTGCAAAATGCCGAACGCCGGAAACACAGGCTCCCAGATGGTCCAGATGCCTGCCAGCGCCAAGATGACCAGAACCAGTTTCAAGAGCTTACGGGTCTGTTCGTCGATATCACTCATTTCGATGATGGTTTCCATCATCAGTGGCTTATTTGCACCACCGGCATCTGCGGCAGCTTCCGTGTCTGAGGCCGTTTTTATATGCAATTCCTGTTTTGCGATGGCTTTTTTTATTGCAATCCTGCGGCGGGCCAGCATAAGCATGCGAAGCGCCAGATCGTTGAAGACAATCAAAACCACTAACAGAAATGTGGTATCGCGGATAAGATTGCGTAATTCGATCGCTGAATAATAATACCCGATGAACTCCAGATAGAGAATGAGGAGCGGCACAAGGATGGTCAGGGGATACCAGACGTATCGCAGACGGCACAGCCAGCTTCGGGGGTGTTTTTCAATCAATACGGATGTGATGCCGCCTCTGAATCTCAGGACACGCGCGGCGAATATGGATACGGCTATGGCCTGGATCATGAGGGATAATTTGGCGAGTGCATCACTGTATTCAAATTGAGGCACTGTTACCATCGCTCCCAGGAAAAAGGAGGTCAACGTAACTATCGGGATCAGCCAGCCCAGATTGTGCCTCAGCGTTCGGCGGGCTGACTCCGGCCATTGAAAATGTGTCTGGGCCAGACCGCGTGGACGGCAGATATTGTAGAACAGGCCCATAGCGATCAGGGGTACGAGAGCGGTGATCAGACCACCGGCAATGCCGGCGCTGAACGGGGTTGCCTGACGCAGACTCGTCAATTGAATGGCCGGAAATGCCAGTAAAAACGGCCAGACAGCGGCCAGCGCCACCGTCAGCACCAGAGCTTTAATGGTCAGCAGGAAGGAATCTTCCACCCGCTGCTGGACGCATTCAGCGATATCCTTCAGTTTTTTGCGGGTCCATCTGCGACTGACGATCAGAAACAAACCGATTAGTAAACCGATTATCCAGACAGCCTTCTTTTGACGGAATGACCGGCCCAAATCCTCGAATAATTGGTCCCAGGAAGCCGGTTTGAAAAACCACCCCAGGGAGACTTGCAGCTTCTTGATGTCTCCGATACCCACCGGTTTGGAGCTGCGAATCCAGAGCAGATGCCGATCGAGTAGTTCACCGAAATCCTTGGCGGTATTGACCAGCTGTTGTTCGGTAAATTCAATATCCTGGATCAATTTAAAGCTCCGGTCGTTGCCGGATTTCAATTTTTGAAGGATATCGAGGCGATTGGTTACCAATTCCCGAATTTTCGAATCAAGTGACTTGCGGTCGACATCAGATAGAAAGCTGACGGAATCGATCACGCTATCCGCCAGGGCCTTGGGATCGGAAAGTTCACGCAGCAATTGATCCAACTCGATCTGCTTTTCACTGATTTCGCTCATTTTGATCTGGCGGGCCTCTGACCCCGCAAAATACTGATCGGCACTGGGCAGGTTCAGACGCTGCTGGCGCAGCGCCAATCCAATGGCCGCGGTGAGCACGGCGGATTCAACTCTCTTTTTTGCCGTTTCAAATTCCGCTTCCAGCGCTTTCAGACGGGATTGATAACCTGCATATTTTCCTGCCAGTACGGTTTCTTCCCGGGTAACATTTTCCAGCTCGGTACTCAGTTGAATGTTGATGTCAAACTGGTCCTGGACCATTTTGGGCAGCACGGGAACCTCGATGCTGGCGTCCTGGGCGTCCTGGGCGTCCTCCCGTGTCTGAGCGGCCTCCTGCTGGCGGCGTTTCTGAACTTGGGTCTGCCAGCTTTTAAACATTTTTTCGCGGCTTTCCACCCGCTTCAGGGCGACGTCTCGTTCGGTGCTCAACAATTCTACGATCAGATTATAGCTGCCTTGTCGCTGCTCGTTCAATCTAATTTCGGCGGTTAATTTTTCCCGCTCGGACTTGAGGCTTAGCACCTTAGAATAATTAAGTATGTCTGTCTCAGCAGCGCCGGATATAGATTCCAACTCCGTTTGGATGTCCATGAGCCGGCTGGTTGCGGTCGCGAGTTGCTCGGATGTTTGATTGATGACATTCTTTTCAGCCGTTAAGCGATCACTCCATTTCCGCAACCTGCTTTGAGCTGTTGCGAGTTCGGCTTTTTTCTGGGTAAGTCGCTTTTCGAGTTTTAAGGTGTTCATCTGCTGCGCGCGTGTCTCGACTTTTTCAGGCGCCATGAACGATTTTTTCAGCTCGGCCTGCAATATTTTCAACCGCTCAGGGGCTGTCTGGATGAGCTGTGAAAGTTCGTTTGCCTTTTTATTGGTGCTGAAGGCCAGCTCAATATCCGGAATCGCTCGGTCGATATATTTCAGACTCTCGGCTTTCACCATGGCATCGATATCCGTCATACTTTCGATCGCCATACGTCTGGATTTCAGCTCTTCAATGGTTATGGCCGGGGAGGGAGCAGCCGTTGATGGGGGAGTTGCTGTCTGCTGGGCCTGAATCTCCGGTAAAATCACCGGCAGCAACCATATCGAACTAACGGTAAGAAAACCGACAAGTTTTTTCATTATGTTCCGCATATTTTGTCTCCCGGGCACTGAAGATGTAACCCATATTCAGATTGAGGTATTCCGGAGCGGGAAGATTGATAAAAGGGTGATGTGCGCCGCCGATATATTACCATGAAAGACGTTGGGCGGGGCATCCGCTCCGCCTTCCCGGTTAAACAGGGCAAGATCGCTATGGCGGAAGCCTGCCTCACCAGTCAACGATTTTGATCATTTGAGCAAATCACTGTCAATTGGTTTTCAACTATGGTGATGAAAATCACAGATAACGTGGCTCTTGAATTTTATCCCATTTTTTTTTTAAATAGATCAGCCGGCTTCCGGCTCGTAGAGCCTACAGCTCGGAGAGAGGCGAACCTTAAATCCAAATTCTAAAATCCGAAATCCACAATTTACGAGGAACAAAAGTGGGATCACTTTTTAAAAATAACCATGGGAAAGAAAACATGACTTTAACCAACCCAGTGTTCAACTCAATTGGGGTGTTATTCCACCATAAAAACAAGAAGCGCCTGATCGTCTTCAGCAGGCAAGCCATCGGCAAACCGATTGACATCCTCCATGATCATGGTCATACTCTTGCTAACATCATGGTCGCAGTCTTCAGCAAATTTCTGACATAGCCGCTCAACTTCGTAGCATTGCCCTTGGGGATTAAATCTTTCCGTGATGCCGTCCGTATAAAGCATCAGTCGATCTCCAGCCCGCAGCCTCGTTTGCGTCAGCGGCACCTCACCGTAGGGATCTATGGCCATGGGGAAAACGCCGTCGCACGGCAGCTCAATGGCTTTCCCATTTTCAGGACGATACAAAATCGGAGGGGGGTGGCCGGCCCGCGCGATGTTCAGCGTGAGGGATTTGGCATCATAAACAATGTAAATAGCGGTGATGAAGTTATTCTCTGAAAGATTGCACAAATGCGTATTTATACGTTTAAGCACCTTGTGCGGTTCAAGCGGCGGTTCCGGGTAGGACCTTAAAAGGGCACAGGTCATTGCGACCAGGACGGCCGCGCTGGTGCTGTGACCGGCGGCATCCGCCATCATAAATCCCCAATTGTTGTCGGGAAGCTGAATAATATCGTAATAATCGCCACCGGCGTAACGGCTGGTTTCGTAATGCGCCGCAAGCTTCAGACCTTCAATTTGCGGCAGTCGTTGGGGCAGCAGATTGCGCTGTTCTTCAGCCACGATTTGAAGTTCGTGCTCGAGCTCATCTCGCTTTTCCTGGACCTCGCGTTTTAGGCGGTAAATCGTCAGGTGGGTGTCGACCCTTGCAATCACTTCCTCCGGCTGAAAGGGTTTGGTAATATAATCCACTGCTCCCAGATTCAGCCCCTGGACCTTGTCTTTGGTATCGCCCAAGGCTGAGAGGAAAATCACCGGTATCTCCTGTGAAGTCGGATCGGCTTTCAGTTGACGGCAGACTTCATATCCGTCCATTTCCGGCATCATAATGTCCAACAGAATTAAATCCGGGTGTGCATTGCGGACAATCCTCAGGGCACTTTCACCATTTTTTGCGATCAAGAGATTATAAGCTCTGCCCTCCAACGTTCCCACCAAGACTTGCAAATTGGTGGGATTATCATCGACGAGCAAAACTTTTTCTTCATTCATTTTCTTTTTCCCCTTCCGAGTGCATTTCAAGGGCGATGGTTTGAAATTGATCCTCCGTTGCAAGAAATGCTTCTACCACTTTCGGATCAAAATGCGTTCCGGATTCTGCGATGATGATCTGCCGGACCTTATCATGGGGCATTGGCTCCTTGTAAACGCGTTTGCAGGTCAGTGCATCATAAACATCTGCCAGCGCAACCAGCCGGGCTGCTAGAGCGATCGCATTTCCGGTAATACCAAATGGATAGCCGCTGCCATCCCATTTTTCATGATGGCTCAAGGTAATTTCGATGGCCCGGGCCAGAAATGAGCTGGCGCCCCAATGATCCCTCATTTCCAATAGTGCATCTCCGCCGATAGCCGGATGATTCTTCATAATATCGCGCTCTTCATCCGTCAGACGACCGGGTTTGAGGAGGACGGCGTCCGGAATGCCAACTTTGCCGATATCATGCAGGGCTGCAGTCGTAGAAACCGTATTGATCCATTTTTCATCAAGTTCCGGATCGCTTTTTGACAATTCGCGGGCAAGGATGTCAACAAATCTGCAGATACGTTCCAGATGCTTGCCGGTGTCATCGTCACGGGCTTCCGTCAGTTTGGCCATGCCGAAGATGACGCCTTCACGACTTTTTAAGAGTTGCTGGCTGCGTTCGGCGACTTTGCGCTCCAGATTCTCATTCATGTCCCGCAGTTGTTCATTCTTGAGCGCCAGATCTTTTTTTAGCCTGTATATCGTGAGATGTGTGTTGACCCGGGCAATGACTTCTTCAGGTTGAAACGGTTTGGTGATATAGTCAACGGCCCCCAGATCCAGCCCGTGCACTTTGTCTGCTGTGTCGACAAGGGCTGTAAGAAAAATCACCGGAATTTCATGGGTGTCGGGATCCGTCTTCAGGCGACGGCATACCTCAAAACCATCCATCCCCGGCATCATGACATCCAACAGAATTAAATCCGGCAATGCTTTACGGACAATCTTCAAGGCAGTTTCACCATTTTTTGCGATCAAGAGATTGTATCCTTTGCCCTCCAAGGTTCCCGCCAAAATTTGCAGATTGGTGGGATTGTCATCTACGAGCAGGATGCGTTCGGGTTGCTGTTGGTCACTTTCAGATGATTTCATTTCTTCAGTCATATCGGTTCTCTACTGTTTTTCAAGTGTGTCTGCTAACTGTTTAATTGCATCAAAATCAAAATCTTCGGCGAATTGTATAATCTTATTACCGATGGGTGAACCAGATTGTGTTTGCGACGACAACTCTTCGGCCACAAATTTCAATTGGGTAACATCTCCCATGTCGGCAGCTTCCCGGATGCGTTTGGCTGCATCCCGTGCGAGCTCAGGCGGCAATGAGGCTATCACATCTTCGGTCGGCTCAACGGTGGGTTGATCCTCAGCGGATCCCAGCGTTCGAATGGATTTCAGGGTAAAGCCTATTTTCTTTTCAAGTTCGTTGAGTTTCGCATCCAACTCATCCCGCACTGGAAACTGTCTGTTTTTACCTTGTTTAACAAGTTTCTCCATCTCGATCGTGGCGGCATGCAGTTCGGTGGCTGCCAGATTTCCAGCCACTCCTTTTAAATTATGAACCAAACTGTGAGCCCGATCCATATCGTCCGCATCCAGTGCCTTTCTGATATCACCGGCCACCCGATCATAGTTGGCGGTAAAATCCAGCAAAAGCTTTTTATACAAACGGCGATTTCCCTGCAAGCGTAAAAGCCCTGCGGCAAGATCAAAACCCGGCAGGGCCTGCGGAAAAGAATTTTCACTGGGCGATGTCGGCACGGGGCCGGCGGACGTTTCCATTGTATCCAGAAAGTCTTCTTTCGAAATTTCGCTCGTCGGCTGCCGGGGGTGTCCCCGATTTTGGGCTGATAAAATCCATTTGCTGAGTGCTGCAAAAAGCTGATCCGGATCGATCGGCTTGGTGACATGATCATTCATGCCGGCTTTCAGACTCATTTCCTCATCACCGGCCATGGCATGGGCGGTCATGGCGATGATAGGAACGCCTTGGATTTTGGATTTTGGATCTCGGATTTTGGATTTTAAATCGGATTTCTTTCCATTTTCATTCCGCAATCCAAATTCCCAATTCCGAATTCGCCGCGTAGCGGCATATCCATCCATCACCGGCATCTGCACGTCCATGAGGACGGCGTCATAAGTTTCTGCTTGGACGGCTTCGACAGCTTCCTTGCCGTTGTTTGCCAAAGAAACCGTAAATCCGGCGCTTTCTAAAATTTCTTGGGCCACCTGCTGGTTAATTTCATTGTCTTCTACCAGCAAAATCCGTGCTGCCTGGATTTTTCCGAAGGCGGTGGCTTCTTTTTGTTTCGCTGCAAGCCGTGACGTTTCGGGGAGATCCTTCCCAAAGGCCTGCATAATTGTATCAAATAGCACGGAAGCGTTGACCGGTTTGATAAGAAAACCATCCAACTCTAACTTCTCGGCTTTTTGCATAACGTCCTCACGGCCGTAGGCCGTCACCATGATAATGGCTGGAATTTTGCTCAGACCCGTGTGGTTTTTGATTCTCTCTGACGCTTGAATGCCGTCTATCCCCGGCATCTTCCAATCCATGATCACCAGCTTGAAGGGTTGATCCGCGGCAGCGTTTTCAAGTTCGGCGATTCCTTCTTCACCGGATGCGGCCAAGGTCACCTCAAAGGATAAGGATTCCAGGATGTCCTGCAGGATTTCTCTCGAGGTGACATTGTCATCCACCACCAAGACTTTCATGCCCTTCAGATCCTGTGTGGGAGAAAAGTGCTGCTTGAATTTTTCTTTTCCCAATCCGAAGGCCGCGGTAAAGCTGAAGGTACTGCCTTGACCGGCATCGCTTTCCACCCATATCTCCCCGCTCATCATGGTTACCAGCTTTTTGCTGATCGCCAGTCCGAGACCGGTGCCGCCGTATTTGCGGGTGGTGGAGGTGTCGGCCTGGGTGAACGATTGAAAAAGTTTGGCCATTTGGTCCTTCGAAAGCCCGATTCCGGTGTCGCTTACCGAGAATTTCAAAGTTACCTTATCTTTGTTTTGTTCCAGCAGCTCAGTGGAAACGACAATTTCACCCGATCGGGTGAACTTGACCGCATTGTTCGCCAGATTGATTAAGATTTGTCCGAGCCGCAAGGGATCTCCAACCAGAAACCGGGGCACATTCTGAGCCGTTGCAAACAGGACTTCGAGATCTGGTTTCTCGGCAGCTTTTACGGTGACAAGGTTGGCCAGGTTGTCTAAAACGTCTTCGAGATTAAATTGTACGGACTCGATATCCAGTTTACCGGCTTCAATTTTGGAAAAGTCCAATATATCATTGATGATGCTCAGAAGGGAATTGGCGGAAGATGCGATTTTCGTCATATAATCCCGTTGCTTGGCGGTCAGATCCGTCTTTAATGCCAGGTGGGTCATGCCGATGACGGCATTCATGGGCGTCCGAATCTCATGACTCATATTGGCCAGAAAGTCACCTTTGGCCTTGTTGGCTTCATCCGCCGTCTGTTTGGCCTGAACCAATTCTTCTTCCATACGTTTGTTGGTGGTAATATCTCGCAACGACTCGATGGCGCCGGCAATTTCTCCTTCCGTATTGTAAAGCAAACCGGCGGTGGCAGACAGATACATGCCGCCGTCTCTCAAGTCAGGGTGATAGGATTCCGACATAAGAACATCGTCTTCTTTTTTAACGGACAAATATTCCTTTTCGTAGCCGTCATCCCATTTGCGCACCAGATCAATCAGAACCGGCCGTCTGACGCCGTAAAAGGGGAGGGCATATTCGTAATTACCCTTGCCGATCATGTCTTCTGCTTTGATGCCGAAAAGTTTCTCCATGGCCTGGTTCCAGGTGACGACCTTACCGTCATTATCGACCACCCAGGTGGGATCCGGCAGAAAGTCTATGATCTGAGCCAGGCGTTGTTGAGAGGTTTTTAATTCTATCGTGCGTTCTGCGACCAACTCTTCCAAATTGTCACGATGCCTTCTCAACTCGTTTTCAGATTTTTTCAGAGCCGTTTCCGATCCATGCAAGGTACCTATCATTTCGTTAAAAGATGTCGCCAGACTTCCGATTTCGTCGCTGGATCTAATATCTATCTGTTGCTCAAGATCTCCGGTACGGGTGATATGGTCGACACCGTCATCGAGCTTGGTCAGCGGTTTGATGACAAACTTTCCCAAACCAAACAGCGTCAGTGCGCTTAGAAGCAGAAGGCCGGCGGCCAGACCGATCATAATTTTGGAAACGAAATTCCGAATCACCTTATCAATCTCCGCCATTGATACGATCACGGCCAGTTTCCATTGCAAAAAAGGAGAGGTGTAAAAAAAAGCGTACTGCTTTTCAGAATCCTTTTCGAAGATTGAAAATCCCTCGCCGGCATTAAAGATGGCTTGATTTAATTTAGGATTGTAGGCTTCTAAGTTCTCAAACATTAAGGATTTATCCCGGCTCACCAGTATGGTTCCATGTTCATCCACCAAACTGATAAAACCGTTGTAATCCATTTCGATATCGGAAAGATGGTTCGTCAGATCCGTCAGTGTCAGAAAAATCCCCAGCACCCCGTAGGGATGTTGTTCATCGTCAAGCAGTGCGTTTACAAATCCGATGTTGACATCGGGGGTCGTTACCGAGCGAAACGGCGGTGTTCGCATGATTTTTCCCACATTTTCTTTACCCAATATATACCAGGATCGTTTGCGAGGATCATAGCGGGTTGGTTTGGCGCGCTTGTGAGATCTTACAAAGCTTCCATTTTCGCGTCCCATGGAGACGGAATGAACATATGGATGGGTGGTCCGATATCGATTAAATGCGTTGATAATCTTTTGTTCGAGGTCACCGATGTTGTATTGAAAAGTTTTTTCATCAGCCTGCAGAAAATTTGTAAAAGATTCATCATTTCTTGATCGGACCCAGTCGTTTTGTGCAATGGCATCTAGATCCTGCTCGATATTTTTGAAAAAATCGGTCAAACCGAAATCAATGTGTTCAAGCTGTTTACGGTAATTTTTCGAAATCGTTGTGATGATCATATTTCGCAGGGCCGAGGAGAGGAAGCTGCCCAAAATGATCAGAATGCATAAACTGGCACTGATAAAGAGCAACAATATCTTGTGCCTGAGTTTGAGTTTCATTGCGTTGTTCCTGTATATGAAAACCTTGGGATTAAAATCGACAGCCCAATTCAATCATATGCGTATTCAGAGACCTGGATTATGTTCATAGATAATGGCATTGGACATATGGTGCAGGCGATATCCCATCGGTATGACTGTTTTATTTGAAGTTTGGGAACACCGAAGTTGATCAATAAACCTTACTCAATGCGACAAGCCTGCAAATATACTAGAGGATGTAAGCTTGCCTTCCGCAAACGATGTACCAGACCATTTTCGTAGACCTTATGCGTATACCCTGTTCTCAAAACAATATCCGAAACCCGAAACGCGCAACCCGCAACCCGAATATTCCCTCCGGGGCGCAGGACGCTAATGGCTGGAGGCCGAGGCGGACGAAAGTCAGGAATCTTCGCCCTTCGCGCTGAAACTCCCTGATTCCTCGTCTGTCGCTGATGTCCGGTTGATATAATCGGTTCGCATGGCCGAACGGGCCAATTTCCCCGATGTCGTCCGTGGGATACTGTTGCGGGGCACTACCTCGATATTACAATCAATTCCAATCTCTGCATGAATCAGCCCGTGCAGATGTTTGACCAACTTGTCCCGGACTCCCGGTTTGTTATTGCGACATTCAATCAATAGAACCGCCAGTTCCGTTCCGTCTTTGCCAGGCACGGAAACTGCACAGGCATTGCGTATTTCCGGCTGCCGGTAAGCCAGGAATTCCAAATCCTGCGGCCATATATTGCGGCCACTGATAATGATCATATCCTTTACCCGTCCGGCAATCACCAGGGTATCCCCCACCCGATAAACAAGATCACCGGTATTGAGCCAGCCATCTTCAGATAGTACTTCGCGGGTCGTTACAGGATCGCCGAAGTAACCCTGCATGACGCTGGCACCCCTCACAAATAGCT
>Ga0316191_10002361_pt1 | contig 13704 bp, 13 predicted proteins | sample Eddworburr2cm_MG_FD_204928 | JGI IMG/M metagenome (GOLD analysis project Ga0316191, IMG submission 204928) | Coastal sediment microbial communities from Maine, United States - Eddy worm burrow 2 cm | ecosystem: Environmental > Aquatic > Marine > Coastal > Sediment | place: USA: Maine...
GTGGTGGATTTGGCACTTAAAGCTGCTGCCCTGATTGGCAATGGTTTGTACGGTGTGGATTTGAAACAAAATGAACACGGGGTGTTCGTGATTGAAATCAATGATAACCCCAATATTGACCACGGTGTCGAAGATAAAGTCCTCAAAGGCGAACTATACGACATCATTCTTCAAGAATTTATCCATCGCATTGAAATGTTGCGCAACGGTTAATTCTTTTTCTGCTAGTAATTTACATGCCATGGAGTGTATGTATGAAAAATGAACCCCAATCAAATATCCCGTCCATTTCAGAATTTAAAAAGTTTTTAAATAACCTGATTGACGGCCCTGAAGAAACCAAGAGTTCTTATGACAGTGAGGAGTATATCCAGTTTCTGGAAACGAAAATTTGGGATGATTACGACTACACCATTGACGATATGATGAGTGGCGATGACATAAGAAACCCAAACAGACGGGCTACCGATGCCTTTGTGTCGCTGCGCAGAACCCTTAGCGAGAAAATGGATCACAACGACTTTCTGATCATGCAGATTGCTGAAGATTGTGACCAACGCTTGGATGATTTGGTGTTACAAACGGAACAAAAAGTCGCAGCCAATGAGCTTACAGGCCCTGAATACCTCGAAATCAAACGCAGTGCCAATGTCTTGCGCGTCATTCTGCTCAGCATTGCCTCAAGAATTGACCGTGTTGAAGCTGAAGCCAGCGTCAAACATCCACTCAAGCCAATCACCAAAGAAAATCTAAGAAAAATTCTTCAAGTGAGCACCACGGTGGAACAACATTTGGAATCTATGCTGGAAGCCGTCAACAAAGAGAGTCTCAAAGCAGAGCCCAAAGCATGGATTGCTGCAGGTGTCGCCGTGCTGTTTGCCCTACTGTATATGTCCAGCTTCTTTGCCTTGGATAAACACAAATCAGCCATTGAGCAAATCCTCTATTTCTTAGGCATCCGTTAACTTCAGCTCTACAGCAAGACCTGCCAAAGCTTGATCAATACATTGGCGTGATCGCGTGAGCACCATGCCTTTCCACTCATCGGTATCAGGGTAGAAATGTTGCTGGATATTTGATTTGATGGTTTGTGTTTGTGCTGTATCCCAGTCTGGTTGCCCTTTAGCATGCAACCAATGATCTGCGCGCAACACTTCTTTCATGTTCTCAAAACTGTAGGTGCCAAATTCCAAAGCAATAAAGATCAATGGTGCGCCGATTTTATTAATCCAACCCTCATCGGATAAACCAAACTTGGCTACAGAAGTGGATGTGCCCAGTGCTGGCTCTGTGACCGAATCGCCATACCAGGCACGTGCCAATTTCACGGCCTCCGAACCTGGGGGATGATCACATATGGGTTCTCCGTAGCCAAATGGGCCAAGACCAGTATGGAAATCAATCACCGCTACCCGCTTCCTGTTTGAAAGTTGATATAAATCAATGATCTGCTCGCATACTTGCCGTGACCAGCTTGGTTTGACACCACCATAAAATAGACCTTGGGGGTGGGTGTATTGACCCGCTGACAATGCTTTCTCATAAGCTACATCACCAAACTTATTTCGATAGGATTCGAGCTTTGCATCTGCTTGCTTAATTGCCTTTGGGGTTAATGATTGGGGCACAATGGCATCTGCAAGCTCCTCATACCCCGGATTTCTTGGCAATGGAAAATTAAAATCCACATAATTGCGATTGAGATCTACCCCCTCTTCAGTGACCCTTCTAAGCATTGAAAAACCATAAGGATTCACAGCATGCATCAATAGCACCGCGGTTCCGTTTGGTAAGGTTCGGTGACGCCGCAAAAAATCGATTTGAGCAGCTGAACCACAAAAACCTTCTACACCGTGCGTCGCAGATAAAAGTACCAATACAGTTTCTGCATCTTTTTCACCCAACCAAAGTATATCGGTAGCGAGTTCTTCGTTGCTGCGCCCTTGCAATGGATGGATAAACGATTGAAGGCCATGTTTATGGGGAATTGCAGCTTCTAAAAAAGCTTGGCGTGCCTGCTGATAATCAGCGGAGAATACGGATGGAATATTATGCTTGGTCATGTTATTCGAGTAGATGCTTACCCCACATTTCATAAACGGTGAGCATGACCTCAATAACAATCAAAATCACAATATACCATTCCACGCGATGCGACCGTTTATTGTGCAATAATGCTAACAAGGTTTCAGCGGTTTTCGAAATCAATTCTAATTTCCGTTCCAAAGAGTGATGCCGCTCAATAAGTTCATACTCATCAGCCATGCGCAAATGGAGTCGTTCATATTGTGGTTCTTCCCACAATAGCTCGGGTTTATCACTGACTTCTACACGCCCCACCATGCGTCCTTGAATCAACAGCACATCACCAATATGTGCCAATAATTCGTGGCCATTGTGCATGGTGCCTTCGCCTTGTTGTAGGCTGAGCGCTAATGGCTCAATACGCTCAAATGTATGGGATACTTCCACTTCATAGTGCGAAAGAATTGCACTTTTTGCCAGCACACTTGCCACCACTTGCAAGCGTTGGATATTAAAATCATCCAGAGGAATCATGTGCGCACTATTTTTCTCAGGCATAGTATGAGACAAACAAAGTTGAACTTCTTCAGCCTCATATTCCTCAAAAGGGTCTTTGGTAAATGACTGAATATCATTGAGAAAAGCAGCCTCTTCAATTGAGGTAAGTCCGAAAAGCACCACGACTCCATATCGAAACAATGCAGCCACACCCTGAGCACCAGCAGTCACCATCAATGGGTTAGTTGCCAAGCGTTGGGATTGCTCAAATGCTTTTAAATCTAGACGCTGCCCTACATACATGGCGCGTCCCAATAACTGTTCCTGATTTTCAAATAACATCATGGTCTCCTCACCACCTATATCTGGCGAGATATTATGCTTCAAGCAAATTTTCTATGCCATTCATTTCGTTTTCTATCTCAGAAACCGCAATTAATAGTATGGGTCAGCCTAGCTGCTTGTGCATTCTGAACTACAAAACAGAATCATTGCCACCTGCATCAACACTGCTTGCCTTCTCTAATGTGCTTTTTGCAGCCGCAATTTTTTTAACATATGCCTCAAGAAACTGAAGTATCCAGGCAGAAGCATCGCTGTATGCCGACGCTGTAAATGCATGACTCTCATTACTAATGGAGATGAGATACCTATCACTATTCATCAACCCTATTGCTTCTTTATAATCACTTTGGCTAGTGAGGTTGTCTAGCGCACCCGTAATCGCCATATAGGGTTGATTCGAAGTCATGTAACTGATGCCTTTATGTTTAAGGCCAAACAAATCGCCTGAACTTTTACCCAAAAATGGCACAATATTCGCAGATGCTTTTATTCTTGCATCTTTCATCAGTGGGCGCGTTGAGGTCATAGAAGGCCCAATAATTTGCGCGCCTTGCAAAGCCGCCATAGCGGAACCACCAAAGCTTTCCCCTACTCCACCTATACGCGTAGCATCAATATGCGCACTAAATATTGCACCAAAGATGGTAGTGGAACTCAATAACGCATCAATAGCGGTTTTTACAGCCAATGGCCGGAGCGCAATGCTCTGGGCCTGCGTTAAATCTGCTGAACTAAATTGAGGAAATCGATTATCTCCATGAAAAAGCATACATACGATATAACCCTGACTGGCAATGAGCTGTGCCAAATCTATTTGCTGCTGTGTGAGCGGCTGACTGCCTTGACCATGGGAGTAAATTACCAGTGGATACTTAGCTGCATTATTCTCAAATACTGGCGTTTGCCCTGCGGTATGCATTCCGGGAAGTACTGTAGTTCCCAGATTAAAGTCTAAGAAAGTTGAGGGTGTAGTTGTTGGATAAAGGATGTAGCCCACATACGGCACAGTTGCATTGGTTTCACTTCCATAAAGCGTATTATCATTGGGAACAACCACGTTGAATTGAAATGTATCCGCACTATTCGTTAGTATGGTGTTAATATAATAGCGGGTTCCTCCAATATCATTTCCACCAAGGTAATCGTGAGGGATTGTCCCTGCTGCCATCAATGCAGCATCAAACTCTATATTCGTGCTTGCGACACTGTATGGGCCAGCGCTGGCAGCAGGCAATGAAGCATCCCTAGCCACAGGAGAGGTGCTAACCAACACATTTGTATTTGATCCAAAACCACTATCTCCTCCTCCACTGCAACCACTAAGAATTATTGCAAAGAAAAGTGCAATAAATTGAAATTTCTTCAAAATAATCTCCAACAATCACGGTTCTTAAGCAAAAGCTTAGCACACTCTCCCCAGCTTCGTCCTCGATTGATTACTCCGTAGGCCAGCTTGAATCTTCATTGGGAAGAATCCAAAGGTGGCTATACCAATAATATGTACCTTGGCTAGTCAATGAAGGTGCAGTGCATGTGTATTTATTCCTTCCTGGGGAAAGAGGTATGGGTGAGGTGATTTCGAAACTGGTGTGAGCACTATTTTGCCATTGGATTGCCATAGTGGTATCTCTGAAAAAACACTGTATGCGCTGTTGGTCATATCCCCCTTTCGTCAACTGGATATGAAGTTTGGGCTGTAGATTTGAGGGTGAGAGAAGGTGGTCAATGCTCTTAGAAGGCGAAGCCGGAAGGGGCCTGCTGTTTAGACGTAAGGCGAAAGATTCGATTTCTGCATATTTGCTCATGATAGGGAAGCGGGGCAAAGTTGTTGGGTCGGAATAAACATCCACAGCACCAGATTGTTGGCCTAGTGCGGTGTAGCCAAGTTTGGCAATAATATCTTGCAAGGCGAAATTGAACTCACCGTACGGGTATGAAAAGACTTTTTCAGATGTGCCCACCTCTTGCTCAAGCCGTTTTTGAGCATACTCAATGTCATGAATGGTTCGCGTTTGCCACTGCTGCTCACTTTCTGACGGAAGTCTGCGAACCATATGGGCATGCGATGTACCATGATTAAGAATTTCACCTCCGTATATCATACTTTTCCTTAAATCCTGCCAGCTCATATATCCCCCGTATTTCTTATCAATGGTTTCGGGGTTAACAAAAATGGAAAAGGGAAGGCCTTCTTTTTTTAGTAGTGGTAATGCATGCTGTTGCAACGAGTTGTATGCATCATCAAAGGTGATAACCACGGTATGTTCAGGTAGTTCTTCCCCTGTTTTCAATGACTTTAGTAACGCTGTTAAGGAGATGACATGCATGCTGTTTTGCTTTAAATAATTGATATGCTCGGTGAATTGTTGCGTGCTGACACTGGTCGAAGGCAGGGTGTCATTCCCAACATGGTGATAAAGGAGTATGACTGCATGGTTTGCGGCATGCGCTGTTTGTAGCAACAGAAGTAACGCGCATAGGGTTATGAAGAAGTAATGAAATAAGCGCATATGTCTCCTAGTTCATTTCAGTGTAATGTACGAAGGACTGCCTTTCATGGTATTCAAACAATCTTCAATCCCCCCTTCAACCCAAATAATTGCACAAAAGGATAATGGTAATAACATCGACCCTACCAATGGATGAGGCCATCAATTGTTAAGCGATGGTAATATCTTTGGCCAGATATACATCCTGAATGGCATGCAGAAGTTTCACGCCTTCACCCATGGGTTTCTGAAAGGCTTTTCGACCAGAAATTAGGCCCATACCACCAGCGCGCTTGTTGATCACCGCCGTGCGCACAGCCTGAGCCAGATCATTCTCTCCAGATGCCCCCCCAGAATTGATCATACCGATTCTTCCCATATAACAGTTGGCCACCTGATAACGAACCAGATCAATGGGGTGATCGCTGGTCAGTTTTTCGTAGACCAAAGGATGGGTTTTGCCAAATTTGATGGCGTTATAACCGCCATTGCCAACCGCCTGTTTCTGTTTGATGATATCCGCCCCGATAGTGGCTGCAAGATGATTGGCCTGACCGGTCAGGTCTGCGGCGGTATGGTAATCTGTGCCTTCATGTTTAAAGGCCGGGTTACGCAAGTAGGCCCAGAGTACTGTAACCATGCCCAGTTCATGGGCTCTGGCAAAAGCCTCGCTTATTTCCTGAATCTGACGGCGTGCTTCAGGTGCTCCGTAATAGACTGTTGCCCCCACTGCTACCGCGCCCAAGTCAAAGGCCTGTTCGACACTGGCAAACAGCGTCTGATCATAGATATTGGGATAGGAAAGAATTTCATTGTGATTGATCTTGACGATAAATGGGATTTTGTGGGCATAACCGCGGCTGATTGAGGCGAGCACTCCCAAAGTTGAAGCCACGGCATTACAGCCGCCTTCCAGGGCCAACTGGATAATATTTTCCGGATCAAAGTAGATGGGGTTGGGTGCAAAGGAGGCGCCACCCGAGTGCTCTACCCCCTGATCTACGGGTAGGATGGACACATAACCCGTACCTGCCAAGCGGCCATGATTATAAATGGTTTGCATATTGCGTAACACCACAGCCTTGCGGTCGCTTTGTGCCATAACCCGATTGATAAAATCCGCGCCAGGCAAGTGCAGCTGCTTTTGGTCAATGGTTTGGCATTTGTGGCTGAGTAGGCTATCAGCTTCGTCACCCAGGAGTCGTTCAATCGTTGATGCATGATTCATGATAATCCTCCTTACGGAATATAATAATGTACACTAGAGAAATGCGATGTAAGCACAGGCTAATACCTGCATTTCGCTACTCAAATATCAGGGCCATATGCATGTATGATTTTTGCCTCAGCTTCTAACCAGTCGTTCAGTTGATACTCGCCTTTAAACTCCCGTTGCTCAGCGATAAAGTATGCGGCTTCTGCAATCATTTTATGTCGATTATCGGACAGGGCTTGTTGATTGATTTCGTTGGATTCTGACATCACGCGCTCCTTTTAGTCACCGTTTTTAAGTCGACAAATCAAGTTTCATAACTTGATATTTAGGAGTAAAAGGAGACCTTCTCACTGGATCATAAAATCCCAAGTAGCTAAACCTGATTTGTTTTCTCAATACTTGTCGGCAATGTATATCCACATGGATCTGGCTTCTGGTTTATGGAATATACCTGTTCAGGCAAGCTTAGATATTGATGCCAGTTTTGCTCTGAACTATCTGCACAAAGGTTTTTTGTCATTATACTAGCAAAAGCAAGATTCTTCAAGGCCTGCTCGGTAAGTGAATCACCCAAGGCAAAATCAAACCCTCGAATACTTAGCATATATGTTGGTGGTGCCTCAAACCCGATCACCTTGGCATAGGCATGCAGCAATGCCTCAGGCGACATGGCATGGCTGGTATAACTGCCGTCTTTTTCTGGGGCTAGCAAACTGAAAGCAAGGGCTTGCTCAGACGAAACATCAGCATCTATAAAGAGTATCCGATCCCTACCCTCAAGATCCATCACATGTTCCACTTGCAACTGCATATCGGTTAGACATTCTACATTGGGCAGGTTAAGTTGTTCCATATGCTCAATCAGCAACGGTCCAAGCGCATCATCACCACGGCTTGGGTTGCCATAGCCGAACAATAGAATCGGTTTAACCGTGTTCAATGCGGCCATCGCTTCCTTTCGTTAATTGGTCAACAAGGTTGCCATCAGTGTTTACCAGTTCAATTTGCAACGGCATTTTACCTAAAGCATGTGTTGCACAAGAAAGGCAGGGGTCATAAGCGCGTACTGCAACTTCCAGATGATTTAGCAAACCCTCAGTCAATTCATTCCCGTCAAGGTATGCATTGGCAACCGAGCGCACCGACTCATTCATCGCCTGATTATTGCTGGTGGTTGAAACAATGAGGTTGGCTTTTTCAATCATGCCCTGCTCATCAATTTTGTAATGATGAAACAGCGTGCCACGTGGTGCTTCAATCACACCCACACCTTCACTGCGTTTTTCGCCTGTGACCACAAGGTCATCCCCAGAAATATCGTCATCATGCAGCAGAAGTTCGATGGATTCAGCACAATACAGCGCTTCAATCATCCGAGCCCAATGATAGGCCAACGTGTCTTGTACAAAACCGCCTTCAGCAAATGCTCTAAAGCGAAGCCTTGCTTCCTCAGCCAGCGGTGTACTGATAGAATCACAGTTGTTCACCCGAGCCAAAGGTCCTACGCGATACCAGCCATTGTCAGCTCCTTGTTCAGTGAAGTAGGGAAACTTCATATAACTCCATGAGCGAACTTCCTCACGGATTTTCTCTTCGTAGCCACGATAGTCAAAGTGGTCGAACAGGGTGTTACCATCGGCAGACTTGGCGCGCAGACCACCATGATACAATTCCAATTCTCCATTTTTACCTGTAAGACTTAAGAAGCTGGTATTGAGCCTACCAAAATCATGGTGTTCTGGATGCGCAACATGAATCTGCTCATTCATCGTCACAGCCTCACGAGCCCATAATTTAATATCCGCAATATCCGCCAAAAGTGCTTGGCGTTCTTCCTTGCTGAGTGATTTATTCATGCCACCTGGTATTGCAGCAGCGCCATGCACACGTTTACCTGCGATGGCTGCAATAACCTGTTGCCCATACTTGCGCAATTTCACGCCTTTGATGGCAATATCAGGATACTTCTCAATCACACCCACGATATTTCGTTTGGCAACATCACTGCCAAAACCAAATAACAAATCAGGGGAAGATAAATGGAAAAAGTGCAAAGCATGGGATTGCAATGTCTGCCCAAAGTGCAGCAGCTGGCGCAATTTTAAGCTGGTCGGAGTTAGCTCATCCACGCCCACCAATTGATCGATAGCTTTGGCTGCAGCCAGATGATGACTGACAGGACAAATACCGCACAAACGTTGCACAAAGGTCGAAACCTCCCAGTAAGGCCGACCCTGAATAAATTTTTCAAACCCTCGAAACTCCACAATATGCAGTCGCGCTTCGGTGATATGGTTGTTCTCATCCTGCAAAAGCGTGATTTTGCCATGTCCTTCCACCCGGGTAATGGGGTCAATAGCAATGCGGCGTGAGGAATTTGGTGTATTATTTTGTTGGGTTTCCATATGCTTATTCCTCGTTAATCGTAGTGCAGAATTTCTTTAGGCAGGCTGGGTTCTTTGCCTTCAAGTAAATCTGTTAACACCTTCATAAATGCATCTGCTGGTGGTGGGCAGCCGGGCAGATAATAATCCACATGTACCACCTCATGAATGGGGTGAACCTTGCTGAGCAACAACGGCAATTCCACATCATTGGGAATCATCGGATTTTCCACACCAACCCCGTGGATATATGCCTCTTCAAGACATTCCTTGAGTGTGAAATGATTGCGCATAGCTGGAACACCACCATTGATGGCGCATGCACCCACAGCAATCAGAATTTTACAATTCTCACGGAATTCTTTAAGCACATGCACATTTTCTGCATTACAAAGACCACCCTCAACCAAACCAATATCACAATCGGTACAATGTTTGATATCGGTAATGGGGGAGCGGTCAAACTCCACATGTTCCAATAGTTCAACGATGCGCTCATCAATATCAAGGAAGGACATATGGCAGCCAAAGCAGCCAGCCAGAGAGGTGGTGGCAATACGTATTTTTTTACTCATCACGATTCTTCCCTTTGCGCAAGATAACCGGCTCAAGTCCGGGTTCTGCAATGGAGTGCAAATCAAAGGTTCGGAGGCCAATGGGCACTTCATAACCATGCTCTTTAATCAGAATCGCACCAACCGGACAGATATGAGCGGCCAAATCCTCAGTACTCAAATCGGTGTCACCCAATTTACCTGATTCTGAATTCACAATTAGTTTGGCATCAATGCCACGCCCACTGATAGCAAAGACATTCTTACCATCCACTTCCTGACTGGCCCGAACACACAATGCACACAAAATGCAGCGGTCACGATCAAGCACAATACTTTCGTGAGATGCATCAAGCTCTCGGCGCGGATAAAACTGCGGGAAATGTCCATCCAGCATATCCAGGTGATAAGCTACAGCCTGTAAGGTGCAATCCCCTGTCTTTTCGCAGGCTGGGCAAAAATGATTGCCTTCCACAAATAGCATTTGGGTGATGGTTTTACGCTCTTCTTTCAAGGCAGGTGTATTGTTGCTAATCTCCTGTCCACTTGCCGCAGGCAATGTACAAGCCGAAGCACTGCGCCCATTTACTTCCACAGTGCAAAGTTTACAGCTGCCATGGGGCGATAGACCAGGACGATGACACAGGTGCGGGATATAAACATCTGCTGCCAGCGCTGCATCCATAATGGTTTGCCCATCTTCAAAAGGGATTTCCTGCCCATCAATGGTGATGGTTTGTGGGGGTAATTTGCTCATGACAGATGTGCCTCCGCGTCATCACGATGTGAGATTTGTCTGGCTTCTTCCAAAGATGCATCCAAGTCAAAATGAGGCTCAAATTCAGTGTGTTTCAAGCGTTGCTCAATGACGTGTGAAAAACGTTCTAAAACATCAAGGATAGGGTTGGGTGAGGTTTGGCCAAGACCACAATGGGAGCGCTTTTTGACCAAAGTTGCCATGCGTTTGAGCTCGTCCACGTCGTAGGCAGTTCCATGTCCGATAGCGATTTTATCCAACCCATTTTTCAATAGTGTGGTGCCCACCCGACACGGGGTGCAAAAGCCACAACTTTCATGGGCAAAGAAGTGCGCAAAATTCTGAATCACAGCCAGCAAATCACGATCTTGCGCAAAAATCATAAATGAGCCGCCTGTCGCCAAATCTTCAAACCCTAGCTTGCGCTCAAATTCGGCAGGTGCAATCAAAGTGCCTGATGGCCCACCCACTTGAATAGCTTGTACGTTAGTTGCGCCACAATCATCAAGAATACGTTGAATGCTCACGCCAAAGGGGTATTCATAAATTCCCGGCGTAGTACAATCGCCACTCACACTGAGGATTTTACTACCTGCCGATTGGTTTGAACCATGAGTGAGAAACCAGTCGCTACCATGCACCGCAATATAGGAAGCGGCTACCAATGTTTCCACATTATTGACCACCGTGGGCTGCCCCAGATAACCACTGGTCACAGGAAATGGCGGGCGTACGCGAGGTACACCACGTTTTTGTTCCAGTGATTCAATCAAGGCGGATTCTTCACCACAGATATAAGCGCCAGCGCCCATCACGATTTCAATCTCAAAATCAAAATCAGCTTGCCCAAGAATCGCCTGACCAAGTAAGCCCTCCTGAGTTCGGCGAGCGAGTACCGCTTCAAGTTCAGGCAATAAATAACGGTATTCACCACGTAGATAAAGATATCCTTTTTTCGCTCCAATCACATAACCGCAAAGCGTCATACCCTCAAACACTTCATGAGCGTGACTGGTGAGTAGAATGCGGTCTTTAAATGTACCGGGCTCGCCCTCGTCGGCGTTGCAAATCACATAATGGTTTTCACCCGTGGCAGCACGGCAAAATTTCCATTTCATGCCCGTGCTAAAGCCAGCTCCACCACGACCGCGCAAACCTGATGCCGTGATACTTTCCAGAACTGATTCCTGACCCTGTTGGATGGCTGCACGTAGGGCTGAGCCAACTTCAAAGGGAGCGCTTAAGAGTAAACCATTTTTGCGAACCTGGTCATGCACTTCAAACCATTCCACAGGCCACTCTAGAACTGGAATTTCCTCATCAACATGTGCAGCAATTTGTTCAAGTCTGCGCGCAGTTAAACGGGTGATTATTCGACCATTCACCAGCAACGCTGGACCTTGATCACACATGCCAATACAGGATGTGCTTGCAATGCTAACGCAACCATCATCACGGGTTTTACCCGGTATCACATTGAGATGTTTACACAGCACATCCATCATCGACAAATCACCACAACTGGTGCAATTGCTAAAGAGAATGTCGTAGCGACCACGTGGGGTTCGATGGAAAAATGTGTAGAAATCAACCGCCGACTCCACCTGACTGACAGGTAAATCTAGCTCATTTGCCAGTGCGGGGATTTCTTTTGCTGGTATATGATAAAACTGTTGTTGTAATAGGTACAAACGATGCAACAAATGATTGCTGCCTGAATGACTGTTCGGGAATTCCTGAGTGTGCGCAGTCCCGCTACTTCCTTTCATCGGAGGCTCCTTTTTGACGATAGCAGCATAGCAAATCATGCCTGAAATAAACAGGGTTAAGTTCTATGCTTAAGATTGATGCATCATTTGAATAAATTTTCATCACATTATCCCCACAACACCGATTGAAACTATCATATTTAACCCAAGCAAGATTGTTGCCGAAGCGATACCACCTTGCAGGTAAGGATAAAATCGCGCATGACTTTGGGCTGTAGCAAGAAGTGGCAATGCGATGACCACTGAGAGCAAGGCCATGCCCAAAATCGAACCTATGCCAAACAGGCCAATAAACAACAAACCCATGCTAAACGATTGCACCGATTGCAGGGCGAGAATCATTAGGGCTGCTGTGCCGGCAAGGCCATGCATAATGCCCACCAACAGTGCACGTATGGGAAACCGAGAAATATGTTTATGCATATGTCTCTGCTCACCACCATCCAAATGTGCATGCGCATGAAGATGAACGGTGCCATCTGCATGGCGGTGTGAATGCAGGTGCACTTTGTCCTTTAGTAAACGTCGAAATACATCCATACCCAAACCCAGCAACATCAGGCCAACTGCAAACTCCAGCATCCTGGCCAACTGTTCGGGAATCATCGTGTCCATCATCAACACCACACAACCGAGTACCAGTAGTGTAACCGTATGCCCCAATCCCCAGGACGAACCCAAACGCACCGATTCACGTAAAGACAATGTCTTGCTGACCAATGTAGCCACCGCTGCCAAATGATCAGCATCCAAGGCGTGACGCATACCCAGCAAGAAACCCATCACAAAGATTTCAAACATTAGCTTCCTCCTGTTGAGCAGCTGCAATACATGCCTGACCCAGCGATAAACCGCCATCATTGATGGGGAGCTGCTCTGCGCTTAGCACGCTTAACCCTGATGCCTGAAGTTCACTGCTCAGTGTTTCCAACAGTAAACGATTCTGAAAGGCACCCCCGCATAAAACCACCGTGCGACAATGATGTTGTGCCTGTACATATAAGGTCATCGCTTTGATAGCGGCAATCACTGTGCGATGAAAGCGAGCAGCAATGGAAGCAGATGAAACCCCGTTTGTTAGATCCGTCAATAAGACCCCCCACATGGGTTGCCAATGGATCATTGCAGGCTCTGAATCCAAATCCAACTGAAAAGGATACGCTGATGTTTCATTTGCAAAAACGGTTTGCGCCAGTGCTTCCAGTTCAATAGCTGCCTGACCCTCATAACTGATGGCTTCACGACAAATATTCAAAGCTGCCGCCACCGCATCAAAAAGCCTGCCGCATGATGAGCTCAGTGGCGAATTCAAATCCCTATCAATCATGCTATGCAGAATACGTTGTGGCTTTTCATTGAGAAACCCTATGATATCGCACGCTTCAAATTCAGCGGCAACCACATCCCAGTCTGAGGCTTTGAGCTGGGCAAAGGTGTTGCGCCATGGTTCACGAATGGCCTGCGTGCCACCTGGCATAGCAACAGGTTGAAAACAGCCCAGTCGTTGATATTCGCAAAAATCAGCTAGGAGAAATTCGCCACCCCATAGAGTGCGATCATCCCCAAAACCCAAACCATCTAGGCAGATACCCAACACCGGTTCGCAAGCCATGCCATAGTGATGCTCTGCCAGAACAGCGGCGATATGGGCATGATGATGCTGAATG
>Ga0316191_10002363_pt1 | contig 13701 bp, 10 predicted proteins | sample Eddworburr2cm_MG_FD_204928 | JGI IMG/M metagenome (GOLD analysis project Ga0316191, IMG submission 204928) | Coastal sediment microbial communities from Maine, United States - Eddy worm burrow 2 cm | ecosystem: Environmental > Aquatic > Marine > Coastal > Sediment | place: USA: Maine...
CGCCATCACGTGGTGCTGGGGGGAGTAAGGATCCTCCAAGCTGGCCTGAAGGGCCTGCAGCTCCCAGCGCCCGCGATTGATAGAGCGGGTTCGCCCCGTCTGCTCTACGCCCGGCAGGTCGTTTTCCGACGCCAGCAGGCTGTGAATGTAGATCGCGGGAATGCCCTGGAATGCCAGCAGCAGCGCATGTGCTGCAAGGTATCGGGGCAGGTCGTTCAGCGAACCGCCCAAGGCCGAAAACAGGGATATGTTGATTTCGTACGGCGTCTCGATACCGGGCGACACTTCCCGCAGGGTCACGAAGCCGCCCCGCTCGTGCATGCGCTCTACCAAGGCCTGTACGCGGTTCGCCGGCATGAGCCCTTCCAGGGGACGCAGGCCGATGCCGTCGTGGGATGCAACGAAGTTCAGGTAGCCGGCGCCGTCCGGCGGCGGATCCAGCGCCCGGGCCCAGGTGGTCAGATAGCTGGCGTCCTCGAACACGTAGCTGTAGAGCAGCAGCGGTGCCAGGCTGAACTGGTAAACGATGTGGGCTTCGTCTGCGTTGCCGAAATAGCTGACGTTTTCCTCGTGGGGGACGTTGGTTTCCGACACCAGGCGCACTTCCTGTCCGGCAATTTCCAGCAGCAGGCGTAGAATCTTCACCACCAGGTGTGTCTCGCGCAGGTGCAGGCAGGTTGTTCCCAGGGTCTTCCACAGAAAAGCCACCGCATCCAGCCTGATGTAGCGGGCGCCGTGCTCGACATAGCGGAACAGGATGTCGACCATTTCCGCTAGAACCTGGGGATTGCTGAAATCGAGGTCCACCTGGTCTTCGCTGAATGTGGTCCACACCTGCTTTATGCCGCGATACGTGTGCACGTTTGTTATAAGCGGCGTGTTGCGCGGACGAGTGACTTTTGAGACGTCGGCTACCGGGCCAACGGTGATGAAATAGCCGCGCCCGGGTTCGCGGTCGCTGATGAAATCGGCGAACCAGAGGCTCTCCCGGGAACAGTGGTTAATCACCAGATCTATCATCAACTGGAAATCGCCTGCCAGACGCTGCACGTCGCCCCAGTCTCCCAGGTCGGGGTCGACGCTGCGGAAATCGATAACGGCAAACCCGTCGTCGGATGACGAGGGAAAAAAGGGCAGAACGTGTACGCTGCTGAAGCCATCGTTGAGGTGCTCGAGGAGGAATTTTCTCAGCGTCTGCAGCGGCGCAACCCCGGGCTCCGTGATGCTGTTGGCATAGCTGATCAGCATGATCTCGCCGGCCGAAAGCGGGACCGGGTTGCCAGCGGGTTGCATGTGCCTGGCACGTTCCAGAAGCTTTTCACCCAGGTCGGTGGCTAGAGTCTCGCCGTATAGCTCCGTGAGCATTTCCTGCAGCCGCGCGCGTCTGGTTTCTGCGGCTGCGGAGGTGGGTCTTGTCATGTCCACGGTGTTACCCCAACTAGCCCCGGGAAGGCGGGTCGACCAGCATTTGCTTTATTTTGGTGCACGGGCGCACGATGTCAGGGCGCTGCGCCCGTCGATTTTGATGAACGCAGAGTCTTGCCTGCATCAGCTAGGGGCATGCAGGTCTGGTGGTCTGTTTTTTGCAATTTCCTCACGCTATGACTGCTGAATCCATGACTGGAACCATTCCCGGATGCTTTTCTAAGGTTGCCCCTCCCGGATCATACATATTGCATGCCAAGGTGGCTCGATGCAGCTGATCGACTGGCTTGTAGTGGGCTTCTACATGCTGCTGATGCTGACTCTGGCCGCGCTGATCGGCCGTGGTCAGCGCAACACGTCGGACTACTATCTCGGCGCTAACCGAATGAGCGCTCTGAGCCTTGCCTCGTCGACCATAGCTACCCAATGCTCTACCAATAGCCTGCTCGGCGCGCCTGCTTTCGTCGGTTTCACGTTGGGTGGCGGCCTGCTCTGGCTGCAGTACGAGCTTGCGGTTCCTCTCGCCATGCTTGCGCTGATCTACCTGCTCACGCCTATCCGGCGATTGGGCGTGATCTCGGTCTACGAGTTCCTCGAGCGGCGCCTCGGCCCGGCGGCCCGCCTTGTTGCCAGCGGCAGTTTTCAGATTTTCCGCGGCGTGGCCACCGGGGTCACCGTCTACGGAGTGGCGCTGGTGCTCACCCTCATCATGGAAGTCACCTTTACCCAGGCGGTGCTTCTGATGATGGGCGTCACCATCGCCTACGACGTGCTTGGCGGCATGCGCGCGGTGGTGTTCAGCGACGTGGTGCAGCTGGTGCTGCTGACCGGTGCTGTCGTGGTGAGTCTCTGCCTGCTTGGGCTGCAGGTTGGGGGTTTTGCCCCGTTCTTCGACCAGCGCACCGATACGCTCAGTGATCAGTGGGGGCTGACTGGCGGCTCTGACTATGGTTTCTGGCCCATGCTGATTGGCGGTTTTTTTCTCTACGCCGCCTACTACGGTTGCGACCAAAGTCAGGCTCAGCGGGTGCTTTCCGCCCGATCCGAATCCGATACCCAGCGCGTCCTGCTCTACAACGGCATTTTGCGATTCCCCCTGGTCTTCGGCTACTGCCTGCTGGGTCTCGGCCTGGCCGCATACGCTGCAACCGACCCGGCGTTCGTGGCGTCGCTTCCCCTCAGCGAGTCAGGAATGCCCAACTACAACCTCGCCTACCCATACTACGTCCTGGAGCATTTCGCGCCGGGATTCGTCGGGTTGGTGATGGTGGGCATCTTTGCGGCGGCCATGTCTTCCATCGATTCGTCCATCAACTCGCTCTCCGCGGCGACGGTGGAGGACTTCCTGCATCGATTCCGGCGGCTTTCGGAGCGTCAGCTTTTCGTTGCGTCCAAGCTCACTACGCTTTTCTGGGGCGGGTTTGCAGTGGCCTTCTCTTATCAGGTGGAGCGTATCGCCCCAACGGTTCTGGAAGCCATCAACAAGATCGGTTCGATGGTCAACGGGCCTTTACTCGCCCTGTTCACCCTCGCGCTGCTGGCGCCGAAGGTCGGACAGACTCGAGCCATAGTCGGGTTCTTTGTCGGTGTGGGCGGGAATTTTGTGCTGTGGCAGGGTTTTCCCGGCGTTTCCTGGTTGTGGTGGAACGTTTTCGGATTCATAACCGCCATTGGCGTGACTGCACTGTGTGCTGTTCCCTCGTTCATGCGGTCGACGGCCGGGGTTTCTAATTCCGACGCGTCACAGAATCGGCCGCGGCTTGGGTTTTCTCTGGTGCGCGTTGCGGTGCCTGCCAGGCTGCAGGGCGCGCTGCTCCTGATGGCGGTGCTGATCTTCCTGATATGCCTGGCGCTGGATCGGATCACGCCGGCGTGAACGGGATTCTCTTCCAAACCTCAGCTTCGAGGTGGCGCTGCAGAACTTCGTAAACGTAGCGGCTGCCTGCGCGACATGAGTTCCGCGCCAAGGTTCCGCGCCAACCCCATACGCGTCGAGGGTCTGGTGGACGTGCTCGAGCGGGTAGCCCCGCGGCAGCGCCGATTCGCCCCGCTGTCAGATTGCCCGGGACCTGTTAGCGCTCAACGCGCAGAATTCTGCCCTGGTCGCTGTCTGTTACCAGGTAGAGATAGCCGTCCGGGCTCACGCGGACATCGCGTATGCGCTCATCCAGATCGGAAAACAGCGCTTCCTCGTCTACTACGACGCCGTCTTCCAGCACCAGCCGACGCACCTCTCTATCTACCAGCGCGCCGACGAACAGGTTGCCATCCCACTCCGGAAACCGGTCGCCGCGATAGATCGCCATGCCGGAAGGCGCGATAGACGGCACCCAGTAGGTCAGCGGCTGCTCCATGCCGGGGAGCTCGGTGTACGGAGAGATACGGGCGCCGTTGTAGTCGATGCCCCAGCAGATGGCCGGCCAACCATAGTTGTGGCCGGGTTCGATGCGGTTAACCTCGTCGCCACCCTGTGGCCCGTGCTCGTGTTCGTAGACGATGCCGGTGTTCGGATCTACCACCAGCCCCTGGGGGTTGCGGTGCCCGTAGCTCCACACCGCAGCGCCGGGCATGCCCCGGTCTGCATAGGGGTTGTCTTTGGGAATGCTGCCGTCGCGGTTGATGCGGATGATCTTGCCTAGATTGGAGTCCACATTCTGAGCCTCCTCCCGATAGTCGAAGCCGTCGCCGGTGGTCAGCAGCAGAGTGCCGTCCGCCATGAAAGCCAGTTTGCCGCCGTAGTGCTGCGGCGTGCCCTTGGCAGGGTTGGCGGTGAAGATAACTTCGACGTCCGTAAGCCCGTCTTTGGTCAGAGTGCCGCGGGCAACATGAGTCGCGTTGGCCTTCAACTCACCCTGGGCATAAGAGAGATAGACCACGTGGTTGGTATCGAATGCGGGGTCCAGGGCGACTTCCAGAAGCCCCCCCTGGCCCGCAAAATAGCTTTCGGGCACGCCCGTAAGGGGTGCGCTGACGGTGCCGTCGACGCTTATCCTGCGCAGCGTTCCCGTGCGCTCCGTCACCAGATAGCCGCCATCCGGCAGGAAAGCGAGGCTCCAGGGATTGTCCAGACCGTCCGCCACGGTCACCAGGCTGTAGTCGGCTCGCCCGGCCGCGGAGGCAATCAGGGTCAGCGCGGCAAGCAGGATCAGAGGTCTAGGCATTAATAGCTCCGGTGTGGCCGACTGCGATGCAACTGCGGTGCATTGGCCTATGTCATGGGTCTGCCGTTATGCTATGGCATCTTCACATCGAGGTTAAAGGGGAAATGCTGCGAGCGTTGGGCGCCTATCTGCTGGCCGTTGTGGTTACCTACGTGTGCGCCGCGGTTGCGGCCACCCAGTCTGTGATATCCCGTCTGGCCGATATGGGCGTTGACGTGGACTTCGCGCTTCGCCTGCAGACCACGCTGCAGGACACTGCGGGTATGATTCCTTACCTGCTCCTCATCGCGGTTGCCTTCGCCATTGCCTTTCCCGTGGCTGCGCTGGTCTCTCGATTTCTGCCCCGCTGGCGAAGCCTGGGCTACCCGCTGGCGGGCGGTGTCGCCATCCTGGCCCTGCACTTCATTCTCAATCAGGCCTTGAACATCACCCCCGTCGCCGCGGCCAGGACGACTCTCGGTCTTGGCGTTCAAGCGCTGGCTGGCGTGCTTGGCGGCTATCTCTGTCTGCGAGTACTGCCTCGAAAGGAAACGCTCGTCGAACGCTGAGCGAGTCGAGCCATGAGCGAACAGTTCGACCCGCCTCAGGAAGGGCACGAGCTCCGCTCGTTGACGACGCGTCTGCTGGACAGCGTGGAGCGCATCGGCAACCGCCTGCCGGACCCCGCGCTGCTGTTTTTCCTGCTGCTGCTGGCAGTGTGGGTGCTGTCGGCGCTGATGGCGCAGTTCACCTATACCCATATCGATCCGCGCTCTGACGCGCCCATCGAGGTGGCGAACCTGCTGGCGGCCGACTCTCTGACCAGCTTTCTGTCAGGCATGGTCAAAACATTTGTCAACTTTCACCCTCTGGGTGTCGTGCTGCTGGCGATGCTCGGCATCGGGGTTGCCGACCATACTGGTTTCATCCGGGCAGGTCTGCGAGCCCTGCTGGAGCTGACCTCGCCGCGGCTTCTGACCCCCATGCTGCTTTTCATTGCCATCATCAGCCACAGCGCGGCTGATGCCGGTTACGTGCTGGTGATACCTCTCGGCGCTGTCATCTTCCAGGCGGCGGGCCGACACCCGCTGACAGGCATCGCCGTGGCCTTTGCCGGCGTATCCGGCGGGTTCAGTGCCAACTTCATCCCGTCCGCCATCGACCCCATGCTGCAGGGCATCAGCCAGGCGGGTGCGCAACTCATCGACCCTGGGCTGGTGCTCAACCCGCTCAATAACTGGTTCTTCACCTCCGCCTCCACGCTGCTGATTGTTGTTATTGGCTGGTGGGTTACCGACAGGCTGGTGGAACCCCGGATGGCTCGGGAGGCGGTGGATGGAGATCTAGCCGACGTGCCGCGGCTTGAAACGCTTTCCGCGGCCGAACGGCGGGGTCTGCAAGCGGGCCTGCTGGCCATGGCCATGGGGGGGCTGGCGCTGGCGGCCAGCGCCTGGCCGGAATCCTCTGCCTGGCGCGCCGTCGAAGGCGGTCTGGCGGCCTCTTCGGCGCCACTGATGCGCAGCATCGTGCCGCTGATCTTTCTGTTCTTTCTGGTTCCCGGCGTTGTTTACGGCTACGTCGCGGGTACGGTCAAGAACCATCGAGACATTGTCGCGGGCATGAGCCAGGCCATGAGCGGAATGGGCTACTACATCGTGATGGCGTTCTTTGCCGCGCTGTTTATTGCCGAGTTCGGGCGTTCCAATTTGGGGGCGCTTTTCGCGCTGCAGGGCGCGGCCTGGTTGAAGGCCGCGGCCCTCCCCGGGGGCATCACGGTGATTTCCGTGGTGCTCATAACCGGGCTGGTGAATCTGTTCGTCGGCTCCGCTTCAGCGAAGTGGGCGCTGCTGGCGCCCATTCTGGTGCCAATGCTGATGCAGCTCGGCATATCCCCTGATCTCACTCAGGCCGCCTATCGGGTGGGAGACTCCTCCACCAATATCATCACGCCGCTGATGCCCTACTTCCCGCTGGTGGTGGTTTTCTGCCAGCGCTACGTCAGCAGCACCGGCATCGGCACCGTGGTTGCCATGATGTTGCCGTATGCCGTGAGCTTTCTCGTTACGTGGACGGGGTTTCTGCTGCTCTACTGGGCCATCGGGCTGCCCCTTGGCCTGCAGGCCAGCTATGGGTATGGCGGGTAGTTTGCGGGCCTCGCAGGTCGGGCCTCGCAGGTCGGGCCTCGCAGGTCGGGCCGCTGGTGACAGGCTTCGCCGCGGTATTTACGTATGGGAAGGCGCCTGCTAAGGCGTCACGATGACGCCTTAGTGCTGAATCTCATTGGCAATACATTCGGAATAAAGGAAACCATCGTGTTGAAGGAAGTATCGGGAGACATCCTGCTCAGTAAAGCCGAGGTTATCGCCCATGGCGTGGCGCCCGGTGATCATTTCAATCAGGGTCTTGCTCTGTCGCTGCGGGAACGCTATCCCGCCATGGCAAAAGATTTCCGCCACTACTGCCAGATTTCTCACCCGAAGTCCGGTGAGCTCTGGGCCTGGGCCGGCGCAGATGGCCGGCGCATTGTCAATCTCATGACGCAGGAAGAAGCGTCAAGCAAGAAGGCGAACCCCGGCAAGGCCACCGCGCACAACGTCAACGTTGCGCTGCGCAATCTGAAGCATCTGGTGCAGGAGGAGGGCTTCAAGAGTCTGGCCCTGCCGAGGCTCGCTACCGGCGTGGGTGGTCTGCAGTGGGACGACGTCAGGGCGCTGGTGGAGAATCAGCTCGGAGATCTGAGTATTCCCGTCTATATCTACACCACCTTTGAGGCGGGTGTTCAAGCCGACGAGTGAGGGAGGACGCAGTTATGACCACCATCAAGCGGGTCAATCATACGGGTATCAGCGTGCGCGACATGGAGCGTTCGCTGGCCTTCTATCGAGATCTGCTGGGCCTGGAGCTGATTTTTGATTCCGACGTCGACGACGTGCCGCCGTTGAGCGCGGTAGTTGGCATGAATCACGCCCGCGGGCGCGTCGCTTGGCTGCGCGCTGGAGATACCATGATTGAGCTGTGGCAGTGGGACCACCCGGAAGGCCGACCGCTGCCGGACGATTACTGCCCTGCGGATAAAGGGGTGACCCACTACGCGTTGGAAACTGATGACGTGGACGGGCTGTACCAGCGCATCGTCGATGCCGGATTTCACGCTAACACGGAGCCTCGGGATCTCGGTCTTCATAAAACCACCTACGTGCGGGGTCCCGACGACGAGATCATCGAGATTCTGGAAGATCGAGCGACGGACAAATGGCTTGCAGAGTTGACCTCGGAGGCTGCCCGTCGGCGGGCTGCCAAGTAAAGCCGAGGGGCCTTGCGCTCAGGGGGCCGCGGTCCGTCCGAGGGCGAAGGTGGATCGCACGCTGCGCTGGATGCTGATCTCGCCGGGGCTGAAGTCGGACCCCGAATCCGCTGCCCGAGCGGTCATGGCTTCCATCATCAGCGGGCGGACCTGATGGGCGTCTACGGACACGTCGATCACCTCCCCAAGGCTAACCCCAAATCGTCGGGCCACGCGCCGGGCTTCGTCTTTCGCATCATCGATGGCCAGATCCAGCGCTTCCCGTTCGAGCTCAGACCGGTTGGACAGGTCCAGTTGAATGCCCGCTATGCCGTTCACTCCGCGCTTCAGCGCGCCGTTGATCAGCGCCCCGATATCGGCCAGGTCCCACAGCACCAGTTGGATAGACCGGCTGGCGATCAGACCATCCGCTTGAGCGCCTTTGTCCGAGGGTCGGTAGCGTGGCCGAATGCTGACGGCCGCTGCGGTGATGTCACGCTTCTTGATGCCCATCTCCCTGGCCATTTCGAGCACCGCGGCGGTTACCTCGTCCAGCTGAGCCTTCATACCTGATGCGTCTTCGCCCTCCCGGCGCACTTCCAGGCTTACCCTTGCCATGTTCGGAACAGCACGTACCTCTCCGGAACCCGTCACGTGGATCCCCGTGAGTTCAGCGGCTGCGGAGACCGACAGCATGCTTGCCAGCCAGGCGATCAGCAGGAATGAGAACTGAGGCCGCATGATTGATCTCCGAGACGGGCGTCTGTCCCACTATAATCGATTCATATGGCCAAGAAAGAACTTCGGCTGGCGGTGGTGATCTACGGCGGGGCCTCCCTCGCCGTCTACATGCACGGGGTCAGCAAAGAGCTGCTCAAGCTGGTGCGGGCGTCTAAGGTCCTGCACGAGATGGGCGCCGACCGTGCCAGTGACCTGCCCTATCATGACGGGCCCGATCGTCGCGATGCGGATACCGAAGCCGTTTACTTCGAGGCGCTCAAACAGATCAGCAAAACCAGCGACTTCCGGGTCGTGATCGATGTGATCGCTGGCGCTTCTGCCGGGGCGATCAACGGCGTCATGCTCGGAAAAGCGCTGGTTGATGACGCCCTGCTGGATGCGCAGACGTCGCTGTGGATGACCGATGCAGACGTCGATCACCTGGGTGCTGAAAACACGAACGCGTGGCGCAAGTGGTATCTGTATCCGTTTCTCCGAGCGCTGTCTTTCTGGATGCCGAACGATGTCGGACGCAATCCTGAAACCCGCGAAAAAATTGCCCGCCTGGTGCGCTCTTCCTGGTTTCAGCCGCCGTTTTCCGGTGAGCGGCTCAGCCACCACTTTTTCGATGGTCTGGATGCCATGGCGGCGTCGCGAAGAACGGACAGCACGCTGCTGCCACCCGGACAGCGGCTGGACGTTTACGCCAGCATCACCGATCTCGTCGGCTACCCGCGGACCATCCGGCTCCATGAGCAGCTGGTGGCCAGAGAGATGGAGCATGCCGCTTTCTGTCGGCTCTCTCACGTTGCCAGCGTTGCCGGGCAAGGCACCAGCGACTTTGTTGATGAGAACAACCCGGCACTGGTCTGGGCGGCCCGCGCCAGCTCTTCCTATGCCGGGGCCTTCCCACCGTTTCACCATACGGAAATCCAGCGGGTGCTGGGCGCCCGGCAGATACCCTGGCCGCGGGAGCGGAGCTTTTTGCAGAGCAGTATCTATGCCCGGGACGGCTCTCCCGCTTACCGCCATTTTGATCCTGCCGACCGGTACTTTGTCGATGGCGGCATCGTTAACAACAAACCCTTCGGTGCGGCGCTCGAAGCTCTCAATCATCGCGCCTCCGATCGGCAGGTCGACCGATGTCTTGTCTACATCGAACCCACGCCCAATCTCGAAGGCCTGTCCCATCCGGAGAACAATCTCGGTTATCTGAGCACGCTGCGGGCAGCGCTTTCCTCCATTCCCCGCAACCAGCCGATACTCGACGATCTGAACGAAATCGTTGCACAGGATGCCCGGGTGCAGGTGAATCGCCGGGTCGTCGACGGCAATCGCGCCGACATTGCGAGAATGGTTGCCGACATACAGGCGGCCAATGTCCATCAGGCTGCGTCCACGCAGCTCATCGGCTACCTGCGAGCGCAGCTGATGGAGCGCGCGGAGGAAGAGATGGGCATCGCCTTCCACGCTTACGTGCAGCGCAGGGTATGGCGTCTTGCCGACGCGCTGGCCAAGGAATGGCTGGTGCTGGCCGACGAGGGCAGGGACGCGCGAATGGCCCGTGGTATGGAACTGTCTATCGCTCACTGGTGGCAGGCGCTGGACCCGGAGGAGGCTGATACCCGCGAGAACAGACAGGAAGATTTTCTTGATCAGTTCGACGTTACCTTCCGCATTCGCCGCCTGCAGTTTCTCATCCGGCGCATGAATCAGGGTGAAGATCGGGCGGGTCTTGCAGAGCATGAACTCGCTGCCCTGGACAGTTTCAAGCAGGTGGCCTACGAATTCATGGAGCGCTGCTATGACCTGCGCCGTTATCGCCACCTGACCGATTCGCTGATGAGCGCGCTGGTCGAAGCTGCCGGACGAGTACCCCTGTTTCCCGCAGAGGCTAAAACGCTGTTGCGTCGGGTTTCCGACGCGCTCGCGCTCAAAACACTGGACGTCGAGCTCGACGCGGCGTTTCATGAGTTCAGCGAATCGCTGGCGGATGCGGAATTCCGCCAAGTGATGATGGCCGACTACCTGGGTTTCCCCATATACGACGTGCTGCTCATGTCGCCCGGAACCCCGGACGCTGGTCCGGATCCTCTGACGCCGATTCGCGTGGAGCGGATCAGCCCCGCCGACTCATTGACCTTGAACGAGGCCTTCGGTGGTCTTCGCTGCCGAGATTTCATGGGTTTTGTAGGGTTCTTCAACCGGGCCTATCGGGAGCACGACTATCTGTGGGGTCGGCTCAACGGTGCCGACCGGCTGGTTGATATTCTCGCCAAGGCTGCCGACGGCGGCATCGAAGAACCGCTGGCGCTGAAGAAGGCGCTGTTTGCCGCCATCATTGAGCGCGAGGGCCATCGCCTGTATCGCTGCGACGATCAGCTGGCCGCCATCAGGCGCGCGGTCGAGGCGCTGTGACACCCTGAACCCCTCGCGTTCCCGTTGTGACTGCTAGGTTTTGGCTGCTAAATTGTGGCTGCTAATTGTGGGCTAAGTCCGGCCTCAGCCGCGGTTTGCGCTGGCAATCCAGCAGGCGCCGCTGAGCACGATGCCCGCGTCCGTAGCGTACGGTGCCATGGTCTCGCGGACTGCGTCCAACGCTTTGTTGCGCGTGTCTTCGTCCAGTTCGGCAAGAACCCGACTCATGGGCCCGTTGCGTAACAGGAACGCCACGGCTTCTTCTACATCTCCTCCAAGACGCATGTCAGCGGTGCAGGGCTCTATGGCAATATTGATGAAACCTGCCTGGCCGAGAATATCCTGCACGTACGCAGGGTCAGCAAAGGCGAATGGTCCCGGTGCTTTTGGGTCGGGTGGCGATTCTGGCTCAGGCAGAAAAGGCTGCGCAGCACCACCAGGCACCGACAGCCAGGGGTTGTCGCCGGGGGGTTGCCAGCAGATAAAGCACAGTCGGCCGTGGTCCTGGAGAGCCGAATGGATGTGTGCGAAAGCCTGTCGGGGGTTGGCGAAAAACATCACGCCGAATCGGGAGAATGCGAGATCGTAGCGGGTGCTGAACGGATGGCTGGATGCGTCGGCCGCGATGAATTCCAATAACTCGTTGCCGGCGCTTCGGGTGCGGGCGTGAGCTAGCATGGGCTCTGAAATATCCACGCCGGTGACCTTGGCGCCGTGTTCGGCCATCGTCAGAGAGGTACCGCCGCAGCCGCAGCCGATATCCAACACCGTTTCTCCCGGTTGCGGAGCCGCTCGCGCGATGGCTCTATGGGACAGCTCGGCCAGCAGCTGGTCCATGCGTTCCTGTGACGCAACCCAGCTCTCCGCAGCCGGACCGTTCCAGAATTCAATCTGTTCTCTGTTGCTGCTTTGCTCGGCAGTCATGGTGCGCTCTCCCCATTGAAAGCGCCCATGCTAGGCAAATGCGGTCTGCTCCGCACGGGAAATGTTGCCGCGGGCTTGCAGATAGGCCAGCAGCGCTTCAATTTCGTCTCCCTCCCGGGATCCGGGCAGCGCGTGGGCGGCGCGCAGGGCACGGTCGAACCAGATGCCTTCCGCTCTGCGCTGGTCTGGACGGTGCGCGGCGAGCCACAAGGCGGTATCTGCGCCGGCCGGAAGGTTGCGCAGGAAGGGTTTCAGAAGCCGGTGAAAGTCCGGCAGCGATGTCTCTACACCAAGGGTGTCTACCCAGCCCGGGTGCATCACGTAGTGCTGCCGACGTCCCTTCTCGATTCGCCGCAGATACGCGTTCAGCTCGACCTGAGCTCGCTTGTGGTGTGCATAAGCCAGGGCGCCCTGATAGTCATCGTGAGATTCCAGCGCTGCCACCGACAGGGGCACGTTGTACATACCGCCGGAACTCATGTTGATGATGCTCGCATCGACGGTCAGGAGTTCGCGCTCGGTTGCTTTGCTTGTGAGCAGCCAGGGGTTCAGCAGGTTGGTCGCGAAACCCGTATCCAGGCCCTCAGTCGTGGATGAAGGCGTGTTCAGCAGAACGCCGACGTTGTTGACCAGCACGTTCAAACCCGGTCGCTGGGCCAGCTCCTGTTCGATCAGCTGCTCCGTGCTAGCAACTAGGGAAAGGTCCAGCGCTATCGGATGGATGCTGCCGGGCAGGTTCTCCGCTTCCCTGGCAAGCGCGACAAGTTTTTCCTCGCTGCGCGCGACTGCCAGAACGCTGGCTCCGGCTGCCGCCGCCTGGCGGGCGATCTCCCGGCCGATGCCCGTCGACGCGCCGGTGACCAGCCAGTGCTGGCCGGAGAAATCCGAGGTTTCCTGCTGCCATAAGGAGCGCCTGGCGAGGTAGCCAATATTTGTGAAACTCGGCAGGAAACCGACGAAGAATCGGGTTGCCTGAAGCGTGTCGCCGGTTCTGCTCATGGTCAGGTTCTGCACTTGGAATATAGAGGCGGAAGATTATGTCTGTTCCAGTGAAGTCTCTGTGAAAGAAGCGTCTATGCCATCCAGCGCGATCTGGCGTTCGGTCATCTTGGTGAGCTGCTCGGCGATCTTCAGACAGCTGCGTAACCCCTCCAGGCCCGAGTTCAGGCGGTTGATAGGCAGCGTCCTCCGGCTGGCCGCTTCCAGCAGCTGGGATTTCAGGTCGTGCCAACGCTTGCGTAACGCCTCGTACGCGGATTTCAGTTCCTCGAGATCAAAGCCCTCCAGCTCCGGGTCGCAGCGATTTACGTGTGCGAGAACATCGGCCTGATAGCTGGCGATTGCGTCATAGTTTTCTGGGCGCTCCGGTTTCATCAGCGCGTCGATGTCGTCACGATGCCGGTCCAGCTCGGCGGCCAGGGTGATGACATCCTCCAGATAGTTGGTGACTCTGAGGGCCAGCGGCAGGTTGGAGGACAGTTCCGAACCCAGGCGTGAAGCTTCCAGCCCGACAACGAAGCCGGCGATGGCGTCCAGCAGGGCCATGGTTGCTTCGCGCTGTTCAGCTACCGAGCGGTGTGGTGGTCCTTCGATGTTGATCGCCGTGTCCACGACCTGCCGGGTCAACTGGCTGGCGCGCCGGAGCTCGAGCTTAAGGGCGTCGAGCGCCAGCGACGGGGTCGCCATCACGTTACGGTCGAGATACTTCGGTTTGGACAGCATCTCCGCCTGCGTCGTGAAACGCTTTTCGAGAAACGCAGCGAGCCGTCCGGTCAGCGGCCACATCAGCAG
>Ga0316191_10002364_pt1 | contig 13695 bp, 7 predicted proteins | sample Eddworburr2cm_MG_FD_204928 | JGI IMG/M metagenome (GOLD analysis project Ga0316191, IMG submission 204928) | Coastal sediment microbial communities from Maine, United States - Eddy worm burrow 2 cm | ecosystem: Environmental > Aquatic > Marine > Coastal > Sediment | place: USA: Maine | collected...
TCAAGGGCTTCGATATCGACCGCTTCGCCAGGGAGACCCTGGACGCACTCTGGAACCGACGCGACCCGGCGGCCCTGGTCGATCGCTACGCCAGCGGGTTTGCCTTCCGCGGCCCCACGGAGCGCGCTTTCACCGGGGCGAAGCCGTATGCGGAGATGCTGGCTGGTCTGCATCGCGCCTTTCCTGACCTGGAGCTGCAGGTGGACGAGGTCTATTGGATGGGTAACGATAGCGAGGGCTACCTGACCTCGGAGCGCTGGAGCGCCAGCGGCACCCACCAGGGTGGCGGCCTCTACGGCGAACCGACGGGCAGGGCGGTACAGATTTGGGGGATCACGCAGCACCAGGTTATCGGTGGCAGGATCACCCGGGAATGGATGTTGTTCAACGAACTCGACCTGATGATGCAAATAGCGGCCGCGCGGCCATAGCGAAGGAAACTGCCATGCCTGATTTTCAGAAGAACAAAGCCCTGGTGAGGGATTACTACCGGGATCTGGACGCAGCGAACGGTGATGACATCACGGAGGTTCTGCGCCGTTACACGACGGAAGACTACCTGTGGCGTGGCATGCATCCATTCTACGAACAGCGCGGTGCGGAAGCCGTCGCTGATGTGTTTTGGAAGCCTTTCCGGCACTCTTTCACTTCGATTCAACGACGGCCCGACGTGTTCATGGCGGGGCAGGCGGATCCGACCGTCGAGAAAGGCATTCCGGGGTCCGAATGGGTTTGCTGCATGGGCCACCTGATGGGCCTGTTCGACGAGCACTGGCTGGGCATTCCCTCCAGCGGCAAGATGGGTTTCCTGCGCTTCGTCGAGTTCAACCGCATCAATGATGGCAAGATCGCTGAGACAGCCATGTTTTGCGACATCATCAGCGTGATGCAGCAGGTCGGCCTGAACCCCCTGCCGCTGCAGACTGGCGCTGCCTTCATCACGCCGGGCCCGCGCACGCACAACGGCCTGATGTACGATGCGCAAGACCCTGCCGAAGGGGAGAAAACGCTGGCCCTGATCAACCAGATGATCAAGGACCTGACATCGTCCTACATGGAATCACCTGAAGAACAGCTGGCGCGCACCTGGCACAGCGACATGATCTGGTTCGGGCCGGCCGGCATCGGCGCCACCTACACCCGCGAGCGCTACCGTGCGCAGCACCAGGGCCCGTTCCGCGCGCACCTGAAAGACATCAAGTACAACGGCCACATCTGCCGCATGGCTGAAGGCTGTTTCGGTGGCTTCTTCGGCTGGGCCAACCTGTCGATGCAAACAGCCGGCAACTTCATGGGACTGCCGGCCTCGGACCATCCGACCGAGATGCGCGTGGTCGACATCTACCGGCGGGACGGCGATAAACTAGCCGAGAACTGGATCTTCATCGATATCCTGCACTTCCTTTACCTGCAGAAACTCGACGTGCTGGGTCGAATGCGTTCCATCTTGCGGACCTGACGCGGACCCATGGAGCAATTCGGCACCCTCAACTGGCTGATCCTGCTGGCCTATCTAGTTGGCAACCTGCTGCTGGGGTTTATCCTGAGCAAGAGGATCGAGACTGCTGAAGACTATTATCTGGGCCATCGCCAAACGCCCTGGTGGGCCATTGGGGTTTCGGTAGTGGCAACCTACATTGGTGCGCTGACCTTCCTGGGCGGACCTGCCTGGGCCTATCAGGAAGGCTTCAACGTCATCTTCATCCACATCAACTACCCGATCGCGATATTTATCGTGATCACGGTATTCCTGCCCTTTTTCTACAACAGCGGCGTCGCTTCCATATTCGACTACCTCGAGCGGCGCTTCGGCCTGGCCTCCCGCACGGTGATGTCGAGCGTGTTCCTGTTCGGCAACGCGGCCTATTCGGGCATCATGCTGTACACGACGGCGCTGGTGCTCGAGTACATCACCGGCATGGACGTGGTCAATGCAATCATGATCGTCGCAGCCGTGGCGGTCACCTACACCATGCTGGGCGGCATCGCGGCCGTAATCTGGACCGATGTCATTCAGTCCGCGATCCTGTTCATCGGCGCCATCATCACCACCTGGCTGTTGATCGGTGAACTGCCCGACGGCTTTCTCGGCACTCTGCGCGAACTGAAAGCCGGTGGCATGCTGGATCCTTACGAGCGTTCGCTTGATCCCTCCAAGGTCGCGACCATCTGGACCGGCATCATCGCGATGTCGATTTACCACGTGGTGGTCTACGGTGTGAACCAGATGATGATCCAGCGCTCGCTGGCTGCGAAGAGCATCGGCGACGCCAAGAAGTCCTACATTTTCATGGGTTACATGGCTTTCCTGATCTTCTTCCTGTTCTTCGGCATCGGCGTGCTGTTCTACAGCTACTACGGTGGCAGGCCGTTCGATAACGAGAACCTGATTGTGCTGGAGTTCGTCCACAAAATGGGCTTTCCCGGCCTGATGGGCATCGTCACGGCCGCGATCGTTGCCGCGGCGATGTCCAGCCTGGATTCCAGTCTGAACTCGATGGCCACGGTAACCACGCTGGATTTCTATGAGAAGTTTTTCAAAAAGGACGGCTCTCCCAAGCACTATCTCAAAGCATCGCGCTGGTTCACCTTCATGTGGGCTGTGTTAATGGTCGTACCGGCGATTGCCTTCACCAAGAGCGGCGGCTCGGTGCTCGAGGTGCTCAGCAAAGTGGGCTCCTTTTTCGTAGGCGCCAAGCTGGCCATGTTCGGACTCGGGTTCTTCTCCAAGCATGCGACCCAGCGGGGCCTGCTGATCGGGGTGGCCGCAGGCTTCCTCTCGCTGTGGTGGGTGGAGACCTATGCCGACATCGCCTGGCCCTGGTACTGCGCGCTGGGCGGCATTGTCAGTACCGTGGTCGGCTGGGTGGCCAGCGTGTTGTTGGACGGTTTTCAGAAGGACTGGTCGCCGTACACCGTGAAGGGTCAGAAAGCGCTGTTCAAGCGAGAGGGTCGGGCGGAAAAACAGGACGGCTGGTACGTGGTCCCCGGACGGGTGGACAAGGCGAGCTACGGCTTGCTGCTGTGGTTCGTGGTCTGTGTCGCGGGCGTCGGCGTACTTTATGCGATGATTTGACCGCGTGCCCGGCAAAGACCTTCGGGTTCGGTTACTATTGCGTAGATGGCAAAAAATCCCTTTAAAAACATGGATATTGAGTTGTATATACTGTATAATAATACAGTATACATAAACTCGGATTTCCGCCATGAATCATCCCAGTCAACTACGCCCCTTCCATCACTTTCCCGACCCGCAACATTTCAATGATCTCGAACGCCTCGAAGACGACATCACCGAGCTGGCTGCGCACATTCACGCGGCGACTTTCCAGTTGCTGGAGCTGATCGCCGAGTACGACGAGCAACAGGGCTGGGCCCAGCATGGCCTCAACTCCTGCGCCCACTGGCTGCAGTGGCAGTGCGGCACCAACCTCGGGGCCGCGCGGGAAAAAGTCCGCGTGGCCCGCGCCTTGCCCGGCCTGCCGCAGATCAGAGCGGCTTTCCGAGAGGGTTGTATTTCCTACTCCAAGGTCCGGGCCATGACCCGCGTAGCCACGCCGAAGAACGAAGACTTCCTGTTGAGCGTCGCCCGCCATGGCACGGCGGCGCACGTCGAGACGGTGGTGCGCAACTACCGGCGCCACCAGCGCCGGGAGGCGCTCGAGAAAGAAAATGAGCGCCATGCCGGACGTGAACTGGGCTGGTTCACGGACGCCGATGGCCTGTGGGTGCTGCAGGGGCGTTTCACGCCGGAGCAGGGTGCGCTGATCCAGAAGGCGCTGGAAGGCGTGCTGGACGAACTGTTCGAGGAGTGCCGCGCCGAGGCGGAAGACGTTTCCGCGGAAACGTCCGAGCCCATCGCCGCCCGCCGCGCCGACGCGCTGGAGCGCATGGCCGAATCGTGTCTGTCCGGGATCAAAGGCGAGCGCAGCGGTGGCGATCGCTACCTGGTGCACGTGCATACCGACATGGACACGCTGCGTGACGACGGGGCGGGCGTCACGGCGGAATGCGAAGACTGCGGGCACGTTTCCGCGGAAACGTCCCGGCGGATGGCCTGCGACGGCTCGGTGGTGCACTGGCGCGAGAGCGACACCGGCGAGCCGCTGAGCATCGGGCGCAAGAGCCGCAGCATTCCACCCGCGCTGCGGCGGGCCTTGCAGCGCAGGGATGGCGGCTGCCGCTTCCCGGGTTGTACCTGCCGGCGTTTTGTCGATGCCCACCATATCGTGCACTGGGCCGATGGGGGTGATACCTCGATGAACAACCTGGTGTTGCTGTGCCGGCGGCACCACCGCCTGGTGCACGAGGGCGGCTTCGGGGTGCATTCGGGGCCCGCCGGCCACATCGGGTTCAGCTACCCGGGCGGCAACGCTTTGCCGGCCACGGCCGACGGACGTTTCCGCGGAAACGTGGTGCCGTTGCGGGTCGCCAATGTCCGCAGCGGCCTGCGCATTACGCCGCGCACCCTGCCGCCGGACTGGGACGGCGGGCGCATGGACGCGGACCTGGCGCAGTTGGCCATGCAGAGCCGGGAGTAGCGGGCCGCGGGGACGGAGAGTGCTGCTTTTGGGTACGTTCTGCACTCCCGGGTCGAAGGCAATTTTTCCTGAATAACGACCTTTTCTGGATTACTTGCGGTCGCCTTCGGGCAGACCCAAACGTTGCTGGATGTCCTTGAATCGGGGCTCTGCGCGCAGTGACTCGAAGCGTGGAAAAGCGTTCAGGAAGACCAGCCAGCCGTCGCGTTCCGCGACAGCCTGCTCCAGCCAGGCGAGCGCGTCTTCAGTCCTGCCGAGCCCTTCATACACATAAGCAATCTGTAGTGGAGATACATAGCCTGGCCCCGGGGATTCCCTGCGGTCCAGGAGTCCTGTCAGCACTGCGAGGGCATTTGCCTCATCACCGGACCTGGCATAGGCATGGGCCTGTAAAGCAAGTGTTGAAGGCATGCCGCCGGAGTATTCAACCGCTTGCCCGAGGTCCTCGAGCGCTTCGTCAAACTGCCCGTGGAGCATGTGAATGACGCCCCGGTTCCAGTGAGCGGCCGCGAAGGTTGGATCCATGGCAAGAATGTCTTCATCCATTTGCGTCGCTTCGGCAAACTTTCCCCGCTCCAGGTAGGCAAAGGCGACCAGGTTCATGATCGGCAGCGACAGGGGGTCGAGGGAGAGCGCGTGCAGGGCCGAGTCGATGGCCGTCGCGGGATCCACCACGGTCAGGTATTCGGTGTAGGCCCAGTGAGCCAGGGAAGAGTTCGGGCTCAATTCCACCGCCAGTTCCAGGTCTTCACGCGCGCGATCCCAATCCCATTCGTAAACCAGCCAGGCCATGCCCCGAGCCACGAGCGCCTCCGACGATGACGGGTCGAGCGCCAGCGCGGCGTTGGCTTCGTTTATAGACAGGGGATAAGCTTCGCGCGGTGGCATGACTCCAAAATAGCCGGCGAAACTGTAGGCATTGGCCAAGCCGGCGTGCGGCGGGGCATAGCCGGGGTCGATGGCGATCGCTTTTTGGAACGCCTCGATGCTCTGTTGGAAGCCGCCCATGCTCAGGCGTGCCCAGTAATACCGGCCTTTCAGGTAGAGATCATAGGCCTCGGAATTAACCCGGGCACTTGCATGGAGTTGCTCATCGACCCGGGGCGAAAGTTGGATCTCGAGCGCGTCGACGATGGCGCGGGATATGGCCTCCTGGACGGCGAGCACACCCTCCAATTCGTAGTCGTAGGAATCAGACCAGAGGTGAAACCCATCCTCCACGTTGATCAGCTGGGCAGTGATGCGCACGCGGTGCTGTTCCCGCCGCACGCTTCCCTCCAGCACGGTCCTGACGTTCAAGCGTTTGCCGATGTCACGAATGTCCTGGTTCGCACCCTTGAAGGCAAACGCAGATGTGCGGGCCGTGACGTGCAGGCCACTGATTTTCGCCAGGGCTCCGATCAGTTCCTCGGTAAGTCCGTCGCTGAAAAATTCGTTCTCGAGGTCCGGCCCCATGTTCGTAAACGGCAACACGGCAATGGATCCTGCCGGCACAGCCGCTCTCTTCTGCTGCTCCAGCGCTTGCTCCGCTGCGCTCCTGGCCGCCGTCTCGGCGATTTCAACAACCCGCTCGGGCTCGAGCACGAACTTGTCAAACGCGAAGTAGCCCAGCGCCAATGCCAGCAGCACGATAATGGCGCGATCCAGTTTCTTGCCTGTCGGATGAGCGGGTGTTACCGATGGGTCGATGTCTTTTTCGAGCCTGAGCCCCTCAGGCGTGAGTTCGAAGATCCAGGAGAACACGAGAGTCAGGGGGAACCCGATAGCCAGCAGGGTCACCACCAGGCGCACTGCTGCATCGGAAAGGCCGTAAATCGGGAAGAGTGTTTCCGTTATCTCAACCAGCAACCATGCCCCGGTCAGATAAGCGATCGCGACGCGAAAAACGTTACGGCGTTTGAGCTCCTGGACAATGGACATGAGAGGATTTTCCCATCCTTTGCTAGGTGCAAGACTACGCTTTTCAATGGCCCGACACCAGCAAGGCGCGCTTGGTCAATCAGGTGTGAAAGGATTTCCACATCATTCAGGCTCAGCCGCCCGAAGGGTCGTTCAGCTCTCTGAAAAGCAGGTACATGGACAGGGCAACCGGGGCGGAAAGTGCATGCTCCTCGCTGGCGCTGACGATCGCGAGGTCCGACGATTGGAGCCAGTGTTTGACCTTGCCCAGCAGGCCGCCGGCCGGCTCGCCCGCTCGTTTCAGCCACGTGAGCTTGGCCACCGGCCGGTCCCCGCTCAGGATGGCCCAGTCTCCGATTATCACGCCGAAAATTCTGTCGCCAATGCTGACCACCGGATCGACCAGCCGGAAAGCTTCGCTGTCGTCCTCGGTCAATAGCACCAGGACAGTCCGGTAAAGCGGATTGACCAGCTTGGCCAGTATTTTCTGATCGAATTGCATCGCGACGCGCTGCTGCGGGTCGGTCACGATCCAGCGCGACGGCATGATCTTCCGGTTGGGGCGCATCTGCCAGTGCCTGTTTTCGCCATCCCGGATGGTGACGGTGGCAAAAGCGGCGTTGCCCACGAGATCGCAGCTGGCGGCGACCGATCCGGTGTCTTCGTCGATCAGGCGGAATGAGCCGCGGTACTTTTTCGGCTTGTCGCCGCGGTCGGTCGAACGTTGGATTCGGTAACAGGCGCTCATTTCTTCAAAAGGTTCTCAGGCCGGGCGTCCGAGGCCCAGGGCTTCCCAGTCCAGCGCTTCGATCAGCGGCCCCAGGTGCTGCTCGTATTTGCGCCAGGCCTGCACCGCGTCGCCGTATATGGGCTGCCGGACCTGGCTGGCGCTGGGGGTCTTGACCAGGCGCTCGGTCTTGTAGAAATCAAGCACGCTTTCTTCGAACGGCAGATCGAGGAAGTCGAGCATGCGCCGTCCTTGCGTTTCGATGTCGGCCACGGTGTCTTCGTAGCGGACGTCCAGGATGCGGCCGGGGAACTGCGCTTTCCAGCGCTGCATCAGCTTCCAGTAGCGGTTGTAATAGAGTCCGAGCGCCTGCTGACTGTGTGCATAAGCCTGTTTCTTGTCGAATGGCATCTTGTGGATCGAAAAACAGTTCTGAACCGGGTCGCGGAGGCAGTGAATGAACTTCGCCCCGGGCAGGGCCAGGCCGAGCAGGCCGATGTACTGGAAGTTCAGCGGGGTTTTGTCGACCACGTAGCGGCGCGCGAGGTTATCGGGCTTGTGACGTGACAGGTAGTATTCGCCCAGTTCCCGCAGCTGTTCGGCGGACAGCAGTTTCATGTTGTCGGGAAAAGCCTGCTTCGTGATTTCGCGGATCCGGTGCGCCGTATCATAGGCGTAGCTGAGTTCGCCGGCGCCGGCTACCTCGCTGTGGCTGGCCAGGATCTGCTCCGTCAGGCTGGTGCCCGAGCGGGGCATGCCGAGGATGAATACCGGCCGCGGGTCCGGGCAGCCGGCTTCGAAGCCGAGGCGGGCGGCCGCCGCCTCGCTGCAATCGGCCAGCGAGTCGACGAACTTGCCGGTGTCCGCGTCGTCGTAGGGTTGCATTTCCGCCTTGACGCGGTTGCCCTGTTCGAGGAATTTGAAGGCCTTGTCGAATTGCCTGCGCTGCTCGTAGGCCCTCGCCAGCCCGAAGGCCGTGAACATGCGGTCGTTGGGCAGCATCTTCACTTCATGCCAGATCTTCTCCATCGCCCCGAGTTCTTCATCCGACGTTTTGCGGCCGCGGATCTGTGCCAGGTAATAGTGGGCGATGGCCATGGCGGGTGCGACCTTTATCGCATCCTGGAATGCTGCTGCGGCGGCGTCCGGATTTCCGAGCTGTTCCTGCAGCACACCCATGGCGTGATGGGCTTCCGGGTTGTTGGGTTCAATTTCGAGGGCCTTGCGCAGCGTCGCCACTGCCGCGCCAGGCTCATCCATATCCCGTTGTGTGCGCGCCATGTTGATCAGGGCCGCGGCATACTTGGGGTTCAGTGCGGTGGCTGTGCGATAGCAGTCCAGTGCTTCGGCGTACCTGGCTTCGGCCAGCAGGATGTCGCCCTTGTTGTTATGCGCCTGGGCGAGGCCGGGCTCCAGTCGCAGCGCCCGCTCCACGGCCCGGTGGGCGAGCTTGCGCTTGCCGGCTTCGTTCAGGGCCGCGGAGAGGTTGCTCCAGCATGGTGCGAAATCGCCGTCCAGCTTAAGCGCGCGCTCGTAGATTTTGATCGCCTCCTCCGGGCGGCTCATCTCGCGCAGTACGTTGCCCAGATTGTTGAACACGACCGGGTTGTAGGGGTCCAGACGAATGGATTCGCGGAAGTGCTTCACGGCTTGTTCGGGCTTGCCCTGGTCCTTGTACGCGAGGGCCATATTCGCGTGGGATTCCGGGTTGTTGGGCTGCAATTTCAGAGCCTTCGCGATGAAAAAAACTGCCTCATCCGGCCGGAATTCGTTGACACACAGCATGCCCAGGAGATTGAGGGCGTGGATGTTGTCCCGGTCTTGCTGCAGCACTTCGAGGTACAGCCTTTCCGCTTCGTCCAGGTGGCCTTCCTGATGCTGGCGATAGCCGGTCTCGAGCATGTCCTGGATGTTCTGGTTCATTGCCGTATCGACTGGGGCTCGGCGTTGAAAAAAGAAAGCCTCGCACAAGGCGAGGCTTTGAACAACAGGGGCGGGTTGGACCCGCACCCTGTTTCCAGAGGGCACATCAGAAGTTGTAGCGGACCGATACGCCATACCTGCGCGGCGAGTTGAAGTCGGCCACGGCCCTGCCTTCGGAGAACTGGTCGCCGCCAACCTGCACGATCTCATCCGTCGCGTTGGTCACATAGCCTCGCACCGACCAGGGACCCTGGTTCTGGTACCAGGTCATGCGCAGGTCTACCGTGGCATAGGAATCCTGGTAAGTGAAGAAATACGGTACGTTGGTGGTTTTGTAGCTGTCCGATGCGTAAAAGAAAACGCCGGGCACCAGGCGGCCGCCGCTGCCCAGATCGAACTCGTAGCTGGCATCGACGGCCAGGGTCCAGTCGGGTGAGAAACGCGCCGTTTGGCCACTCAGGTAGTAGACCTGCGAATTGTTCGAATCGCCCGGAGGATTATTACCGATCTCTTCATCGCCGCCCGCCCGGAACACGCGGTTCGACACGGTGCGGCTGAAATCGTCAAGCTCCGCATCGAGCAGGCTCAGCGCCGCCGAGAGATTGAACGCGTCGGTGACCTGCCAGTTCATTTCCACCTCGATACCCTTGGCGGTCATGCTGCCACCCGGAACCTGCCGCGCGACGATGGTCTCGCCCTGTGCGACAAACGATGAGGTCGTCAGGCCGGTGAAGTCGTTGTAAAAGGCCGCCACGTTCAGTCGCATCGAGCCGTTCAGCAGCATGCTCTTCATGCCGAGTTCATAGGAATCGACCTCGTTGGGGTCGTTCAGGTCGTTGCTGCCGCCACCCTGGGTGCCGCCGGCGATGTAGCCAGTCGCCGCGGTGCCATAGATCATCACGTCGTTGTTCAGGTCGTGCTGCAGGGACAGTTTCCAGTCGGTGTGAGAGCTTTCACCGTTCTGACGGCTGTTTTCCGTGGCCGAGGTGGTTGAGTCCACGAAGAGCGGCCAGGGGGCGAAGCGGCTGCCCGGATTGTCCGGATGCGCCGAGTAATAGCCGGACGCGTAGCCATGGACTGCCGGGCCCCAGTCGACGTAACGGTTGAAGAAGCTCCGCTTGTCCTTCGAATAACGCGCTCCGCCTGTCAGGCGCGTGCGGTCGTCGTTGAAGGAATAGGTCGCCTGTCCGTAGACGGCCGTCGACTTGGTGCCGCCGTTGGCCTGGTAGAGCCAGTGGGCCCAGGACACGTTCTGCGGCGCCGTGTAGTCGGTGTAGCCCCAGACAAATTCGCTGCTGGTGTCGCCGTCGCCGGAATCGTCGTAGTAGAAGAAGCCCAGGGTCCACTGCAGGGCACTGTCGTATTCCGAGTAGAGGTTGATGTCGGCCTGGTAGGAGGTGGAATTGACGCGCTGGCCGGCTGCCAGGCCGCAGCTTGGGCCGCCCCAGCACTGTTGCCAGTAGCCCGGTCCAGTCCTGGTGCCTTCCACGCCCGGGTTCCGCTCGGCCCAGGAGGTCGGGTTTTGCGAGAAGTCCGAGTCGGTCAGGCGGAATTCCTCATAGTCGAACCAGCCGAGATTGGCGCGCAGGCCGACACTGCCCAGGTGCCAATTCATCAGTGCGCTGAAGGAAGTCTCCTCGATGTCGCGCAACGGGGTGAAATCGCTGGCGATCTTGTACACGTCGGCGATGATGTCGGCCGCCGGATCTTCGCCATAGACGCCCGCCTGGTTGCGACCGCCGGCCGGTGCGCGGCTCAGGTCTTCCTGGCCGGGCAGGCGGCCCTGGCGCGGCTGCATCACGCCGTTGATGCCGTCGGTGAGGCCGTCCGAATTGACCGGCACGCCCAAAATGACACCGGCGTAGTCGGCGTTACCGTTGGAATCGTCTTTCCAATAGGTGCCGCTCAACACCACGTCGAAGTTTTCGTTGGGCGCCCACTTGAACTGCGCGCGCGCGTACGTGTTGTCTTCGTCGCGCATGCCGCCGGCGGGATTGTAGACGTTCTCGATGATCGGGTCGGCTTTCGTATTGCTGGCGGTCACGCGCAGGGCGGCCGTGTCACCCAGCGGGACGTTCACGAAGCCCTCGAACTTGCGCAGGTCGTAATCGCCCAGCGTCACGGCGCCGCCGAAATCGAACAGCCCGGTGTCGGGCTTGATCGTGACCAGGTTGATCAGGCCGCCCAGGGTGTTGCGGCCGAACAGGGTGCCCTGTGGGCCCCTGAGTACCTCGACCCGTTCCAGGTCCAGGTAGCTGGCCAGCGCCTGGCCGGCGCGCGGGCGGTAGAGGCCGTCGATATACATGGGGACGGCGAGGTCGGTAGTGCCCGCCGAGCCGGCGCCACGCATGATAATGGTCGGGTCGGCGCCGACGTAGCGTACCTTCATGCCGGGGACGGTCTTCTCGATGTCCAGCACGTTGACGATATTCAGTTCCGTCAGGGTTTCCCCGGAGATCGCCGTCACGGCGATGGGGATGTCCTGCATGCTCTCGACGCGCTTGGTAGCCGTGACGATCACTTCCTCCATCACGTTTTCATCGCTGGCGTCCTGCGCCTGGGCCTGCGATGCCAGTGCGGCCGATATCGCAAATGCGAGCGTCTTTGGGCTGATCAGTGTTGCCTGTTGCGGATTTGAATGACTCATGTTGACCTGGACCTCGTGCTTCGATGATTGGATGGACGGACCTCCTGACGCCTCTCTGGGGCGCCTATCCGGAACCGTCTGCTCTGTGCATTAGGTTGAACAAATCTTCTCCACGCAAATCATATGAAAAAAATACTTCGAATGCAATATGAATTGACTTAATCTGAATTATTGCCTTGAGTGAACATAAATGGCTATACAAAACAGATATTTGAATTTTGATAGCTAAAGAAATTCGAAGTCAATAAATTGCATTAGTTGATGACTGGGAATCACTTCATCAGTTTTCTGAAGAATGCAGTGTCCCGCTTGATGGCCTGCTTGAATTCCGCGCCCTCGAACAGGTGATCCGCCGACGGGTAGGCATAAAAGGTCACGGGCCGGCCGACCTGCCCAAGCTCGCTGGCTGTGGCCTCGGACCAGCGAAATGGCACGTTCGGATCCCCTGTCGCATGGTGGATGTTCAGGGGTGTCGTCATCTCGCCAAGAAAGGCCGTTGGGTCGGCCCAGGCCGGGTCGAAATCGAAGGGCAGGGCGGCTATCTCGGTGGTCAGCGAATCCAGGTAATCTGTGCCGCCCGCACCGTCCTTGCCCGCGCGGTTGGCGTAGTTATTTGCCTTGTCCCAAAGGCCGGCCGACGAGGACGACCAGATGCTGGCGCCGCGTACCTCGTCTCCGAGGGCCAACAGGGCGCGCAGGGTCACATTGCCACCCATCGAGTGGCCCCACATGAAGACGCGCGAGCTGTCCGCATTGGGCAGCGACCCCAGGGCCCGGAACGCGGCGATCGCGTCACGCGTGTACCAGTAGGATTCGAGCAATCCGCGGGCGTATTCGCTGCCTTCGGAAATGTTGTGCCCGCGGAAATCGGGTGCGACCACCAGGAATCCCTGTCGGGCGAAAGCGGGCGGGATCCCGCGGTAGTAGTCGCCCGGCCGGTCGGTGCTGCCATCGGCGATTCGCCCATAGTCCGGGGGGTTGGGATGGTGCCCATGGTTCACCAGCACGACCGGCCAGCCGTTTGCCGGTGGCTCACCGGCCGGTGCGAGCACCAGGGCATATTGTTTGAGGCCGTCGGCCTGAAAGCTGACCACCCGGCGCGACATTCCTTCGAGAGGTTCGCGCTCGAACCCGGGTTCGAATTCGTTCTTCAGCGCGCCGGCGTAGCGGCGTATGGCTTCGATCGAAAGGGGTTCATCGGCTTGCCGCCGCACGCTTGCCGGCGGGACACCGCTGAACAGCGCCAGGTCGCGCTGGATCATGTAGGGCAGGCCGGCGACCGTCTCACCGGGGCTGAACCAGCGGTGGTCGCTGACCAGCAGCGAATGGGTGTTGCGGGGGTAGAGGTAGTCCGCGGCGTGGCCGCCGGCCGCGTTGATGCGGGCCGCCAGGTCTGCGTTCCAGCGCGGGATGGAGTAATAGTCCTGGTCGGAGTGATGCAGGTGCAGCGGTTCGGACAGGTATTCTTCGTGGCCGTAAGCGTCGATAGCCTGCATGGCGCTGACAATCCGCGGGTCGTGATCGACGCTGACACGGCCATCGGTGGCTGTGACCAGCTCGAAGGCAGCATCATCGATATCGCTGATCTGGTTATTGATGACGCGGTACATCTCACCGTGCCGCGTCTGCAGGACTTCAGCTACCGTGGGTACCGACCAGGTGTCGGCCTGCCAGGTCCAGTCCGGTGATGTCGGGTCTACCGTGCCGATCCAGTCTGGCGGCCAGCCAAACACGAAATTGGGATTCACGCTGCCATCACGCCCAGTGGCGCTGCCGGTCCACGTGCCGTCACCGGACATGAAGGCCTCCAGCGTCGCGGCCATTGGCCCGTAAATCACCGCCTGTTCCAGCCGCGGACCAAAGCAGCCCGACCAGATCGATCCGGCTGCCAAGGCATTCTGGACGTTCGAACCCTCGCCGGATACGGCCAGGGCGGTCAGCACGGCGTCGGCCCCCTG
>Ga0316191_10002366_pt1 | contig 13689 bp, 10 predicted proteins | sample Eddworburr2cm_MG_FD_204928 | JGI IMG/M metagenome (GOLD analysis project Ga0316191, IMG submission 204928) | Coastal sediment microbial communities from Maine, United States - Eddy worm burrow 2 cm | ecosystem: Environmental > Aquatic > Marine > Coastal > Sediment | place: USA: Maine...
TGATTATTTTTTCGTCGCCCGAACATTAGCAGAAATTGGAGAACAACAAATGGTCATCTATGGCGTAGCTCTGCTGTCATTTTGCATGCTGGTTGGCATGTTTGTCGGCGATGTATTGGGTAATTTGATTGGCGTGCAAGCAAATGTCGGTGGTGTTGGTATCGCAATGCTACTGCTAATTTTTCTTTCTAATCTCAACGACCATCGTCTGCAACTCGGCGCGCCAACCGAATTCGGAATCAACTTCTGGAGTGCGATGTATATTCCGATTGTTGTTGCGATGGCTGCAAAGCAAAACGTCATCGCTGCACTGTCGAGTGGCTGGATGGCGATCATTGCCGGTGTTGCGGCGGTTGTCGCGAGTTTCATGCTGATTCCGGTTATCGCTCGCTTTGGGGGTCGGCGTGATGCTTGAAGTACTGACACAGGTACTGGCGAAAAATGCACTGATTACGGCCTTCGCGTTTGTCGGTATTCTTGTCTGGGTTTCATATTTGCTGTCCGACAAGTTGACGCGCGGTCACGTTCACGGCTCAGCAATTGCGATCGCCATCGGCCTGCTACTGGCCTATGTGGGCGGCAAAGTGACGGGCGGAACCAAAGGGGTCGCCGATTTTTCTTTGCTAGCGGGTGTGGGGGTTATGGGTGGCGCGATGTTTCGTGACTTTGCCATCGTCGCTACTGCCTTCGGCGCACACCTGGATGAATTGAAAAAGGCGGGCATTGTTGGTGCGTTGTCTATCGTGATTGGTGTCGTGTTGTCGTTCACCATTGGCGCGATAGTTGCTGTTGCTTTTGGCTATAAAGATGCAGTGTCTATCAGCACCATCGGTGCCGGCGCAGCGACCTATATCGTGGGCCCTGTTACGGGAACAGCACTCGGTGCAAGTTCGGACATTATCGCGCTTAGTGTCGCCGCAGGGCTGACAAAGTCGGTGCTCGTCATGGTTGGCACGCCGCTGGTGGCAGCGCGTATTCAGCTTGATAACCCATACTCGGCAATGATCTATGGTGGGTTGATGGGTACGACGAGTGGTGTCGCAGCCGGGCTCGCGGCGACGGACCCAAAGCTCGTGCCGTATGGGGCCATGACCGCGACGTTCTATACCGGCGTCGGCTGTCTCCTGGCACCATCGGTGTTATTTCTGATCGTCAGAGCCATAGTCTGAAGACACGATGTCAGCCGGCAGTCGGGCTAGAGTTGATGCTCGAGCCACGCATCCATACGCTGCTCGAGAATATCGAGCGGCAGGGCACCGGCACCGAGCAATTCATCATGGAACTCCCGGATATCAAACGATTCGCCCAGGGCTATCTCAGCTCTTTCGCGGATTGTCTGGATTTTTAGCTGACCAATTTTATAGGCCAGGGCCTGGCCCGGCATACTGATGTAACGGTCGATCTCATTGATGATGTCGAGTTCCGTTTTCGCCGCGTTATCCTTGAAGAAGTCGATTGCCTGTTGGCGCGTCCAGCCTTTGTAGTGAATACCCGTATCGACGACCAGTCGTACGGCTCGCCACATTTCATAAGTGAGCTGGCCAAACTGCGAATATGCATCTTCATACAGGCCGAGGTCGTAACCCAGGCTCTCGCTGTAAAGACCCCATCCTTCGACGAAAGCGGTGAAGCCCATGTAACGCCGAAAATTCGGCATCTCAGGAAGTTCTTGCTGCAATGCAATTTGCAGATGATGACCGGGCATTGCTTCGTGCACCGATAGCACTTCAATTTCGTACTTCGGGCGTACTTCGGGCTTGTAGAGATTGACCCAGTAAGTACCAGCGCGGCTGCCATCGGCTGCCGGGCGGCTGTAGTAGGCCGTAGTCGTATCGGGAGCTATAGAGTCGGGAATGGGCTTAACACCGTACGGCATGCGCGGCAAAGTACCGAACAGTTTCACAAGTTCAGGGTCGATACGTTTGCAGGTCGCAAGATATGCCTGGTACAGGTCATCGGGACTGTCGAAATAGAATTGCGGGTCGCTGCGCAGGAACACAAGGAAATCCTGAAAGCTACCAACGAAATCAAGACCACCAATGATCGTCTGCATTTCATCACGAATACGGCGAACTTCATTCAGACCCAGGCGATGAATGTCATCGGGTGACATCTGGGTAGTTGTGAACTGCCGCGCAAGCATTTCATACCATGCGTTGCCGTTTTCTAAATCGGACAAACCGATGCTGTCACGACTTGCCGGAAGATAAGTGTCTGAAAAATAGGCATCGAGTTCACGGTAGGCCGGTAGCACCGTTGCCGTGATCGTCTCTCTTGCGAGCGCCCGTAGACGAGTCTGATCCTCGGTCGAGATGGTGGCAGGCATGTTCGCGAAAATCGTGTAAAACGGACTGGCCTCGGCGTCGTCGACCAGCTGTAAGGCGATCTGCGCCGGAATACGCTGCATCAGAATTTTTGGCGACATCATTCCGGACTTACGTCCTTTTTCGGCACGGTCGATCGTCTGCTCAATCACAACATCGATTTTTCCGAGGCGAGCCAGCCAGTCCTCGTAATCCTTGATCGTCGTGAAGCTAAGGCTGCTGGTATTGTTGTCGAGATTCTGCACGCCGCCGCGCTGGCTGAATGGCAGCAAGTGACTATTGAAGCCGAACATATCCACATCGTTCTGCAACGAACGGCGGAACAGTTCGTAGTTGAGCTGATCGGCCTCGCTTAGCGCGCTGCGGTCAATTGCGTACAGCCGCTGCAGAAATGCTCGTGTATCTTCCTGCCGCTGCGCGATCGCCTCGAGGCTGTCGTCGGACCAGCGGTCGTTATAGCTGCGGTCACCAAGTTGCGAGGCGAACATCGGGTTTTCCGCGAGTTGCCATTGCCACGCCTCATCAAGCAGCGCACTAAAGTCATCTGCCGGGGCAGTGAGCCCAGGCTGTGTGAGGCTGAGGACCAGGGCGCATAGAATCGACTGGGCTTTTCGCATGCCTTTCTCCGGACGTCGGGTTTGGCGCATTGTCACTTTCCGGCCCGTGGCTGGCAACTGCCACTCGCATTGGCTATGATGCGCGCACCAATCAACAGCGTGCACAGAAGAGACCTCGTTACACACGGGGCGCCGAAGGCGCAACTCGCTCGGAAACGCTCAGGCAGAAGGACTGTGTTCGCTGATTGGCTCTGGAGAGCGGCTCGATAACGGGTCCACCGAAGGGGTATGTAGCTTTTAAGCTATTGATCTCTCAGGTTTTGAGGACAGAGGGGCGACAGACCGCAAGGTCTGTCGCCCCTTTTGTTTATGACTCAAAGGAAAGAGAGATGGGTTCGAAAACGCCTTTGTATGACAAGCACGTCGCAGCCGCAGCTCGCATCGTCGACTTCGGTGGCTGGGATATGCCACTGCACTACGGCTCGCAAAAAGAAGAACATCACGCCGTGCGTAGCAATGCCGGCATGTTTGATGTCTCGCATATGACGATTGTCGATCTGCACGGCGAGCGTACACGTGAGTTCCTGCGCCATCTGCTGGCGAACGACGTCGCCAAGCTGCAGGAACCCGGCAAAGCGCTCTATACCTGCATGCTCAATGAAAACGGTGGCGTCATTGATGACCTGATCGTCTACTTCATGGACGAGAACTGGTTTCGCGTTATCGTCAACGCTGCGACGCGGGACAAGGATCTCGCCTGGATTGTGAAGAATGCGGCAGCGTTTGCTGTTGACGTTAGCGAGCGTGCCGAGCTCGCCATGATCGCCGTGCAAGGTCCGCGTGCCCGCGAGCTTGCGGCAACGTGTCTGGCGGCCGAATGGCAAGAACAGGCGCTCGCGCTAAAGCTGTTCACGGGCATGGAAGCAGGCGACCTGTTTGTCGCGCGCACGGGCTACACGGGCGAGGATGGCTGGGAGATCGTGATGCCGGCCGCTCGGGCTCCGGCAATTTGGGACCAGTTGCTGATGGCAGATGTCGCGCCCTGTGGTCTCGGTGCCCGAGACACTCTGCGACTCGAAGCAGCGATGAACCTATACGGCTCCGATATGGATGAGACGATTTCGCCGCTTGAGGCGGGGCTGGGCTGGACCGTTGCCTGGGAGCCCGCCGAGCGCGACTTTGTCGGACGAGGTCCAATCGAGGCACAACGCGACGATCCGTCGCGCCGGCGATTTGTCGGTCTGTTACTGGAAGACAAGGGCGTACTTAGAAATCACCAACGCGTTGTTGTTGAAGGTGTGGGTGACGGCGAGATTACCAGCGGTGGATTTTCGCCGACCATAGGCCGCTCAATTGCACTCGCGCGTTTGCCGGCTGGCGACTACGATCACGCTCAGGTGGACGTGCGCGGCAAGTTATTGAACGTGCGCGTCGTCAAGACGCCGTTCGTTCGCAATGGACAAGTACGTATCGATGTTTAAAGAAACCTGCTAATGGAGAGAAAACAATGAGTGAATTGCCCGGAGACTTGTTGTACACAAGCGAACATGAGTGGCTGCGCCGCGAAGAGGATGGCAGTGTCACGATCGGTGTCACCGATCATGCGCAAGCCGCACTCGGTGACCTCGTGTACGTCGAATTACCGGAAGTCGGTCAGGACGTTGATAGCGGAGGTGACATGGCTGTTGTTGAATCAGTCAAGGCAGCTTCCGATGTTTATGCACCGATTGACGGTACTGTAGTTGCTGTTAACGAAGAGTTGGCAGACGACCCCGAGAAGATCAATGCGGACCCGTATGGCGACGGCTGGATCGTAAGGCTGCAGCCGAACGGAGACATCGATGAGAGCGCGTTAATGACTCCGGACGACTACCAAAGCCTGCTGGACGAAGAGGAATCCTGAGCAAGATCATGCCATTCATACCGCACACAGAAGACGATACCAAAGAGATGCTGAAAGCGATCGGCGCGCCGGACCTGGACGCGTTATTCGACGAGATCCCTGCCGATCTGATCATCGATTCGTTGGACGGCGTCCCAGACGCACTCAGCGAAATGGAGATCACGCGCCTGATGCGTGGTCGCGCAGCGCAAGACGGCGCACCACTATGTTTTATCGGCGCGGGCGCTTACGAGCATCATATTCCACAGGCCGTCTGGGACATCGCAACGCGTGGTGAGTATTACAGTGCTTACACGCCGTATCAGGCAGAGGCGAGCCAGGGGACGCTGCAAACGATCTACGAATACCAAACGATGATCACCGAGCTGACGGGTCTCGATGTCAGCAATGCATCCTTGTATGACGGCGCGTCGGCGCTTGCCGAGGCAGCGCTCATGGCCGTGCGCGGGAATCGCAATAACAAATCAGGGCGAATTCTGCTGGCACCGGGCGTTAACCCTACTTACGAAAAAGTCGCATTAGCAATCGCGGGCAGCCAGGGGCTTAGCTTCGATCGAATGCCGATGGATGCCGTGACGGGCAATGCCGTGACGCCCGTTAATGATAGTGAGGCACCGGTCGCGGTTGTGATTCAACAGCCATCATTTTACGGCACACTCGAGGACGCCGATCGGCTGACCAATTGGGCGCACGAGCAGGGTGCACGCGTCATCGCGGTCGTCAATCCAACGTCACTGGCATTACTCAAGGCGCCGGGTCATTGGGGCGACGAAGGGGCCGATATTGCTATCGGCGAAGGTCAGCCACTGGGCGTGCCGCTGTCGTCAGGCGGGCCTTATTTCGGTTTTATGACCTGCAAACAAAAGCAGGTACGTCAGATGCCGGGCCGTATTGTCGGACGTACGACTGACCTCAACGGCGAGCCGGGCTTTACGCTCACGTTGCAGGCACGTGAGCAACACATCCGGCGCTCGAAGGCGACGTCCAACATCTGTACGAACCAGGGCCTTATGGTGACGGCCGCGACTATTTATATGGCTTTGCTTGGTTTTGAAGGTTTACGCCAGGTGGCCATCCGCTCACATCAAATGACCCAACGTCTGCTGGCCGGGTTGACGGCCATCGACGGTGTTGACCGTTTGTTCGATGGACCATATTTCCACGAGGTAGCGGTGCGGCTTGATCGTCCGGTCGCAGCAGTTCTGGATGCGCTGGCAGCACAGAACATTCTGGGTGGCTATGATCTGTCAGAGGCCAGCCCGGAATTGGGGAATGCATTACTCGTCTGTGCGACGGAGACCAAGACCGACGCCGACATCGATGCTTATGTCGATGCCCTGAAAAGCGTACTGACGAAATAATGGCTACCGTAAAATACGACGGCACCGTCTATCGGACACATGGAGGTTTGCCTGACGTCGGCAGTCACGCACCAGATTTCTCGTTGGTTAACACGAAATTGCAAAATGTGACCCTCGCAAACTGGGCCGGCAAGCGCATAGTCCTGAATATTTTTGTCAGTATTGATCGTCCCATATGCGCAAAGTCAGTCATCGAATTCGACAGTCTCGGCAACGGCCATGATGACGTTGCGATGCTAATGGTCTCCTACGACCTGCCGTTTGCTCATGCTCGATTTGCGCAGCAACACGACCTGCAGAATGCCGTTGGGCTTTCAGCTATACGTCACGCAGGTTTCGGTGAGAACTACGGCGTGCTAATCGAGACAGGGCCGTTGGCCGGAATGTTTGCACGTGCGATCGTTGTTCTGGACGAAAACCACACGGTTGTGCACCGGGAGCAAATCGAAGACATCACAGTCGAGCCGGATTATGGCGCGGCGTTAAGGGCGCTGGGTATCCGCGACAATGAGGATTGATTGACAATGAGTACCTTGATTTTTGAGAAGTCGCGTGCGGGCCGCCGGGCTTTCGCGCAGGCGCCGCAAGCGACGCAGGATGTTGATCTGCCGCAGCAGTTTCTGCGCCAGGATCGACCACGCTTGCCGGAAGCGTCCGAGCTGCAGGTTGTGCGCCATTACACGCGCCTGTCGCAGAAGAACTTCTCCATCGATACACAGTTCTATCCGCTGGGCTCATGTACGATGAAGTACAACCCTCGCGCGTGTAATTCGTTGGCCTTACTGCCCGGTTTCGCCGGACGCCACCCGCTTGGCCCGGTCAGTCACGGCCAGGGATTCCTGCAATGTATGCACGAGCTTCAGGAAATGCTCAAGGCTGTTACGGGCATGGTTGGCGTGTCATTAACGCCCATGGCTGGTGCGCAGGGCGAGTTGGCTGGCGTAGCGATGATTCGGGCTTACCACCGTGAGCGAGGTGACCTCGAGCGTAATGAGATCATTGTTCCGGATGCGGCACATGGAACCAACCCCGCGACGGCTACCATGTGCGGTTGTGTCGCCGTCGAAGTCCCTACCGGGCCTGATGGTGACATCAACATCGAAGCCTTGAAGGCGGTCGTTGGCCCGAAGACGGCGGGCATCATGCTAACGAACCCGTCGACGCTTGGCGTCTTCGAGCGCCATATCATCACGGTGGAAAAGATCGTCAAAGAGGCTGGTGGCTTGTTGTACTACGACGGTGCCAACCTCAACGCGATTTGCGGCAAGGTGCGCCCAGGCGATATGGGTTTCGACGTCATTCATATGAACCTGCATAAGACTTTCTCCACGCCGCACGGCGGTGGCGGACCCGGCTCAGGTGCCATTGGCGTTGGTGAGCGCCTGTTACCGTACATGCCGCTACCGGTAGTGGCTGCAACAGAAAAAGACGGCAAGACAAGCTACGACTGGCTAACCGAGAAAGATATGCCGCATTCCATCGGCCGCCTGTCCGGATTCATGGGCAATGCCGGCGTGCTGTTGCGAGCGTATGTCTACATGCGCATGGTTGGCCGCGACGGCATGAAGCGTCTTGCCGAATACGCAACCTTGAATGCCAACTACCTGCAGGCAAAGCTGAGGGAGGCAGGATTCGAACTGGCTTATCCCGGGCGCCGCGCGAGTCATGAGTTCATCATTACGCTGAAGCACGAGTCGAAAGAGCTGAACCTGACCGCGATGGATATGGCCAAGGCGCTGCTGGATCGCAATTACCATGCACCGACGACGTATTTTCCGTTGCTAGTGCCGGAGTGCCTGCTGATCGAGCCGACCGAGACTGAAAGCAAGGAAACGCTGGATAATTTCGTGGAGGCCATGGTCGGTATCGCCCAGGAGGCTCGCAATGACGGCAAGAGCTTCAAGGAAGCGCCGTATTCGATGCCGGTGCGACGCCTCGACGATGTCAAGGCGGCTCGACAACTGGATCTGAGGTATCAGCCTGACGAGTGATTGCTATCGCGCGGTAGCATAGCCAACGCAGCGATCTGGGAATTGCGTCGCTACGCTCGCAATGGTGGTTGTGGTCAAATAGGGAACCGAATCGAACCTGGCCTGTCTTGGTTACCTATGACAAAAACAAATGCACTTATCGCGTTAGCTCTGCTGGCTCTGACACTGACGGCAACGGCTGCCGAAGACACTGCCTGGAAAGAAACACTCGAGCGGATCTCGTCCGGGGTCGTTTCGATTCGCGTCGACAGCACCCGCGCATTCGATACCGAATGGAACTCATCCAGCCAGGCGACCGGCTTTGTTGTTGACGCCGAGCGCGGTCTGATCCTGACCAATCGCCACGTTGTGACACCCGGACCGGTTGTTGCCGAAGCGGTGTTCCGCAATAACGAGGAAGTCCGACTTACGCCGGTTTATCGCGATCCGGTTCATGATTTCGGTTTCTTCAGTTATGACCCTGCCGATTTGCACTACATCGAGCCTGCCGAGCTTCCGCTCGCACCGGACGGTGCGGTTATCGGTCGTGAGATTCGGGTGATTGGTAACGATGCGGGTGAACAATTGTCGATCCTGGCGGGCACGATTGCGCGCCTCGATCGCAAGGCGCCAGATTATGGGCGAGGCAAATACAACGACTTCAATACGTTTTACTTGCAAGCGGCATCAGGCACATCGGGCGGGTCTTCGGGTTCGCCCGTCGTCAATGTTGATGGCGAAGTGGTTGCGCTTAATGCCGGTGCAAATAGCTCCGCGGCCAGCAGTTTCTTTCTGCCTCTGGATCGAATTCATCGGGCGCTAAGTCTGATTCAGGAAGGTAAGCCTGTTACCCGTGGCACGCTGCAAACGATGTTTGAGCAAAAGGCGTATGACGAGCTAAAACGTCTCGGCCTGACGAAAGAGTCGGAGCGCATCGTGCGCATGTTCTACCCTGACAGGACCGGCATGCTAACCGTTGAACAGGTAATTCCGGACTCACCTGCAGCCGGTAAGCTGGCGCCTGGTGACATATTGTTGCGCGTCAACGGCAACATCGTTAGTGAATTTGTACCCTTGGCCGCATTGCTTGATGAGCATGTTGGCGACGAGATCGAGGTGGAGGTCGAGCGCGGCGGCAAGAGTGTCATCGAGAACATCCTGGTGACGGATTTGCATGCAATTACTCCGGATGAGTTTCTCGAGTTTGGCGATGCAATCGTTAATAACCTGTCGTACCAGCAGGCACGGCATTACAATCGCTCGGCAACGGGCGTCTACGTGGCCAATCCCGGCTATCTGCTGTCGAAATCGGCAATTCCGCGCGGTGCGGTCATCACCGAATTTGCGGGCGAGCGTATTGAAAGTATCGACGACCTGGAATTGGCGTTGGATAGCCTGGCGGACGGCGATCGCGAACAGATCCGTTATGTGACGATGGATAGTCCCCAAAACAGCGTCGTGCGCTCGTTTGAAATGGACCGTGTCTGGTTTCCTGTTCGTCGCTGTATGCGCGACGATTTGAGCGGCGTATGGCCTTGCCGCGAGCTGGGCGCAGGTCCTCCTGCTGCGGCAGCAAAGGTTGGTCATACCGAACTCAAAGAATATGATGATCCCAGGGTTCGCGCGATAGCCCCATCGCTGGTTGTTGTCACATTCGATTTGCCCTATACGGTTTCGGGTGTCGCCGATCGGCATTACTACGGCACAGGGCTAATCGTCGACAAGGAGCGCGGTCTGGTCCTCGTTGACCGCAACACCGTGCCCGTTGCAATCGGCGACGTAACCGTCACGTTTGCGGGTTCACTTGAGGTCAAGGCGAAAGTCGAACAATTGCACCCGCTACATAACCTGGCGATCGTTTCTTACGATCCTGCGACCATTAACAACACGGCAGTCAAGCAGGCGACCTTCAACAATACAGAGCTTAAACCTGGCGACAAACTGTGGGTCGTTGGCATCAAGGGCGATCATCAACTCTCACACCAGGAGAGCACCGTTTCATCGGTTGGGCCGCTAAACCTGCCGCTGTCACGGACACTGCGTTTCCGCGATACCAATATCGAAGGCGTCAACCTGGTCAATCCACCCAACGATTTCGACGGTGTGCTGGTCGACAAGCGCGGCAAAGTCGCTGCGATGTGGTCGAGTTTCGCTGTGCAGTCCGGCGGTGAGAGCGGACAAGTCAATCGCGGCGTCGGTGCAGACCTGGTCATGGAGTTTGTCGATATCGTCCGCAAGGGACTACCGTTCTACTCGCTTGAGGCCGAGTTTGTCTATTCACCATTGTTTGCCGCCAGAAACATGGGTGTTGATGAAGAATGGCTCGCCCGGCTGGAGGAAAACAATCCGGTCAATCGGCGCGCGCTCAGCATCACACGTCTTGTTGCAGACACGGATGCCTCCAGCAAGCTGCGCAATGGCGATATGGTGCTGGCAGTTGACGGCGATGTTGTAACATCGTTCAGGGCGTTAGAAAAAGCCGTTCAAAAACCGAAGGTTACGGTGACTGTTTGGCGAAATGGTAGCGCCAGAGATATCGAGATTGAGACGGCTGCCCTGAATGGGCGAGGTCTGGACAGGGCCGTCTCCTGGGCGGGCGCGCTGCTGCAGGACCCGCATCGTGCGATGGCCGCACAACGCGGTATTGCTCCGACCGGAGTTTACGTTGCATTCTTCAGTTACGGTTCTCCGGCAACACGTTACGGTTTGTTCGCCGGTCGGCGTGTTGTCGAGGTTGATGAAACTCCGACTCCCGACCTGGACTCGTTTGTCGATGCCGTAAGCGGCAAGCAGGATCGCGAGTCGGTACGATTGAAGACGGTTACCTGGAACGGCGCAGTCGAAATCATTACATTGAAACTGGATAACCAATACTGGCCAGCCTATGAGATTCAGCGGACAGATGACGGTTGGCGGCGATCACGGATTGGTTCCTGATCGGCGCATCGTACTGACCAGACGGACGCTCTGCTTTGCGTTCGTCGCTTTGCTGATGGCGAGCGGAATCGTTATTGCTCAGGAGCTGTACAAGTATAGGGGGCCGGACGGCGAGTGGATTTACGCTGACCGCCCACCGGATGATGGCAGCAGCGCGGAAATTCGGCAGCTGCAACAAGGCCAGGCCGGGACAGAAATATCGGTGACGCATGCGTTCGAAGGACGCAGCGTTGAGCTGACCGCACACAACCAATCCTATGCGCCGGTCGAGATGCTGGTCAGCATCAAGACTCTTCGTGGCTTGAAGTACCCGGACCCGGACCAGGAACTGCGCTGGGTCGTGCCAGCACGCAGCGACCTCGTGCTGATCTACCTCGATTTACTGGAGGGTGCGACGACGCCAATCCTCGAATACCAATATCAATATCTTGCCGGCGATCCGCGCGCACAACACAAACCGGTGCAGGCATATCGGGTGCCATTCGCGATCTCGAATGCCTATCCGGTGACCCAGGCGTTTCCGGAGGTCGCCACACACATGACGCTGGACAGCCAGTACGCCGTGGATATTGCTATGCCCGTTGGTACGGATATTTTCGCAGCCCGTGGAGGGGTCGTGTTTGACGTTGCGGCCAGTAATTTTCGTGGTGGGCTCGATCCCGAACGCGATGGGCCGGCGGCGAACGTAATTCGAATTCTGCACGATGACGGTACATACGGCATTTATGCGCACTTGAATACCAATACGATTCGAGTGCGGCCCGGCGACTTCGTTCGACGCGGACAATACATCGCGGACTCCGGCAATACTGGTTTCTCAAGTGGCCCACACCTGCATTTCGCGGTTGCACGCAACGCCGGAATGCGGATTGAATCTGTGCCTGTGACGTTTCTGGGCGCTAATTCAAACTCGGTTGTCCCAGCCTCTGGAATGGTGCTGACGGCGCATTAAGTCAGGAATGCTGCCAGGGCATCCCAGCTCTTGACGGGCAGTTCACAATGCGTGCCGACACACCGATAGGCGACATTTTCTCCGGCAATTGCTTTGCGTTCCGCCAATAGCCCGGGTAACCGAGTTTCTTTTTCATCGATAGCGAACACCAGCCGTGACGGCGCATACAGCTTGCCGGCCGAATCGCGCCATTGATTGATGTCTTCCCCGGCACCGCGAATAACGATGATCTCCGGCGGCACCAGGTATTCCTCGAGAGCTGTTAGCAGGGTCACATGTCCATGCGGGTATTCATCCATCGCTTTCCATGCCGCGCGTAATGCGCTTTGTGCCTTTTCGATATAACGCTGCTCACCCAGCAAATGTCCCAACCGCTGCAGTGCGAGGGCCGCGATGCCATTGCCCGACGGCATGGCTTCATCTGCAAGGGGTTTTGGCCGGTGCATTAGCGTTTCATGATCGTCAGCGGTGAAAAAGAATCCGCCGCTTTCCTGGTCTTCGAAATGTTCGAGCAACAGATCGGCGAGCTCAATTGCAAAATCAAGGTGCTCGCTATCCCAACGCGCTTGCAGCAACTCGAGTAATGCATCGATGAGAAACGCATGATCGTCCAGATAGGCAGCGAAGCGTGCGTCGCCGTCTTTGTAACTTGCGAGTAGCCGGCCGTCGCGCATGAGTTTGCTGCGCACAGTTGTGGCTGCTGTCGCAGCGGCATCAACAAGATCAGCGCGCCCCAGGGCACGACCTGCGATGGCGAGGCCGCGGATTGCCAGCGCATTCCATGAGGTCAGTTGTTTCTCGTCACGACCAGGTGCGATTCGCTTCGCTCGTTCCAGCAGCAGCTTCTGCCTGGCCTGTTCGAGGTCCGCTTGCGGATACTCGACATCCTCGCGCACCGTAAGGTGCCACTTGCCCTCGAAATTCGCCGGTTTGTCCAGTCCATACTTGCGGGCGAATAAATCAACCTGACCCGGGTCGAGGAGTGCGGCAACCTCATCGGGTGTCCATACATAAAACTTGCCTTCTTCGCCTTCTGAATCCGCATCTCGCGACGAATAGAAACTGCCTTCGGCGGAGCGCATGTCCTGCAGCATCCAGTCCGCAGTTTCGTTTGCAGTCCGGGCGAACAGCGCTTCACCTGTTGCCAGAGATGCTTGTGCGTACAGGGCAAGTAGTGGTCCGTTGTCGTACAGCATTTTCTCGAAATGCGGAATCTGCCAATAGCGGTCGACAGAGTAACGGCAGAAACCACCGCCGATATGATCATAGATGCCGCCGTCGGCCATGCGCGTCAGGGTAAGCGTCGCCATGAATAACGCGTCAATATCCGGTTCGGCGTCTCCAGCTGTGCTTCGCCAGGCACGCAGAAGCCACTCAATTGTGGTTGGATGCGGAAATTTTGGCGCGCCACCGAACCCGCCGTATTCGCTGTCAAAACTGCCGGCCAGCTGTTGCCGTAATTTGGCCAGGGGAGAGGCGTTGAGAACCTGATCGCTTGAGGCGGCCTGTGGATCGAGTTGTGCCAGGATGTCGCTCAGGCGCACGCCCTGTTCGCGAATTTCGTCGGCCTTTTCCGTGTAGTAACTTGACACTTTGCGCAGAAGATCACTGAACGCCGGCATGCCGTAGCGTGCATCGTTAGGGAAATAGGTGCCGCCGAAAAACGGTCGCTGATCACCGGCGCT
>Ga0316191_10002368_pt1 | contig 13687 bp, 12 predicted proteins | sample Eddworburr2cm_MG_FD_204928 | JGI IMG/M metagenome (GOLD analysis project Ga0316191, IMG submission 204928) | Coastal sediment microbial communities from Maine, United States - Eddy worm burrow 2 cm | ecosystem: Environmental > Aquatic > Marine > Coastal > Sediment | place: USA: Maine...
TCAGATCCACTCCCTCGCTGGTGATATCGAACGGTGGTGTAAAACGCAGTGCATTGGTCCCGCCGTGGATCACGTTGAGCCCGTGTTTGCGCATATACTCTTCGGACGAGTTGGCGCCAAAATTCTTGAAACGAACGGGATCCAGTTCAGCACTGGCCAGCAGTCCGGTGCCCTGCACGCAGGTAATACTGCTACCCAGCTCATTTTGTAATGCGGACAACTTCTCAACCAATTCACGGCCCCGGTCCCGGATGTTTTGCCGTAATTCAGGTGTGATGCTGTTCAAAACCGCCACCGCGATATCCAGGGCCCTGGGGTTGGTGGTCATGGTATTGCCATAAACACCGGCGCGATAAAGCTGTGATGCTGCCGGGCTCAGGGCGAGCACTGAAAGCGGGTATTGACCGCCATTCATCGCCTTGGAATAGGTTTCCATATCCGGCACATCGAGTTGCTCAAAACCGGGGTAATCACAGATGGACAATACCCCGTGGGCACGCAGACCGGCCTGGATAGAATCGACAAGCAGCAAAGCGCCATGTTCCCGGGTTAACTCCCTGGCGCGGGCGTAAAATTCGGGCGTTATTGATTGACCCGGGTTGCCTTCACCCATGACCGGCTCCATGAAGAAGGCTTCTATGAACAGCTGGTGCTTTTCTGCGTATTCAAATACCTGCTCAAGTTGACTGATATTGTTAGGCTCAACCGTTAACAGGTTGTCGTAATCACGGAAACTGGCAAGGTATTTGCAACAGGCCGAACGTGTGGAGTCGGAAAACCGGGCAGGCCGGTCGGTGCGTCCGTGAAAAGAGCTCTTCAGGCTGAGGATACGGATGGGTTTACTGGCGTGCCTGCCGCCCGGGTCAGTCATGTTGCGGGCATTGATGTCTGAAATACGTGAGGCCAGTGTGACCGCTTCCGAGCCGCTGTTAAGACAGAAGAAACGCTCAAAAGGGCAGTTGCCGCGGGTGTGCCCAATTTCTTTGCGCAGCGCATCGATCAGGCGTTTTTGGCTGAAGGACGGGGTCATGACATTTGCCATGACATGTGGTTTGTTCATTGCTTCGAGAGCCATTTCGGGCGCATGGCCAAAGCCGAGCATGCCGTAACCACCGCATTCATACAGAACCGCACCGCGTGAGGATACGACCCATGGACCCGAACCGCCCAGTGCCACATAAGGATTGATGGCATCTACCGGGTAAAAATTGACAAAACCTTCTTGCACTGCAGCGACAAGCTCATCTTCCGGCAGGGCCATCAGTTCCGGCATTTCCTCCAGTAAGGCAAGGAAATCGGTATAAGCTGCATCCACGGCCACGGCGAGTCTTTCATCCGTTTGTGCAAATCTCAGCACGGTCTCATCATCCAGACCATGGGTTTGAACTGCACCGCCGTGGGTGCGCATCGCGTTGAGTTTTTCAAGCATTTTCATTGAATGAATTCCTTAAATCCGGAGTCAAAAAATCGATTTGTGCAAGAATATCACACCCCTTGTTGGGCCGTAACCCCCGCCCCGATAAACTCTTTGATTCGCGTTTTGGGAAAAAGTTAAAAAACTATATGAAACAGTAGGCTATAGATTATTGTTGTGGTTTTTCAACGCCCATTCAACGTGCTCACGCACCATTTCGGATTCGTATTGCTGGCGGCTTTCAAGCGCCTTGATAACCGCATCGGATGTTGGTGCATTTCCCAACGCGACGCTGATATTGCGTAACCAGCAATCAAAACCGATACGGCGTATCGCGCTGCCCTCGGTGCGTTGCAGGAATTGTTCCTCATTCCACTGGAAAAGTTCGATCAATTGAGGCGCATCAAGACCCTGTCGCGGCTCGAAATCCTGTTCCTGCGTTGGCCGGGCAAATCGGTTCCAGGGGCATACCAGCTGGCAATCGTCACAGCCATAAATACGATTACCCATCAGCGGCCGGAGTTCTTCAGGAATACTTCCGCGCAGTTCAATGGTCAGGTAGGAAATGCAACGCCTTGCATCCACGGTAAAAGGGGCAACAATGGCCCGGGTCGGGCAAATATCGATGCAGCGGGTGCAGGCACCGCAATGTTCAGATGCCGGTTGATCAACCGGCAGGGGTAAATCGGTATAGATTTCACCGAGGAAAAACCAGCTGCCCGCCTGCTGGTTAATCAGGTTGGAATGTTTGCCTATCCACCCCAGCCCGGCTTTTTCGGCCAGTGCTTTTTCCAGCACGGGTGCGGAATCCACGAAAACCCGGTAACCGAAAGGGCCGATTTGCGTCTCAATCTGCTTCGCCAGTTTTTGCAGGCGTTTGCGCATCAATTTATGGTAATCACGTCCGAGGGCATAGCGGGACACCACACCCACGGTGGGCTCCGTGAGCAGGCTTTCAATATCCGCTGCGGATTCGGGCAGGTAGTCCATACGGGCGGATATGACCCGCAACGTGCCGGGTTCCAGTTCCTGCGGCCTGCTGCGGCGTGTTCCGTGGCGCTGCATATAATGCATCTCGCCATGAAACCCGTTCGACAGCCAGTTGTTTAGATGGGTCTCGTGCCCGGCCAGGTCGACATCGCTGAAACCCAGCTGCTGGAAACCCAGTTCCCCGCCCCAAATACGAATGCGTTCGGCCAGATCAGCCATATCGGCTGCAGGCGTTTGCCGTTCATCGCTATTTTTAGGTTTTGCAGGGAGGTTCACCGGGCGTTTCATCGTTATAATGGAGCCATGTCTGATACCAGTCACAAATTGTATACCGCTGAGCAGGTTCGTGGGATCGATTATGCTGCGATTCATGACTTTGGCATCGCAGGTTACAAACTGATGTGCCGGGCAGGACGTGCGGTAGTTGATGTTGCTTGTGAAAGTTTTCCCGAGGCCGGACGCTGGTTAATCATGTGTGGCCCCGGCAATAACGGCGGTGACGGTTACGTGGTGGCGAGGCTGGCCGTTGCAGCGGGTATCGACGTCACAGTTTGCTCACTCATCGATCCCCGGCAGCTCAAAGGGGACGCGGCCAAAGCGTATGCGGACTGGCAGGCGGGCGGTGGTGAAGTTGCCAGTTGGCCTTTGCCTGAAAATGATTCGTACGACCTCGCACTGGATGCCCTGCTTGGCACGGGTATCGATCGTGCGGTGCGTGGTGAATTCCGCGGCGCCATCGCCTGGCTGAATCAACTGGCCTGCCCCAAACTGGCCATCGACATCCCTTCGGGACTGAATGCAGACACGGGTTGTGTCATGGGTTGCGCTGTCAGGGCCCGCAACACGGTAACTTTCGTGGGGCGAAAACGGGGTATGTATACGGCCGATGGGCCTGATCACTGCGGCTCAATCAGTTTTGATCAGCTGGCAATTCCCGCGGAAGCTGTGACTGAACAATCTGAAAGTGCCGGTAAGCTGTTGACGATGGATAGCCTGTCTGATGCTTTGAAACCACGACCACGTAACTCACACAAGGGCAGCTTTGGGCATGTACTTGCCGTGGGTGGTATCAAGGGGATGAGCGGCGCCATCCGTTTATGCGGTGAAGCAGCACTGCGTAGCGGTGCGGGCAGGGTGACGCTGGCAACCGATCCGGCACACGCCGGTGTGATCAATCTTGACCGCCCCGAGTTGATGGTCAAGGCCATTGGCGGTGAGGCTGAACTGCTCGCCGTACTTGAACGGGATTTTGTTTTGGCGGTCGGGCCCGGTCTGGGTGCGACGGACTGGTCCGGGTCGCTGTTAAAAACCTGTATTGAATCAGAAACGGCACTGGTTGTTGATGCGGATGGTTTGAATTTGCTGGCGCAACAGTCGCTGAAGGATCCTGTTTATCGTGACCGTTGGATACTCACGCCACATCCTGCGGAAGCGGCGCGCTTACTCAACTGTAAGGTCCCGCAGATCCAGCAGGATCGCGTCAAGGCGGCAACGGCGATCGCGAAACGCTTCGGTGCCTGCGTGGTCCTGAAGGGTTGCGGAACGGTCGTGGCCGATGTTTCAGGTGAATACTCCTTATGCCCTGCGGGCAACCCGGGAATGGCCACCGCAGGCAGTGGTGATGTGTTAACGGGCATTATCGCAGCCCTGCTGGCCCAGGGCCTCTCCTGTTTCGAAGCTGCTTGTATCGGTGCGCTGGCACATGCACAGGCTGGAGACTTTGCGGCAGCCGGACTGGGAGAAATGGGTATGATTGCAGGCGATATCATCGATGCCCTGCCCGGGGTGTGGGGGGCAGCGGGTCTGTGAATGGATCTATACCTGCTGGCGTTAAGGGTGAAATCGTTTTTCCCACGGAACAGGATGTTGAACATTTCGCGAATAAATTTGCGTGCCAAATACCCCGGCCGCTGGTTATCTGGCTGGAGGGTGATCTTGGCGCCGGCAAAACAACTTTCGCCAGGGGGTTGATTCATGCCCTTGGCTACGGGGGAAGGGTCAAGAGTCCGACCTACGGATTGCTCGAACATTACCAGCTCGATTCATTGCAGATCCTGCACATGGACCTGTACCGCATCAGTGATCCGGGTGAACTTGAATTTCTGGGTGTTGAAGACCTGCTGGATGATCAAACCATCCTGCTCATCGAATGGCCGGACAAGGGCGGCTCGTGGCTGCCCGAGCCGGACTTTATTTTCAGATTTTCTTATGCGGGTGAGGGGCGTGAGCTTCACTGGGTAGCCCTAACACCACGGGTGGAGTCATTTGCACTGACGCTGCTGTATACCTAATTACCTTCCTTAGCTAGTTTCTATATCTCGCGGTTTTTAATCAGAAACTATTGCTTTTTCACGAAAAGCAATTCATCATTATATTTACGGCATGGAGGTGTGAACGTGAGGTTTGGGGGCCAGTGTATAAACGCTTATTAATTGCAGTCCTGTTTTTACTGGGCTCACTGCAGGTTTTCGCTGCCGAAGTGAGTGGCTTTCGTGTCTGGGCGGATCCCGTCAAAACCCGCGCCGTGCTTGATCTTGACCGCAAAACGGCCTACAAACTTTTTACCTTGAAAAACCCGCACCGTGTGGTGGTTGATTTACAGGGTTCATCGATTGAAATCCCTGTCGAACTCGATAAAGAGCACGCCGGTATCATTTCGAGTGTCCGTTACGGTCAGCCGGATAATAATACCCTGCGGGTGGTTTTTGACCTCACCGACGGTGTTGAATTAAAAAGCTTCCTGCTGGAACCGACCGCGCAATACAGTCATCGACTGGTGATTGACCTGTACTCCAGATCAAATCGCCAGGCGTCCTCCATGGTTAAACATGTCACGGATATCAGCAAACCCGACCGGGACGTGGTGATTGCCATTGATGCAGGTCACGGGGGTGAAGACCCGGGTGCTATCGGCAAGAAAAAGACACGCGAAAAAGATGTCGTTCTGCAGATCGCGAGACGGCTTAAAAGGGCCATTGATGCCGAGCCTGGCATGAAGGCTGTCTTGACCCGTGACGGAGACTACTATATTGCGTTGCGCGAGCGTTATGAGAAAGCCCGTAAGGCCCGCGCCGATCTGTTCGTATCCATCCACGCCGATGCATTTACCAAGAGCACTGTGCGGGGGAGTTCGGTGTTTGTCTTATCCGCGCGGGGTGCATCCAGTGAATTTGCACGTCTTTTAGCCAACAGCGAAAATGCGTCCGACCTGGTGGGTGGTGTCACACTGAACGATAAAGATGACATGCTGGCATCGGTGTTGCTCGATCTTTCGCAAAGCGCGACGCGGGAAGCCAGTAATAAGGTGGCCGGTGACATACTGGGGGCGATGAAGCGCAACGGAACCGTACACAAGCCGCATGTGGGCCGCGCCAATTTCATGGTGCTTAAATCACCCGATGTACCCTCGGTACTGATCGAGACGGCTTTCATCAGTAACCCCGGCGAAGAGAAACGCCTGACCGAGAAAGAGTTTCAGCAGCGCATGGCAAGAACCGTCACGCGCGGTGTTAAAGACTATTTTTACTCCAGTCCGCCTCCCGGTACCTGGATCGCTGCAAATCGTGATGGTAAGAAATATATCGTCGCCCGCGGTGATACGCTAGGTGGCATCGCGAGCCGCTATAGCGTCAGCCTGACCCGTCTTCGCAGTGCAAATAACATACGCGGTGACGTGATCCACGTGGGTCGTGAACTGGTTATTCCTACCAGCTGAACCAGACAAGTTTCTGTAAACGATTAATAAAAGCATGGAGGTTCCCGCTTTCGCGGGAATGACTGTGCCACTGGTCAAGTTGTTTCAGTCTTTCGTATTCGCAACGTCATGGCCCAGGCCAGCCTCTCGGCTGGGGGGCGGCCTCACCTTATCCCCGGGATAGCGGGGACCTCTTCCAGAATGGTTGCGCTATCGGCAAGAATCCGCTTCCCAATGGTCATGCAACAGGCAGGAACCACAACTCCATTGCAACTAACTATTGAAGCTTGCAGAGAAAACGGCTAAAAGAGTGCGCATGCCTATACATCAGTTACCAGATCTTCTGATCAATCAAATCGCTGCCGGAGAAGTGGTTGAACGGCCTTCATCCGTGGTCAAAGAGCTGATTGAAAACAGCCTTGATGCTGGCGCGCAGTCCATTCAGGTTGCGCTGGAACAGGGTGGTAAACGCCTGGTACGTGTGATTGATGACGGCTGTGGAATACCGGTCGATGAATTGCCGCTGGCGCTGGCCCGTCATGCGACCAGCAAAATCAACTCATTACTGGAACTGGAAGAAGTTGCCACCATGGGTTTCAGAGGTGAAGCATTACCCAGTATGTCGGCGGTCAGCAGGATGGCCATTACTTCGAGAATTGAAGGCTCAGACCACGCATGGCAGGTCAAAGCAGCCAACGCTGAGATTGAAGCCGCAGTGCCTGCACCTGGTGCACAAGGCACACAGGTTGAATTGCGTGACCTGTTTTATAACGTTCCTGCACGCAGGAAATTTATGCGTACTGATCAGACCGAGTTCAAACATGTGGACGAGTTACTGAAACGGTTCGCACTTGCACGTCCGGATGTCGGTTTTCAGTTACAGCATAATAACCGTATGGTCCGGCAGTTCCCGCCGGTGCGTACGGACGGGGAATTGCTGGCCAGGCTGGAAGCGGTGGTCGGTGCGGAGTTTGTAGAACACGCCTTGCCTGTTGATGAGCAACGCGGTTCGTTTGGTTTGCGTGGATGGGTGGCGGAACCCCGTTATAATCGCCCGCAGGCGGACCGGCAGTTCTTTTTTGTCAATGGCAGGGTCATTCGCGACCGGTTGGTTGCCCACGCCATCCGGCAGAGCTTTCGGGACGTGCTGTTTCACGGTCGTCATCCAGCCTTTGTACTGTTCCTCGAATTGCCTTATACCGGTGTGGATGTGAACGTCCACCCCCAGAAACACGAAGTTCGTTTCCGCGATTCACGAGCGGTTCACAATTTTATTTTTTCCACCCTCAACCATAGCCTGGCCAGCGCTGGTGTCGGCAGTGGTGCAATGCGGCCCGGTACCGGGGTACAGGATCCTGCTTATGCTGCTGAAACCGGTGCCCAAACCGGTCACTGGGCTGCGCAACAACCGGCTATGCCGATCAATGTGGCGGAGCAGTTGCAGAGTTATGCCCAGCTGGTTTCTTCTCCGCACCGGGGCAGAGCGGGTAGTGGAAATGTTGATGAAAATTTTTCAGGGCAGGAAAACGGTGAAATTCCACCCCTGGGTTTCGCATTGGCACAACTGCATGGCGTCTACATCCTCGCACAGAACCAGCATGGTCTCGTACTGGTGGACATGCATGCCGCACATGAACGCATCACGTATGAACGGCTCAAGACCGGGCTGTCTGAGGATGGCATACGTTGTCAGAACTTGCTGGTACCGGTAACAGTGCACGTCAGTGAGCGTGAGGCCGATATGGTGGAGGAACATTCCGGGAGTCTCGATTCACTGGGCATTGGTTGCGACCGTTCAGGTCCGCAAACCGTGGTGGTCCGGAAACTGCCAACCCTGTTGCAGCAGGCCGACATAACCCGTTTGCTCCAGGACGTACTCTCCGAACTGGTTTCGGATGGCAAGAGCCTGAAAATTGAATCGGAAATGGACGAGGTGCTTTCATCCATGGCTTGTCATGGCTCGGTACGGGCCAATCGCCAGCTCAATATAGCGGAAATGAACGCCCTGCTGCGTGACATGGAAAGAACCGAGAGGGCGGCGCAGTGTAATCATGGCAGACCGACCTGGGTGCAATTGGACATGCAAAACCTGGATCGCCTCTTTCTGCGCGGGCGCTAGTGTACTGCATCGTACACATGGTACTTTCAGAGGCCCACAAATGACTCAAGACAAGGCGCAGTTCGCAGTGAATGGTTATTCCCTTAACAAGGACTGGAACGCAGTATTGAGTCATTTGTGGGCCTCCCTTCGGGCGCGGCGAGAAGCCGTCATCTTGCGGTGTCGCCTAAGGGCGCCTACTCTTGGTGCGTCTCTTGGAAAGGACCAGCCATTCCCTGCAAGACGCGTCTTGCAGCTAACGGCTTCTCGTCACGCTGAAAGTGCCATTAATTACGATGCAGTACACTAGGCTGTTCAGGAGCTGTCGTGAAGCAACAAGAGCTACCCCCGGCTGTTTTCCTGATGGGACCGACTGCTTCGGGGAAAACCGGTCTGGCAGTTGAATTATGCAAGCGTTTTCCTCTTGAAATTATCAGCGTAGATTCGGCGCTGGTTTACCGGGGTATGGATATCGGCACCGCCAAACCTGATCCTGAGACCCTGAAACTGGCCCCGCATCGCCTGATTGACATACGGGACCCTTCGGAAAGTTACTCGGCGGCGGACTTCCGTGAAGATGCCCTGCGGGAAATGACATCAATCACCCGTGCCGGAAAGGTACCCTTACTGGTGGGCGGAACCATGCTTTATTTCCGTGCGCTCGAATATGGCCTTTCTGAACTGCCTGCCGCCGATCCTGAGGTTCGCAGGCAACTGGAGCAACAGGCGGCGGAGATCGGCTGGCCCGCAATGCATGAGATTCTCCGCCAAAAGGATCCGCAGGCTGCATCACGTATACACCCGAATGATCCGCAACGACTGCAACGGGCACTGGAGGTCATCACCATCAGTGGCCGCAGCATGACTGAGCTTTATGAGAAAACACCTGATTATTCGCTGGACTATCGGCTCCACAAGATAATTGTTTCGCCGGAGCCACGCAGTGTTCTGCATCAACGTATCGAGCAGCGCTTTGACCTGATGATAGAAGCCGGGTTTATCGGTGAAATAAAAGGACTGTTTGCACGGTCTGATCTTCATGCAGGACTGCCGTCCATGCGTGCCGTCGGTTATCGCCAGGCATGGGAATGGTTGCAGGGCAAATATGGTTTTGATCAGATGCGTGAAAAAGCGATTGCAGCAACCAGGCAGCTGGCTAAACGGCAGTTAACCTGGTTAAGGCAGGAAAGTGTACCTGTATGGTATGATTTGCAAACAGAGAATGAGATGCAGAAAGTTGTGAAAGAGCTGGGGGAGTTCCTTGAAGCTTAGGACTTGCGCACCCATGTATTCTGTTCCGTAACCAGCCGGACATTAATAAAAATCAGGAGTAACAGCTATGCCCAAGGGTCAATCCTTACAAGAACCTTTTTTAAACGCATTGCGCCGTGAACGAGTACCGGTTGCTATTTACCTGGTCAATGGAATCAAATTGCAGGGCCAGGTCGAGTCATTCGACCAGTTTGTGGTTTTACTTAAGAACTCAGTCAGCCAGATGATCTACAAACACGCCATCTCAACCGTCGTTCCGGCAAGGAACGTCAGTGTTTTCGAGGAGGAGGACGAAGGGCAATAAAGGCCCCCTGGTTTGTTTGAAAGGGCAGAGCGGGGTAATCTCGCCGTTTTATTACATCCGCTTTTTGCGGATACGGGACCGGAACAACTCGACGAGTTTCAGGAACTGTGCCGCTCAGCGGGTGTAGAAATCGCCGCCGTATTGACAGCGCCGCGTGGCCGGCCGGACGCGCGGTTTTTTGTTGGGCGCGGAAAAGTTGATGAAGTGGCCGAGCAGGTTGCTGCGACCGGTGCTGACCTGATAGTCGTCAGCCGGCCCCTGTCGGCTATCCAGGAACGTAATATTGAAAAACGCTGCCAGTGCCGTGTTCTCGATCGTACCACGCTGATACTGGATATCTTTGCGCAACGTGCGCGTTCCCACGAAGGTAAATTGCAGGTTGAACTGGCGCAATTGCGTCATATTTCAACCCGGCTGGTCAGGGGCTGGACCCACCTCGAACGCCAGAAGGGTGGTATCGGTCTGAGGGGGCCGGGTGAGACCCAGCTTGAAACCGACCGCCGGTTGATAGGGCACCGTATCAAGTATCTCAAGGGGAGACTCGACAAGGTCCGTCAACAGCGGGCTCAAAGCCGCCGCAAGCGGGAGCGGGCACATGTATTCACCGTTGCCCTTGTGGGGTATACCAATGCGGGAAAGTCGACGTTGTTTAATAATCTGACAGATTCGATGGTGGGCACACAGGATATGCAGTTTGCGACCCTGGACCCGACGGTCAGCCAGTTACCCAATATTCCGACCGGTAACGTACTGCTGGTTGATACTGTTGGTTTTGTCGGCGATCTGCCGCACGAACTGGTGGCTGCTTTTCATGCCACCTTGCAGGAGACCAGGGAAGCCGACCTGTTATTGCACGTCATTGACGCATCGGATCCGTTTCATCAGCAACGTGAACACGATGTTGAAGAGGTCCTCAAAGGGGTGGATGCCAGTCATATTCCTGTTATTCGACTATTCAACAAGATCGACCTGGTTGACCGGCCGGCATCGACACAGCGAAACGGTGATGGCCAGGTGGACCGGATTGATGTTTCCGCCCTGGATAGCACGGGGCTTGATGAGCTGAAGGAAACCATTGCCCTGCGGCTTAAAGGTGAAAGAATTCACACCTGGATAAGTCTCGAAGGGCGGCATGCAAAACTGCGGTCACATTTGTTTGACCTGGGTGCTGTTGAAGAAGAGAAAGTAGGCGATGACGGTCAGTGGTTGCTGCATATCAACCTGTCGCAGCAGGATGCAGAGAGGCTCGGCCGGATGCCGGGCGACGAGGGTCTGCTGGTACGCGATAACATATTGTCACTTACAGCACTTGTAGCGCAGCAGGGCGGGCTCTAAAATACCTGATTAGAAAACTTATCAACGGATTTGTAACCCGCCTTAAGATACCTGTTTATATTTGATTGAAGACGCGATACTGCGTCTGGTACTGGAGAATTTAATGCCCTGGAAAGAACCTGGCAAGGGAGATAAAGATCCCTGGAAATCAGGCGGACAACAGCCGCCCGATCTGGAAGAAATATTTGGAAACGTGAGCAAGCGCCTGCAGTCCCTGTTCGGCGGCGGCAAGGGTAACGGCTCGGAAGCCGGCGGAGGTAGCGGTTTCGGCGGAACCAGCGGTTTCGGCGGCGTGCTTTCTCTCGTGGTTTTATTGTTCATCATTTTCGCTGCCTGGGATGCGGTTCATGTGATCGACGAAGCCGAAAATGGTGTGGTACTGCGTTTTGGCAAATATTCCCGAACCCTGCAACCGGGTATCAACCTGGCGTTGCCCCGGCCATTTGAGACGGTCACAGTAGTTAATATCAATAATGTAAGGGTTGTCGAAGACCGGGGTCACATGTTGACCGAAGATGAGAACCTGGTGGAATTTGTCTACAAGGTTCAATACCGTATCAACAACGCACAGCATTTTCTCTTCCTGGTTCGTGAACCGGAACAGACATTGCGTCAGGCCGCTGAGAGCGCGCTCAGGGAGTCTGTCGGCACCAACTCACTGGATGCCATCCTGGAAGGTAACGCGAGAACCAAGGTTCGTATTGAAACTCAGCGCGTATTGCAGGAAACCCTGGATTTTTACCAGGCAGGTTTACAGGTGACGGAATTTAACCTCGTCGATGTGAATGTTCCCATGCAGGTCAGGGAAGCTTACTCCGACGTTATCCGGGCACGTGAGGATCGCGAACGATTTACCGAGGAAGCCCGTGTACACGCCAATAGTGTCATTCCGGAAGCCCGTGGTACCGCCGCGCGTATTGGGCAGGAAGCTGCAGGTTATAAGGCTTCTACCGTCGCACTTGCAGAAGGTGAAGCCAGTCGCTTTACACAGGTACTCGCCCAATACCAGGTGGCACCGGAGATTACCCGCAAACGGCTTTACCTGGAGACCATGGAGCAGGTTTTTTCCAGGAACCGGAAGGTATTCCTTGATGTAGACTCGAGTGGCAATATCATGTACCTGCCACTCGGCCAGCCGGTCAACGGCGTCGATCCTTCAACTATCATTCCACCCCTTAAAGGGACCAGCGCGGTTGGTGTAGACAGCGGGGACAACAGTGCCAAGAGTCGTAGTAAATCCAGGGAGGGAAGACGATGAGAAGACCAGTATTGTTGATCTTGCTGTTAATTTTGGGTGGGCTGGGTCTCGCCGGTATTTTTACGGTGAATGAAACCGAATATGCCATCCGCTTTCAATTGGGTCGTATCGTTAAAGTGGATTACGAACCGGGTTTGAACTTCAAATGGCCGGCTATTAATAACATCCGCAAGTTTGATAAGCGAATTCTGACCCTGGATACAGATCCCGAACTGATGCTGACCTCGGAACAGAAATACGTCAATGTGGATACTTTCGTGAAGTGGCGGATCGTGGATGTTACACGTTTCTACACCTCCACCCAGGGTAATGAATCCATTGCGCTGAACCGCTTGCATGGCATTGTCAGTGACCGTATCCGCAACCAGATCGCCAGTCGTACACTGGTTGAGGTTGTCTCTGAGCAGCGTGTAACAACCATGAAGGCGATTGCCGAAGCGGCCAACCGGGCAGCAGAAGAGTTTGGCATCGAAGTTGTTGACGTTCGAATCAAGAGTATTGAGTTACCTGATGATGTGCGTGAGTCCGTTTTCCGCAGGATGGCTGCAGACCGGCAAAAAGCCGCAAACCTCTACCGGTTCGAGGGTAGGGAGGCAGCAGAGAGAATTCGCTCCGATGCTGACCGGCAGGTCCAGGTGCTACTCGCTGAAGCCGAGCGTGAAGGGCAGAAAGTACGGGGTGAGGGTGACGCGATTGCAACCAGGACTTATGCAGAGGCGTTTGGGCAGGACGAGGAGTTCTACCAGTTTTACCGAAGCCTGCAAGCCTATCGTACGGCCTTTGGCTCAAGCAGGGACACGCTCGTGATTGATCCGGGCTCCGAGTTTTTCGATTATTTCGGACAGGACGGGCGCGAATAGAAGCAGGTACGGTGGAGCACCCGTTCAAGTTGAGAAACTACCATGGGTAGCGACCTTCTGACCGCACTGGCACTGCTGTTGATCATTGAAGGCCTGCTGCCCGGGCTGGCTCCGTCGACCTGGATAAAGGTGATGTCTGATGCGGCCAAATTGGGTCCACAAGGGATTCGGATTGCTGGCATAATCAGTATGTTGTCCGGTGCGTTATTATTATTTATTCTGACATGATTCCATTAAAACGAAGATTATTGCTGAAATGACAAAAAGCATTGTTGTGTTGGGCACCCAGTGGGGTGACGAAGGTAAGGGCAAGGTCGTTGATTTGCTGAGCAGGGACGTGGATGCCGTTGTGCGGTTCCAGGGAGGGCATAACGCGGGTCATACGCTGGTGATCGATGGTCACAAGACAGTGTTGCACCTGATCCCCTCCGGGATTCTGAACGAAGGGGCACAATGCCTGAT
>Ga0316191_10002370_pt1 | contig 13683 bp, 13 predicted proteins | sample Eddworburr2cm_MG_FD_204928 | JGI IMG/M metagenome (GOLD analysis project Ga0316191, IMG submission 204928) | Coastal sediment microbial communities from Maine, United States - Eddy worm burrow 2 cm | ecosystem: Environmental > Aquatic > Marine > Coastal > Sediment | place: USA: Maine...
CCGGATACGGGCCACCTCTTCAAAAAAATCGTTGCCGATGGACCAGAAAAAAGCCAGCCGGCGCCCCAACCAGTCAGCATCGTGGCCGCGAGCCAGGAGAGTTTCCATGGTTTCGATGGCATTGGCCAGGGCCACGGCCATTTCGGTAACAGCGGAAGTTCCGAACTCCCGCAGGTTATAGCCGTTAAGGGTCATGAAGTTCCACAGCGGCACCTCCTGGCGAATAAATTCGATATTGTCGCACTGGATCCGGAAACAATCCACCGGGGGAATGTACTCCGGTCCGCTGCGCACAACCTCCTCCAGGGTGATGTCGTTCTGGATGCTGCCTTTAAGCCTGTCCCAGGGAATACCGCGCCGTTTGGCCAGGGCCAGATACATGGGAAACAATATGGCCGAGTTGGAAGGATAGTGAGATACCAGGGACACCGTCACCTCGTCTAAGGCGATATCCTTAAACAACAGGTCCATGTCCTCCACCGAATCAATGGCCACCCCGGACATGCCCACCTGACCGGTGGAAACCGGGTCGTCTGAGTCGTACATCTGAATGGTGGGCAGATCAAAAATAATGGAAATACCGGTGCCACCGTGATCCAGCAAAAATTTGATCCGCTCATTGGTGTCTTCGGGGCCGCCGTAACCGGCCAGCTGCCGCCGGGTAAAAGCCCGGCCCCGGTACATGTTGGCATGCACCCCGCGGGTAAACGGCTGCTCGCCGGCGTTGCCCAGATCGCTGCTGTAATCGAAGTCCGGGTTACTTAACGGTGTATAAAGCAGGTCCCGGGGCGTATTGGAGCCCAGCACCATCTGTGGCGTGGTCTGCCAGTTCTCCCGGTCGGCAGGCTGGACGCTTTCCTGCTGCCATTTATTGAAGCTCTGATTGAGCCCGTCCATGGCCTTGCGGTTATAAAGGGGTGTACGCTTTTGATCCTTTAAGGCTTCTTGCAGCACCTGTTTGGTGGTTTTTTTTTTCGGGGTCATTTTAAACCTATTATAATAAGGTTAACTTGGATTCAGAAATTCTTACCTGATTTGCAGCCCCGGGGCAACTTTTTATATCATTATCTATTTTTTAAATATAAATCTTGATCAAAATTTTCTATATCTTCGTATTAATAAAATTTATTGCGGCATTATAGCTTGACAATCAAATTAAATTCAATTATTATTAATTATTAACGAATTTAATTCGATTGCCATGGATAAACTCGATCGTAAAATACTAACGGCGTTCCAGCTGGATGCCAGGGTTAAAAACGCCGATCTGGCCCGGGAGCTGGGTGTGGCCCCTTCGACCATGCTGGAGCGGGTGCGCCGGCTGGAGGAGCGCGGCTATTTCAGCGGGTTCAAAGCGGTTATCAACCCGGAAAAACTGGGACTTGCCGTACAGGCCATGGTCTCGGTCTCCCTCGGCCAGCACTCCACCCAAACCATCCGGCCCTTTGAAGAGGCCGTCAAAGAAATCCCCAATATTCTGGTCTGCTATCATGTCACCGGCCGCTTCGACTATATTCTGCATGTGGTTGCCAAAAATCTTAAACAGCTGGGAGTCCTTGTCAAAGAGCGGATCGCATCCATGCCCGGGGTGGGCAAGACCGAAACGTTTCTGGTCTTTTCCGAAATCAAAAACGATAACGGCTATCCCCTGGATGAAGTTGATGAATAAGAAAGGAAAACCCGTCATGGCCAAGAAAAAAAGTGTGCTTGATTTCTATGAAATGAAGAAAAATGGTGACAAGATCACCTTCCTGACAGCCTACGATTTTCCAACGGCCCAGTTTGCCGAAGATGCCGGGCTGGACATGCTGCTGGTGGGGGATTCGCTGGGAATGTGTGTCTACGGCTACAAGGGAACCATCCCGGTGGTGATGGACCAGATGATCTATCATGCCGATGCGGTTCGCCGCGGCGCACCGAACACCTTTGTCATCGGCGACATGCCCTTTATGAGCTACCAGTCTTCCATTGAAAAAGCGGTGGAAAATGCCGGGCGCTTCTTAAAGGAAGCTGACTGCGACGCCATAAAGCTCGAGGGCGGGGTGCGCATCGCACCCCAGATTAAAGCCATCGTTGAAGCCGGCATCGTGGTGATGGGCCACATTGGCCTGACCCCTCAGTCGTCGGGCCAGCTGGGCGGGCACAAAGCCCAGGGCCGCACGGCCGAAACCGCCAGAATGGTGGTGGAAGACGCCCTGGCAGTGCAGGAAGCCGGCGCCCAGATGATTCTGCTCGAAGCCATTCCGCCGGAGGTCGGCAAATATATTACCGGCAATCTTGACATTCCGGTTCTGTCCATCGGAGCGGGGCCCCACTGCGACGGCCAGCTGTTGATTGTCTCTGACACCATCGGCCAGTTCCAGGCCTTTACGCCCAAGTTTGTCAAAAAATACTGCAATGTGGCCGCCATGGTAACCGATGCCATGAAGGCATATGTGTCCGAGGTCAGGGACGGCCAGTTCCCCGGTGACGAGCACTGCTACAAAATGATCGCCGGTGAGGAAGAAAAGTTTTTAAAGTTAATAAATACTTGATGAATTCTTAAAAAGCAGAATTCATCAAGTATTTGGGTTTTTGTGTTTGGTATGATGTAATCAGCCTTCTAGGATAGTGTGACTACAAAACACTAAATACTAAACACTCTCGTAAAAAAATTGCTTTTCTGACTTTTAACAAGACTATCAAGGAGTACCCAAATGAGCGACTTAAGACAGCAACTAAAAATATCAGAAGATCGGCTGCAGGAAGTCAATGACCTGTTAACCGACCCGGGCAATGAATCCGTCGGTCAGATCATTGAGATCGTCGAAAAATACGGCGGGCCGGAAGAAATCAACCGCAAGGCGGCCCAGGCCCGGGATTTTGACAACCTCATGGCCCGCTTAAAAGAAATCAATTCGCCCTATGTTGCCGATATTGAATGGCTAATGGGCCAGCGCGACAAAGGCGCCTTTGTCTCCAAATCCGATTATTATGACCGCATCCTGGGCAGGGATAATGCCGGGGCCGGCATCAACCATGAAAATGCGGTCACCCTAGAGGTCAGCGCCCTGCAGTTTTTCCCCTGGCTGATTACCGAAGCCAAACAAGCAATAGATAATAAAGAACTGATGCCCGCCCGTTATATCCGGGTACGCAACATGGTAGAGCAGTCTGCAGACAACGGCGACATCATGGCCACGGCGGCCGGCGTGCAGGTGGTGGGCGCCTCCTATGTTGAAACCCTGGACACCAAGGGCACCGATGGCAGCAACATTCATCTCGGGGGTCCGGAAACCATCACCGGTTATTTCGGCGGTATCGGTCAGCCCAATGACTACCCCTACAAATGGATCGATGAGTACCTTTATTATTACACCACCTACGGGGTGCGCCAGGTGCTTAACATCAATGCGGGCACCATCCTGGCAGCCTACCTGCTCCATAAGCTGGGGGTGGATAATGAGTTTAAGATTTCCGTTTTCATGGGCAACGACAACCCCCTGGCCATCCTCTGGACGTTGATGGCTGCACGCCTGTTTGCGCGCGAGGACGGCACCACCTCACTGATCGGCTTCAACCTGTCCAACTCGGCCGATAATTATACCCTGCGCCATGCGGCTAAAATACGCAAGTCTCTCGGCCTGGAGAAGGTGGTGCGCTTTGAGCATCACATCACCGAAACCCAGAAATCCATTGTCTGCCAGCCTTACAACCGGCGTGATGAACTGGTTGAAATTGCCAAAGAGGTCGCCAATATTGCCGCCAAGCATGAAGGCGGTGACCCCGAAGTGGACAGCGCCCGGGAACATCCCAGTGATATTCTAGACTACTTCATTTCCAAAGAAGACATTATCGCCCAGGGATTAATGGGTGCCATGGAACGAAATTATCTGGATAAGCATGATGCCTTAAACCGCACGGCCGCCGCCCTGGTAACGGCCGGGATTGACGTGGTGTGTGCCGGTAACCTGCACAAATGAAGTATCTGGTCCAGGGGCCAGGCTTAAGTTTCACCCCTGAGACGAAGTTTGGGTGCCATGGATAAACAATGGAATATTGGGTATGAGAAGTGGATGGCATTCTGATTTTAATATTTGATCAGCACCATTTACATAAAAATAGACCTCATTCCACCAAATCCACTACTCCATTATTCCAGTACCCCATGGCTGTCAGTGGAGGTACAGATTTGAAATGCTTGAAAGAAGAGATGTCTGCCTCATTACAGGAAGATACCAACAATGAACAATGATCCTTTGACTCATCTATACAGTCGCGAGACTCTGGATGCCCAGCCGTCTGTCATTCGTGACATCTGTGCCCTGGTTGCCAGGCCGGAGGTGCGGTCCCTGGCCGGCGGCTGGCCTGATCCGGAAAAGTTTCCCCAGAAAGCCATTCGCCGGATTTTTGATAAGCTGATCACCCAACATGGCGACCGCATGCTTCAGTACGGCTCCAGCGAGGGCCTGCTGGAACTCAGACAGATTATAGCCGACCGCATGAACACCGAAGGAATGGCCGATGTGGGTCCCGACAACCTCATCATCACCCATGGATCGACCCAGGGCATGCATCTGGCGGCCCAGGTTTTCGTCGACCGCGAAGATGTGGTTTTCGTCGGGCTGCCGACCTATTTCGGTGGCCCGGGGGCAATCCGCTCCCGCAGCGGCAAGGTTGTCGGTATAGCGGTCGACGATGATGGATTAAACGTGGAGCACCTGCGCATGGAGGCCACCCGGCTGAAAGCATCCGGCAAGCGCGTCAAGGGCGTCTATGTCATTCCCAATTTTCAGAACCCAACCGGGGCAACCCTCAGTCTTGAAAGACGCCGGCAGCTGGTACGACTGGCTGAAACCCATGACCTGATCATTTTTGAGGATGATCCTTATGGTGAATTGCGCTTTGAAGGCGAGCCTTTGCCCTCGCTCGAATCTTTAGACCGCAGCGGGCGGGTGATTCATTTACGCTCTTTGTCCAAAACCTTTGTTCCGGGCCTGCGCCTGGGCTGGGCCGTCGGCGATTGCGGCGCTATCCGCCAGATGGTCGTGGCCAAGCAGTTTGCCGATGCCGCCACCAACACGCCGGCTCAGTATATCCTGCTCGAGTTCATCCGCCAGGGACTTTTGGACAGGCAAATCCAGGAAAATGTGAAATACTACCGCACCAAGCGGGATTTCATGCTGGCCCAGATGGAGCGCTATTTCCCCAATGAAGTTACCTGGAACCGGCCCGGGGGTGGTTTTTTCATTTTCGTACAGCTTCCCGGGGATATGGATGCCGCCGATCTTTTCCGGCAAGCAGTGGATAAAAATGTGGCCTTTGTCACCGGCCAGCCATTTTTTGTAGACGGCAGCGGTCACAACACCCTGCGTCTTTCCTACGCCCAGGCCGGTCATCAGGATATCGAATATGCCATCCGTAAAATTGGCAACCTGATTAAGGCGCACTTGCTAGATCGAAAAACTAGCACTGCTGCTTAGAAGCTGTTACCCACCGTTTTATATCGTGGGAGCGGCTTTCCAGCCGCGATCCGTCCATTCAATGACTTAATTGATCGCGGCTGGAGAGCCGCTCCCACCTCACCTGCATAAAGCTTGCACACCATATTTAATTTCTCCTGCATCAAGCCCAAATCTTGACATTATAGCCGAGTTGTTGTAACAATTTTGGCAGTTGGTTTGAGCAGGTAGTCATGTGTCTGATTTTGACCTGGCCCGATCCGACATTCTACCGGCCTCATTTCTGTTATCATAATTCATATGGTCTTAAATCAACCCCTTTTCCAGGTGAGGTGTCCCCATGGCACGCTATCAGCACAAAGACGTTGAATCCATCCTGAAGCTCTTCGAGCTTGAGCTGTCGACCTTAAATCGCCTTAGCAGAATCGAAAAAATGAAAATAAGAAAACGGGTTGCCAACGCCATCCTACCAGCCCTGGCTGCGAGCAATTCGGAACCGGACATGTTTCTGAACATGGTTGAAAACAAACTCAGAGATGTGTTCGATTTGTTTTTTGATGGGTGGGGCTTCAGGGAAAAGCTTCACCAACGGGTCGACAAAATTGTTAAGACCAGAAAGGAAAAGCTTAAACCTGCCGGCTGAAGGCAACCGACAGCCAACCTCTCGATAGTCCACCCCTATCAGGCGGCCGGCAAAAGGCTACAGAAAGCCTGTGGGCCCTGACTCCAAAAGAATAGGCCACGCCTGCTTCGGTTGGAAATAAAAACCAGGTTATTTTGAAGTAAGTTTTCAGACAGTCGGGCAGCCGATCACCGCAGCCACTTTTTCGAAAAATAGACAATCATCATACCTACCAGGGTAATAAATCCAGCCCATCCCAAAATTGTAGCGATTCCACTCATTTTAAACCTCCTTTTTGGTTTTAATTAGTTGACGCCTAGCGCTCATCTACATTTTCTATAATTAAAAAGAAGGAACTTAAGGGCGACCCTTAAGGAAAAGTTTGGGATTGTGAACCGTTTTCATTACTACGCAGATCAGGGATTGATGAAGAAATCCGGAGTAGCTAGCGGGCAGCGGGTAGCGGGTCGCGGGTGAGGTCCGTAAGAATCGAGATATCTCAAAAGTTGACACGCGATTCTGGAAGAAATCAGATCAGGAATCTGGTTGCGACCCAAATTAGATTTGGTTCAAACCTACCACGTGGTGGTATAACTTGTCAGGAAAAAAAGGTCCGGGACAATCAATCTCAAGCTGCCCCTTTATCACATTTAAATTATTCTGCTCAAAATAAAAATCCTTCCCATTTTCTTTGAGATAAATTAAGGTTGTAATCGATACGGACCTAGTATCAATAAAAAGGTCTGTTTAGGGCGGCCAATAGCTATTGAAGGTCTCGATCGTGATGGAGTATCGGAGTGTTCAGCGTAATCCAGATCGAAGTGATTAACTGCGATTTACACCATGGGAGACGAATATGGGAAACATAACTCCTTTCAACCAAGAAAATCCAGAGCAGTGGAGACAGCAAAACGAAGAAGCTCTTAAAAAAGTTCATAATGATGCCCTGAAGGGGATTATTTTGGGTGTATTAAATATGCACGAACTTGAGCAAACGGGCCAGTGGAAAACTCTAGGCCGCCGGCTTGATTATTCTAAATCAACGTTTGAAGTATATCTTCACCATCATACGACCTGGTCCCTTAAAGATTTTAGACTGCTCGAAGAGATTGTATTTGAGCACTTTGAAGAGTTAAAAAGAGAAGGGCTGGAGAGTGTGTTAATGAGGCTAAAAAAGCTGAAAAAGGAACCGGACCCCTTAAAGGAGCGAAGATTGAAACGCAGAAAATAGTGAAAGAGCAAAGGGGTCACATCTTAATTATTAATTATTTGCTTTCTGATTGTATCAATTCTGCGCTTAAATCGTCTGCTTCGCGTGGATTCTTCAGCTATCCGGTTATGCATGATGGCGATTAATGCCCCACTTACTCCCCCGAAATATAATCCTAACTGTCTACAGGAAATCCCGCTCATATCTCGGGCAAGATAAATTGCCACTTCCCGGGCTTCTTCTGCGTCAGGTCAACAGAATCGCAGCCTCCCGCATCAAGCTTCCGATCGGCAGGTTGCGGGGGCATGACCTTTCTGCTTCGCTGAAATCCAATTGAGTCAAAAGCGCGCTTGTCTCAGCCGGCAAAGTTTCGAAGGAGGAACGTGCCAGCCCGAGATCCTGGTAGGAATGCAAGTACATGAGGCATCGCATGACATCGTTGATCGGCACCCTTTTGGCAAGAGCCTCGGAACAGAGACGACCGCAACCGGCGCAGTAGTCGCTGCCGGTTTCCTGGGCGTATTGGGCCAACATGGCACGATCTATCTGGGAAAGGCGGGTATGGTCCACTGCCGCGACCGTGTTGGCGGCCAAAATTGTAAGATTGGGCATTTGAGAGCAGATGGCGGCGATACGCTTATCTTGCCAGACGGCCATGAGTTTGGCCTGATGTTCTGTAAATCCTTTCTGCATAAAGCGGCCCGCCATTTCAATCTCAGATTCGCTGTCGCTTTTGAGCGGACCGCCGCCCTGGGTCTTCATGGCCGTCAGACCGATGCCGGCACGGTGGCAGGCATCAACGGCCCCTTTCATGCGGGATTCGTGCATCAGACGGTAGTTGTAAGTAAACATGATGCCGTCTATCCATGGCAACTCGGCTGCGCCCTCGAGGCACGCTTCCATGTTGGAATGGGTGCTGAAGCCGAATAACCTTATCTTGCCAGCCTTTTTCATGGCTTGTGACCAAACAGCCAGACTGGCTTTCATCTCATCGATGCCGCGGATTCCATGCACAAAGAACAGGTCGATGTAATCGGTGTGCAGCCTTTTCAGGCTCTCCTCCAGCCGGGGCGTAAAATCGGTGCCTCTTCTCGGGGAAAGCTTGGTTACCAGAAAAACTTGTTCGCGGGTATCCGGATTGCGGGCAAACCAGCGACCGATGCCCTCCTCGCTGCGGCCTCCGCCGTATCCCTCAGCGGTGTCCCAATAGTTGATGCCCCAATCAAGCGCTTTAGCGAGCATCAAACGGTTGTTTAGAATATCGAACATTCCGCCCAACGAAAGTGAGGAGACCATTACGCCTGACCGGCCGAAAGGCCTACGGGGCGCCGGCTCCTGGGGCAGGGTGACCGCGGCCGAGGCCTGACGAGACTGCCACAAAGAGGTGCCACCCACCGTGGCCCCCAATCCGATGGCGGCCGCTCTTTTAAAGAAGTCGCGGCGATCAAGTTCGCCGCTTTTATCCTTGGGAGATGACATTATTCATGCCTCCTTAGATATGCACTACTCGGTTTTGGCGGCCGGACTCAGCCTGCGGCCCGCGCTGAGGTCGAAAACCGGTCGGACTTTGTATCTGTTCATGATCACGTCCTCGGGAACCAGCAGACTGGTTTCTTCCTGCTCTATCAAAAAGCGAAGCTCTGCTTTGATTTTAAGACCCTGGCCCAGGGCGCGTTCGAGTTCCTTCCGGGTTTCGCCGTAATAAGCCTCGGCCTTTCTCCCATGAAATGCCCGCCGCGCGTCGAACCAATCCTTTGCGCTTGCATGAGGCAACACCACAAAAACCCAATACTGCGTATTCTCAGGTGAAACAATCTCGAGAAATAACGTATATTCGGGTTTCTTTCCTTGGGCGGAGGCCTCCTCCAGGCGCTTTAATTCCAGGTCTTCGATCAACCATGTGGGCGTTGCGCCGAGAGTACCAACGAAATCCTGCACCGGCCCGAAAACGTAAGCCGGATTTTTTTCGCGGGCAATGAAGTACCCCTCTAATAACCAGGCGGGCGGGGCAAAGGCCAGCAGTCCGTTCTGTTGCCGATAGGCCTGGGCGGACTCCGCAGTAACAGCCGCGGGAGTCATCATCAGGCCGACCAGCATAAGCATGGACGCCATCCGACACAATCTCCTCAGCATGATCGCATCTCTCCATTCGCCAAAAGTTTGTTGTTTGAACCTGAATAAAAAACCGCGTCTCGACAGCAGAAACATGGTTTTCGAAATTCAGTGCATGGCAACCTCGTGATTTTGGGTTCGTGCATTCTTTTTATTTGCCGCTTTTATAACATGTTTTTCATTTTTAAGTCAATTGAGATGGGTTTGAAAACAATTTGTTAACCATCCATGTCCAACATTCAGGTGCCGATTATCGGGATATGTTCGAAAAAATATTGTGGGGGATGCAAAAACAAGATAAGCTGGACAAAATCAGTCTTGGGAAGAGTAGTGCAAATCTTTTGCTTCTTATCAACGGGACAGGGCTCTTCAGGCTCGCCATAGAGGACAGGGGGTTATCATTAAAACATGAAACGATCAATTATTAAAAGCACGGGTAGGTTCGTACCGGATCATCATGTATCCAACGATGATTTAACCAAAATTTTGGACACCTCAGATGAATGGATCCGGCAACGCACAGGGATTGAGGCCCGGTACTGGGTAAAAGAAGGCGATGACGTGGGGACGTCAGATCTGGCACTGGAAGCATCAAAGATTGCCCTTGAAAGAGCCGGTTGGGAACCCACCGATCTTGATCTGATAGTATTCGCCACCATGACCTCGGATCTTTATTTACCCGGATCAGGGGTCATTCTGCAACATAAACTGGGGGCTAAAAAAGTCCCGGCCCTTGATATTCGCCAGCAATGCACCGGTTTTCTGCATGGATTGGAGTTGTGCGATGCTTATATCCAGAGCGGCAAGGCGCAGAAAATCCTGATGGTAGGGGCCGAAACCCAGAGCCGGTTTCTGGAACTGACCACGCAGTATCGTGATACAGCCGTTATTTTTGCCGATGGTGCCGGTGCGGTCTGCATTGAGGCTAAAGAGTCAGATGAAGAAACGGGTATTTTGGCATCTGTCTTTCATGCTGATGGAAATTATGCCGGTGTTTTGAAAGCGGGAGTCCCTGCCCAGAAAAGCGGCCCGGTCATGAATGCGGAGGTTCTGGCAAAACAAGAGTTTCTCCCTTACATGGACGGAAGAACCGTTTTCAAACTGGCAGTCACCTTACTGCCTAAAGTAGCCGGGGAACTGCTGGAAAAAGCCGGTATTCAATTAGAAGATCTGGACATGGTCGTTCCCCACCAGGCCAACTTGCGAATAAATGAAGCTTTCAGGGATCGCATGATGATCCCCGAGGAAAAGGTCTATAATAATATTCAGCAATATGGAAATACCACCGCGGCCACGATTCCCATCGCCCTGGATGAACTGATGGAGAAGGGCATGCTGAAGTCAGGGGACAACGTTATGTTCATCGGCCTGGGCGCCGGTCTCACCTGGGGCGGGGTTATATACAGGCTGCCCTGAGTTAAGCGGTATGTGCAGATCAATCCAATGGTGTGTTTGCTTTGAAAGGACAAAACTATGGAAAACACCGACAAATTAGCAGTTCTTATTGACGCGGATAATGCTCAACCAAGAATTGTAGATGGTTTGCTGGTAGAGATAGCAAATTACGGGACAGCCAGCGTCAAGAGGATCTATGGCGATTGGACCGGGCCTGGCCTGAAAGGATGGAAAGAGGTCCTGTTGCAGCACTCTATTCAGCCGATGCAGCAATTTGCGTACACAAAAGGAAAAAACGCCACTGATAGCGCAATGATTATTGACGCCATGGACTTATTGTACACCGGTAACTTTGACGGATTCTGTATCGTAACCAGTGATAGTGATTTTACCAAACTGGCGTCAAGAATTAGAGAGTCCGGATTATTAGTGTATGGTTTTGGTGAGCAAAAGACGCCTTCCCCTTTTGTTTCAGCTTGTGACAAATTCATTTACACAGAGGTCCTGCGTGCGAAGACTGATGAAAGTGAAGCGATTGCCAAAAAATCCAGCAGCGAGTTAAAACAGGATGCAAAACTGGTAAACCTGTTACGTAATGCCGTGGAAGCGACCTCCGATGATAGTGGGTGGGCTCATCTTGCACCGGTCGGCAGTAAAATTGCGAAACAATCACCTGAATTTGACCCGCGCAATTACGGGTATGTAAAGCTGGGCGAGTTGGTTTCGGCAACGAAGCTTTTTGATATAGAAGCAAGGCAAATAGGCACCACCAAGTCAAAGGCCCTTTATCTGCGTGATAAGCGGAAGAAATAGAAAATGATATTCAAAGACCAATATGATAGTTCATTTTGGAATAAATCTGTATTTAGTGGCTGCATTCTTACTGCCATTTTTGCGGCTTTGTGGCTGATGTTTGCCGATTTTGCTACATCGAACACATGGTTGAAGCAGTACCAGCTATCGGGTGACTTTGTGAGACGGGTCCTTATAGCCTCTTGTTTGATTGTCTACTTCGTGAGACTCCAGGTTACTGTCTGGGTTTTCCAAAAGCGCATGTGGACATGGCTGGAAACGATAACCATCACGGTCCTGATGTCCTTTGTTATTTATGCTTTTGCCAAGGCCGGAGGAAACAACAATCAGGTGGTGGGCGTTGTCGAGGCAATAGGTATTTTTCTTTATTTATCAGGCTCTTATATCAATACTCATTCTGAATATCATCGGCATGTTTGGAAATTAAAAGCGGAAAACAGTGGACGACTTTATACAGAGGGATTATTTAGCTTGTCGATGCATATCAACTATTTCGGAGATATCGTTCTCTTCACTGGGCTTGCCATGGTAACTCATAGCCTTAGCATGTTGGTTGTACCAGTGATAATGGCGGTGAATTTCGTCTTCAATATCATTCCGTCTCTCGATAGATATCTTGAGAAGAAGTATAAGGATGAATTTAGAGATTTCTCCAGGAAAACAAAAAAATTTATTCCGCTGATATATTAGCAGCACTGGCTGGAATAAATTCGCGCCTTTAAGTTGCTGGAGATACGACGTGAAAACGCCAGCGCGGTTCCCGCGTCTCCCCGCCGGCGTTATGCGGCAATAACTCCGGCGGCTCTCGCCGGTCGAACTTGTTGCCTTGTGTATGCCTGAAGTTCTTGTCGATAAAAGGGTGAATAATGTACTCGATTGAGAATAACAATTTCGGTATGGCCCCTGAAAAATTCGGAGCCGATATCCCATTTACACCTCAAGAGGACTTCGTCAACGGCGTGTATACTGCAGTGGATAAAGCAGCTAAATCCGGACTGGATCGGCTGCGTAGCGAAGATGGCATCATTGCAACCTGTAAAGTTGGCTGTTGTCACTGTTGCCGGCAACATATCCTTACCAACATTTCAGAAGCATACAACCTGGCGCAATATGTCAGGCGGGAATTGTCAGTAGACCAGATAAACGACCTGCGAATGCGAACGCAACAATGGCATGCATGGGACAATTCCAGGCCGGGCAGATACCCGTCAGCCAAGATCGATGCGCAGACAGATCTTTCCAACTACGACCCTTGCTGCCCTCTGCTGGTAAATGACATATGCAGCGCCTATCCCGTGAGACCAGTCGTGTGTCGAACGCATTTTGTCAGCTCGAATCCCCTCTCCTGCTTTGCAGCAAACGATCCGGAATCTATAGAAGACGCCCCGGTGAAGCTCACATCCGTTGTGACGGCGGCGAGTCCGTTTTCAATGGCAATGAGGGATCATATCGAAACCGCAGGCCTGGATTTTTCTCGGTCAATAATGCTTCTGCCGCATTGGTTGGCGCTTGAAATGGATTGGGATTTCGCCATATTGCGGTGATTTCTCCCAGATTTTCGGTAGGGATACAATCCGCTGAACAACCAATTACTCAACAGGCCTGCTATCGCGGCCGATTAGCTCAAATCGTTAGTCGCCAATAATAAAGTTAAAAAATTTAATTGTTGGAGGGTAAAATGCTTCTTTCATCGTCATTAATATGGTTTCTTATCGGTGTTGCATTTTTAATTGCCGAGCTGGCTGTGCCAGGGTTTATTTTAATTTTTTTTACAGCCGGATGCTGGATTGCGGCATTAGCAACCTGGTTATTTGATATTGAATTAACAAGCCAAATATTAATATTTATCGTGTCATCATTAACACTGCTATTTACTTTACGGAAATACAGCCTGAAGGTATTCAAAGGCAAGACGCGCGCTAGTATGGATGATCACTACACGGATTCGAAGATTGGGAAAACCGCAATTGTTACCAAAACAATAACGCCGAATATGCCTGGTGAAATAAAAGTTATGGGCAGCTTTTGGAGGGCTATTGCGGAGGTGGAAATTGAAGAAGGGCAATCTGTTTTAATAGAAACTCAAGCGT
>Ga0316191_10002371_pt1 | contig 13683 bp, 8 predicted proteins | sample Eddworburr2cm_MG_FD_204928 | JGI IMG/M metagenome (GOLD analysis project Ga0316191, IMG submission 204928) | Coastal sediment microbial communities from Maine, United States - Eddy worm burrow 2 cm | ecosystem: Environmental > Aquatic > Marine > Coastal > Sediment | place: USA: Maine | collected...
ATGGACATCATAATTGTAAACAAGCTCCCTATACCAAAAGAGAAAAAGGGCAGTGCAATAAGATACAGCCAGGGCTTTCCGGGTACGAATAGAAAATACATCATGGTATAGCCTATAAGTGAAATGCCCTGTGCCCACATGAATGCTCTTTTCTTGCCCATACTTTTTGACATCCAGGTAACTGCAGGAATCACAATAAAGGTCGTACCTAAGGCTCCTATGCAACCAAACAGCGCAACCCAAATGCCGGTCGCAGCAGCATCCCCATTGAATAACCTGTAAACAATAACAAAATAGGTCAGCGCAGCTACGGTATTGAATGCATTAAATATCAAAAAAGTGGCGCCACATATCCTTCGAAACTCCGATATTTTAAAAGCATCTTTGAAGCTTTCTAAGATTTTCAAAAGACTGCCACCGATATTCGAGGTATTGAGCGGCTCATAATCTTCTTCAAGAGTGGAATTACTTTTAATGAATATGGCTGGCACCATGGCAGCAATTGCGCAAGGCACAGCAACCCATACCGCTAAGTCGCGTATCGCAACTTCTTGAGATGTGAACAAATCCGGATCATCCATAATCACCCAAAACCAGGGGGCAATAACCCAGGCCCACTGTCCAATCCACTGTGCAACCGCCATGATATTGGTTCTTTCGTGGAAATCATTACTCATCTCGTAGCCCATAGCCACATAGGGTACGCTAAAAAACGTCAGCCCCAAATAAAATACAATCGACCACAAAAAGAAATACCAAAAATTATACTGCAACGAATTATCAGAATAGAGCTGCCACATAACCGTAAACGCCACGCCCATTATAACCGCACCAATCAATACATAGGGTTTGCGTCTTCCCCATTTCGATTTGGTATTATCGGATATGAAACCCATTATAGGGTCCGTAATCGAATCAAAAACTCTTGGAAAAAAATATACAAGGGACCACATCCAACCACTAAATCCAAAGGATTGCACGAGAGAAACCATGAATATACCGAGAATAGCGGGAAACATTTGATTGGCAAACATTCCGACCCCAAAGGCTAACTTTTGGGTGAAGGGCACTTTGACGGAGATTGTAGACATATAATCAGTTTTTAATGCAATTAATACGTATTGTGAAATTCATGTGATGAAGATCAATCGGATGTCGGCGGCACCAAAACGGTTTTCATCATGGCCTCTTTGTCACCTCCAAAGGATTTGGTGATGGGATTACCGTTTCTGGTCAACCCATTGAAAACGCCTTGATCCACCACGTCCCACAGTGCATATTTTGCCTGACCGTCTACCGTGATCAATCCGAAATGATTTTCAGACCCATTCTTGTTGTTAGGATCCTTCCAGGGCTCATCAAAGCCTTCAAAATAAAAACAGGAGATCCCTGCTTTGTTGGTCCAGTCACGCATGTGTTTGTAATACATCGCTTCTTTGTATTCATCTGTAGCCTTTGATCCGGTCGGGCCGTAATATCCATTGGAAATTGTTGCCCAACCCGTTTCACCAATATGAATGGGTTTTTTGACCCCTATACTCTTCATGTAGTTAAATACACTGTCGTACTGGGACATGGCAAATTCTTTTGCCCGGAGCATCGCAGCGTCTATCTTTTCCTGGTCCGACAATTTTTCTTCGTCTTCAATGATCCAGAATTCGGGGTTGTAGTGGGTGTTGTGATAGGGGTAAGTATGCATAGACACATAATCAACCGACTGATATAGTCTCTCCAGGTCTTCGGTGTGGTACTCTGCATCCCCACCGCCCCAGGATGAAAAATCATCCGAGCTCGTTATCCAGAGATCCTTTGAAAGCTTGCCGGTCCTTTTCATATCCTGAAGATAGTTGACCCATTTCAAGATGACTGAAGGCTGAACATAGTAGCTCGCTGCCCATTTTACCATGGCTTCATTCCCAACGGCAATTATCTTGACGATGTCGGGGTATTGATTCGCAAGTCTGGCGACCTCTTCAATTTCAGGCCCATTGGCTTCACTTTCCGCCTCATGATCCGGTTTTTCCGTGCGAGCATCCTTGCAATCGATCCAGGCTCCCAACATGACATACATCTCAAAGTTTTCGTCTTCTTTTTTGATTTCTGATATTGCCTTCAAGACGTTCGAAGCATGGGGAAAGTGAACCTTGTACGTACGTAAAATCCGGATTCCCATGGCGTGCAACAATTTCATGTCCTCCTTGAGTTCATCCAGTGTTGGTTCGATGTCGTGGTCGACATTTCTGTATCCTCCATACGAAATGGCCAAATAATCGGGATTTCCCAGAATGTTCGCAGCAGTCATTTCTTCTTTTGTTGACATATTTTTTTCTTTTGAATCCGCTTCGGCTTGTTTCGCTGATTTGTTTACACATCCAATTAAGCCCATGAAAACGAATAACATCAGTATTTTTCTTAGATTAGAATTCATATTGACAACTATTTAACAACTGAAACAACAATTTTTTTAACCTCTCCTGATCGGTCAAAGATCTTTTTACTCAGCACTTCATCCAAACTCAATTCATTGAGCCCCAAAAAACTACCATCGCTCATCTCAATCCTAACCCCCTCCTCATCGGCAAGTTTGTAGACAACCGGAATCTGGCAATAAGTAAAGCAGAGGCTTCCTTTTTCCAGGTCAATACTCTTTTCAACTCCTTGCACATCAATATACGCAAAGGTCTCAGGGGCTTTCAAAAACTCCTCTTTTCTTAGAAGTCGTGGATTGAAAATCAATTTTCCGTGACGCACAAATACACCGAGTTCTCCAAACCGACTCAAAAAGTCTTCCTTGACCTGCCCGGTCATTCCTGGTTGTTGGGCACCTTTTGTCGCTGGAGTGTGGGAGTACGGATCCGTCGGGAAAGCCCCATACAACTCAGGTGACTTGTGAACGCCGATTCCCTCTTCTGCCTCGTAATAGTGATCCAACAACCTCCCAAGGATAACCTCATCTGCTCCGTCGCTAATCGCCTTCAGGCATGTTTCCTGAATGCTCAGGACTAATTTTGAGACCATGTGCCAATAGATGGAGCCGAGGCCTTCATAACCGAAAAACGTACCTGATCTTCCGGTGAAGGATTTGTGATCAAAAATGTCTTCGAAGATGTCAAGCAGCAACTGCGAATCGCTTTCGACGAGAGATTCATACTTCTCAGGCAAATTTACCAACGCTGCTTTCAGGGTCTCGGCATTGTTGAAAGAACCGTTGAAATGGAAATTGCCCTCCACATCTTTTTCAATGACCTGCCGATTTCCATCTTTGATGAGTTCTTTCAGCAAAGAAGAGGATTGAACCTGCGCAGCCGAAATATTGTTCCTGGAGGCGAATTTTGGCAATTCTTTGTTCGGATACAGGATATAGCTGTATTGATCAGGCCTGAAAAGAGCACTTCTCTTCAGAGCATCGAGTAACTTCAAAGACGCTTCTGGAGCGATATATCCGGAACTAAGAACAGCTACCTGTCCTTCGAGCATCTCGGGCAAATAAGAAATTGAAACTTCCGAGTCGCTTTCAACAGTCATCAAGTTGTAGGCATGGTACAAATTGTCTTCTCTTTTGTTGGCATCAATGGAATGTTCCAGATATTGCCTGGTAAGAGCCGAAAACGCGATGAGGTCCTCTTTGTCGATCCTGCCTTTATCGCTTGAAAAACCGTTTTCGTAAACGCTGATTCTAAAATTACTTCCTGCATTACCAAGTCCGTCCAGCACAGTCTTCCTGTCCTTATCCGATACTTTCCCTTCTAGAATCCTCTTATTTTCAGTTAAGGTTCCCATCACCCCCTGAAAGAATTCTGCCAGTTCAATGGAGACCTCATACCTATCCGAAGTGGCATGATTCACAATTCCTTCAAAGAAATTCAAGAACCTCCTGAGATAATAGAGAGTTACCATGGATACCCCATTACCCACGAGTGCATTATTTGCATCATTCCATTCGGGTCGCTGGGTGTTCATCCATATCCCCCCTTCAGGAATGAAATTTGAAACCTTTGCCAAAACAGTTGCCAATAATTTCTCAACGAGATTCACTTTGTAGATAAAGAAGTTTTTGTCCCTCAACAAAGCCCCGTCGGCTCCCAACTCTTCTCTTTTCTGTTCGATTCTTGCATCGGCTTCATGATCGAAATCAATGGTATCTTTCGGGTTTTTCAGTATATCCGCATAACTTTTAATCCGGTAAGGGACATTGGCATAAACAAAAATTTCCTGATCAAAATAAGACGCCAGCTTCTTCGGCTCGTGATCTTCAATGAACTCGAGGAACTTCAGCAAATAGATGATTTGGTGATCTCCCCAATAGCCAATGTAGGACCACGGATCGTCGGGTTCAATGGTTTCCCAGTCGAATCCGTCTTTTGTTACGCGATAAGGATTGTAACCGTCAAAGGTTGTCGCGTTCAGGAATTTGTGAATCATACTTTCAATAAACTCCGGATAGGATAGCGCCAAAGCCTCCCAGTTCTGAAAAATATCCCTCCAGTTCCCCTCATAGTCAAGGATTTTCGAACCATCCAACTCACTGTGGGTGTTTATGGAAAATCGATTCCAGGGCCTGCTGGGATCACCGTGTCGCCTGCTGAATTTAAGAGGCAGGTATTCATTTGCAAGTCTTTTGAAATTTTTGTCTTCATCCTTTTTGGCCAACTCCCTGAGGTGACCCAATGTAAATGCATCCGGCAGGTCCTTCAAAAGATCCTCCTTCTTCTTAAACACCTTTTTATTGTGATCTTCGATATACTTTGTAAAGTCCCATTTTTCTATCGTATACCCGTCATCAAAAATGCCTCCACGCATTATGTTGAACAACGTGTTCGAAAAATGCCGGGTATTCATCAATTTATCTGCCGTAAGCTGAAGGCCATCGGCTGAGGCATTGAGCTCCATTAAATTCTTTGACCCCAGATCGATATCTCGCTGCACGGTTGCAAGGATATCCTTATCATTTTTGATGAGTTCCCTGAGCTCGCTTACATCAACCATCGTTTGATTGACCTCTGCGACCATGATCCAGTTTTTTTGAACGTGGGGATCAAGGGTCAATTCGGACGAAACGAAATAGGCTCCTTTTTCGGCTTTGACATCGACTTCCCCCGATATTTCATCTCCCTTTCGAAACTTGTCCAATTGCAAAGAAGACAGCAGATACTTTGGATTGTCAATACCTGCAGACCATACCGTTGTTGCTTTGAGTGCTTCACTGGGCTCCGCCTTGTCCACAATGATGGCACTGAGAGCAAAGATTCCAATCCCGGCTCCCTGGTCCAGTTCTCCTCTTTTGTAAGCATCCACCAAATTGCTTCTGCCATTCTGTAAATCCGTTGGAACGCCATAAGGCAGGATATTTTGAATTCCATCCAACACGGTAACATCGAGAGGTTGGGATGCAGTATTGACCACGCTCGATTTTTTAACGAAGCCAAATCGATTGCTTGAGTTCCATTGGTACCTAAAGGTCAAATCCAAATCCTTGTTCACCTCTTCGAAAATGATCTTATTGCCTATGCTGTTCTTGTAAAGGTTTCTAGAAATTCGATAGACTCCGGAGAACCGTTCCGAGAAAGGTTCCCACAACAAGGTCTTTCCATCTCTCTGAATGTGCAGGATGGTCTTGCTTCCTGTTATCTCCGCGGATTCGGTAATTTTGTCATCCGTGTAATACGGAAACAAGGATGACTCACTGTTCTTTCGCCCCGCAGTCAAGCCTCCATTGCTCGACACAAACATCCAGTGATTTGCATCACTCACAATACTCATGAAAAAAGGTCTCATGGCACTGCTGTTGGAAATCTTGTAATAATTCTCATTATCGAATTTGACGAATTTTCCGGTGATTTCACTTTGCTCAAATGAAGCTTTGTTGTTTCCTATGTACAAATCACTTTTGCTCATCATTTAATGTTTTAGACAGTCTTATATGTTTACTTTCAGTTGATCAGGATCTCTTCCACTTCTTCGAGGGTCTTTCCCTTGGTCTCGATTACAAACTTCAAGACAAATAACAAGGAAAGTCCTGCGAGAATCGCATAGATGGCGAAGGTCCAGGTAGGCCCCAGATTTGTCAGTTCCCATGGGAAAAACTGGGTTACGGTATAACTAACCAGGGAATTGAAGAAACCGACGATGGATATGGCAATTCCTTTGATATGTCCCGGAAAGATCTCAGACAGCAAGGTCCACATAACCGGACCCAGGGAGATGGCGAATGCCGCGACATAGAGCAAAATAGCCACCAGAACCAACGTCGCGTTGATGCTGATGAAATTCTTGATTTCATTGCGTTTGAAACTGAACAACTGTTCTGAATCCAACACCTCTGCAGCGGCAGTGAAAATCACTTCCTGTGAGTCATAGGAATTCCCGGACAGAGGCTCAAGAGCTAAACGCATCTCCTCGTTATCAATTTTGGACAGGGTTTCCGAGTTTACATCGTACGTCGCGTTGTTGAAGGCCAAAGTGGCCATGGTCAAAGCGATGGTCATCGCCGTGGTGCCAATGATGAGAAGCGGTTTTCTACCCAGTTTATCGATCAATCGAATGGCAACCAACGTAAAAACAAGGTTGGTCAACCCCACTACAATGGCCTGCAAGAAGGAGCTGTCTGTGCTTCCTCCAGCCTGTTCGAAGATGGTGGGAGCGTAGTAAAAGATCGCATTGATCCCTGTGATTTGTTGAAAAAAAGCAATTCCAAAAGCAATGATCATAATCGTCGACATACGACTGCTGAACAACTCTCGAACCGTTCCTGCCTTCTGCTTTTTGGCAATGCCCCTTTGAATTTCGTCAATTGTTATCTCTGCGTACTCTTTGCCCCCGATTTTTATCAGGATCTTTCTTGCTATTTCAACCAGGCTCAATCTTTGGATCAGCCATCTGGGACTTCTTGGAACCGTGAACAGGGCTAAAAAATAAATGAATGCCGGAATGGTCTCAACACCCAGCATCCATCTCCAGCTCTCACCCTCCAAATCCTTGAGAAAGTAATTTGAAAAATAAGCAACCGAGATGCCGATGACTATATTCAACTGATTTAGGGAAACGAGGCTTCCTCTGAGCTTTGGTGGCGCAATTTCAGCGATGTAAATCGGAGCGATCAGAATAGCTCCGCCAATTCCTATCCCACCAATAATTCTGGCACTTACAAAAGAAATATAGGAAGTTGCCAAAGCTGACCAAAGGGCTGATGTTGTAAAAAGAAGCGCTGTTACGATTAGGACATTTTTTCTTCCAAATCTATCGCTCATGGGTCCGGCAACAATATTGCCCGCCATCGCGCCAAAGATCACACAACCGACGGAAAAGCCCAATTCCCAGTCAGACATTTCAAAATAGGTCCGGATTCCGTTCACGGCTCCCGAAATTACCGCACTGTCAAAACCCAGAAGGAATCCGCCGAGAGCAACTACAAAACTGATGAAAAGGGTATAGTTTCTATTCATTTAAATTGATTTTACCTGGTAAAATTCCCCAGCCTCAGAACTACCTGAGAACTATGGTTTGAATTGCATGTGCCGGCATGCTGAGACTGGTCGTTTTACCATTCAGCGTGAGCATGTAGTTGATCTCTACGTCTTTTTCATTCATTGCGACTATGACTATGCTTCCATCTTCATTCTTAAATGAGGTGGCCATGAGATAATTCGCAGTTGATCCCGTGCTAAGTCTTTTAGCTCCGGGCCTGATGAATTTGGAAAAATGTCCAATGTAATAATAAGAGTCCGTAAAAATGAGCTCTCCCGTTTTCGTGTCACCATGAATGGGAGCAAAGCACAGGTTGCCGACATGGTTTGGCCCACCTGTTTCATCCAGGAGTATGTTCCAATCCGTCCAGGCCACCGTGCCATTATTAAAATCATTGATCATGGCCTTGCCGTATCTTTCGGCCAATTTGGGGTCACCGAATCGTTCCGGGTCAAATCCCTCATTGCAGCCTTCCGTGAATATCAACTTCTTTTCCGGATAGGCTTGATTCACCTTACCCACGTTTTCAAACATGGGTTTGCCATCTTTCCAATCCTCATACCAATGAAAACCCGTACCCCAAACGTACTTGTTGGCCTCGGGATCGCTCAGGATCACATTGGCCCGCTCAAAAAGAAGATCCCGATTGTGATCCCAAACAATGATCTTCTTGTCTTCCATTCCCGCCTTTTCAAGAGTGGGTCCTAAAAAATTCTTAAGAAAGTCTCTTTCTTCCTCGGCACTATAGATGCAGGACTCCCAACGCTGAGTGGCCATGGGTTCATTTTGTATACTGAGTCCCCATAAAGGGATACCCTCTTTTTCGTAGGCTTCAATGAATTTCACGTAATAATTCGCCCAGGCCTGATAAAATTCAGGTTTCAGCTTGCCTCCTTGTAGCATATTGCCATTGGTCTTCATAAAAGCCGGCGGACTCCATGGGCTCGCGTACATAGGCAATATTCCACCAGCCGATTCAATGGCTTTCTTCGTAAAAGGAAGCCTGTATTTTCGATCATGGGCAATATCGAATGTGGTGAGCTCAGCGTCACCTTCTTCCACATACGTATAGCTTGCGGTTGAAAAATCACAACTGTGGATTATGGTTCTCGCCAGGGAGTACCCTATGCCTTTATCCTTGTCAAAATAGGCTTCCATGAAGAGCTTCTGCTGATCCGGCTTCAGTTTGAAATATGTCTCTGCAGCCGCATCGGTAAGTGCAGCACCTATACCTAACAAAGTCTGATACTCTATGTCTGCATTGACCAAAATTGAAGCTTGATTTTCAAGAGGCTGAACAAATGTTCCAAACTCCGATCCATCAGATTCAGAAAGTTTCTTATTCGTTCCGTGGGCAGTTGTGTAGACTTCAATATCTCCGAGCGTATCCACCATGTAAGTTTTCATATTCGAATTCTTAACGAAACTTGAAAGCAATACCAGCACTATGAAGCCAGCAACAATTGACCCGTATATCCACTTTTTGTCCATGACATCATTTTTTTATTGATAAATTCTGACATAGTCAATCTCCATGGCCGAACTATCGAATGTAGGATCTATGTCACCTCCGAGAGTTCCTCCCATGGCCACATTGAGAATCAGGAACTGCGGTTTGTCATAAGGCCAGTTACTCGAACTTCTGTTTTCAGGACGATAGACATAAAATCTTTCGCCATCCAGATAGAAAGAGATTTGCTCTTCCGACCAGATCATGCTGTAGACGTGATAGGTATCCGACTCGTCTGTGATATCCGTACTTTTCTTATATCTTGTATTTCCGAAACTATCAGGGTTATGCAAGGCGCTTTGTATCGAACCCGGATCATTTCCAACGTACTCCATGATATCGATCTCTCCACAAGCGGGCCAGCCCACATCAGGGAAATTTGACCCCAGCATCCAGATAGCTGGCCAGGTTCCTCCACCTTTCGGCAATTTGGCTCTCACTTCGATCTTTCCATACGTAAAGTCAAATTTGTCCTGGGTCTTTAGCCTCGCTGAGGTATAAGAGGCTCCGGAGAAATTCTCTTTTTTGGCGATGATCTTTAAATTGTCGTTTTCAATGACCACATTGTCGGACCGGTCTGTGTAATACTGTGATTCTTGATTACCCCAGCCGTTGTCTCCAGTTCCGATGTCATACCCCCATTTGCTATCATCCGGAGCGCCATTGACCTTAAAATCATCCTCGAAAACCAAATTGTTGTACTCCGGATCTTCCGGTATCTCTCCGTCGCCCTCACTGCTTAGGATCAGGAACCAACCATTGTTGTCCCAGCCAACCGTTTTGAGGGTCATGGAGGATTCTTCCTGGTCTATGATCTCGTAGGTATTGTCGCCACCGACGTAAAACCCAAAGAATCCGTTACCACTGAGCTGAATTCTCGGTCTGCCATTCGATTCGGAATAACTCCAGGTCTCCGAGTAGTTTTCAAGCGGGTAGTTCTCGTATTCGTCATCTTCGTTCGGTGCCTCCGGTATCGAACCCAGATCGCTGCGCAGGGGATCGGCTTTGCCATAAACAAAAGAATTGGTCTCATGTGTGAACCCTAAATCAGCCTTCAAAATGAATCGATCATCATACATGGCGGTATAATCCTTTTCAAAAGGCTGGGCCTCATAGAATTCAGGAAAACGAGAGTCCGCAGGACCTACTCCTAGGTGTCCTGTGGTCTCGCTCTTGATCCTCCATTCCTTTTTGTCGTTTCCGGTCAGAAAAGTCAAGAGCGCCTCAGGAATTTCATATTCACGAAGTACCTGAACGCTTACTCCTTTGCTTATCGAGGCATTGGCGCTGTTAAAGGCCTTTATATCTACATCATACGTATTGGTGCCGGGATCCTCAAAGACCATCGTATACGACCCATTGGTCATTACTGATTCATTTCCGTCATATCTGATGGCATAGCGAACGGCATTTTCCGCCGTGGCCTGGAAGGTAACTTCCCCGCTTCCATCCCCTGCAGGGTTTTGCCCATCTGCTCCTTTGATCTCAGTCGTAACCTGGAGATTTTTGGGTGCGAGAGCCTGATCGGTGTCATCACCGTCGCTGTCGCCCGAGCAGCCTGACATCCACCCCAGAAATAGAAACACAATGAGAAAAGAAGCGTTTCGAAATTTGAAACTTAGTGAATTCATTTGTTTTGAAATTAGAATGAAGAAACGAAAATAGTGAATTTCGACCGATTTATATCTCAGCAATGCCTCAAAGGAATTTTAAAAGGATGAATATGAAAGTCACCTCATTTTTTCCTTTGCGTCGATGCTCTACGCTCTATCGTTGTCTTGATGACCTTTTTCGTGAAGGGCCCCTTGTCGGATTCTATTCGATCGAGCATGATTCGCGCTGCTTCGCGACCTATGGAAACCCCGTTTTGATTGACAGTTGTCAGGCCAGGGGCCACGTTAGTGGCCAGTTTCTCTCCGGCGTAACCAATCACCGATAACTCATCAGGAACCGCGATTCCTCTTTTCTTCGCCACTTTGCAAATCGCAAGCGAAGCATCCTCATCAACAGCGAAGAACCCATCGACCGGGCGGCTCTCGAGAATCTGATTCAACCTCTCTTCCAGCTCGTCGACACTACATCGAATGATCATCTCCGGATCCACATGCCCCAGGGTTTCTTCGACCTTGGAAACAAATCCTTTAACGCGATCTTTACCGACGCTCAAAAAGTCAATTGCCGAGACAAGGGCCACATTTTGACAGCCGCAATCCATCAAATGCTGTGTTGCCATTCGGGCGTCGTTGAAATCATCCACCACCACTTTGTCACAGTCGATGGCTTTTGTTACCCGATCGAACATGACCACAGGATTCCCCTCGTCCATGCAATTCTCAAAATGAGAGAAATCTTTTTTGATTTGGGTTTCCTCGGCAATTGCGACGATCAAACCATCGATCACTCCATTTGAGAGAATATCCACGTACGTTACCTCTCTGTCGAAGGACTCGTTGGAAAAACAAGTTATGATGCTGTAATCGGCCTCATTGGTGACCTGCTCGATCCCATAGAGAACCGCTGTGAAAAAGTTACTGAGAATACTGGGAAGAATCACTCCAATGGTTCGGGTGTTCCCCGATTTGAGATTGACGGCCAAGCGGTTGGGCTTGTAGTTGTATTTCTCCGCCAGGCGGCGTACCCTTTTCTTCGTTTTGTCGCTTATTTCATAGCTGTCGTTGAGTGCCTTTGACACCGTCGAAATCGAAACGCCCAGCTTTTGGGCAAGCTCTTTTACCGTTATCTTCTTTTTTTCCATCCGAAGGATACTTTCCAGGGCTGTAAATATATCACTTTATTTTTCAGGCCGACTCCTCAAATAGGTTCGGATCCTTACCTCAAATCCCTTGAAATTCGATCCTAAAGTCCGTATCTTTATGTTTTATTTCACTCTATCCCTAAACCCCTTTAAAATGAGCTACTATATTGAAACGATACTCCGCGACATCAATTTTGAAGACGCCATTGAAAAAGTAACAGAAGAATTGAAAAAAGAAGGCTTCGGCGTCCTGACTGAAATTGACCTGAAAACCACATTGAAGAAAAAGCTCGATGTCGATTTTTACAATTACAAAATTCTCGGTGCATGCAACCCTCCCTATGCCCACAAAGCATTGATGGCTGAGAATAAGATTGGAACCATGCTGCCCTGCAATGTCATTGTCCAGGAGAGGAGCCCAGGAGAGATTGAAGTTTCTGCCGTAGACCCTATTGCCTCGATGCAGGCAGTAGAAAATCCCGATTTAGGGCAATTGGCACAAGAAATCAGGGATAAGCTAAAAACCGTTATCGAGGCCGTTCAATAACGCCCTGGTATTGAAAGCTGAAATCCTTGACCCCCAGTGAGACCCACTTGTCTCCCAGGAAGTCGTAGAAACCATAGTTCAGTTCAAAATCTTTTATTTTTAGCGTATAGACCGGCTCCCCGTTATCAGAACCGGCCCTGGTTATGGTGAGCGGACTGCCGAAGTTGCCGTTTGTGATCCATTCGAAGCTATTTTTATTTTCTATATCTCTCACATAAACAATATTATATGTTCGTATATCTCCAGTGTTACTATATATATATGTGCCTTCCAGATCACCACTTCCGAGAACGGGTATCAATACGATCATATCCATCTCTCCAGATGTAGAAACTTCCTGAAGCAACCGAATCTGATCTTCTTCTCCAGACTCCTCTGCTCGCTGCCAGTACATCTTGCTATCGATTTTGAAGAGCGCACCATTCAACCGGAACTCACTTTCCACAAAAGTGGGATCCACCTCTTCATCCGAGCAACCCCACAATGCAAAAAAAATTATCCAGCCCAAGCAAAACCTTATCAACCAAGCCCCCCTCATATATCTTTAATTACATCCGAATGTTTATCTTGCGAAATGTATAACTTATTTTACAAATTTCAGTAGGGCCATGAAGTCATTTGAACAGCTCAAGTTGAACAAGCCCCAGCTGAAGGCGCTTGACGATCTGCAGATCAACACTCCCACCCCAATTCAGGAAAGAGCGATACCCGGAGTGCTTTCGGGGCAGGACATCGTCGGGTTGGCCCAGACAGGTACAGGAAAAACACTGGCCTACCTGCTTCCGATTTTAAAATCCCTGTCTTTTTCAGACCAAAAGCATCCCAGAATACTCATTATCGTGCCTACCCGCGAACTTGTCGAGCAAGTTGTTGGGGTAGCAGAGACCCTTGCAAAATATCAAACTGTCAGGATAGCCGGAGTTTATGGAGACTCAAACATCAATCGTCAAAAAGAACACATACATGAAGGCCTCGACATCGTTATAGCCACACCGGGAAGACTCTTTGACCTGGCAGCCTCTGGCGTGCTTCGCCTTTCCTCGATTCAAAAGGTAGTTGTCGACGAAGTTGACGAAATGCTGCTGATCGGCTTCAGGCCCCAACTGATGAATATTCTTGACATCCTGCCTTCACGAAGACAAAACATCATGTTTTCGGCCACCCTGCCCGAGGAAGTGGAAGAACTGATCAACACGTATTTTCTGCGTCCCAAAAAGATTGAGATCGTGCCTGCGGGGACACCCCTTGAAAAGATTGATCAATCGGCTATCCCGGTACCGAATTACAAGACCAAAGTAAACTACCTTTTGCAAGTCCTGAAAGAGTCGCAAATGGAAAAAGTCCTTGTCTTTGTCAAAAACAAGAGAATTGCCGATCGTCTCTTTGAGGACCTGGGCAACTCTTTCG
>Ga0316191_10002373_pt1 | contig 13678 bp, 20 predicted proteins | sample Eddworburr2cm_MG_FD_204928 | JGI IMG/M metagenome (GOLD analysis project Ga0316191, IMG submission 204928) | Coastal sediment microbial communities from Maine, United States - Eddy worm burrow 2 cm | ecosystem: Environmental > Aquatic > Marine > Coastal > Sediment | place: USA: Maine...
TTAGAAAACAACAAAAAGGCAGAATGAGAGGCCTCTCCCACAGAGGCAGTCGTCTTAACTTCGGCCAGTTTGGCCTGCAAGCCGTGAATTGCGGCTGGCTTTCTGCTCGGCAGATCGAAGCGGCCCGTATTGCCATGACCCGGCATGTCAAAAGGGGTGCCAGAATATGGATAAGGGTATTTCCTGACAAACCGATTACCAAGAAACCGGCTGAAGTTCGTATGGGTAAAGGCAAGGGAGCCCCTGAGGCCTGGGTCGCGGTTGTGAGACCCGGCCGGATTCTCTACGAAATGGAAGGTGTTACCAGAGAGGTAGCCGAAGAGGCTTTCCGACTCGCTGCCCACAAGCTTTCGGTCAGGACGAAATTTGTGGAAAGGAGCATCACATCATGAAGGCCGGTGACGTCAGATCCCTTAGTCCGGAAGAGCGACAGCAGAAGCTGATCGAAATGAAACAGGAGCTGTTTAACCTCCGCTTTCAACATGCAACCGGACAGCTTGAAAACCCGCAGCGGCTCAAACAGATAAAGCGTGACTTAGCCCGGGTGCAAACCATCATTCGGGAAGAAGAATTGTCGGCACACGAAACCGAGTCCAGATAGAATAACCCATAATTTAAAAGACAAGTTGTTATTGCTGCCATGAAAAAACGTGGAATGAAAAGACAATTGATCGGGACCGTTGTCAGTGACAAGATGGACAAGACCGTCGTGGTCCAGACGGAAAGACTGGTCAAACACCGGCTGTATGAAAAGTATATCCGGCGCAGAGCCAAGTTTTCAGCCCATGATGGCGAAAATTCGTGCCGGATCGGAGACAAGGTCCTCATCACCGAATCGCGGCCGCTCAGCAAAACCAAGCGGTGGCAGGTCAGCCAGATCCTGGAAAAGGCCGTTTGAATTTAAAGGGATTCGAGAGCAATGATTCAGACAGAGACAAGACTGACGGTGGCGGATAACTCCGGTGCAAAAGTGTTGAGCTGCATAAAGGTCCTGGGTGGCACCCGCCGGCGTTATGCCCGGATCGGCGACATTATCGTTGTAACGGTCAAGGAAGCCATTCCGAATGCCAAAGTCAAAAAAGGAGACGTCCTGAAGGCCGTTGTGGTGCGAACCAAGAAAGAGATCAAGCGACCGGACGGATCTTTCATCCGCTTCGACGACAACTCGGCCGTGCTCATATCGGCAAGCAGGGAGCCGATTGGAACCCGCATATTCGGACCGGTAGCAAGAGAATTGCGTGCAAAGAAGTTTATGAAGATCATTTCGCTGGCCCCGGAAGTCATTTAGGATCGAGGGCCACCAGGTGGAAGGGCACCGATGAACGCGACGAAGTGTAGAATCAAAAAAGATGACAAGGTCAAAGTGATTGCCGGCAAGGACAAAGGCAAGATCGGAAAAGTCCTCAAGGTGATCCGCAAAAAGAACAGGGTGCTTGTCGAAAACGTCAACATGGTCAAACGGCACGCAAAACCCTCCGCGCAGAATAGGCAGGGCGGTATAATCGAAGGCGAGGCTCCCATCCACTGGTCGAATTTGATGCTCATGTGCAGCAAATGCATGGCACCGACCCGCATCAAAATACAGCTTTTAGATGACGGGAAAAAAGTGCGGGCCTGCAGCAAGTGCGACGAGATTATCGACAAGTAAGCGGAGGAACAAGATGTCCCAGCTCAAACAATTTTACCTCGAAACGGTCGTCCCCCAGTTGATGGAGACCTTCAAGTACCGCAACGTCATGCAAGTACCGAAACTCGAAAAGGTGACGTTGAACATGGGGTTGGGGGAAGCGATCCATAACATTAAGATTCTGGATTCAGCGGTAGAAGAGCTGCAGGCCATCGCCGGACAGCGGCCGGTCATTACCCGTGCCAGACGATCGATCGCCACCTTCAAGCTGCGAACCGGCATGCCGATCGGGTGTATGGTGACCCTGCGCCAAGACCGCATGTACGACTTCTTGAACAAACTGGTGAATATCGCACTGCCGCGTGTGCGCGATTTTCGCGGCCTCTCGGGAAAAGCCATGGACGGTTGCGGAAACTACAGCCTTGGTGTCAAGGAACAGCTCATTTTCCCGGAAATCGATTATGACAAGATCGACAAAATCAAAGGGTTGAACGTGTCGATCGTTACCACCGCCAAGACCGACGAGGAAGGCCGGGAGTTGCTCCGGCTGTTGGGCATGCCGTTTCGGAATTAACTGGTGTTCGTCCAGAAATGGTTGATTTCGGCTCCGGTCAAGGCCGCGGCGATTTTGCAACCTTAGGCGTAGCGGTGCTGCGGCGAGGATTGCAAAAATCGAATACGCCGGACAGAGTCAAAAATCGCCCTTTATGAATGGACATTTACTACCGTTGTGCCGGATTAAGTTTGTCATTAGGAGGATGATTTGGCCAAAACTTCGCTCAAAAACAAAGCCATGCGAAAACCCAAATTCGAGGTAAGGGCTTACAACCGCTGCCCGATTTGCGGAAGACCCCGGGGATACATCAGAAAGTTCGGTCTCTGCCGAATTTGCTTTCGCAATTTTGCGTCCCAGGGGAAACTGCCGGGCGTCATCAAATCGAGTTGGTAACGACGGTTGATCGGTTTATTCACCGGCCCGTTCGCCGAACAATGGGGTCTGTAAGGCTGATGCGGATGAAAAATTAAAACCGATCATATGAAAACAGTGAATCATCAGCAACATTGAAATGGTTGTTGAGGAGACAAGACAATGACGATGAGTGATCCGATTGCCGACATGCTGACACGCATCAGAAATGCGGCCAAGGCCAGATTCAACAGTGTCGACATACCCGGTTCGAATCTTAAGACCGAGCTGGCAAAAATCATGAAAGAAGAAGGCTTTATCCGGAATTACAAGTTTATCAAAGACGGCAAGCAGGGTATCTTGCGGGTATACCTCAAGTACGGTCCGGGCCAGGAGAGCGTCATTTATGGACTCAAACGCATCAGCAAGCCGAGCCGACGCGTCTACCTGGGTAGCGATAACATCAAATCGGTCATGAACGGTATGGGTGTAGCGATTTTGTCCACCTCGAAGGGAATTATGACCGACAAACGGGCCCGGGCGGAAAAAATCGGTGGCGAACACATCTGCAATCTCTGGTAGTCCCCGGTTTTGCATTGCGCTCTCAAGGTTCAAAACCGTATTATGGTCGGTGGTGAACAGGAAGAAGGAGTCGATACATGTCGCGAGTCGGTAAAAAACCAATTGCGATACCCGAAAAAGTCAAGGTCACCTATCAAAGCGGTGAGTTGTCCGTACAGGGTCAAAAAGGAAAACTGAGCCGGTCGATCCACCCCGCGGTGACCATCAAGATCAAGGACGGCGAGCTGTCGGTGGAGCCGTTGAAGTCCGATAAGAGCAGCCAGGCCTTGCGAGGTCTGACGCGAAGTCTGGTGATGAACATGGTCACGGGGGTCGACAGCGGATTTGCCAGAGTCCTCGAAATAAACGGTATCGGGTATCGTGCCGAAGTCAAAGGCCGGAACCTCGTCCTTATGCTGGGATATTCACATCCCGTTAATTTTTCTTTACCCGATGGCGTTTCGGCCTCTGTCGAACGTAACAACATCATCAAGCTTGAGGGGATCGACAAGGAGGTTCTCGGGCAAACCGCGGCGTCGATCCGCCGTCTGCGTCCGCCAGAACCATACAAGGGCAAGGGCATTAAGTTTGCCGAAGAATACATACGCCGCAAAGCCGGCAAGACCGGAACGAAATAATAGGATCGTCCGGGATTGAGGACTCGCGTTCATCACAAGATAAATCAATAGAGACTACCTATAGATTCAGGAATCGAGACGATGGGATCGCTAAATTTGAAAAAAGAGGCTCGGCTGAAACGGAAAAAGAGAATTCGAAAGAAAATTCTCGGAACTCCTGATAGACCGCGACTGACGGTTTTTCGCAGTGCACGGCACATCTATGCCCAGGTAATTGACGACACGAGCGGTCGGACGCTTGCGGCGGCATGCAGCCTGGAAAAAGCCGAGAAGGAGCGGTCCGACGGCGGTAAAAAATCCGAGATTGCCAATCGGATCGGGAAGCTTATCGCGGAGCGCGCCATTTCAAAGGGCGTCAAATGCGTCGTTTTTGATCGGAACGGCTTCCTCTATCATGGCCGGGTCAAAGCGGTTTCGGAAGGTGCACGCGAGGGTGGGCTTGAATTTTAGAGGCGATCACCTTTTTCAGCCAACATAAGGAGGCGGGTTCTTGTACAAACAGGATGCAGATGAATTTCAGTTGATCGACAAGGTCGTTCACATCAACCGGGTGGCCAAGGTTGTAAAGGGTGGACGCAGGTTCAGTTTTAGCGCGATTGTCGTTGTCGGCGACGGTAAGGGCAACGTTGGCTGCGGTTTGGGAAAAGCCGGCGAGGTTCCCGAGGCGATTCGAAAAGGCGTGGAGAAAGCCAAAAAGAGCATGATACAAGTGCCGTTGGTGGAAGGCACCCTTCCCTACGAAACCATCGGAAGGTTTGGTGCGGGCAAGGTCCTTTTAAAGCCGGCATCTGCCGGTACGGGTCTCATTGCCGGCGGTGCCGTGCGGGCCGTGCTCGAGGCTGCAGGCGTCCAGAACGTCCTGACCAAATGCATGGGTTCTCACAATCCACACAACGTCGTCAAAGCGACCATCGCCGGTCTTGAACAGCTTCAAAGCCGGGAGCAGGTTGCCAACCGTCGCGGCGTCAACGTGGAAGAGCTTTGATCAACGGGTGAAAAAAGGCTATTTAGCCGAGTAAATGCCCGTTTATGACCGGAAGGGTTTTTTTCGATGGCAGGGAAACTGAAGATAACCATGGTGAAAAGCATGATCGGCAGGCCGGAAAAACATCGCCGGGTTTTGCGCGGTTTGGGACTCGGAAAGCTCAACAAAAGTGTCTTGAGAAATGATACGCCGGCCATCCGCGGCATGGTTCAAGCCGTATCGCATCTCGTCACGGCCGAGGAGGTGACCAATGAGGCTCAATGATCTGGCACCGGCACCCGGTGCCCGCAAGTCCCGCAAACGCGTCGGTCGTGGTGTCGGTTCCGGATGGGGCAAAACGGCCGGCCGGGGTTCCAAAGGTCAAAACAGTCGATCGGGCGGCGGCGTGCGGCCCGGATACGAAGGCGGGCAGATGCCCATCCACCGCCGGTTGCCGAAGCGCGGCTTCACAAATATTTTCAAAAAAACCTATGCCGTCATCAATATTCGCGACCTGGCAAAAATGGAGAGCGGCAGTGTCGTCGACGAAGCGGCCCTGGTGCGGGCCGGTCTTGTAAAAGGACGGCGCGATGGCGTAAAGCTTCTGGGTCAGGGTGACATCGCTATCCCTCTGACGGTTAAAATCGATCTGATCAGCCAGAGCGCCCGACAGAAGATTGAATCGGCGGGCGGCACGGTAGAGGTTTCGCAGTTATGATCGGCGGCGGTTTCGGCAATATTTTCAAAATCCCCGAACTCAAGCGCAGGATCCTGTACACTCTGGCGCTGCTGGTGGTCTATCGGGTGGGGGTGCACGTTCCGGTGCCGGGCATCGACAGCGTCGCCCTGGCGGAGATATTCGATCGGGCCAAAGGCACGATTCTTGGCATTTTCAACATGTTCTCCGGCGGCGCACTCGAAAGGCTATCGGTTTTCGCCCTCGGCATCATGCCGTACATCAGTGCATCGATTATTCTGCAATTGATGACGGTTGTGATTCCGCATTTGGAGCAATTGAAGAAGGAAGGCGAGCAGGGGCGCAAGAAAATCACCCAATACACCCGTTACGGAACGGTGATTCTGAGCATCATTCAGGGTTTCGGCATCAGCATTGGACTCGAACGCATGGGGGCCGTCATTGTCCCGGGCTGGGGGTTCCGCCTGATGTCGGTCCTCACCCTCACGGCCGGAACGGCCTTTATCATGTGGCTGGGTGAACAGATCACCGAGCGCGGTATCGGCAACGGCATTTCTCTGATCATTTTTGCGGGTATCGTCGCGCGCATGCCAACCGCTATGAGCAACACTTTCCGCCTGGTGTCGACGGGGGCGATGAGCATTTTTCCGATTATCATTCTGCTCGTGCTGATGGTGGCCGTGATCGCGGTGATTATTTTCGTCGAACAAGGGCAGCGGCGCATTCCAGTGCAATATGCCAAACGGGTGGTCGGAAGACGCATGTACGGCGGCCAAAGCACGCATCTGCCGCTCAAGATCAACATGTCGGGTGTTATTCCACCGATTTTCGCCTCTTCCATCATGATGTTTCCGGCGACGATATCCAGCTTCATAACGGTGCCTTGGATCCAGAATATTGTTTCAGCGCTGAGACCCGGGAACGCCGTCTACGAGCTGTTATTTGTCGGCTTGATTTTCTTCTTCTGTTATTTTTATACGGCCGTTACGTTCAACCCGGTGGATGTCGCCGACAACATGAAAAAACAAGGGGGGTACATCCCCGGCATACGGCCCGGCAAACGGACGGCCGATTACATCGACAAGGTGCTGAGCCGTATCACGCTTGGCGGCGCCCTGTACGTTTCAGCTATTTGCGTGCTGCCATCGATCCTTATCACGCACTTCAACGTCCCCTTTTACTTTGGAGGGACGGCCCTTCTGATTGTCGTTGGTGTGGCCATCGACACGGTGGCTCAAATGGAATCACACATGCTCAGCCGCCATTACGAGGGATTTTTAAAGAAGTCAGGCGCCAGGGTCAAAGGGCGCCGCTAAAGATACCGGTAAAGCTCGGGTGTCAATAACGGGAGGTTCAATGGCCAAGGAAGAAGCCATAAAAGTCGAGGGCACGGTTCTCGAAACCCTGCCGAACGCGATGTTCAAGGTGGAACTCGATAACAAGCATCAGGTTCTGGCCCATATCTCCGGTAAAATGAGAATGCACTTTATTAAAATTCTTCCCGGTGACCGGGTGACCGTCGAACTGTCACCCTACGACCTGAATCGGGGTAGAATTACGTATCGGTCCAAATGATTCTCGGGCGATATCTTGTAGAAGACGCTAAAAAACAGGAGCGGTAAAAATAGACAACGGAGTGTTTCTATGAAAGTCAGAGCATCAGTGAAAAGAATTTGCCCGAAGTGCAAGATCATCCGCAGAAAAGGCAGCGTTCGGGTGATCTGTGAGAACAAACGGCACAAACAACGGCAGGGATAGAGGAGGCAGGAATTGGCCAGAATTGCTGGAGTCGATTTACCGAAACAAAAAAGAGTCGAGATCGCGCTGACTTATATTTATGGGATCGGGCGAAGCACCTCCATTGAGATTTTGTCGAAAATCGGCGTCGACCCGAACACCAGAAGCGATGATCTGACCGAGTCCCAAATCAATGACATTAGAAAGGTTATCGATGGGGAATACAAGGTCGAAGGCGAACTCCGATCTGAAGTTGCTATGAACATTAAGCGACTGATGGATCTCGGCTGCTATCGCGGGTTACGGCATCGCAAGGGGTTGCCGGTTCGCGGACAGCGGACGAGTACCAATGCCCGCACACGCAAGGGACCCAAACGGGCGGCGGTCAAGAAGAAGGGCGCCGCCAAGAAAAAATAAAATTTAGACAGATGAGGCTCGTTACATGGCGAAGAGAACCCGTACCAAAAAGAAAGAAAAAAAGAATATCCAAAACGGTGTTGTTCACATTCAGTCTACCTTCAACAACACGATTATTACCATCACCGATCCGACCGGAAACGTGGTGGCCTGGTCAAGCGCCGGAGCTCAGGGATTCAAAGGTTCACGCAAAAGCACGCCTTTTGCCGCCCAATTGGCGGCTTCGGATGCCGCCAAAAAAGCAATGGAACACGGTATGAAAAACGTCGAGGTTTATGTCAAGGGACCCGGCCCCGGACGCGAATCGGCCCTGCGGTCGCTGCAGGCTACCGGATTCAACGTCATCGTGATCAAGGATGTCACGCCCATTCCCCACAACGGTTGCCGGCCGCCAAAAAGACGTCGCGTTTAAACGGTCGATCGACAGGATGGGTTTGCCGGGTTGAATAATTGAGAATGGTGTTGAATCAGTTGCCGATATGCTATTCGCGTTCTTCCGGAAGACCCCTTTAGAAGCAAAACAGGAGGATTCATCTTGGCACGCTATGCAGGCTCTGTCTGCCGGATTTGCCGGCGCGAGAATTTAAAACTCTACCTCAAGGGCGATCGGTGCTATTCCGATAAATGTGCATTCGACCGCCGCAGCTATCCCCCCGGAGAACATGGACAGCGACGCGGCAGAAAAATATCGGATTACGGTATACAGCTCAGAGAGAAACAAAAAGTAAAAAGGATGTTCGGCCTTTCCGAAAAGCAGTTCAAACTGTTTTTCATGCGGGCGGATCGTCAGAAGGGCGTCACGGGCACAAATCTTCTGATCGCTCTCGAACGGCGGCTCGACAATATCGTCTACCGGTTGGGGTTCGTCAATTCCCGCTCGCAGGGGCGCCATCTTGTCAGGCACAACCACTTCGTCATCAACGGCAAAAAGGTCGATATCCCCTCTTATCTTGTTAAGGTGGGCGACGTCATCGAGGTCCGGGAAAAAAGCCGTAAGATTCAGGCGATCTCTGATTCAATGGACGGCGTTGTGCGTCGAGGAATTCCCCAGTGGCTGGAATTGGAGAAAGAGAACATGAAAGGAGTCGTCAAGAATTTTCCGGCACGCGAAGACCTCACGATGCCGATCCAGGAGCAGCTCATCGTCGAACTTTATTCCAAATAAACGGTTTCCGTCAGCGCTGGAACCGGGGGTTATTGGCCGGCGGGATTTTGGAATGAATCTGCGAAGGAATAAAAAAATCGGGCTTGGTGTTCCAAAATTCAATTTCTTGATGCCAACACCACAAAAAAGGTTGGAGATTCAAAAAAATGCCACAGAATGAACTTATGTACATCAACTGGCGTGATATGTTCAAGCCGGAAAAGGTTCAGATAACCAGCAAACCTTCGTATGGCAAGTTCGTGTGTGAGCCGCTCGAAAGAGGATTCGGAATCACCATCGGCAACGCGATGAGACGGGTCATCCTGTCTTCCCTTCACGGTGCCGCCATCACGTCCGTAAAAATAGACGGGGTGATGCATGAATTCAGCGTCATACCCGGTGCCCTCGAAGACGTTTCGGAAATCATTCTCAATCTCAAAGAGGTCCGGTTAAAAGTCAGTGACACTGAGACCCACATCGTCAGAATCGAAACCAAGGGCGAGAAGAAGGTCACTGCCGGTGATATCACCAGCGATGATGGAAAGTGTGAAATTCTGAACCCGAATCTGCACATTGCCACCCTCGGAGAGGGCGCCCAACTCAATATGGTCATGACCGTCAAGGTAGGAAAGGGCTACACCCTGGCGGAAAGCAATAAGGACGAGGATGCACCGATCGGAACGATTCCGATCGACGCGGTCTTTTCTCCGGTCAAGCGCGTCAACTACGTGGTCGGCAATGCCCGCGTCGGTCAGAAGACCGACTACGACAAATTGACGCTGGAAGTCTGGACGGACGGCAGTATACTCCCGGAGAACTGTGTGGCCTACGCGGCTAAAATTCTGAAAGACCAGATGTCGATCTTCATCAATTTTGACGAGAATTTAGAACCAACCCTCGACAATGACGCCGAAAATGATGAGAAACCGCGCTGGAATGACAATCTTTACCGCACGGTCGATGAGCTCGAGCTCTCCGTGCGCAGCGCGAATTGTCTTAAAAATGCCGATATCCACAAAATCTATCAACTGGTGTCCAAGACGGAAGCCGAGATGTTGAAGACCAAGAATTTCGGGCGTAAGTCGCTGAACGAAATCAAGGAAGTTTTAGTCGACATGGGGCTTTCGCTCGGAATGAAACTGGACGGGTTCATGCCACCCGAAGAAATAACGGAAGAAGAGGAGTAAACGCTCACCATGAGACATCGTAAATCTGGGTTGAAGCTGAACCGCACCGCGAGCCACAGAGACGCTATGTTCAGGAACATGGTGACATCTTTGTTTAAACATCAGCGGATTCAAACCACCGATGCAAAGGCTAAAGAACTGAGACGTTGGGCGGATCATCTGGTCACCCTGGCCAAGCGGGGCGATCTACACGCCAGAAGGCAAGCCATGGCCATTGTCAGGGAGAAAAACGTTGTGCACAAGCTCTTCGAAGAGGCCCAAAGCCGTTTCAGCGCTATTGCAGGTGGTTACACGCGTGTGGTCAAACTCGGCCGGCGTGCCGGTGATGCGGCGCCGATTTCGGTCATCGAGCTCGTAACGCCTTCAGCCGACGCCGGCAAGACGAAAAAGAAAACAGTCAAGGCGAAGGCCGCAGTGCCCGACAAGAAAACGGTGGAAGAAAAAGCGGCTGTCGATGAAAAGGGTTCTGACACAGCGACGGAGACCATGCCGGTCGAAGAAGAGACCCGTAAAGCAGCGGAGCCGGAAGAAAAAAGTGAAGAACAGGCCGGCGATCATCCGGTCGCAGAAGCGGCGACCCAAGAGACTGAAACCAAAGCCGCCGATGATAAAAATGAAGCGCCGGAGCAATCCGGTGAGAGTCCGCTTCCTGATACGGAGAAATAAGAAAACACTCCCTGCCCGATGCGGCCATTGGCCGCCGAAGTCCTTGAACGTAAATGCCCTGTCCGGAAAACGGACAGGGCTTTTTACTTTGCGCATTAAAGGATACTTTATTTATTCCGAACGTCAGAAGTTTATTTTGCCGGAAAATCGATGACGCTTTGATTTTCACGGAACGTATCCGGCAAGGGGCAGGGCCCGCTGTTTCTGGATTTCTTGGCCGCATAGAGGGCATTGTCTGCTTTTTTCAAGAGCGATTCGGGATCGACGACGCCCTCGTCTTCTGCCGAGGCGATACCGAAGCTGATGGAGACCGGCATCCGCATGGCTTCGAACTCCAGGGGGTGTTCTGAAAAGTAGGCACAGACACGCCGCATCAGCTGAGCCGCACTCTTCTTGGTTGTCTCGGGCAGGATGATGACAAACTCGTCGCCGGCATAGCGGGCCACGACGTCTGTTGTGCGGCTCATCTTTGTGAGGCCTTTGGCAACATAAACGAGCAAATCGTCGCCCCGGTCGTGGCCGTAGCGATCGTTGACGTTTTTGAAATGATCGAGGTCCAGAAATACCAACGAAAGAAATTGCGGATAGCGCCGCGACCTAGCAAACTCGCGCAACAGAACCGATTCCATGACCCGCCGATTGAGCAGACCGGTCAGCGGATCGTGATAGGCCAGAAAACGCAGTTTTTCGTGTGCGGTCACGTTGGACAGACACAGCGAAACTTTCATGGCCAGCTGCTCGAGCAGGCTCGTATCCATTCCCGGTTGGAAACGATCGCAAGAAATATCGGCCTGATTCAGGCTGCCGATTATCTCACCGTCCAGCGAAATTGGAGCGATGGCAATCGATTGAACGGCATATTTGCGACTCTGCGGCAGCAAACGGTAGTAAGGTTTCAGATCCTGGTTGACCAGGAGCGGTGTCATTTGGGTCCCGACGAGCTTCACGAACGTGTCTTTTGCGACCATGTTCAGTCGGGCCTTGAGCCGGTCCGAGGATTCGAGCTGCTGGATGAAATTGGAAATTTCACTTTTTTCGATCAGGGTCATCCAGGCGTAGGGCACCTTGAATTGTTGGCGGATTTCGGCCAGAAGGACTTCGAAGAGATCGGAGTAGTTCAATACCGTCAAGACCCGTTTTTCGATTTCGAAGAAACGCCGGGCGATTTTTTCATTGTGCTGCAAAATCTCGATGATGGTTGTCAGATCAGTCATTCACTCTCTATTTTCTCAAGCGCCTCCTGTGCGGCTTCTCTGATTTCCGAATTCTCTTCGGTTGCCAGAACCGACCGGAGGTGAGGCAGGCATTGAGGTGATTTCAGTTCCCCGAAAATATACAGCATGTCGCCTTTTACCGAATCGGTGGACTGCGGATATCGTTTCCATAAGGGGGCGATCACCTGTCTCGCGAGGGTGAGATCGGCGGCGGCCAGTTCTTCCATCGTTACCATGGCTGCAAGCCGGACGGTAAAGTTCTCCTCGATCAGCAATTCGAGAAAAGCTTCGAAAATGCGGCCGCTGCTGAGCATCATCCGGGCCAGATCATATGCACCGCCTTCGGTGACGAGACGTTGAAGCGCGGCTTTTTCGAGCTTTGTCGGATCACGGCTTTCAACGGCTTCACATAATTGAGGCAGCGTCACGCCGCCGGTCCAGCGGTACTGATTGTCCAGAATCACGGTCGGCACGGAGCGCACCCGATCCTCTCCGGCCACATCCTTGAAAAGGACGCCGTCGATGATTCTCATTCGGAGCCCGTCGACCGCAAACGGCAGCGGGAGCAGGCGACGCACCACTTCGGGGCAGAACTTGCAGAACGGCGCAACGTAGACCGAAACCGATGCCGGCGGTCGGACGTGTTGCAGCCGGCCGATGATCGATTCCGGTAAATCGGTCTTGCCCGTGTTTAGAAAGACAAGGGCTTCGATAAAAGGTGCCATTTCATTGTGCGACGGGATACCGCAAAACGACAAACGCGGACCGACTAAGATTGCCGGCAAACTTGCGGCGGACGCCTCTTCGCGGCGAATGTTTATCTTCGGTACGAGACGGAGGAGCAGATCGCAGAATCCTTCGATGTCCCGGCTGCGTGGATCATCCGTCAGCCGCATCCCGATGGTGACTTCGCGGGTGAACATTTCGTTCAGTGATCGTATCTGCGATTCCTCGGCGGGTGTCATTTGGGCCGATTGTTTTCTCCATTTTCGCCTGTCGCGCAACGTTTCCTTACAAGGGCCTCTGCATTAGCCGCGCCGATCGAACTTTAGTAAGCGTTCACAGGGCACCTCATCTGCTTTGTTGCCGGGCACTTGAAGTACAAAAGTACGTCTGCGCGCCCGACGACTTGCATCTGCGGCACCCTGTAAACGCTTACAATTAGGTGGTTCGAAGCGCATCGGACTTTGCAACCCTGTGAACGGTTACGAACTTTACAGTATAAATAGTTTATGAAAAAGTATACCATACAGGTCTATAAACGTAAACCGGCGGCATTCACCGCCGGCGGTTCATGGTGAACCTTTAAGTAGAGCCGGGTGTTTCGTTTAAATTTGAAAGTAAAGTTTCCTTGCACCGTGGCGGTCCAAAGCACCATGATGGAATAAAGTCGTATGCTGTTTGAGCACTCCGAATGTATTCATTGAATTTGAAACACTCTCAACAACGACCAGACGACGGGGGTCTCCTGATATGCCTGCCTCCAAACTGACCGGCTTGCCGGATGCCGTTTCGAGCTTAGTGCCCGATGGCTCTGCCGTCGCCTTGGGGACGGCGCAGGAAACCCTCATCCCCTTCGCCGCCGGTCATGAAATCATCCGCCAACGCATTCGTGGCCTGACCCTCATCGGCCCGATTTCGGACATCCTGTTCGACCAGATCATCGGAGCCGGGTGCGTGGACAAGATCAGGGCCGCCTGGGTCGGCAACGTCATCACCGGCTCCGGCTACAATTTCAAGCGCGCGGTAGAGTCCGGGCACATCACCGTTGAGGATCACTCTATCCTGACCCTGGTCACGGCGTTTACAGCCGGGAAAATGGGTATTCCATTCATGCCGACCGGCACGGCGCTCGGTAGCGATCTTTACCAAACCAATCCGAACCTGAAAACCATGGTGTGTCCGTTCACCGGCCGGAA
>Ga0316191_10002374_pt1 | contig 13677 bp, 16 predicted proteins | sample Eddworburr2cm_MG_FD_204928 | JGI IMG/M metagenome (GOLD analysis project Ga0316191, IMG submission 204928) | Coastal sediment microbial communities from Maine, United States - Eddy worm burrow 2 cm | ecosystem: Environmental > Aquatic > Marine > Coastal > Sediment | place: USA: Maine...
ACAGCCATACCGGAGTATATGACATGCGTGATATCAATAGTGACGAACAGATGCCAGACTCGATTAAAATTGGTGTGAGTGCCTGTCTGCTGGGCAGAAATGTCAGATTCGATGGCGGTCACAAACGCAGCCGCTTTATCACAGACTCACTGGCAGATCATTTTGAGTTTGTAGCCTTTTGTCCGGAAGTGGCGATTGGCATGGGTACGCCACGGCAACCCATTCGCCTGGTGGGTGATGATCGGAATCCACAAGCTGTGGGTGTGAAAACGCCGGAACTTGATGTGAGCCAGCCTTTGCGAACCTATGGGAAAAAAGTCGCCGGCGATATTCATAATCTATGCGGGTTTATATTAAAGAAAGACTCACCCAGTTGTGGCATGGAACGAGTGAAAGTCTACAACGACAAGGGAATGCCGGAGCGTTCCGGAACGGGACTTTTCGCACGTGAGATCATCAAGGCGCATCCGCTGTTGCCAGTGGAAGAAGAAGGTCGCCTCAATGACGCCGACCTGCGCGATAACTTTATAACCAGGGTGTATGTCTACGCGCGCTGGAAAGCACTGGTTGCTGCCGGGTTAAGTAAGTCCGGGCTGCTTGAATTCCATACCGACCACAAATACCTTCTCATGTCACACAGTACGGTAGAGTATAAACAGCTGGGTCAGCTGTTATCGGATTTAACCCGCGCGTCACTCGATGATATTGCCGACAGCTACATCGCCAGACTCATGCAGACGCTGAGCAAGCCGGCCACGCGCAAGCGCCATACCAATGTACTGCAGCATTTACTCGGTTATTTAAAACGTGACCTGGATTCTGCCCACCGTATAGATCTTAATGAAACTATCGATGCCTATCGTCGCGGCGAGTTCCCCCTGGTGGTACCGGTCCGCATGCTACAGCATCATTTCAGCGTGCATCCTCATCCCTATATCAATCAACAGGTGTATTTGAATCCTCACCCGCAGGCGTTGCTGCTGAGAAACAATTTATAGGGCCTGAGTCATGAGCGATGTAATGCAGTTTGGTATGGTCGTTATCGGAGACGAAATACTCTGCGGCAAGCGCACCGACAAACACTTGCCGCATGTTATCGAGGTGCTGCAGGCACGTGGTATGCAGGTCGCCTGGTCGACATCAGTGGGTGATCACCGGCAGCGCCTGGTGCATGAATTACAGCTGAGCCAAATGGATGCTTTGCCGGTTTTATGCTTTGGCGGCATCGGCGCCACGCCGGACGATCAGACCCGGCAGGCTGCTGCCGAGGCATTCGGCACCGGTCTGGCCAGACACCCGGATGCCGCTGCCATGATTGAAGACCAGTTCGGCGAGGACGCTTACCCCAACCGTATACGCATGGCAGACCTGCCGGTAGATTGCCTGCTAATCCCAAATCCGCATAACCGGATTCCGGGTTTTACCTTGTACGATCATCACTTTTTCCCCGGATTCCCGTCCATGGCCTGGCCCATGCTGGATTGGGTGCTGGACCAATATTATCCACACCACGCAGCACGGGAAATGGAGAAATCGGTCAGGGTATTTCGTGCCCGTGAGTCAGACCTGGTTCAGCTCATGGATGAGTTGTCTGCCGGTCTCGGCGGTGCGAAATTATTCAGCCTGCCGCACATGGGCAGCACCCCTTCGATAGAGCTTGGCTTTCGCGGTGAACAGTCCGCAGTTGAGGCTGCATTCTCAGGCCTTGTCGCTGCATTGAGCACGCGTGGTCTGGAATTTGAGCACCTGCAGGAAGTAGAAGAGTCAAGCGCGCTCAGGCAGACTGCCGTTTAACACGGTCCCAGGCGGCCAATGCCTGTTTACGGCTGGTTTTCAAATCGGCCACCGGTTCCGGGTATTCTGTACCGAGACGGATGCCTGCCTTTGCCAGGGTATTCGGTTCGGCCGACCAGGGTTGATGAATGTATTTATTCTCCAGGTCCGCCAGCTCAGGCACCCAGCGACGAACATAGACTCCAGCCTTGTCGAATTTTTCGCCCTGTAGCACCGGGTTGAAAATACGGAAAAAGGGTGCTGCATCGGCGCCACTGCCGGCCGTCCATTGCCAGCCCATGGTGTTGTTCGCCAGGTCGGCATCCACCAGGGTATCCCAGAACCAGCGCGCGCCTTCCTGCCAGGGTATACGCAGGTTCTTGGTCAGCAAAGACGCAGCGATCATGCGTACCCGGTTATGCATGTAACCGGTCGCCCATAATTCGCGCATGCCGGCATCCACGATTGGAATACCGGTCTGGCCTTTCTGCCAGCTCGTCAGTGACTCTGCATAGTCAGTGTGCCAGGGAAAACATTCAAAACGTGTATCGAGTGGTTGCAGGGCGGTGTGGGGAAAGTGATAAAGCAGGTGGTGGCTGAATTCACGCCAGCCCAGTTGACGCAACCAGGCTTCGACTGCGCTTAGCGTGCCGGGCGATGTTTCTGACGCTCCCCATTGCAAAAGATAATGCCATAACTGCAACGGGCTGATTTCTCCGAAATGCAGATGTGCGGATAAGCGCGATGTGCCGGAAATTTCCGGGATATCGCGGTCGGTCTTGTAGCCGTGCAACCGGGTGTCGCAGAAGTCCTTTAAGGTATTCCAGGCGCCGTCTTCCCCCGGTTGCCAGTGTTTGTAAAACGCCTTGTCCCAGTGCAGGGTCGGTAACAGTCCCAGTGATTCGATGGTTGCGCTCTTTGGCAGTTTGCTTTTAGGGAGTGCTGGAAGGTTATCGGGTATTGTCACAGTGTCACGCGATGGGCCGATTTTATACAGCGATTTCCAGAAGGGGGTAAACACGCGGTAGGGTGTGGCATCTTTTTTCAGGTGTTGCCAGGGTTCGCGCAACAAATTGGCGCTGCAGCTGCAGGCTCTGATGCCCTGTTGCTTGAATTGCCTTTTCAATGCTTCATCACGCTTGACAAATGCCGGCTCGTAACAACGATTCCAGTAGACAGCTTCGGCCCCGGTTCGCTTGATGAGTTGTGATAACTGCTGTTGAGCGTCACCGCTGAGGATCAACAGGTCACTGCCCAGCTGTTGCAGCGACTGTTTAAGCGCAAGCAGGCTATGGTGTAACCACCAGGCGCTCGCACCGCCCAACGGCCAGTCCGGGTCTGGTTCGTCATAAATGAAGACCGGTACAGGAAGATGTTCATCCTGCAGTAATGCCTGTAAAGCCGGATTATCAGCGATACGCAAATCCTTGCGAAACCAGAGTATCGCTGTGGACACGTGGTTTAATCCTGCTTGCCGGTTTTGAGCAGTTGACTCATTGACCTGAGTCCGGCACTGATCGATTCACCCAGGCAAATAGCGCCGGTGGCTTCAATTTTCTGCTGATGTTTGGCCGCGGTTCTGCCACCGATAAATACAGGGATTGCGCATTTTCCAATCAGCTCGGGCAGTTCGCTTTCAAACAGGCCGCGCGAGGGTCGGGAAGAACCTGACAGGACGATGCCGTCGCAGGGGCGCTGCTCGAGAACATGGGGAATTTGATTCAGCGGGGTGTTGGCACCCAGTATCAGCACACGATAGCCAAAGTTGACGGTCGCCAATGCAAACAGGAGCAAGCCGATTTCATGGTACTCACCCGGCAGGCAGGCGAGAATGACCAGCGGCCCACGACTGCGTTGATTCAAATGGTGTATTCGGGCTCCCAGTTTGTTGCGCAAATAAACCGAAAAGAAGTGTTCTTCGGCAATACCGGTCTCGCGTTCCTTCCAGCGTTCGCCGATGATCCTGAGTAACGGGGAAACCAGGCGTTGATTGACGACGTCGACGGGGTACAGGGACAGTGCGTCGTTATAGGTGCTGTCCAGCACGTGCTCGTCAAATTGTTCGACGGCATGGAGCATCTTTTGCTGGTAGCCTTTCCAGACGTCTCCAGTCTCGGCAAGTGAAGTCGCTTTTTGTTGGCCAGGCGTCTGTTCGAGCATAGGCTTGACCTGGCTGATGGAAATGCCCTGATCGAGTAACTCGAGTACCTGTCTGATGAGCTCAACATCAGCTTCTGTGTAGAGACGGTGTCCTTTGGGTGTCCGCTGTGGTGTGATCAGGTTGTAGCGCCGTTCCCAGGCGCGCAGTGTTACCGGATTAATGCCGGTCAGATTTGCCACCGTGCGTATCGGTAACATACTGCCGGGGGCAATGGGTTTTTCAGCCTGTTGTGATTGCGGCATGGTTATTTCTCGCTGTTTGTATAAGAATTGTACTACAATTGGCTGACTGTGTCAGTCTTTTGAGGTAAGTGGTATGAGCAGACCGGGAAAGCCGCCCGCAAGCGCAACAGTAAACCACACCGGCCCCATATGCCGTGATTGCATGCCGGTTACTTTATGCTCTTTTCTATTCGCGCTGCTGATATCAGGCTGTACCGGTATTCCCGATAACGTTTCGCCGGTCAGCGGATTTGATGTGAGCCGTTATCTGGGGACCTGGTATGAAATTGCCCGGCTCGACCATTCGTTTGAACGCGGTCTGGAGCAGGTGACCGCGGAATACAGCCTGCGTGACGATGGCGGTATAAGGGTGGTAAACCAGGGCTACGACAGGGCGAAACAGCGCTGGGAGAGGGTGGAAGGCAAGGCCTATTTTATCGGCGACAGGGATATCGGCAGGCTCAAGGTTTCTTTCTTCGGCCCCTTCTACGGTGGCTACAATATCATCGATCTCGACCACGAATCCTATCAGTATGCTCTGGTGTCCGGTCCGAATACGTCCTATCTCTGGATACTGGCCAGGCAACCACAGCTTGATACCTCCACCACCGAACGATTACTTGGTAAAGCGTCGGGGCTTGGCTTTGATACCAGCCGGATAATACTCGTCGAGTAACAAAGCCCTGGGCTGCCAGTCGCTGAATAAAGGTCGATAAATCCAGCCACAGGTGGACCGCCGCCGGTATTTTTCCCCACTCCTCTTGACAATATTTGTATAATATTTAAACTTGTGCGCGTCGTGATTGCACAGTGACAAGCTTCCCGGCAAGCATGCCTGAGAATTATTCTTCCGGAATCAGATGCCAGTAAAGATGCAGTTGAAAGCCGATAATGCCAGCGATTCTGCTGATAACAGCGACCCTGAATCGCAACAGGAAGTCAGGCGGCTGCCTTGCAGGGGCTGCACGACAGATTGTGGACTGTATGCGAACTGTAACGGTGCGCTGTGGAGAATGCGTATCGCTGCGCCTTCTGCTGATCAGGGAGATGCCTGAATCTCAAGGACGATAACTTGAGGTTCCTTGCGCTGACATTCTTTGCATGCTTTTGCGGTGCAACGCTCATGGCCGATGAAACCCTGATAATCGACGACCGCCGGAGCAGTGGGCTCGAATCCACGCTTGGCAACAACTGGCGTATCATCACCGACGTTGTGATGGGTGGGCTGTCCAGCGGTGAACTGTCACTGGCAACCATTGATAACAAAGCCTGCCTGCGTCTGCAAGGCGATGTCAGTCTGGCCAACAGCGGTGGATTTATCCAGGCGGCGCTGGATATCGGGGCTACAGCAGCAGCCGACGCCTCCTCTTATACCGGGCTTTTGCTGGAGGTGTATGGTAATGATCAGGAGTACAACGTACACCTGCGCACCGATGATGTCTGGTTGCCGTGGCAGTCCTATCGTGCTTCTTTCCGGGCGCCCGGTCGATGGCAGACCGTGCGACTGCCTTTCGATCAATTTACCGGCTACCGCATTGGAAAAAAACTGGATCTCGAGCACCTGGAGCGCATCGGTCTGGTTGCGATCGGGCGTGCCTTTAGCGCCGACCTGTGTGTTGCGGAGATAAGACTGTATCGCGATTAGTTACCGGCAACCCGTTGCCTTTGCGGGCTGTTAGTGACTCGATGACTTTTCCTGCAGCACTTCAAGATGCTCGGGATTTATGCACAACCTGTTGCCACAGCTTTGTCTGATGAACGTACCGTTGGGTATTGGACCTACAAATATCAAATAGCTTGCCCGGTGAGCGCTTTCCATTGCGCGCCCGTTCTCACTGGAGTACATAATTCTTCCATAGCCACTATTGGAAATCTGGCCTCGCCATAACCAGCAGCCCGAATCAGGGTCGCTGACCGTAGAGGCCAGAAGCCGTTGCCTGTTAAGTTCCTGCCTGGTATCGACTATCATTTGCAACCCCTGTTATCCCTACGCCGTTACCTTCGCAATCGTTAACGTAAACCGACCGGTTGTTATATCGAGTCGGTGTTGTTTATGCCGCTCTGTGGTGAAATATCAGCGTTCTCCGCAGACCTGATCGCAACGGCCCTTCCAGCGCCAGCGCGCGAAGCGTGAATAGGCCTGTTCGGCCAGCCAGAAAATGCCGGGTAAGGATACCGCCCATGCCAGCGGTCGGTAGCGCGGCAGGCGTTGCCACATCGCAACGAATGCTGCCGCGCCGCTGACCAGGTGGCCATCGCTTTCCATGACATGCATGCGCTGCATGGCCTCGGTCAGCGTCAGGCCGTAGGTCTGCAGCGTTTCAGGATGTGCATGGATATCTATCCAGCAAAGCTGACTGTCACCGTCTATGCGCTGGTAATGCATGATCTCGCGCCGGCATAAAGGACAACCGCCGTCATAGAAAACAACCGGTTTCTGCCAATCCGCACGGTCAGTCATGCAGATTGCTCCGGGAGTTTGTGCCACTCGTCCGCCCGCTTGCTGCAGCCGGGTCGAGCACCTCGCGAAGCGTTTCAATACGCCTGTAGTTGGTGCCCGTATCGCTTATTCCCAGCCGTGACGATGAACGCGCGTGTATCAGTTCGATGAGCGGGTCAAACTGCAACTGCACGTCGTCACGAAACCTCATCAAGGGCGTCTTGACGATGGCCTGAATAAAATCGTTGTCGTCAATCACGATTTCCCAGTCGGGCTGACGGGCAATCCAGGTCTTTATTTCTTGCCACTGTTCGTCGTTGGCCTTTATGGGGTCGACGGCCTGCAGCCCTTGTCCCGACACGCTGTTCACACAGTTGGGAAACCAGCCGCATGGCGCCAGTGGCGCCTTGCCGGCGGGTTTTTCTGGCGTGCTGCTGCAGCCACTGGTGGCACCAAGCGCCAGCAGAAGTACGAGAAAACGGGGCTGAGCGGAGTATTTCAAGGCCGGTGTTACCACTGAGTCGGTTTATATTGAAGCTCGCAATAACATCGAAGGGGAAGGTGAACCCTCCCCCTTTGATGTATAAAAAATGTACAATTAACGGTTAGCCCTCATCAATGCCTTCATCAACCGGATTGTTGATGATCTCATGCAGCCGGCTATCAGGCACAACACTGCTAAGTACCTCATATTTCTCTTCAATTTCCATAATCATTTCGTCGATGGCCATAATATTCTCCTGCTCTGTGTAACTAAAGAGGTGTTTTATGAGATGGTACGGGTTAAACTTAGAATAGTTTATTAATTTTGTCAAGTATAATTATTGTACAATTAATTGGGGGCCAGACGCCTCTGAACCGGACCCGCATGCGATTACTTAAAGATTCTGTACTTCTGGCGCTGGCGGGTATTCTCGCGACACTGTTGCTGTTGTTTTTTCTCGGTGTGATTCCTTACCCGTTTGGTTTGCTGGTGCTCCTGGCTTTTATCACGGCCCGGGTTCTGTATAAATCCTGAACAAGCGGGCTTTCCCGGCTCCGGTCAGACTGTGGCCTGCTCAAGCGGATGTTTGGTACCGGGTTCGGATTTTTCTAACGCCAGCGCCAACAGCAATCCTGGTACGGATGCGTGTTTTCCCAGGTAGTCACTTTGGTGGACCGTTACCGCCTGGTGCCTGTGCCGGGCTTTTTCCAGTTCGGCGGGGATGTCGCTCGCCACGTGCCGGCCCGCCGAAAGGAAGTAGGGCACTGCGGTGACGGTGGTGGCGCCGCTTTCAACGCACAGGTCGACACCGCCTGGAATATCGGGTTCCGCCAGTTCGAGGAACGCGGGTATCACGCGATCGAAGCGGTCGCCGGCGATCTGCTCGAGCCTGGCGGCTAATTCACGAACCTCCTGGTTGGAGGCTTCCCGGCGACTGCCATGGGCTATCAGGAGGAGTGCGTGCATGTAAATTTCCTCTTTGTTCGGGTTATTTAGCAGGTTAAAGGTAACAATAATAACTATGCAGTAATTGTACAGCTATATTTGACTTGTACAAGTTATTTGTATAACTTTAATTCACTTATCCAACGCGCCGGAGAAGGCCTTTTGAAGCTTCTGATTGTCGGAATCAGTCACTTTGAGGAACGTCGCATACCGAAGTTAGGGGTCGTACTGGCCTCGTGCAATGGCGACCCGCGATGGATTCGGTCTCAGCCTGTAACCACACGCGCGAGCGCTGCGCGCAGCGGTGTGACGCGACAAAACCCGTAACCGAAGGAGAAGCTCATGAACGCCATCAGCATGCAGAAACTGGAGGACGACAAGGTGCTCGAAAGCCAGGGGTTGGCTGCAATGACATTCACATTGAACTGGTCTGACGGTCACGCAACGCATGTAGATGAAATGCACGTCGAAAAATTCAGTGTCTGGCGGGAAGCGGACTTTTTGCCTGCGGACATCGGCGCGAAGATTACCGGTATGCATGCCGGCGATTGTGCGCAAGCGGCCTTGCCTGCCGGGGAGCTCACCGGTACATGGGATGCGGGTCGGCAGTTTTCTGCGGATTCATCCGGCTTTGACCGTCACTATCGCCGCGGCCTGGAGGTCGAGCCACGCTGCGGCCGTTTTTATCCCCAGGGGTTTTTTCATGGCGCCCACGGCGTTGTGCGCGAGGCGCTCGAGCCAGCCAGGATTACTGCGCTGGATTCAAAAACAATGCGCGTGGACCTGAATCACCCCTTCGCCCGGTTTCCCGTCCAGGTGCAGTGCAAGCTGGACCGCGTGCTGCCCGGATCCGACCGGCGGGGCGGGCGCTGCATCAGTCCGCTGGATAATCTGGTGCGTTATCCGGGCCTGGCTGCACCGTTGCCGGACGGGTCGCCTACCGATTTCGGTGACAATGCCAACGGCATGTCGCGCATGGACGAACGGGAGGATCCCGCGTTCTACACCAGCCCCCGTATGGTTCAGCATCTGGATGCACGAGCCCTGGAAACAGTGAATGCGCTCTACCAGCGCTTGATCCCCGCACAAGCTGATGTACTCGACCTGATGGCGAGCCACGATTCGCACTTGCAAGGTTGCTCACCACGCAGTCTGCATGTCCTCGGGTTGAACGCGCAGGAACTGGACGCCAATCGTGCAGCGACAGCGCGGCTGGTGCAGGATCTGAATCAAACGAAAACGCTGCAGTTTGATGATGCCAGTCTGGACGCGGTGGTGTGCACGGCTTCTGCGGAATACCTCATTCAGCCGAGCGATATCTTCACCGGGGTATTGCGTGTCCTGCGCCCGGGTGGCGTATTCGTAGCAACCTTCAGCAATCGCTGGTTCCCGACCAAAGCGATTCAGGTGTGGGGCGAACTGCACGAGTTCGAGCGGGTAGGCATGGTCACACAGTGGTTGCAGCAGGCGGGGTTCGGCAGCCTGCACACGCTTTCATCGCGGGGCTGGCCGCGACCGCAGGACGATCCGCATTATGGCGAGACTGCACTGTCGGATCCTGTCTATGCCGTATGGGGTTTCAAACCCGCAGAATAATCTGAACTGGAACCAGTTGCATCGTTAACAGTCTGGCGACGAGTTTGTCACAAAGGCATGCTACGGGGAGGCCAGTAGTGTACTAGCCGGGGCCAACATGGCCCCGAGTCCAGTTTCTGCTTCAAACTCCAGCGTCTTCCTTTCGTTATTCACTATTACAGATGCAGCGTGTAGGAGTCCGCGAGCAAGCGTTCCAGGCCCTGTGCAAGCGTGCTGCGATCCTGTTCGTTGACACCGATGTCTATCGTGCTCATCCTGATCCCTCCCTCTGTGAAAACCATGTGATCGTCTGTGAACTCTAGCCCCGGACTGTCAGGTGCTCGGGGTTGTCAGTTCGTCGACTTCGCCGTGACCGGTGTTGATCGCACATGGCATTACTCCAGGGCTTTAACTGTAATCGATAAAAACGTTTGTTACGATAGAGACGATAGCTACGCCCGATCTTTCGCCAGGCTCGGCTTAGTGCGTGAATGTGCGGCGGTCCAGATCAGGCAGATTCCAGCCTGCCGAGACGGCGCTCCCGATTGCGCCCGACCGTGTACCGCGGCGCAGGGCTTTGGCCGAAGCGCCCGGCGGTAATACATGAAATCATTTGTTTATCGATAAGCGATCGGTAATATCGATCAGAGAAAAAATAGCGGTGGTGTGATGAACCTGCGCGATCTGAAATACATAATTGCGGTTGCCGAGAGCCGGCACTTTGGCAAGGCGGCGCAGCGCTGTTTTGTCAGCCAGCCGACGCTGAGCGGCCAGATCAAGAAACTGGAGGACGAGCTGGGGATTGCGATCTTCGAACGCACCAATCGCTCTGTGGAAATCACACCTGTCGGCGAGGAGATTGTGGCGCTTGCACGGCAGATGATGGAACAGGCCGATGCCATCGAGCAGTTGGCGCGCGCTCATCACGACCCGCTTGCGGGCCCACTGCGAATCGGCGCCATACCGACTCTCAGTCCTTACCTGATGCCGCTGCTGCTCGCGCCACTGAAGAAGCAGATTCCGCAGATGCAACTCATCCTCTCGGAAGAGCTCACGGATGCGCTGCTCGAGCGGCTGCACGACCACGAAATTGATGCCGCTCTGTTGGCCACTCCCGTGGAGGAACAGGAGTTCGAGACGCTGCCGTTGTTTGATGAGCCATTCTGGGTCGCTTATTCACGCGACCACGCCTTCTATGCAAAGGACAGGATCAAATTGCGTGATCTGGCCGATGAGAATTTGCTGCTGCTGGCCGAAGGCCACTGCCTGGCAGATCAGGCCATGGATGTCTGTCACATAGAGGAACGCCAGACGCACGGCGGGCTGGCCGATCTGCGTGCTTCGAGTCTGGAAACGCTGATCCAGTTGGTAGGTGCGGGCTATGGGATCACCCTGGTTCCGGCGCTGGCGATGCGAGGATCATGGACTGCCGGCAGTGGGGTAGTGGCACAGCCACTGGCGATTGCCAATGCCTCGCGGCGAGTGGCACTGGTGTTCCGCCGCAGCTTTCCCCGGCGTGCGGCCCTGCAGGCCCTGGCGGGTATCATTCTCGACAATCTTCCCAATACCGTTACGCACGTCGGCAAACGCAAGCAGACGAAGAAAAAGAGCCGCCGGAAATCATAGCGCTGCCTCGCCCGGCTTAATCATAGGAAAAACCAATCGTAATAATCGTAATAAACGATTTTAACGATGACCATACGCGCCCGATAATTCACTCCGAAGCCAGTAAACACCCTGGGTGAAAGCAGGAGAGGGCGATGAACAAGACAATGAGTTTCGCGGCGGTGCATTTCACGGTGGCATTTTCCGTGGGGTACCTGATGACCGGTAGCGTACTGGTCGGTGGAGCCATTGCGTTGGTCGAACCGGCCATCAATACCGTGGCCTACCACTTTCACGAAAGGGCCTGGAATCACCTGGGCAAGGCCCAGTGTGGCTCAGCCCGGCGCCTGGCGCTACAAATGTCACTTCAAGCTGATTAACCAAGGAGACGAAAATGTTAGAGAATCGTGAAGGCCATAACGTACCACAGGTAACATTCCATACCCGCCGTGATCACGAGTGGGCCGATGTGAGCAGCGATGAAATTTTCAAAGGCAAGACCGTAGTGGTGTTTTCGCTGCCGGGTGCCTTTACACCGACCTGTTCGTCCACCCATGTGCCGCGTTACAACCAGCTGGTGCCGGCGTTTAAGCAGCACGGCGTCGATGAGGTTGTCTGTATTTCGGTTAACGACGCCTTCGTCATGAACGAGTGGCGCAACGAACAGAAAGCCTTCAATGTCACTTTTATGCCCGATGGCAATGGAGACTTCAGCGGTGGTATGGGGATGCTGGTGCCCAAGAGCGACCTGGGTTTCGGTGAGCGTTCCTGGCGTTATTCCATGCTGGTGAAAGACGGCGTTATCGAGAAGATGTTTATCGAACCGGATGTCCCGGGAGATCCCTTCGAAGTTTCGGATGCCGATACCATGCTCGAATACATCGCGCCGAGCGCGGCCAAGCCGCTGGATGTCACGGTGTTCACGCGCGAGGGCTGCGAATACTGCGCCCGTGCCAAGGGCATGCTGCACGATGCCGGTATCCAGTTCGAGGAACTGATGCTGAACCGCGATTTCCGTGAAGCGACTATACGTGCGGTCTCGGGCGGGTCGACGGTGCCGCAGGTTTTCATCAATGGCGATCATATCGGCGGTTCAGAAGCCCTCGAGACCTACTTGAGCAAGTCGAAGGCCGCTTGATCTTCCCCACCTCCCGCTACGGGAGGTTTCGGTGGCTCAGCGTCTGAGCCACCCATTTTATAACCGGTTCGCGGGTGAGTTTTCGTCGAAAACGGCATGGCTCACCGGCGTTGAAAAAAAGGGTTTGACTATGAAACAGCAGCACTATGATCTAATCGCTATCGGCGGGGGCAGTGGCGGCCTTGCCGTCGCCGAGAAGGCGGCCAAGCTTGGCAGGAAAGTGGCTGTCATTGATGCCCATCGCCTGGGTGGTACCTGCGTGAACAACGGTTGCGTGCCGAAAAAAGTTATGTGGCATGCCGCAAATCTGGCGCATGCCGTCGACGACGCCCCTGCATTCGGTATTCCCACCCAGCGTGGTAAAACCAACTGGCAACAGCTGGTAGCCGCACGCGACCGCTACATCAGCAACATCAGCAACCACTGGAACAGTTATGTCGAAGCCAAGGGTATTGACCATATACAGGGGCACGCCAGCTTCGTAACCGCCAGTTCAGTGGAGGTGAACGGTCGTCGCTACACCGCCGACCACACCGTGATTGCTACCGGCGGTCAACCGATTGTGCCGCCGTTGCCTGGTGCCGAACTCGGTATTACCTCGGACGGCTTCTTCGAGTTAACCAAACAGCCCGAGCGGGTCGCGGTCATAGGCGGCAGCTACATCGGCGTGGAACTCAGCGGGGTGCTGCGGGCATTGGGCTCCGAGGTCACCTTGATCGCGCTTGAAGACCGTATCATGGAACGCTTCGATGACATGGTCAGCGAGGAACTCAGCTCTGCGATGAAGCAGCAGGGTATTCATGTAGTAACCGGTTTCCAGGTAGCGGCCCTGTCGAAGAGTGAGGATGGCATTGTGGTCACTTCCAGCGATGCAAAGACTCTGACCGGGTTTGACACCGTCATCTGGGCGGTGGGCCGGAAATCCAACACGGGTTCATTGAACCTCGAGGCAAGCGGTGTGGAGGCGTTGCCTAACGGTGTCATTCCGGTAGACGACTACCAGAACACCAATGTTTCGGGTATCTATGCGATTGGTGATATCACCGGCAGGGTTGCGCTGACGCCTGTTGCGATTGCTGCAGGGCGGAAACTGGCCGAGCGCCTGTTCGCTGGTCGATCCGAAAGCAAGGTGGAGTATGAAACAATCCCGACGGTGGTCTTCTCACACCCGCCTGTCGGCACCGTCGGGCTCAGCGAAACCGAGGCGCGTGACCGATATGCCAATAACGTCACAGTGTACAAAACCAAATTCACACCCATGCGCCATGCCTTGTCGAGTCATGCCTCGACCACGGCGATGAAAATCGTATGTGCCGGTGCGAACGAGAAAGTAGT